>Ga0208244_101290_pt1 | contig 14401 bp, 12 predicted proteins | sample SubbioCR12Aug_5A_FD_184828 | JGI IMG/M metagenome (GOLD analysis project Ga0208244, IMG submission 184828) | Serpentinite rock and fluid subsurface biosphere microbial communities from McLaughlin Reserve, California, USA - CR12Aug_5A (SPAdes) | ecosystem: Environmental > Terrestrial > Deep... | reverse complement strand
AAGTCCTCCGAGCATGGCGCCCGGTATATTGCCAATGCCGCCCAACACGGCGGCGGTGAAGGCTTTAATGCCGGGAACGAAACCGACGGAAAAATGCACCTGGCGGAAGAGCAGGGCATAGAGCACGCCCGCCGCGCCAGCCATTGCCGCCCCGATGGCAAAGGTCGCCACGATGACGCGGTTCACGTCGATGCCCATCAAGGCGGAAGTCTCCTTGTCCTCGGACACGGCGCGCATGGCTTTTCCGATGCGGCTTTTCATGACGATCAGATAAAGCCCCGCCATCATCACGACAGCCGCCACGATAACCGCTGCCTGTGTCTTGAGAATTCTGAATCCCAGGAAGGTGATGTCGCCGCCCAATATTTCAGGGATTGGGTACGCATAAAGACCCGGACCGAAAAAACCGCGGAACGTATATTGCAGGAAAAATGAAGCGCCAATGGCGCTGATGAGCGGTACCAGCCGCGGCGCATTGCGCAGACGGCGGTAGGCGATCCGTTCGACCAGGAGGGCAACGCCGGTCGAAACAGCCATCGCAAAAATGATCACAATAAGTAAAGAGGGAATCGGATGCCGATTCAAAAAGCCCGCATCCGCCAGCGCATCGGCAATGAAGTACGCGCCAAACGCGCCGCTCATGAAAATTTCGCCATGGGCGAAATTGATCATGCGCAGGATGCCGTAGACCATCGTATATCCCAGCGCGATGAGCGCATACAGGCTTCCCAGGGCAACGCCGGTCACAATGAAATCGCGCCAGTGATCGCCGGTATATTTTCCGGTCATCAGGGTGGAGATGGAGCCGCCGACGACAACCAGCAGGACAATAATGCGAAATCCCCACAAAACAGTGGTGACAGCCCACTCGGTCAGTTTTTCGGAGAGACTTGAATACATGCAATCTCCTCAGGATTAAGGAACCGAGGATGAGCAAGGTCCAGAGGCTCTCATGCTCATCCTCGGCTGGTTGCTTACGATGGTAATAACGCGCCGGCGGGCTTCATTGGAGGATAAATAACCTTCCGTCTGCCGCACGCCGGGGCGATATCCTCATTCGTTTGGCTTACGGCTTCCAGAACGGCGCTTCGGGGGGCCATTCGCCGCCGACTTCGCGGTCGGTGACCTTGTAGACCGCGATCACCGGGGAGCTGCAGTCGCCATACGCGTCACAGGACAGCGTGCCGATCAAGCCTTCGTAATTGCGGGTGGCGAACAGCGCATCGCGGAGCGCCTGGCGTCCGATATACAGCGTGCCATCCGGACCTTCGACCGCCACCTGTTCGATGGCATTGAAGATGATGTTGGCGGCATCATACGCGTGAGCGTGGAAGATGCTCAGCGGTTCGCTGCCGTACTTGGCGCGGTGCTTCTCGAGGAACCCGCTATACTTGCCGGTGAAGGCGGTGAAGTCGGGGCTGGAGAGGTAAGCGCCTTCCACCGCAGGTCCTGCCGCAGTGACATACTCAGGCGAGAACATGCCATCGGCGCCCATCAAGACCGCATCCTCGAGACCGGAAACTTCCTTCGCCTGCGCGGTCACCTGACCACCGGCGGCAATGAAGATCGGGAGGTAGATCATTTCCGGTTCGTCAGCCGCGATCTTGGTCAGCACGGCGCGCATGTCGGTATCGGTCGGGCTGATGGCTTCCTGCGAGGTAATGGTGCCGCCCAACTCACGGAAGGTGTCGGCGAACACGCCCTGCAGCGCCTCGGCATACGGGCTGCCGTCGTGGATGGTGGCGGCTTTGCGGATACCCAATTCATTATAGGCAAACTGGGCGGCTACCGCACCCTGGATCGCATCGCTGTGGGCGGTGCGCAGGTATCCAGCGAAATCGGCTTCCAAAACGCCGCCAGATCCGCGCTGGGCGGGTTCCGTAAAGGCGGGGCGGGTGTTGGAAGGTGACACGGTCACCATGCCGGCATTGGTCAGGATCGGCACGCCAGCGGCGGCTTCACCGGAACAACTGGAACCGATCAATGCCACGATGGTCGTATCCACCGACAGTTTCGTGGCGGCGGCGGTGCCGCCTTCGGCGTTACAGCCGGCATCTTCCGCCGTCAGGCGGATGCTGCGACCGAGCAGGGAGCCACCGCGATCGTCAATGGCGATCTCGACGCCGCGTTTGGAATCTTCACCCAGGGTGGAATCCGGTCCGGAAAGAACGCCCCAGAAGGCAATGTGGATCGGGTCACCGGCGGGAATAGCAACAACGCCAATCGCATCCGAAGGCGGGCTGAAGGTTTCGCCGCCACCCGGCTGTTCTCCGCCGTCGGGCTGTGCGCCACCACCGCCGCCACATGCGGCGAGCGCCATGCTGGCAATTACCAGCAGTGAAAAGAAAGCGAGCAAACGCTTATTCATAGTCTTACTCCTCCAAAAGTATAGTTAGGTGAACATTGACTTCCCCGCACATGCGGGGGACGAACAGCGGACAAAACTAGATATGTCGGCACCACCTCCTCTCTGTGGGGATTTGCATGAAGCGTTGCGCATCTCAGCGTCTTCGGCGTTTGCTTCATGTTCTTAATACCGGACTGAAATATTATATTTAAGCCGTAATAATAAGGCTGATTTTTACATCGGTCAAGTCTTTGTGTATAGACTTCTAATCTTTGCCCGCCGCTAATTTTTCCCGTGCGGCTTGTACAGCAACTGCTCGCGGATGCGCAAGTCTGTGTTACGGATTTTCATCGCCAGGTCTGCGGCAAGGTTGTACATCAGGCGGTATCCCAATTGCGGGTAGGTTTCGCACAGCATGATCAGCTTGTCGCGCGGGATCACCAGCAGGCGGGTGTCCTTTTGCGCGGCGACCGCCGACGCGGAACGCAGCCCCTCATCCACCAGCGCCACCTCCCCGAACGACTGCCCCCTCCTCAGGCGGGCGACCACGGTCTCGCTTCTATTCAAGGAACCGGTAGTCCCGCGATGGATCAAAATATCCACCTCCCCCTGCACGATCACGTACAATTCCTTGCTTCCGCTGTTTTCCTTAAAGATCAATTCGTCCGCGTTGAACACAACCTCACGGCACAGGTTGGCAACCAACTCCAATTGCGTCGGCGTTAACTGATAAAAGATATCGCTTTGCTTCAAAAAATTGATGATATTGTTCATTGGTGGGAAAATCCTTATCGAGAGTGTAGCATATTCGTGGACGGAGTTCAACGCATCGGACTACGGGTAGGTCTGGTTCAACCAATCGAGCGGATCCACCTGCACGCCGTTCACCCACAGCTCCCAATGCAGGTGCGCGCCCGTCACACGCCCCGTCGCCCCGACCAGCCCGATGACCTCCCCCTGCTGCACCATCTGCCCCACCTGCACCTGAATCGCGGACTGATGCCAGAAACCGCTGTACAAGCCCCAGCCGTGGTCGATGATCGTGGCGTTCCCGCGCACGGTCAACGGACCGGCAAATACCACCCGTCCCGCCGCCGGGGACGTGATGGCAAGCCCCTCCCCGCCGCCAAAATCCAATCCCGTGTGAAAGCCCTGGACTTGCAAATTACTTCCTCCCGTTCCAATGTAGGTGCGGCGGTTGCCGAACCGTGACGTGAAGTAGGTTGACTCAGCATACGAGATCGCAGGGGACAGGAACACACCAGACCATAATTTTGTCGGACTCACCGGCGTCGTGATGCCTTCAACCTGCTCGGTTTCAGGCTCTGTGGAAGCGGGATCGATGGTGATCGGGTCTACATAAAGGAGGGGATCGTCGGGGTAAAAGCCGGAAATGATCAGAATAAACTGTTCGTAGGATTGCACACTTCCATCGGGAAGGGTGGCGTCCAGCCGCAGGGGGTAGACACCCGGGTTTAGCAGTGCATGGACCCCCTGCAAGGCAACCTGCGAGCCATCCTCATCCGGGAAAAAGTTCAACGGTCGGTCAACCAAAACGCCGCCAAGCGTTACGCCGGGCAGGGCATTTACCTTGATGACGCCTGTGCCGCCCTGTTTGATCGGCAACGGGCGAATCTCCGCGCTGATGAACGCAGAGGGCAGCCCGCTGACGGATTCGCTCGCGCCTTCCCCCGGCGCAAAGAGTATATCGTTTGGAAGCGTGCCCCACGAACCGTCCAGTGCATTGATTTCCGCCAGCGTCCAGATATCCGTGCCGTTTTTGACTGCCATCTCCAGCAGGGATTCGCCCCCTGCGGGCGAAATGCGCTTTTCATATTGCATCTGTTCCTGGACGGGAACGATCATGCTCACGCCCACATAAAACTCGCTTGGGCTGACCACGCGGTTAAGTTTTCTGAACAACGGCTCCGAGACCTGCGTTCTGCGGATGAGACTGCGGTAGGAATCGCCGAAGTTGATGAAATCGGTTCGCAGGATGCCCGTTACGCCTTCCAGTCCCGGGATGACCAGTTGTTGTCCTGCCGCCAGTTGGTTGGGGTTTTCGATGTTGTTCGCCGTCATCAGGTCGTTCAGGCTGACGTTGAACCGCGCCGCGATCGAAGAGAGGCTGTCGCCGGGCTGGACGATATAGATAGGTCCCGAAACGCCCTGCGCCTGCGCCGTCTGATGCGGAAGCAGGAATAGAATGAGAAGAATGAGAATTGCGCGTTTAAGCATCCTTGAATTCCACCATGTCGCCGATTTCATAATCGGTCCATCGGTCTGGGTGTATTTCCAGCGTGTATCGTGCGTCTTCTTTTGGCAGGTAGGCTGGGCGCCACGATTTTGCAATGACCTTGTCCACCACTTTCATGTCGGAGTTGATCCAAAACACGGCGAGGTCGAACGGGACGAAGAGCATGTGGATGGACGTGTCGAGGCGTGAATCCCGCTTTTCGACGAGGAGCAAGCCCGCGTTAAAGTCGAGGCGGGGGCGGAACATCAGTCCGCGCAGTTTGCAAAGGAACGAGTCGCAGTAATCCACGCGGACGGGTTGTTTGATGGGCTTGGTCAGGTTGTGAATGTGTATGGAACGGGGCATGGTGTCGTATTTGAAAACAGGGCGGCTTGTCCGCCGCCCTGTTGACCCTGATTCATTTTTATTTCTGGCTGAAGATTTTGTCAACGCTGTCCATGAGCTCCTGGGGGCTGAACGGCTTTGCGATGTAGTCGTCCACCTTTGCGATGTGCAAGCCGAGGACTTTATCTATGTTCTGTGCCTTTGCCGTTACGACGATGACGGGAATGTCGCGTGTGGCGGCGTCCGCCTTCATTTGTTGGTATACTTCCCAACCGTCCATATCGGGCATCATCAGGTCGAGCAGGACAAGGTCTGGGAGTATCTCGCGTACGAGTCGGATTCCCTCCACCCCCCCTGCCGCGCCGTGAACATCAAACCCCCGCCGCCCAAGGATCAGCCTGATCAAGTCTATCATTTCAGGTTCGTCTTCGATGCAGAGAATTTGTTTGGCGCCTGTTTGTTCCATGTTTCCTCTATCTTCAGTCCATGCAAGTTTACCATAATCAATGAAAATTATTACCTGGAACGTGAACGGCATCCGCGCGGCGCTTGGGAAGGATGCGCTGGATTGGGCGTTCGCGCAGCATCCGGACGCGTTGTGTTTGCAGGAGGTCAAGGCGCGCCCGGAGCAGTTGAACGCCGAACAGCGCGCGAAGTTGAAACTGCCTTTTACCTGGAACCCCGCGGAACGTCCGGGGTATAGCGGCGTGGCAACATTTTACAGAAATCCGCCGGAGGAAATTACGACGGGGATGAACGATCCGAGGTTCGACACGGAGGGACGCCTCATCCAGACCCGCTGGGCTGGTCTGCGACTCTTCAACATTTACTTCCCCAACGGTCAGCGCGGACATGACCGCGTGGAATACAAACTGGAGTTCTACGCCCGCCTGCTCGATGTCTGCGACTCGCTTCATAAGCAAGGGGAGGGCTTGATCCTGTGCGGCGACTTCAACACCGCCCACCAGCCGATCGATTTGAAAAACCCGAAGGCGAACGAGAAGACCTCGGGTTTCCTGCCTGAGGAACGGGAATGGGTGCAGAAATTCCTCGATAACGGCTTTGTGGATGCCTATCGCGCGCTCCATCCCGACAGGGTGCAATATACCTGGTGGACATACCGCTTGAACGCCCGGGAGCGCGGGATCGGATGGCGGTTGGATTATTTCCTCGTCTCCGAGTCGCTGGCTCCGCGGGTGAGGGATGTGGTCATTCACGACAAGGTCATGGGCTCGGACCATTGCCCGGTGGAATTGATCCTCGGGTAGGCGGGAAAACCGCCGGGGTACGCCGCACTCTTCGGGGGGGGCAAAGGCTGATTGTTTTTGCAAGCAGGTTTCGGGTAAAAACCGAGGCGGTGCGCGTCGTCAGAAGGTCGTGTTAGAGTATCGTAATAAAAACAGGCAAAAACGCCTTAATCAAAAGTCGGACTTGGTATAATCGTTATCAGTAAAATTTGGAGGATTCCGTGAATTCACGAGGTCAATCGTTTTTTGTGTATTTTCTTTTGTTGGTTGCCATCGGAGCCATGTTGTACATGGGCTTCAGTAACAACACCAACAGGATCGAACCGCTTACCATCAGCAAGGTGGCGCAACAGGTGCAGAAAGGGGAGATCGCCCGCATCATCATTCAGGGCAATGATGTGATCCGTGTGGTGAATGCGAACGGCACCGAGGATACCGCCGCCGAGTCCCGCAAGGAATCGAACCTTACGCTGGTGGAGCAGTTGCTCAACCTCGGCGTCACCCACGAGCAGCTCAGCAAAGTGGAGATACAGGTCAGCGCTCCTTCCGCCTGGGCTGGAATTGGGACGGCGCTATTTTATATCCTGCCTTTTCTGCTGTTCGGCGGTCTTTTGTTCTTCATCTTCCGACAGGCACAGGGCAGCAACAATGCCGCCATGTCGTTCGGAAAATCGCGCGCGCGCATGTTCAGCGGCGAGCATCCCACCGTGACGTTTGCGGATGTGGCGGGAGCCGAAGAATCAAAACAGGAACTCGCCGAGGTGGTGGAATTCCTGAAAGAGCCGCAGAAGTTCATTCAACTCGGCGCGCGCATCCCGAAGGGCGTTTTGCTGGTCGGTCCCCCCGGAACGGGCAAGACGCTTCTGGCGAAAGCCGTTTCGGGCGAAGCGGGTGTGCCGTTCTTCTCGATCTCAGGCTCTGAATTTGTGGAAATGTTCGTGGGCGTCGGCGCGAGTCGCGTGCGCGACCTTTTCGAGCAAGCCAAGAGACATTCCCCCTGCATCATTTTCGTGGACGAGATCGATGCCGTTGGTCGCCAGCGCGGAGCGGGGCTGGGCGGTTCGCATGACGAGCGCGAGCAGACGCTCAATCAAATGCTAGTCGAAATGGACGGCTTCGACACAGATACCAATGTCATCATCATCGCCGCGACCAACCGTCCCGATATTCTTGACCCTGCGCTGATGCGCCCCGGCCGCTTCGACCGCCGCGTGACGCTTGACCGTCCCGATGTCAAAGGACGTGAAGCCATCCTCCGAGTACATGTCAAAGGCAAGCCATTGGATCCCAATGCCGACCTCGCCACGGTTGCGCGCGGCACGCCTGGCTTCGCAGGCGCCGATCTGGAAAACCTCGTCAACGAGGCGGCGATTCTTTCTGCGCGGCGCAACAAGAAAGCCATCGGTCAATCCGAACTGGAGGAAGCCATCGAGCGCGTGGTGATGGGACCGGAACGCAAGTCCCGCCTGATCTCGGACGAAGAGAAGCGCATCATCGCCTACCATGAGGCTGGTCATGCCATCGTGGCAAACGCCATCGCCGAAGCGGACCCGGTCCAAAAAGTGACCATCGTAGGACGCGGACAGGCGGGCGGCGTAACCTGGTTCCGCCCGGACGAAGACCGCATTCTCATGTCCCGCAAGAAGATGTATGCCACGCTTGCCATGGCGCTGGGCGGACGCGCCGCCGAGGAACTGATCTTCGACGACATTACCTCCGGCGCCTCCAACGACATCGAACAGGTGACCCGCATGGCGCGCGCCATGGTCACCCGTCTCGGCATGAGCCCGGAACTCGGCAACATGACCTACGGTCAAAAAGAGGAAATGATCTTCCTCGGGCGCGAGATCTCCGAACAGCGCGATTACTCCGAAGCCGTTGCCGAGCAGATCGATCATGAAGTCCGCAAGATCGTGGAGGAAGCCTACAAAACTTCCAAGGCGGTGTTGAAGAAATACCGCAAACAACTGGATCTGGTCGCCCAGAAACTGCTCGAAGTGGAATCGCTCAACCGCGAGGAATTCGAGAAACTTTTCCCGCCGCCGTTCGGCAAGAAAAGCGGAACGCCGCAGTTGGCGTAGTTTGTGAAGTGACAAGTAACGCGTTACGAGTAAGAAAGAAGTAAAAAATTTTTGTAAAAAAAGAGAGTCTCCCAATGTCATTGGAGACTCTCTTTTACTTATCACTTATTACTCGTTACTCATTCCTTCACCATTACGCAGGGTTGCTTTCCTTGTGCTGACGTACCAACTCGCGGCGGAGAATCTTGCCGACGGTGGTCTTGGGCAGTTCGTCGCGGAACTCGTAGTGGGTGGGGACTTTGTACGCCGCAAGCCGTTCCTTGCAGAAGGCTTTGAGTTCGTCATCGGTCAGCGTCTCGCCGGGTTTGACGACCACCCAGGCTTTGACCGTCTCACCGCGGTACGGATCGGGGATGCCCGCCACGCCGACTTCCAAAACCTTCGGATGCGCGGCAACCGCCTCCTCCACCTCGCGGGGCCAGACCTGATATCCGCCCGGCTTGATGAGTTCCTTCTTGCGGTCCACGATGTAGAAATAGCCGTCCTCGTCCACGCGGGCGATGTCGCCGGTGAAAAGCCAGGTCTTGCCGTCCGCCATCTTGCGCAGGGTGTTGGCGGTTTCGGTCGGCATATTGTGATAGCCCTTCATCACCTGCGGACCGTGGAGCACGATCTCGCCAATCTCGCCCTGCGGAAGTTCGGTCTCGCCGTCGTCAAGGCTGATGATCTTCACTTCCACATCGGGCAGGGGCATGCCGATGGAGCCGGTCTTGTTCACGCCCTCGATCGGGTTGCAGTGCGTGGCGGTCGGCGCTTCGGAGAGTCCGTACCCTTCCACCAATTTGCCGCCCGTCAATTTCTCGAATTGTTCCTTTGTCTCGCGCAGCAGCGGAGCAGAACCCGAAATACAGGCTTTGATGGAAGAGAGGTCGTATTTGCCTTCCTTGACCGCTTTGAAGTTGTTGATGCCGTTATACAGCGCCGGCACGCCGGGGAAGATGGTTGCCTTGTATTTTTGCAGATTGTCCAGCACATCCTTCAAATCGCGCGGGTTGGGCACCATCACCATGGTGGAGCCTGTCGACATGGCAAAGTTCATGCCCGCCACCATGCCATACACGTGGAAGAGCGGAATTGCCATCAACACCACTTCGTTGCCTTCATCGAGTTTCGGCATGAACGAGCGGATCTGCAGCGTGTTGGCGACCACGTTGCGGTGCATCGCAACCGCGCCCTTTGAAACGCCCGTGGTCCCGCCCGAATATTGGAACAAAGCCGTATCGTCAGGACCAACTTCCACGTTTGGTTTGGAGGCGTTGGGATATTTGGCGAGCAGGTCTTGCAGCCAGATGTCACCGCCGCGCAAACCGCCTTCGATCCTAAATCCACCCTTCTTCTCGCGCAACAGGGTGAACAACACGCGCAGGAACGGCGGCAGGGTTTCCTTGAGATTCGTCACGATCAATTGCTTGATCTTGGTCTTGGGCTGGGCTTTCTTGATGGTCTCGTAGAAGTTCGTCATCACGAACATGTACTCGATGCCCGCGTCGCTGGCTTGATGCTCGATCTCGGGAGGCGTGTACAGCGGGTTGGTGGCAACGACGGCGCCGCCCGCCTTGAGGATGCCGTAGTACACCATCACAAACTGCGGCGTGTTCGGCATGAAGATACCCACGCGGTCGCCCTTCTTTACGCCCATGTCCACCAGCGCGGCGGCAACCCGATTGGTTATTTCATCCATCTCTTTGAATGTAATAACCGCGCCCTTGAAGATCGTACAGGCGCGGTCAGGATATTTGCGCGCTGCCTCCTCCAGTAGATGAAACAGCGGCACGTGCGGATATTCGATTGTGGTTGGAACCCCCGGGTCGTAGTTCTTCTGCCATAACTTGCTGTCCATGCTTCCTCCTCCGTTTGGGTTGTCGAGTGAAGATGATTTTCGCAAGTATAAACTTGATAATATCAAAAGTCAATTACAACACTAAAATTCATAACGAGTTTCGGATGAATTCTTCGATCTTCCTGCGCGGGGTTTCATCTGGATGGAACCACCTGATATTCGGATCGGACTCCTTGAACCAGTTTGCCTGCCTGCGGACGAAGACCCTCGTGACGCGCCTCATCTCCGCCTTTGCCTGCTCAGTCGTGAGCGTGCCTTGTACCACCCCCACGCATTCCCTGTATCCAATGGCGGACATGCTTGGCAGGGCGGGGGAGTACCCTTTGTCGAGCAAGCCCTTCACTTCATCCAATAATCCATCCGCAAACATCTTCTCGATTCGTTCATCCACGCGCTGATACAACTCCATTCGCGGACGGGTCAAGCCGATGGCGATGAGGTGATACGGCAAATCCCCCCGCCCGCGCTGTGCGGAGAATTTTCGACCTGTAGTGAAGATGACCTCCAACGCGCGAATGGTTCGGCGGACATTCCGCAGGTCAATATTTTGGGCGGCATCAGGGTCAAGGGTTTGAAGTCTGGCGTATAGCCACTCTTTTCCTCTTTCCTCTTTCATTTTCTCCAGGAAATCTCTCATCCTTTTATTCGGCTTTACCTCCGGCGGACTCCATCCCTCCGTCACCGCGCGGACATATTGCCCCGTCCCGCCGACGAGAAACGGCAATCTCCCCCGTGCGTGAATCTCTGCGATGATCTCCCGTGCCTTTTGCTGAAAGACCGCCAGACTCAACGTCTCATCGGGGTTGACAATATCAATCAGGTGATGCGGAACGCGCGCCAGTTCGGCAGGGGATGGTTTGGCAGTGCCAATGTCCATGCCGCGGTAGAAGAGGCGCGAATCCGCCGAGATGACCTCGCCGTTCAGCGACTCCGCCAGTTGAATGGCAAGCTCTGTCTTGCCGACGGCAGTCGGTCCGAGGATGAGGATGAGAGGCGGTTTTTGGGTCAACTATCTCTCCAACGCTGATTCGGCAGGGTTGTCGGGATTGTAATAGACGGTTACCGTTGTCCCAATCGGATAACGGCTGACAGTTTCCTGCGCCTGCCCCGCGATGCGGATGTTGAGGTACTGCTCGCCCGCTTTGATGATCTGGCTTTGATAGCGCTTCCCGTGGACTTCATACTGATAAACAACCACAGGGTAGCGGCTGCCCCTATGCCCCGACTGCACGCTGGACATCATCACTGTACCTGTCGTAGCGCGCCAGGTTTGTGCCGCCTCGCGGAAAGCCTTACCCTGCTGGCTGCGCTTGTAAATTAAATATCCAACCCCGCCAATGATCAGGAGGGGCAGGGCAATACTGCATATTGTGGCTGCGATTCCCAATAAAACGCCAAAACCGGTAATGATCCATCCAATTTCTTCCATTTCGTCTCTCCTTGCTGCAAAACAATTTCCGAATGTTTACTTTGGGGTCTTTCTGGTAAACTCTTGCAAATTTTACACGTCTTTTTATTTTTACACCGAGGAAGCCGCTATGATCAACTGGCAGGAATTAACCATCGACATGTTTGTCGAACAATTGAAGAAGGCATATCAGCGAACATACGGGGATATTCACCCTGATTTTGGGCGTATTATTGCCTGGAGCGGACGGCTGGCGCTCGAGAACATTTCGAATTCCGACGCTCTCTACCATGATATTGACCACACGATCATGGTCTCCCTCGCGGGGCAGGCGATCATCGAAGGGAAGCACCTGCGCGAAGGGGGAGTGACTCCGCGCGACTGGATGCACTACATGATCGCGGTGCTTTGCCATGACATCGGATACGTCAAGGGAGTCTGCAAGAACGATACAAATGAGCATTTTGCCACCGGCGCCGGGGATGAACTGGTGTATATCTCCCCCGAGGGTACGGATGTGGCGCTTACGCCCTATCACGTCAGCCGCAGTAAGTTGTTTGTCATCGAGCGGTTCGGGACGAATCTTCTCAACGGCATGACCGATCATCTCGACGCAGAACAAATCGCCTCCTACATCGAGATGACACGTTTCCCATCTCCGGATGACGGACTGCATGACGACACCAGCGGTTTGGGCGGCTTGGTGCGCGCCGCGGATTTTGTCGGTCAACTGGGCGACCCGGACTATTTCCGAAAATCACCTGCGCTATTTTATGAATTTCAGGAATTGGGGTTAAATGAAACACTGGGGTACAAATCTCCCAACGATCTCCGCAGGAAATATGCCAGTTTTTACTGGGAGCGTGTAAACCCGTATATCAGGAATGCCATCCGCTATCTCAGCCTGACCGAGGACGGGAAGCAGTGGATTGCGAACATGCACTCGCATGTCTTTGAATCCGAACATGCGCAGTAAGAAAAGATTCGTTATGGGTTGGTTGTACTTTGGCGATCAACAATTCCCTGCTGCCAGGCATACACTGCCGCCTGGGTGCGGTCTGCCAGGTGAAGTTTATTCAGAATATTGCTGACATGTCCCTTCACCGTATTTTCGCTGATCACGAGTTTCTCGGCGATCTGGCTGTTGGTCAACCCGTTTGCGATCAATTTTAGTACGTCGGTCTCGCGGTCGGTCAGTTCGGTGAACAGGGGATGTTTCTCGCCGTCCTCGCCGCGGATGTTTTGCAGGACGCGCGCCGCCACACGGGGGTGCAGGGTCACTTCCCCCTGAACGGATCGGTGCAATACTTCCACCAGTTTGTCCATTTTCATATCCTTGAGGATGTATGAGATTGCCCCCGCTTTTAGCGCGGGGAAGATGTGAATATCCTCATGGTAGGACGTCAGGATGACCACCTGCGTCCGCGGGCTGATCTGCTTGACGCGGCGCGTGGTCTCGATGCCATCCATGCCCGGCATGACCAGGTCGAGCAGAAGAATGTCCGGAATTAATTCGGCAACCATGCTCAACGCCTCTTCGCCGGAAGCCGCCTCGCCGATCACATGAAAATCGGACAGGTTTTCAAGGTAGGAACGGATCCCGTTCCGCACCACTTCATGATCGTCCACGATCAAAATGGTTGTACGATGATGTTTCATTTTCTGTGCTCCTGCAAGATTCCTTTTACCGGCAAGTGAGCGGTCAGGCAGGTCCCCTGACCGGGCGCACTCTGGATCTGTACCGTTCCGCGAAGCCCGCCGATCCGTTCGCGCATCGAGCGAAATCCCAGCCCTTTGGCTTTCTGGTTGGTATCGAACCCACAGCCGTCGTCCATGATGATGACCTGCAGGGATTCTGCATCATAGCACAGGGTGATGTCCACACGGGCGGCATGGCTGTGACGGGCGACATTTGCAAGCGCCTCCTGCGCGAACCGGTAAACCGCCTGCTCCATTTCGAGCGGCAGGGGATAATCGTTCTTGGTCGTCAGGTGGGCGGCGATGTCATTACGATTTTCCCACTCGAAGACGTATTCCCGCAAGGTGGCTTGCAAGCCCATTTCCTGAAGCGCAATCGGGTAGATCTCCTGGATGAGAAAGTTCAACTCCTGAATGACCTCGTAAATGAGATTTTCCGCTTCAGTAAGATGCGATTTAACTCCATTGGAGCTCAACTTCATCATCCCGTTGACGGTTCCCAACTGTGCAAGGGCGGCAAATGCCTTTTGTTTGGCGCTGTCGTGCAGGTCCCGCGCGAGGCGGTTGCGTTCCTCCATCACCGCAAGGTCTTTTGTCTGCTCGAATAATTGCATATTGGCGGCGGACATGGACGCGCGGTTCACCAGCGCGGTGAACAGGCGGATGGAATCCTTGTTCAAAGATTCGGGGAGGGTGTGCGCAACCGTGAAGATTGCCTCGACCCTGCCATCCACGGCGATGGGAAAATGCGCAAAGGACTGAATGCCCTCGTTTTTGATCGCATTCCGAATATCCTCGCGCGCTGGCTGCGATTTGATCTCGGATACGATCACCGGCTCGCCGCTTTTCATGGCAAGCCCAATCGCACCCTCCCCCTGCCCAAAATGCAAAACCGCCAATGTCTCAGGCTGGAACCCGCGGCTGACAAGCGGGACGATCCTCTCTGTTTCTTCATTCCACACGAAAACAATACTGCGGTCCGCCTTCAACAGGGAAACGGAAACGTCCACAAGCGTTTGGAATATGTGTCTCAATGTGACGCTTCGGAGAATTTTTTCATCTGCGAGATACAACGCTTCGATCTCATCCGTGCGTTTCTCGAGGTCGCCGGTCCGCTTCCTGACCAGCCGCTCCAGCTCACGGTTTCGTTTTTCCATGCTTTTTATCCGCCAGCGTACGACGCCTTTAAAACTAATTCC
>Ga0208244_101289_pt1 | contig 14419 bp, 11 predicted proteins | sample SubbioCR12Aug_5A_FD_184828 | JGI IMG/M metagenome (GOLD analysis project Ga0208244, IMG submission 184828) | Serpentinite rock and fluid subsurface biosphere microbial communities from McLaughlin Reserve, California, USA - CR12Aug_5A (SPAdes) | ecosystem: Environmental > Terrestrial > Deep... | reverse complement strand
TTGTTTGGCATCAGAAGTCCTCCGTTAGCGAGTGCACAAACTCGCTAAATCGGATAACTCCTTCAACCAGAAGCTCCTACATCCTTTTTATCAGCCGAAGAGTACTACGCTTATGAGCTGATAAACGAAGACCCCGCGGTCAGGCGGGGTCTTCACTCTCGGACGTCGATTGGAATTACTTCTTGAAACGAGGCAGGTCCTTCGTGTACTTGCCGAATATCCCACCGCGTGATTTCTTCTTTGGCTCAACCTTGCGGGGCGGCTCATCCCCATGCTGTTTGTTGATGTAGAACTGCTGGCCGATTGAGAGAAGATTAAATACAAAGTAATAGAGATTCAATCCGGCAGGGAATCCATTGAATAGGAGTGTCATCATAATCGGCATCATCCACACCATTGCTTTCTGACGGGGATCTTTCACGCTCATCTTCTGTTGGATAAACATCGTGATGCCCATGAGGAGCGCAAGACCACTCACATCCGTGATGCCGAAGAGGGGAAGCTCAAACGGCAGAGAGAGAATTCGATCAGGCACCGAGAGATCGGTAATCCACCAGAAGAACTCGGCTTGACGCAGTTCGATCGCGGACATGAACACGCTGTAGAGGGCAAAAAGGATGGGGAACTGCAGAAGGAGAGGCAGACATCCTCCGGCCGGGTTCACTCCGTAGTCTTTGTACAATCCCATGATCTGCTGGTTCATCTTTTTCGGATCATCCTTGTACTTTGCCCGGATTTCCTCCATCATCGGCTGGAGCGCCTGCATTTTTTTCATCGACTTCATGCTGGTTTTTGAGAGGGGATGAAGCGCAACTTTTACAATAATCGAGAAAATTATCAGAACTATTCCCCAATTAGGAATGAAGAGATTCAGGAACTTAAACAGGGGGAGAATGAGGTAGATCGAAATCGGCCTGATAATCCAAGCCCACCCCAGACTCATCATTTCATCGAGATCTCGATCGTACGATGAAAGCGTTTTGTATTCCAATGGTCCGAAAAAGACGTCGATGCTCGTTCCTTCATCGACGTTCCCTTTGTACGGCATTTTCAATGCAACGCTGTAGCTCTCTTTGGCGCCCCGGTCGGGAAGGGGGGTGCGTATCCCTTCCAGGTATGCTCCATCGCTCTCGCCTTTTTTCGGGAGCAACGCGATCGCGAAATATTTCGTCCGGGTTCCGACCCACTCGATCGACCCCGTCATGTCCTTCTTCACTTCTTCGTTGACGGTCGACGCATCGAGATCTGTCAGCTCTCCGCCTGCGAAGGCATAGGCCGCAGCGAAGTTCGATTCTCCCATGCTGTCGAATTCCGCATACCGTAAGCCCGTCTCCCAGATGACCTGGTATTCGTAATTCGCAATCACTCCCCCCAGATTTACAAACTTCAGGTCGGTCGTAAATCCATATACGCCGTTTTTGAACCGGAATATCTTCACGATCTTGCCGCCGTTTGCGCTTGGAAGCACGAATTCCAGAACATATTCTTCCTCGCCCTCCAGTGTTTTTGTCTGCCAGGCGCGGTATGTTGCTTCGAAGTACAGATTGCGGGTATTCACGATTCTGCCGTCGGTCGTGGCAAACAGAAGGCTGAAGTCTCCGCCCCCGTCAAAGTTCACCAACTGCACCGGATATCCGTTCCACGTTTCATATTCCTTCAGAACATAGCGTTTGATCAAGCCCCCTTTGGATGAAAGCTCTATCCGGAACTTGTCGGTTTCAATGACGATATGTTTTTCGGCTCCCTTTTCACGATTCGCAAAGAATCTTCCGTGGTCGAGGAGGGGGCTCTTTGCGGTCACATGCAGATCCGACTCCTTCACCTTTGGACCCGGAATGGAATCCCCCCGTTGAACGGTGCCTGGGGTTTCCTGATCGGTCGGTTTTTGCGGCGGAGCGCTCGTCCATACCCACAGCATGAGTACAGCGAAGATCAATACGAATCCTAGAACAGCCTGACGATCCATTGCAAAATTCCTCTACGGACGGTTTTTATATTCTTCTGGTACGGGGTCGTACCCACTTTTTTTGTGAAACGGATGACAACGGAGCAGCCTCCTGATCGAGAGCATACTTCCCCGGAGAATGCCGTGCTTCTCGAGAGCCTCAATGGAATATTGAGAACAGGAGGGATAGAACCGACAACTATTAAACGGGAGAATGGGGGAAAGGAGAAGCTGATAAAGCCGAATAAGATATGTGAATACGAAGATCATCTATTACCCCGGCACCGCTTTCCAACAATGCTCAGACACTGAACAATCGATTTGGTAAGCGCTTGGCTTTGTGCTCGTGTTGTTTTTTCATTACTACCCTGAGAGTAAACGAACACCAACTCCAGTGAGCCCGCGAGCCCTTCTTCCGGTTCGCAGAGCGCTCGCTTGTGTGTTCTGAATTCCTCACGCATTTTTCGCTTGAGATGATTTCGAATCGCCGCGTTGCCTACGTTCCGCGAGACGGCAAACCCAACTTTCAGCTGTGTCTCGCCCGAGGGATCATAAAGATAGGCGCATCGCACGGGGGCGGAGGTTACCGACTTGCCCTTGGTCAGGACTCGGGAGAAGGATCCGTGTCCACGGAGGATCTGAGATTTTGGAAGTGTGAATCTCAACCAATTGGGTTTAGATTCTTGAAGCTATGAGCCGTGACTGACGGAGAGGCGCTTGCGGCCCTTTGCCCGGCGGCGACTGAGGACCTTCCTGCCATTTTTGGTGGCCATTCGTGCCCGAAATCCGTGTTTGTTTCGTCTCTTGCGATTATGCGGCTGAAATGTTCTCTTCATGTTCCCTGCCATTCAAGCGATGTTGCACAAACTGCGAACGTAGAGTGTACGAAAAAAAAGGAAGAATCACAAGGAACATTCTCTCTCATTGTTTCAGCACAATCAGAATTCTCCCTCGGCCCTCTTATTTCCTTCACCAATTCAGATCAAGTCTGTTTCACGACTCAATTTGCTCGCCCTGGAGCTTTCCTAGGTGAATTTTGTAATCTTTTCGCTTGCGAAGGTGGCTCCTCGTTGCTATCATTGTTCATGCTATGGGGCGTATGTTTTTTGTGGATTATCTGTGGACAACCTAGACACATATTGTTTTCTTCGATTTTGCGATGAAATCTGTATGTTTTATATATCAACATGGTGTGGACAAGATGGTGGATAACCGGGAGCTACTCTTTGTATATCAATCTTATAGGCGCCCCTCTTCACGTGAACATTTCTTAGAATCTTCCATCCTAAGAGTTTTTGTGCATTGCCCCTTGTTGATATCTTTGTGCATAACCAAAGTTTAAGAACGATTTCCTATCATCCCGGCAAACACGACACTTCAATTTGAACTCCCACTATGAGCTATCAAGTCCCAGACAAAATTGATTCGACCGCAACACTCTCTGCCAATGATGCGTGGGAGAAGTGTCTTGCACGAATCCAGGACCAGATCAGTACGTTAAGCTTCAAGACCTGGTTCCAACCGATTCTCCCGATCCGCTACGAGAAAAACGCTCTCACTGTTCAGGTGCCGAGTCAGTTTTTTTATGATTGGTTGGAGGAACATTACCACGGCCTCATTCACACCACGATTTCAGAGACTCTCGGCTCTGGCGCCGAGCTCTACTACGCAATCGCGACGGAAGATGGGCAGGCCTTGCATGATGAGCTCGCCGCCTCATACAAACCTCAGACCTCCAATGGTACGGTCGCCGGAGGCCCGATTCCACTTTCTCCGCATCAACCGTTTTCGCCACACACCACGATCCGCGCACAGGAGCGGCAAATGTTTGTCCACTCCAATCTCAATCCGAAATATACGTTTGAAAACTTCATCAAGGGAGATAGTAATCAGCTTGCGCGCGCAGCGGCGATGGCGGTGGCAAACAATCCGGGGGGAACTTCGTTCAACCCTCTCGTGATCTATGGCGGCACGGGACTTGGAAAGACTCACCTTATGCACGCCCTCGGGAACCATGCGATTGAGCTCGGTAAGGCTCAACGAGTTCTTTACGTCTCAAGCGAGAAATTTACGATTGAATTTGTAGAGGCAATCCAGTCCGATAAGGTCAACGATTTCTCTCTGTTCTACCGATCGGTGGACCTGCTCATTGTCGATGACATTCAGTTCTTTTCGGGAAAAGAAAAAACACAGGACAATTTCTTCCATACGTTCAATACCCTGTATCAATTTGGAAAACAGATTGTTCTCTCCTCCGATGTTCCGCCGAAAGATCTGAAAGGTTTGGATGATCGGTTGATTTCCCGGTTCCAGTCCGGTCTCACGGCAGACATCCAGCCCCCCGATCTGGAAACGCGTATCGCTATCCTGCGTAAGAAAAGCGAAGAGAATAAGCTCGATCTGGCGCAGGATGTTATTGAATATATCGCCACGAATGTTACCCGAAATATCCGGGAGCTGGAGGGATGCCTGATCAGTCTGCTTGCCAGGGCTTCCCTGGAGTCGCGTGAGGTCAATATTGGCCTTGCGCGGGATGTGCTTCGCATGATCGTTCAGGAACCGAAGAATCCCATTACCATCGAAGCAATTCAACGAATAGTGGGTGACTATTACGACATCCCTCTCGATCTGATGCGGGCAAAAACCCGTAAACAGGAAATTGTGAGTGTCCGTCAAATTGCCATGTATCTTGCCAAAGAGTTGACCAATTCTTCGCTGAAAACCATTGGACTCCACTTCGGGGGGAGGGATCACAGTACCGTCATTCACGCCTATCAGTCTATTGACGATCGGATCACTACCGACGGAAACTTCAAGAACGAAATAGTTCAACTGACTCGGCGTATCCAGCTTCAGGGAAGTATGTAATATCTTTTCATCCGTTCAATCCGCTGTATATTTCTTTCTGATTTTCTTCCGGCTTCAAGGGGATAGGGATGTTCACATTTCTTTTCTTCTTCTGTGAATAGCGGTGAATGAATTGTGAATAATTTCCTGATTTTGTGTTAACAACAACATCTTGTTTCTCTAGTGTTGATAGTCTTCTTGTCTGTCAACATTCTACACACACTAACAACTTATTGTCGTCTCAGATATTTCATCCTGTTTAACAGGTAAATAAGACATTTCTTCTTTCTGAAACTACTATATTCACTCTATTCACAGCATTCTAACTATTACTATTTTATTCTTATCTAATATATATTAGTAATAGATTCATATTAGATTTTATTTGATGAACATCGATACTATGAAAAAAAGAAATTAATTTTGAAGAAGAATAATGAATTTTGAAGACTCAAGAATTTCAAGTGTAGAGGTTCCTAGAGAGTTGGAAGGTAATGGACAGGATTAAGAGATAGAATAAAATGAAGTTTGTGCACGGGGAAATAAAGTGGATAAGAAGGATTGATAAAGGTTGACAAAAACAGGAAAAAAGACAGGATGCATGGTCTTCTGACGGCATTGAAATATTGTAAATTGCCTTTTTTATTGGTAAATTAGCATACTTGAACCAATAATCCCTCCAAGAGGAGCCGAGCAATGAAATTCACGGTATCGAGCAGCGATCTTCAAAAAGCCCTCTCCAAACTCAGTGGAGTCATTCCAACACGATCAAGTCTCCCTATTCTGGAAAACATCCTCTTTGAGTTGAAAAAGAATTCCCTTCGCATAGCCGCGACCGATCTGGAAGTTTCAATCTCGGTGTTGATTGATGTGAAAGGGAGCGGGGACGGTTCTATTACAGTTCCGGCCAAACGGCTGCTTGAGACAGTTCGTTCTCTCGCGGACGTTCAGATTCTCTTTACCGCTGATCTCGCATCAAACAAAATAAAACTGCTGACAGAAACGGGAGAATATACACTGATTGGTGAAGCAAGTGCCGATTTCCCAGAGACAACCGAATTCAAAGGAGAGGATGGAATACTTTTTGATGGAGGTGTATTGAAAAGAATTCTCAGCCGCACAATTTTTGCGGTGAGTAACGATGAACTCCGACCAGCCATGACAGGAGTGCTGTTCGAAGTTGGAGAGAAAGAGATTCGCGCCGTTTCCACCGATGGACATAGACTCGTGCGATTTACCTCGCGCGGAATAACCGCAAGAAAACAGCAGAGCAACATCATCATTCCATCGAAAGCGTTGAATCTCATTGTCCGCACCGCCGAAGAAACTCAAACGAAGATGAGCATGAGTCAAACGCATGTGCAGTTTTCGTTTGGAAACACAACGCTGACATCAAAACTCATCCAGGAAAAATATCCAAACTATGAGAGCGTCATTCCCATCGACAACGAAAAGACGCTGACGGTTCACCGGGATACAGTCCTTAACGCAGTCCGGAGAGTGGCTCTCTATTCGAGTTCGACGACACACCAGGTACGATTTACCCTGAAGAAAGGTGAAGTCAGAATTGCTGCGGAGGATATCGATTTTGGTGGTGAGGCGCGGGAAAAGATCAGCTGCAGCTATGAAGCAGACGAAATGGAAATTGGATTCAACTCGACGTACATTATCGATGTGTTGACACACATTGATAGCGAAGAGGTCACGTTCAGGCTGAATCGTGCCGAACGCGCCGCCATTGTTGTGCCGGCCACACAGAAAGAAAACGAAGAATTGCTTATGATTGTTATGCCGGTCCGACTGAACGTATGATGATAAAGATGAGGAGTTCGTTGGTGTTCTGATAGCCCCGTCCGTGCGGGGCTATCGCATTGAAGAGCATCGAATCCCTGAATGAAGATCGCAAAACTGCATCTCGAAAACTTTCGGAACCACACGAAAACAACCATTGAGTGCGCAGATCACGCAAACGTGTTCCTTGGAAACAACGGCGCGGGCAAAACGAACATTGTCGAGGGACTTGCGTATCTGTGTGTCACAAAAAGCTTCTATGCCGCAAACGACGTGACCGCCCTGAAAATCGGGGAACCAGGGTTTCGGATCAGCGGTGAAATGATCTCCGACGGTGGAAATGGATTCAGCGTCACAATCTGCTACGATGCATCGGCGAGTGAGAAGAAATATCTTCTCAACGGAAAACCGGTTCAAAAACTCGCGTCGCTGATCGGAAAATTTCCGGTTGTCATCCTCTCGCCGGAATACAGCGGTATTACATTCGGAACTCCGTCTGACCGGAGGAAATTCCTCGACCTTGTTATTTCACAGGCGAGCGCGTCGTATCTCGAGAATCTCCTCGAATATCGGAGAATTCTGCGGCAACGGAACAAGCTTCTTTCAGACGCAAAACTCTTTGGCGAGGAACGCACGGATCTCCTCGATCCCTGGAACGAAGGATTGATAGAGTACGGCGCACGCGTGCTCCAGCGCCGCCTGGAATTTGTTCAGGAGTTTGCTCCGTACCTGGGTCGCGCGTATTCGGCGATCGCCGGGGAGGACGAGATACCGGAAAGCCAGTACGTTTCATCTATCCCGGCCGGATCGGTTAGGGATATCGAGAGTGCACGAGAACGATTCAGGCAATTACTCAGCTTGTCCAGACAGGAGGAACGAAGGGCGGGATTGACCCTCGTGGGACCTCACCGCGACGACCTGATGTTCGCGCTCAGCGGCATGGAACTAAGACGGTACGGGTCGCAGGGACAACACCGGACGTTTCTGATTGCCATGAAGATTGCGGAGTTCGAGTTCCTGCGCACGCTCTCGGGAGAAACGCCGATCCTGATTCTTGACGATGTCTTCAGCGAGCTCGACGTGCACCGTGCAAGCCGGCTTCTTGAGACGGTATCACCCCTTGGACAGTATTTCATTACTACTACGGATGAACGCATTTTCCCCGGGACGTTTTTTGCGGAGTCGGGTAACAAGAAAGATGTCGTGAAAGGTGGAAGCATAATTCGTGAACAGGCGGCAGCATAGCCAGACAAAGCCCCTCGGTGAGGCTATTTTGGAGCTTGTGGAGCACCTTGGGATTAGATCGAGGGTGCAGGAATATGACGCTGTTGTGCAGTGGGAATCGATAGTCGGAGCCCAGATCGCCAAGGTGACTACAGCGACGCGCATTCAACAGGGATTGTTGGTTGTGAAGGTCAGTAATGGTCCGTGGCGACAGGAACTGAGCCTCAGGAAGCGGGAAATTATCGAGAAACTCAATACCTCCCTCGGGCATGAAGTCGTTAAAGATATTCGATTTGTATGATGTGGTGTGGAAAGAAATCACCGGAGAGAAAGAATTACACTCATGAGTTCGAAAACAGATCGCGATAAGAAAGCGAAAACCAAAACCTCTCCTGCCGTCAAGGGCGGGGGGAATGGTCAACGCTCATACACCGCCGACGACATCACCGTCCTGAAAGGACTCGAGGCCGTACGACGTCGACCGGCAATGTATATCGGCGATGTCAGCTCACGAGGGCTGCATCATCTTGTCTACGAAGTCGTAGACAACTCCATCGACGAGGCGCTGGCCGGATACTGCAAGAACATCAGCGTTACGATCAACCAAGAAGGTTCGATCAGCGTGGAGGATGATGGACGTGGAATCCCAACAGACATGCACCCGCAGGAAAAACGTTCAGCCCTTGAAGTTGTCATGACGGTGCTTCATGCGGGGGGAAAGTTTGACAAGAACACGTACAAAGTTTCCGGAGGTCTCCACGGCGTGGGCGTCTCCGTTGTCAATGCGTTGAGCGAGATCCTGGAGGTGGAAATTTGGAGAGACGGAAAGACATATTACCAGAAGTACAAAAGGGGAGATCCGGTCAGCCCGGTCAAGGTCACGGGAAAAGCAGAAAAGGGGAAGCAGGGAACCAGAGTAACCTTCGTCCCCGATGGAAGCATATTCAAGAACCGCACCTTCAAGTTTGATACGATTGCGGAACGACTTCGCGAACTCGCATTCTTGAATTCGGAGGTCACCCTCACGATCAGCGATGAGCGGACAAAACCGATTGAAGAAGAAAAGTTCCACTTCAAGGGTGGATTGGTCGAGTTTGTCAAGTACGTGGATGCCACCCGCCCTGCGATTACCCGAAAGGTTTTCTATGCCAAGGGGGAGGATAAGGACGAAAATGGGCGTATGGTTGAAGTTGAGACGGCGCTTCAGTACAACGAACAATTTACCGAAAACGTCTTCACGTATGTGAACAACATCAACACGCACGAAGGGGGAACACACCTTGTCGGGTATAAGACCGCGCTCACACGCACGCTGAATAATTATGCGTCGAAGAACGGTCTGATCAAAGATGGAAAGATTCAGCTCATTGGCGATGACTTTCGCGAGGGATTGACCGCGATTCTCAGCGTGAAGGTGCCGGAGCCGCAGTTCGAAGGCCAGACAAAAACGAAACTGGGCAACAGCGAAGTCAAAAGCATCGTGGAATCAATCATCGGTCCGCAGCTGGCCGACTGGCTCGATCAGAATTCAGCCGATGCGAAACGCATTATTGAAAAATGTCTGAAAGCCGCCGAAGCGCGCGAAGCGGCGCGACGGGCACGCGATCTGACGCGTCGAAAAAATGCGCTCGATTCAGGAGGACTCCCGGGCAAGCTGGCCGACTGCTCCATCGACGATCCCGAGCATTGCGAACTCTATATCGTCGAGGGAGACTCAGCAGGCGGAAGCGCAAAACAGGGAAGAGACCGACGATTTCAGGCCATCCTGCCGATCAAAGGAAAGATCTTAAACGTTGAGAAGGCGCGTCTTCACAAGATCCTCGAAAACGAGGAAGTCCGCGCCATCTTCACGGCGATTGGCGCCGGAGTCGGAGAAGACTTTGACGCAGCAAAAATCCGATACAGCAAGATCATCCTCATGTGCGACGCCGACGTCGATGGATCGCATATTCGAACACTGCTTCTTACACTCTTCTTCCGGTACATGCATGAGTTAATCGATCTTGGTCACGTGTACATTGCTCAGCCCCCGCTCTACAAGTTGAAAAAGGGGAAGGAAGAACAATACGCCTACGATGACGACGAGCGATCCGAAATACTCAAGCGGTTAAGGAGCGAGAAGAAGAAAGGGAAGGCGCAAAAAGAGCCGACGGAGACCGCCGAGCCGGAAGAGGGGGCAACAGTCATGAACGACGGGATTGCGATTTCCCGCTTCAAGGGGCTCGGAGAGATGAATCCGGAACAGCTCTGGTCCACCACGATGGATCCCGAGCGGCGGACGATTCTTCAGGTGACGATTGAGAGCGCGGCGGAAGCAGATCGGACGTTTTCGATTCTCATGGGTGATCAGGTGGAGCCGCGACGGGAATTTATCGAGAAGAACGCGAAGTATGTCAGGAATCTGGATGTGTAGTTGTCGCGATAATGCTTACGCAACGTTTAATCTGTATGCATGCGTGGCGAAATAAATTCAGATGGGGAAGCAGCGGGTGATTAGAAACCCAGACATTCTCAATCAGTTCGAAGTCGAGTTCCGAAGAAGCGAACAACTTTCGATTGAGCAGAAGTATCACATCCTTCATGAACTATATCGATTAGCAAGACAACTTGGACACTTTAGTCCGGAATCAACAGAGGACGGGCTCGAAGTTGATCTCAACGTTGCAAGGATTCTGAATGGAAACATTCGTCAGCCTTCTGGCTCGGACCGCTGAGGCGCTGCGTCAATCCAACATTCCCTACATGGTCATTGGGGGGCAGGCGGTCTTACTGCATGGAGAACCGCGTCTCACGCGCGATATCGACATAACCCTGGGCATAGATATCGATTCAAGAGACCAGATTTTCGGTCTTGCCGAACGTGTTGGGCTTCGACCAATACCCCCTGATTCGAGTGAGTTTATTCAGAAAACGTCTGTGCTCCCAACCGTTCACGATGAAAGCGGAATACGGGTGGATTTCATTTTTTCGTTCACAACGTATGAACAACAGGCAATTGATCGCGCAGTGAGGGTAAGTCTTGAAAATATCGATGTCCGGTTTGCTACGGCGGAAGATACGATCATTCACAAAATGTTTGCCGGCCGGCCAAGAGATCTGGAGGATGTCAGAGGCATCGTCATTCGTGCAGATGGACTCGACAGAGCATATGTGTCGAAGTGGCTTGCCGAGTTTTCCAAGTCGGTGGAACGCAATCTGGACAAGGAATTCGAAGAGATTGTGGCGAAGACAAACTAGCGGCAAATCAAGAGCGGGGGAATATTTGCGATAATCGTAGGTAAAGGAAGAACAGAGGAGCTGCATGGCAACGCTGAACGAAAAAATAATTCCGGTTGATATTGAAGAGGAGATGAAGGGATCGTACATCGACTATGCGATGTCGGTCATTGTTGCAAGGGCACTTCCGGATGTGCGCGATGGAATGAAGCCGGTCCATCGGCGCGTCCTCTATGGCATGCGCGAGCTCAGTTTGATGCCGAACAAGCCGTACAAGAAGAGTGCGCGAATAGTTGGTGAAGTGCTGGGCAAGTACCATCCGCACGGCGACTCCGCAGTCTATGACACAATGGTTCGCATGGCGCAAACATTCTCCATGCGCTATCCCCTTGTGGACGGACAGGGGAACTTCGGCTCGATCGACGGTGATTCACCGGCCGCCATGCGGTATACCGAGGCGCGACTGGCACGCTTCGCTGAAGAGATGTTGCGCGACCTCGAAAAGAACACGGTTAGCTTTACGCCAAACTTTGACGACACGCTGACGGAACCGTCGGTCCTTCCGGCCCAGATTCCGAATCTTCTCTGTAACGGCGGAAGCGGCATTGCTGTCGGCATGGCAACAAACATCCCGCCGCACAACCTTTCCGAAGTCATCGATGGATGTATTGCGTACATCAAGGATGACAAGATTTCGAATGAAAAACTGATGAAGCACATTATTGCTCCCGACTTCCCGACAGGTGGCATCATCTACGGGTACGAAGGGGTGAAGGATGCGTATACCACAGGGCGGGGACGTATCCTGGTGCGCGCAAAGGCAAACATCGAAACAAGCAAGGGAGATCGACAGCGGATAATTGTCTCCGAGATTCCTTACATGGTGAACAAGTCGAGCCTGATCGAAAAGATCGCCGATCTTGTCAACGAAAAGAAAATCGAAGATATCTCAGATATTCGCGACGAATCGGACCGCGACGGACTCCGGATCGTGATCGAGCTCAAGCGTGACGCGACGGCAGGGGTCGTCCTGAACAACCTTTATAAGCATACCCAGATGCAAACCACCTTCGGCGTCATCATGCTGGCGCTGGTGGAGGGGCGGCCTCAGGTACTGGCTCTTCGGGATACGATCCAGCATTTCATCGAGCACCGGAACAACGTTATTGTCCGCCGGACGAAGCACGATCTGGATGAGGCGGAAAAACGCGCGCACATTCTCGAGGGCTATATCATCGCGCTTGACAACATCGACGCGATCATCAAGCTCATCAAGCAGTCGAAGAACGTGGAAACGGCACGGCTTGGACTGATGAAGAAGTTCAAGCTGTCTGAAATTCAGGCGAGGGCGATTCTCGAGATGCGGCTCCAGAAGCTTACCGGCCTGGAGCGAAAGAAAGTTGAAGACGAGTACCGCGAAACCATCAAGCTGATCGAAAAACTGAAAGCCATTCTGAAGAGCAAACCGCTTCAGATGAGGATCATCGAAGAAGAGATCCTTGAGATCAAGAAGAAGTATGGCGATGACCGCCGAACTGAAATTGTCTATAAAGCGGAAGAGTTCAGCATCGAAGACATGATTGCCGAAGAAGAAGTCGTGCTCACGATCAGCCATAACGACTTCATCAAACGCTTTCCGGTATCGGGGTATCGTCGGCAGGCTCGCGGCGGCAAAGGTGTAACAGGCGCGGGAACGCGAGAAGACGATTTCATGGAGCACATGTTCATCGCGAGCACGCACGACCATATTCTGTTCTTCACCAACAAAGGACGCTGTTACTGGGTGAAGGTGCATGAGATCCCCGAGGGGGGACGAACCGCGAAAGGCAAGTCGATCAACAACCTCATCATGAAATCCCCCGATGAGATGATCGCCGCCTTTATTGCGGTGAGGCAGTTCGACGATCAGCATTACGTGCTGATGGTGACCGAAAAGGGACTGGTCAAGAAGGTGCTACTTTCGGAGTTCAGCAATCCCCGACGGAACGGTATCACCGCGACAAACCTCAAAAAAGGGGACACCCTGAAAGATGTCAAGCTTACCGATGGACAGCACGACGTCGTGATGGGAACGCAGAAAGGAATGGCGATTCGGTTCGCCGAGAGCGAAGTTCGACCCATGGGTCGCACGGCGGCCGGAGTTCGCGGAATTCGTCTTGGCAAAGGTGATATGGTGGTCGGAGTGGTGTCTTTGCGGAGAAGCGGAACGAGCATCCTTGTTGCAACGGAACGCGGATACGGCAAGCGAAGCGAGGAGAGCGAGTATCGTGTCAGTCACCGCGGCGGCAAAGGTATCTATACCGTGAAGACGACGGACAAGACAGGAAGAATGGTGGCTATCAAGGGGGTCGTCGATACGGACGACGTCGTGGTTGTCACGGCGAACGGCATGATCATTCGCCAGCACGCGAGCGATATCCGTGTCGCGGGTCGCAATACCCAGGGCGTACGTCTCATTAAGCTCGAGCCGGACGATGTGGTCACTGCTGTCGCTCCCGTGATTGCGGAAGAAGAGAATCACATTCTCGAGCATGCCAAAGACATCGTCAATGGTGGAAATGGTGGGAAAGAACCCGTGGCCAATGGAAAACGGGTTGACAAGGAGAACGGTCAGTCAGGTTTGTTTGACGAAGAAAAGAAGATCACGAATAAAACCAAACCTTCACCCAAAAAGAGAAAGAATAAATAAGATGAAACGCTCATTGTTGGTTCTCGCGCTGATGACGCTGGTTTCCGCAACGCTGATTGCCCAGGAAACGCTTTTCACGGGAGAACTGGACAGCGGAGGATTTGGAGGACCCGTGGTCAAAGTGGGGACAGTCAACGGTGAGACGGGTCTGTTCGTGGGTGGAAGAGGAGGGTGGATCATTAATCACTCGTTCATCGTCGGCGGAGGAGGGTACGGACTGGTAAACGATATCAAAGCTCGCGTTCCCAGCAGAGAAGGATTGCAGTATTTTCAAATGGGATACGGGGGGCTGGAGTTGGAGTACATCTCGGAATGGGAAAAGCTGATCCATCTTTCACTCCAGGCGCTGATTGGAGGAGGGGGAGTTCACTACAAACATTCCGGCATCGGCGTGAACAACAACCAGGAGGACGATCTCTTCTTTTTCCTCGAGCCGGCAGTACATGCGAATCTGAATGTGACGGGCAAGTTCGTGGTCAGCCTTGGGATAAGCTATCGCTATATTTCCGGCGTCACCCTACCCGCAACGAGCAATACCGATCTTGGCGGACCGACAGCAGTGCTGACGTTTCGGTTTGGGAAGTTCTAACAGAATGTTGAAAAACCATTTTTCATGGTAGGTCAGACCTGCCTGACGGTCAGGCAGGCATTTGGCGAAGCCATCACTTCGTGACTTGTCTGACCTTTTTGAATCATTTTGGACAGGC
>Ga0208244_101288_pt1 | contig 14442 bp, 13 predicted proteins | sample SubbioCR12Aug_5A_FD_184828 | JGI IMG/M metagenome (GOLD analysis project Ga0208244, IMG submission 184828) | Serpentinite rock and fluid subsurface biosphere microbial communities from McLaughlin Reserve, California, USA - CR12Aug_5A (SPAdes) | ecosystem: Environmental > Terrestrial > Deep... | reverse complement strand
TGCTGGATCAGCGCGCTCGCGGTCTTCTCGCCGATGCCGGGTACGCTCGGGATGTTGTCGCTGGGGTCGCCCCGCAGGCTCTTGTAGTCCGGCAGCCGGGCCGGGCCGAACCCGAACCGCTCCCGCACCCTCTGCTCGTCGTAGACGATCGCCTCGGAGGCGCCCCGGCCTGTGACCATCACGCGGGTGCGGTCGCCCACGAGCTGCAGGGTATCGAGGTCCCCGCTTACGACCAGCACCTCCATGCCCTCGGCCTCGGCGCGCCGTGCGATCGTGGCGATCACGTCCTCGGCCTCGAAGCCATCGGCTTCGACAACCGGAATCCGCAGCACTTCGAGCACCTGCTTACTCAACCCGATCTGCGGCCGCAGGTCATCGGGCATCGCCTCGCGGTGGGCTTTGTACTCGGCGTACTGCTCGTGGCGGAAGGTCGGGCCCGGCCGGTCGAATGCAGCAGCGATATAGTCCGGGCGTTCCTCTTCGAGGATCTTCAAGATCATGGCGGTCAGGCCGTAGACCGCGTTGGTCGGCCGCCCGTCCCTCGTGGTCAGGTAGGGCAGCGCAAAGAAGGCGCGGTAGATGAGGCCGTTGCTGTCCAGGAGTACGAGCTTGCCGGGCGCAGGCATCACAGCACGTAGTATAGCAGGCGACTACGGGCATCGCTGAGCAGGCGGGAAGGCGGCGGCGAACTCCGGGCCGTGGTGGAAGAAGTACTCGGCCTCGTGGAAGGCGCGGGCCATCTGGTGGGCCAGCCGGCCGCGCCACCTGTCGATAACCTCGGCGAAGCCGGGACGCAGGGCTGCGTCCGCGTACTGGTAGTCCACCACCCAGAAGATGGTGCGTGGCGGCTCCATCTCCACCCGGAGGTCGGGCACGCCGTTGTCGTCAATGTCCACGAGCAGGATGAACAGTCGGGTTTTGACTCTGTCGAGCGGCGTGTGGCCTGTCAACACCAGCGATGCCCTGCCCCGACCCGCCCAGTCCATCTCCAGCGTATCCACCTGCTCGCGGCCTCCGCCTGGGCCTGCGGCTTCGCGGCTGCGGCGCCCCACCACCGCGTACCACTGCGGCGCCGAGGCGCCCACCAGGTCGGCCTGCCCCTCACAGATTCCGTCACCGTCAGTGTCGAAGCGAAGGTGCTCATCCGCCTGCTGCACCAGGCGGGCGGCCCGCAGGCGTTCCGGGAGGAAGGGCGCGTACTCGAAGGCGGCCGGGGAGGCGGTCAGGCGCTGGACGTCCGCAGGGGCGAGCGTGGTCCACCGGAGGTCGCCGTGGGCCCAGGCGGGCGGCGCGAGGCACACGAGAGCCAGCAGGAGGGCAAGGAAGGCGAATGCGTGGTCAGGCGCGGCCTTCATCTTAGGGCTCCATCTGGAGCGTCAGCGTGCTGCCAGGGATGCAGCCTCTTTCCAGAAAACGCGGTCGTGAAGGAAGTCACGTTCGAGTCGCACGTAGCGGATCATGAGCGACATCATCCCTGCCGACGACGCAAACCCGGTACAGTCCTTGGGTCTAGGGACCTCCAGCGCACATGCTTCGTGAAACCCCACGACACCGAGTCCTTCGATAGCGTAGAGAAATGTCTTCTTTCGCACCTCTGCAAGTACCCAACTCGGCGAGAAGTCAGGCAATCCGACTATGCGAATGGGCTTGGTATACTGGATTACAGAGATGGAATCTTCGAAGCCGGCAGGACCGGCACTAACGACAACCCTAATCCATGTCGGTTCGCGCGGTTCGGTAGTGTAATCCTTCCACACTCTGCCGCGCTCTTCCTTGATCGAGGTAATCCGGTACCAGTGGCCGGTTTCTTTCATACCGACCCACCGGTACTCCTTGTTATTGATCCGAAGCCGCACATTGCTCATGCGGACAACGCAAACGTCGGTCAGCGTGAGCGCAACCACATCGGTGTGGCGCCACGTGTCACCCCTCCGCTCGGTGGCAAGGCGCTCGACTTCATCTGCCGGAAGACACAACTGCTGCTCCTGCGCCTGGACCTGGGCCCAGGTGAGGAGAATGGAAAGAACCACCAGAAGCGCGATGCCCTTCATCTACTTTCCGCCTCTCATCCCCTGGTGCCCAAGGAAGCCAGGGGCGGTGGACCTGTAACCAGCCTCCCCCAGCACATTAGATCATCTGCAAATGCTTCCTCTAGGGTCTCCCCCCGCGGGACTGAACTCGATCAACTCTAGCTTGAAATAGGTCCCATTGTACCATCTCATCTCGCGTTTCACCGCAACTGGAAATTGCGAAGAGAACCATGACTTCCTACTGTTAAAGGATCCTCTTGAAGGCCTCCGGTCTGCAAGAACCAAAGTTGATAGCGAACCAAGAGGAGAGCCAAGATCAACGGGCTCATAGGCTATGTCGATGGACAGATCGCCCCCCGCATCTCGTACCAATCGATTCCCAGGCTCAAGAGGCCACTGGAGAGACCACCACGCCAAGGAATAAACGCTCCTCTCGAAGCGACGTTCGCTCCAGTCACCGCTCCATTCAGCGCCACCAGGTTGAAGAAGGCTGCGTGGAAGCGCCGTAACAAACCATTGCCGGTCAGGCGAGTAGATGTCAACGTAATCGCTACTCTCGTAAGGGGGGGGTGGAACCGTCAGGTTCGAGTAGTGAGTCAGGACACGTGATCGCGGCGCAGAACGCAGGCTGAGCCGTTTCACCAAGTAGACCTCACCCGTGATGTGCATTGGCTCGGGATATTTCAATTCGCCTTTCCAGACTAGCACCTCTCTTCGCAGATACTCCCAAGTAATGCCGCCGGCCTGACCTATTTGAAATGTGACAAAGTAGGTAGCCGCGTCTCCTATCCGCCACTCAGATGGACATATGGTGTCCCCTGCTCGCTGCTGTGCAATTGCCCGCAACGGAGGACTGCTCACTGAAATGGCAAGTGATGAGAACGCAACCAGGACAGCGAGCGACGTGGCGGTACAGACGGTGTTCTCCTTCCCGGGCATCGCGCTCCCTCCCTCATCCATATAGCTTCAGGAAAGGCACCGCGCCCCGGCCTTTCAAATAGGGCGAGGCGTCTGCTCTGGGCTGGGATTCTCGCTATCCAAAGGAGTCTCTGTTATCTGATTCTGCTCCTCTCCTCCTGGCCAGCAGTCCTTGAACGCAGTAACAGCGCGAGGCGCCGCGATGCCTCTTCCGTTCACACCCCGGGCCACTCCACGTCTTCGTCGATGTCTCCGACGACGGTCGGCGGCGCGGCTGCGTGGTTGCTCCGGACAACTTCCAATGCTGATCCGTCCCGTAGAACCGAGCTGGCAAGCGCCAAGATGACCCGAACCGAAGTCAGGGTGATCCTGCTGTGCAAGAGCATAGCTTTGTTCATTGCCCCTCTCCTATACTGCTGCCGAAGCATGCCCACAGTACTGGATCTAGTCGAACAACCCACTCTCGACAAAGTCAATTACCGAATGTATGTAGACGTTCGAGAGACGCCTCGCTTCGTCCACAGTCGTCCCAGACCACCCGAACGTAGACTGACCAGCGAGTGTCCCGTCTGGGCGCGGGTTGGGAAGGGAGACGTAGTGAACGCAGGGGTTCGCTCCGAGGCAAAACCCGAAGCTTGACAATTGCGGGCCTTCAGGGCTTTGCATCCGCATGGGTGGGCGAGCCCGGAAGACATTGACGCGCGTTTCTGGCAGGGAGAACGTAAAGGAGACATAGTGCAACATCGTGTTCCAGCTTGGAGCGGGGTTCGTCCTGACCGTCAAGTCGGTGAGGTACCAATGCCCTGTGGTACGCCCGACCCATCGGAAATCCCACCGTCGTCCGTCTTTGTCCACGACTTGCAGGGAGTCCCCCTCGCGGCAGACGCTCTGGGAGCCGCGTAGCATCTCGGGGGCATATGACGAGTACTTCCAGACACCACCTCCGCGCTGAGCAATCAGTGCGCCTACGTCCGAAGGGACGCAGGTGGTGCTTGACTGGGCGGCTCGGAAACTGATCCCGCCGATCGTCAACACAACGAACACAACCGCAACCCCCGTTGTCGCCCGCCGCATTCTCCGCCCTCCCCTCGGTTTACTCGCATCAGGTCGCACGCCAGCATCCGCAAGGGCCCGCTCCTACTCACCGACCTCCTTCAGGAGGTCCTCCAGCATGGCCCTGTACAGGGCCGTCATCGTGCCGGGATCGTCCCGCCGCCCCATCAGCAACCCGCGAAGGAACAGGAGCCGCTCCCTGGCCTTGTCCTTGTCGCCAGCGCGAAGGTAGAGGCGCGCCTGCGCCAGCACCGGCGCCAACCAGGCCGGCCGCAGGCGCGTCGCCTCGCCCAGATGCCGCTCGGCAAGGTCGTACTGCCCCACGATGGCCGCTGTGGCACCCACACTGAAATGAGCATCGGCGGAATTGGGAGATGCCGCAAGGCGACGTTGATACTCCGCCAAGGCCCCCTCGCGTGCGCTGATGACCTCGAAGTTGCCCTCTCCCACCCTTCTCCCGTTGAGGACCAGTGTCACGCGCCACGTGCCAAGCCAGGTCTCAGCCAACGTCCCCAGGATAGGGACAGAAACGGACGAACACGACCGGGCTGAGTCAGCATCCCATGTGTATGTGCTGACGAATCCCCGACCGTTAGGGGCAGTAACCTCCATCTCCCTTCGATCGCCGGTCCGCAATGGACCCCACTGGATGGCAACACCTGTAGGGTAATCCGTAATAGCCCACCTCGCCGTCTCGGGCCGGAGAGAGCAGGGGAATACAACCGGTAGCACCGGTATTCCGAAGTGCAGGCTCAAGAAGCTTGCGGAAGCGGCTCCGGCGACGAGCACAGCTATCAGAACGGCGCCAATCATGACTGCAATCCAGGACCCTCGGTTCATATCGGCACCCTCCCTCTTCCTATGGGGCTGCTCGTGCTCCGGGTTTCCATTGTGAGTTCCTGACCCACACCCCTTTGAAGCGCTTTCTTCCACGTGCGACTGTGCGGCCCAGGACCCTCCAAGGCAGAAGTCCCTGGGACCCTACGGCCGCCAAGCCCACTCGTGGACGTTCCACGTGAGGCCTCCGCCGATGTTGGTCGGCCGGACTCCCTGCAAATCGCGGTGCACAAGGGCCGAACCATGGCGAAACCACAGGGGGATGGCGGGCAGTTCCTCGACCCAGATCTCCTGTTGACGCCGCATCAACTCGGTCAACCGCGCATCGCTCATCTCTCGGCCTGCTTGGTCAAGGATTCGATCGTTCTCGGTGTGCTGCCAGGCGCAGTAGTTCGCCCCCTGCCATCGGTTGGCGTCGGACGGGATCCGAGAGGAGTGCCACAGGTCCCATCCCGTCGTGTATGGGGTCAGCACCCAGGCAAACATTCCCAGATGGCGGAACTGCCGTCGGCCGAGTACCTCGAAGAAGTTGGCCGGGTTCTCCTTTCGGACGGCGATCCCGGCCGCACGCCACTGGGCGATCAGCAGGTCCTGCGTCCGCTCTCGCCTTGCGTCCCCTGGCGTTGTCATAAAGACGAGGTCGAGGCGGTCGCCTGCGGCATTGCGCAGAATGCCATCCGGACCTGGCGTCCAGCCGGCCTCGGCGAGGAGACGCCGGGCCGCATCGGGGCTATGCTCGTATTGCCTTACTCTTGGATTGTGCAGCGGATGGCGCGGGGGGAGCCAGGTGTGAGCCAGTTCTTCGGTCGCCCCCCATGCCTGCCGGCGAACGGTATCCCTATCTACGGCATGGAGAAGCGCCTGACGTACGCGACGATCACGCAGCAACGGACTTTCCAGATTGATGGCGATGTGCTCGAAGACCAGGCCCGGCGTCGGAACGGTCTCGAACTGAGGGCCCCCTCCGCCAAAGGCGAAGCTGACATGAAGTTCCTCGCCCCCAACCGCGGCTGTGGAGGCGAAGAAGCGGAAGATCAGCGTGGGAATGGCAGGCCGGCCTTCGGCATAGTCCTCGACGGCCTGCATGCGGATGTGCCGGCCCCGTACCCACTCCACAAACCGATAGGGGCCGTTCCCGATCGGCCTCGACGCAAAGGCTCCGGTACGGATGGCGGCGGGGTCCTCGCGCAACTGCCTCTCTAACAGATGCCGGGGCAGCATCGGGTGCCCAAAGATATTGGCCTGAGCTCGCCGTTCGCGCCACCGCACGACGAGGGTTGCCGGGTCGGGCGCTGTCATCGCACTGATCCCCGGGTCGGGCTCGATTGCGCCGCTCCTGGGCTCACGGGCGACCTCCCAGGCGAACACAACATCCCCAGCCGTAACCGGCGTCCCGTCGTGCCATTTGAATCCCGGCCGGATCTTGTATGTAACCTCCATCTCGTCGTTGGGCAGCAGCCGCCACTGCCCGTTCTCCAGGGTTGGGATCTCCGCGCCAACGCGCGGATGCGCCTGCCAGTCGGCGTTGAGGCCAACAAGCCCCACGAACAGGACCGCGCTGACCTGCCCGGCAACAGCAAGGCGCGAGAAGCCCGGGACAATGTGGTCGGGATCACCAATCAGACCAACAATGACGCTGTCCCTTGGCTGAGCGGACACAGCCGGGGTCAGGGCGAGCGCAAGAGCCAGGGCACAAGCCACCGCAGAGAATCTCATCACCGTCATCACCCTGCACCTCCTCGTATCCTGTGGCCCGAGACCGGAGAGCGGGGGCTCCATACGAGATCACGGCGACGGCAGCGTCTGCAGAAGCCTCCGAGCCTCGGCGGCGAACTCCCCGTCCGGCGCCAGTTCCACATAGCGCGCAAGCGCGCCTCGGGCATCTTGGAGATACCGCCGGCGCACCTCGGGACTGGAAAACCCTTCGGCGATCCGCATGTTGGTGAGGCCGAGCCAGTAGAAGGCCGGCGCCAGCCTCGGTTGCTCCGTGGTGAGCGCCTGGAGCACGGGCAGAGCCTCGACATATCGCCCGCGTTCAAAGAGCAGCACACCCACCCTCAGCGTCAGTTCGGGTTCGCGACGTTCCGCGGGCAGGCGCCGGTAAACCTCGATCAGTACCGTGTCGGCCAGACCGGATACGCCTCCTGCACCGATCGTCGCGGCGACGATCAGCCAACGCATAGCCTCCTCGAGGTTTCCGAGCCGGTCATGGGCAAGGCCGACATAGTAGGAAACCGTGGCCAGGTCAATGGGCGACAGGAGCGGTCTGGCCTCCGATCCTTCCTCTACGGTGCCCTGATACTCATCCAGTTGGAAGAGAACATACACCAACCATGCGCGCACATCGCTCCGGCGCGGGGCAACCTCCCTGGCCTTCTGGAAGACGGCCTTCGCCTCCTCAAACCTGTCCAGGACGGCAAGCAACTCGCCCAGCTTCAGGTATGCCTCGACGAACTGCGGGTCGGCCTCGATGGCCCTGCGGTATAGGTCAATGGCCTTCTGCGCGTCGCCCTCGGACTGCGCCTGGCGGGCTTGGTCGAAGAGTTGCTGAGCAAGGGGAACAGTTGACTGAGAAAGAGCCGGGCCGGCAACCAGCAGTACCGCCCAGAGAACAAACAGTGCCCAGACCACCGGACGCTGCATGGGCGGTTCCCCCTTGTGACCGAGGAGGCCGTACGGCGACGGGTGTTCTACACGCCCTCAGGAAATCCTGTCGGCCCGGCGAGATCCCCGGCGCAGCAGCCACCACGCCAGCGCAACGAGCAGCGCCACGGGCAGCAGCGCGGCCGCAAGCGCCGCCAACGATTCGGCGGCGCCCAGCATCTGCCGGATGGTGTTCAAGAACGCCGTCTTGACGCGCTCCAGCGTCCGATTGATGTCCCAGAACCCACCCGAGGTCTTCTTCGGCTTCTGGCTCACCTCGGCCTGCACCGTGGCCAGATCCACCTTGTTCGTCAGGAAGCGCAGGCGGCCGGTCAGGCGCTCGATCTCGCCGCGCACTCGGGCCACCTCGCGCTCGATGGGACTACCTGGGGGGCCGAGAACCATCACGGCAGTCCAAGTTCCGACAGAGAGAAGGTGTAGCGCCCGGTCTCGAATCGCCCCCGGACGTTGCCGAGCACAAGACTCCCCTCCTGCAACAGGAGGCGGGCCGACCTCCGGCCCATTGCATACAGCGGAGGACCGCTAATAGGCGTATGCGCCTCCGGGAGCCCGCGGATCCGTCACGCCCTGATAGAAGCCGTTGACCACCTGCAGGGCCTGTGAATTCGCGATCGCCCCAACGAGGCTGATCTGGTACCCCTTGGCCGCCAGCGCATCGCGGACGTTCTGCGGGACGCTTCGCTCCGCCAGCAACGTGCGGCCCTCATCCGGCATGATCCTGCCTGCGGCCACCGCCGCCTCCACGCTCAGCCCCAGATCGACGACATTGACAATGATCTGCACTACGGCGCCGATGATCGCCTGGTTGCCGGCCGCGCCGACGAGGAGCACGGGCGCGCCATCCCGCAGGACCATCGTGGCCGCCATCGATGAATTCCTGAAACTGCCACCTACGAGCCGCCGAGGGGAATCGGAGCGGATGGAGAAGTTGCTGATGACGTTGTTCAGCATCACCCCGGTCCCGGGGATCGTCACCCCACTTCCCCACAGGGTTCCTCCCATCGTCTGCGTGAGGGAGGCCATGTTCCCCTCCCGGTCGGCGGTGACGAGGTGGCTGGTGTTCCCAGGCCCACGATAGGCGATCTCGCGTGGAGGGAGTTTGAGCCTGCCGAGCCCGAGGTCTGCGGGGTTCCCCGGTGCGAAGCCTGGCGACACCTGGTCGAGCGCAATGTCCTTGCGCCGCTTCTCGGCGTACGCCTCTGACAGCAGCCCGGTCACCGGATACCGCGTGACCGCGGGGTCGCCCTTGTAGGCATCGCGGTCGGCGAAGGCAATGCGAATCGCGCTCGCAACAACGTGCCGGCGATCTGCGTCCGGCAGGCGCGGCAGATCGAACCCCTCGAGGATCTTGAGCGCCTCGAGTACCTCGACGCCTCCCGCCGGCGGCACGGCGCTCATGACCTCGCACGCGCGATATCGAATGCGGAGGGGTTCACCTGCGGCAGGCTGATAGCGGCTCAGGTCGTCATTCGTAATGAGGCCGCCCCGCTCCGCCATGGCCCGTGCGATCGCGTCGGCGATCTCCCCGGTGTAGAACGCCTGCCTACCCTCACGCGCTAGGAGTTCGAGCGTGCGGCGGAAGTCGGGCTGCGCAAAGGTTTCTCCACTCCTTGGGGCGCGCCCGCCTGGGAGGTAGATGCTCGCCGACGCCGGGTCCCGTAAGAGTAGCGCCGCGCTGCTGACGATCGAGCTGGCCAGCCCTGTGGTCGCCGGGAACCCGCCGGCCAGGCGTATGGCGGGCTGCACCACAGCCGGCCAGGGGAGCTTTCCAAAGCGCTCGTGGGCAAGCCACAGTCCGCCCACGTTGCCCGGGACGACCGCGGACTTGTAGCCTGTCAGCCATTCCTCTCTGTCGCCAAAAGCGGCCGGGGTGGCCGCAAGCGGGGCGCGCCCCAGGAAGTTGACCGCGGTGACCTCGCGGCGGCTGGCCGAGTAGATGAGCGCGACACCGTCGCCGCCGATGCCCGACAGGCGCTGCTGGACAACACCCAGGGTCAGAGCGGCTGCCACCGCAGCGTCAATCGCGTTGCCCCCGGCGCGCAGGATCTCCATCCCGGCTTCGGTGGCCAGGTAGTGGCCGGTGGCAACGGCACCGTTGCGGCCTGATGAGGGAATCGGCGCGGCAGTCGCCCGCGGGTCGGACAAGACGGCCGGGAGGAGGGCAATAACCAAACACCCAACCAGGAGTCGCCTCACGTCAACACCTCCCCCACGGGTCCGCCATTGGAGGTTGATCGTCTCTCTGTCTCTCCTCGCCGGCGGCGTATCTCCAGCGCAATCGGCCGACCACAGCGGCTTAGCCCCATCGGGGCCTACGGAACCACAAGCCTCACAGCCACCGGCGCGTTGCCAGAGACGGATAGCCGCACCGGTTCACTCATCCGCCCTGATTCACGCCAGGCACGCACCAGTACCGGCCCCTGGGGGACTCTGATGTGGAATGTCCCATCCAGCGCCCTGATGGGCCTTCCCCACATCATCCAGTCCTCGAATCGAACCGCGGACACCGCTTCGACCCACGCGTCCTGGACGGATCTGTTCGCTCCGTCGACGACAGACCCGGCAACGATGCCTGAGGCCGGGACGAATCGGAAATCCGCAAAGGTGGCCGCCCCGACACCAGCCTGATTGCGGACCGCGGCAGGGACCGCGAATCCCCCTGGCCGCCAGGCGAAGACGTATGTCGGGGTGCCCCCAGGAGCAGGCGCGAGCACGGCATAGGTCTGATCGGCGCGTGCCTGGGTTCGGGCAAGGACCCGGGGCCGACCGTCGGCACCGATCGCGTAAAGACCGACCGTGGTGGAGGAGAAGGCCGGTCCGATCCGCTCTGTGATGAGACCGGCCTCGAAGACGAACCCCGCGGCCCCCGTGTGCCCCTGGAAGTCCACGTTGAACTCGATGTTTGCCTCGCGGCCGGCCTCAACCAGGACCTCGCGCCCAACATCATCGCTCACAACCTCAAGGAGTCGGACCTTCCACCGCCCAGGCGGCACGGAGAGCTGAAAAGCGTGCTCCTCTGAAAGGCGCGTCGCCGAGACCGGCAGGCTACCGCCGTCCCGACTCGTAGCGTACGCCGCAGCGGTGAGTAGTCCTGTCAGCGCGGGCGGCTGGGGGGAGCGAAACAACACGCGCCCCCGGACAGCGCCGGTCTTCGGCAGTGCCCGAAACTCCAGACTGCTGCTCTCGCCGTTGCGGAGGAGCACAGACTGATCGGTAGGGAGCACGGCGAACTCACCGTGCGACGGTGCGATGTCCCAGAGTCCGGGGCCGACGCGAAAGCGCACCTGCCCGGTTGCGTCTGTCGTCCCCGCGTGCCAGTCGGCGCCAGATACGAGCATCTCTACGCCCGAGACCGGCCCGCCGGCGGGATCACGCACAAGGACGCTGATCGCAGCAGCACGTTCCTGCGCCTCGGTGGGAACCTGCGCTACAAGACAAAGCACCGCCAGCAGCGCCACCCACCCGATCATCACGGCAGCACGGCTGCGAGATCCTTCTCGCATCATCTACGCGGGATCAGGATGGCAGCAGATACAGCAGGAATCACGGCCCATGCCTCCGTGACGGGTTTCCCGTCCCAGCCCGGTGGGATTGACAGGCCCAGCGCGTGGAGCACAGTAGAGGCCGTGTCATAGACCATGATCGGCCGGTCGATGGGGACGCCCTTCTTGACGCCGCTCCCGAGGAGGAGCCAGGGAATCGTGAGGACCGCCGGCACGAGCACGCGATGGTCACGGTCGATCCCTCCGTGGTCGGCTGTGATAATGATGACCGACTGCGCCTCGATGCCGGCGTCTCGCAGGGCCTGCCGCAGCAAGCCGATGCCGCTCACCCCGCGCCGAAGCGCCTGGAGGTACCCGAATGACATCCATCCCTCCGCGTGACCCACGGCATCGGGTTCCGAAATGTGCGCCAGCATGGCATGGGGTCGGGCCGCGCGGATGTAGGCCGATGCGGCCGTGACCAGATCGGCCGTCAGGGTCGCCGGGCGCCAGGGCACCAGTTCTACTTTGTCCATGACCTGCGGGTTGGCGATGGCCAGCACGTAGGACTTCTGAGTGAACAGCGCCGAGCGCAGCCCCGCCTCCCTGGCGACGCTGAAGATGGTGGACACGCGGGGATAGGGCATCCCGGGTCGCCAGTCGTTTTCCAAGACGCCGTGCTTCTCGGGGCCGACACCCGACACCATGGACATGTGTGTCGGGAGAGTAGCCGGCGGCCTGGTAGTTTGGGCCGTCATGCTGTGGCTGGATTCCTGCAGCAGGGGCTCGATGCCGGCGGCGCGCAGCGCATCGGGCCGGGCGCCGTCCAGGCTGATCACCAGCACGTGCTGGGCGCGGGCGCCGGCGGCTGGTTGGGCCGGCAGCGGGGGTGTGCTGGCCAGGGCGGTGGCGACGGCCAGGAACAACACCAAGGTTCTCACGATCAAGCACCTCCTGTCTTCACGGCCGGCAGTCTGGCTCGTGACCTGAGATCAACTGTCTGACTTGTGACCTCTCACGCCGTCTCCTACCGCCGCTCATGAACCACGGCCCCGCCCTTGATCACCACGCGGATGTTGCGCGTCGCCGTGATGTCACTGGCGGGGTTGCCCGACACCAGCACCAGATCGGCCAGCTTCCCCTCTTCCACCGTCCCCAGATCCGCCCGGCGCAGTAGCGCCGCGGCGACGCTCGTGGCAGACAGGATGGCGTCCATGGGGCTGAGACCGGCGGCAACCAGCCTCTCGAGTTCCTGATGCAGGCTCACGCCCGGAACGACGAACGGGTTGGGGGTATCAGTCCCCGCCACCACCTTGCCGCCCGCACGGTGGAACGCCTGGATGAACTCGGCCTTGGCCGCCACGCGCGCTCGCAGCCTGGCAAAGGCCTCGTCGGTGGCGTCCCGCAGGCGGAAGTCATTTCGCCAGTTCAGCCATCCCCGAGTTTCATCGGGGGGCACGAGCGACAGAAACGGGTAGCGCGTGTTGCCGATCGTGGGAAGGTTCGCGAAGTTCTCCCCGACCAGCATGGTGGCCACCATGAAGGTGCCTCGCTCCACGAACACCCGGACCAGCAGCTCCTGCACCTCTGGCGGCATGGGAAAGATGATCCCGCTGGCGTGCTCGATGGAGCGGACACCCATCTCCGCCGCGTCCCGTGCGGAGACGGCGCCGACATGGCCGGTGACCGGAACATCGCGTGCCGTAGCCATCTCGACGATGGCCCGCATTAAGGCCGAAGGGAGCCTGGCATAGACCTTAATGCAATCCACGCCCCGGTCGAGCAGCCGCTGGGCCGCGGCGCGGGCCTGGTCCACGGATGTCAGCGCTACGGATCCGCGCCATGCCGTTCCCCAGACGGGCGGATCGCCATCCAGCAGCGGCCCGCAGGCGAAGATCCGCGGGGCGGCCAATTCGCCCCTGCGCTCCCGCTCGCGGTCGCGCAGGATCGTGTCGGGATCGCTTCCAGCGTCGCGAATCGTTGTAACCCCAAACTGGAGGAACAGGGGCCACATCCATGGCCGGTGGTGGATGTGCATGTCCATCAAGCCAGGGAGGATTGTCAGGCCGGTGGCATCGATCACCCGAACACCCGCCGGGAGCGTGACCTCGCCGGTCGCGACCCGGGTGATGCGGTCGCCCGAGACGAAGATGGTCGTACCCTCCACGGGCGGCCTGCCCGTGCCGTCGATCAACGTGCCATTGCGGATGACGAGGGTGGGTGTTGGCGGCTGGGCAGCGGCGGTAGATGTCAGGAGTACCAGCAGAACCCCGAAAGTGAGAATCCGCCGCAAGCTCATGGCTGCTCTCCCCTCAGGTCGATCGGCGTCTCCCTCCTGCCTTCGAGGTGGGGAAGAACCCGCCTTCTCCCGCTGGACCACCCCCCGCAGAGACCGCGAACAGGATTGATCATCAACAGGCGAGTCGCTACCGGCAGAAGTGCCTCGAGCCATCGGCCTGCGTCCACGTGACATACCCGCCCTCAAAATCGCTCCGGGAGCCGCCGCCGGAGGGATATTCGTCGCTGACCGGCAGTCCGAGACAGCTCGCCTGATATCCGAGCGAGGCCCACAGGCGGAAGATGTCCCCTTGGACGATAAACACCTGATTGGTCTGTAGTATCCACTGCAGCGACCCCCGCTGGAAGGCCTGATAGCGGTTCGTTCGTCCCGTGCGAGATGACGGGGGCCCGGGACCACCCTCGTCCGCAGTGGGGAATCCGATGAAGTGCGTCGGGCCGCCGGTCGAGCGATACCGCTGCAAGATCGTGCCTCCGACGACGTAGGCAGCGCCGGCCCCATCAGCCTGGGCGATCATGGCTTCGGCGCGGCTTCCTCCCCTGAGGTCCTGAACCCACCCCGCGCCCCACCGCCGGGCCGGCCCCGTGGGTGTCCCAAGCGCGGCTGCGCCGCCGTTGCGATTGTAGGCGTCGACGAACACGGCGGGGCTTGGAGCCCCACCTCCAACCTGGAAGCCCGGGGTGGGGGTGGGCGTCGCATGCGCCGCGGTCACGGTGATCGACTGCTGCGCCTGGGTGGCGAGCGCACCGCGCTCGACGATCACCTTGGCGGTGTACGTGCCGGGGCTCGCATAGTTGCAGATGTTGACTGCAGTCCAGGAGGTAACGGTGACGCCGTCGGACTTCCATACCCACCCTGGCGTGATGTTCGTCCCCGGATCGGCGCGGTTGCAGTAGAAGGTGTAGTTGATGGTGCCGGTGGCGGTCCCGCCGGTGGTGGCGGTGAGGGTGACGTTGTTGAGGGGGGCGGGCCCGCTGGAGGGGTTGGCGGTCAGGGCGACGGTGAGCGTGACCGGAGGGGCCGTGGGGGTGGGCGTCACGGGCGCCGTGATCACGTCGAAGGACACCTGAGGCGTCTGGCGGCCGGTGCGGTCGTCGACGGCCCAGTGGGTGTAGCGGCCGGAGGCGAAGCCGGCGGAGTTGATGGTCGCGGTGGCGCG
>Ga0208244_101287_pt1 | contig 14461 bp, 10 predicted proteins | sample SubbioCR12Aug_5A_FD_184828 | JGI IMG/M metagenome (GOLD analysis project Ga0208244, IMG submission 184828) | Serpentinite rock and fluid subsurface biosphere microbial communities from McLaughlin Reserve, California, USA - CR12Aug_5A (SPAdes) | ecosystem: Environmental > Terrestrial > Deep... | reverse complement strand
CCCTTCTTCTGCGCCATGAGGCGCAGCAGGTCGTACATGAACTTGAGCGCCTGGTCTCTTTCCATGGCCTTCTCCTGTTAGGCAGGCTAACTCACCTAGCCGGCAAAATTGTCTTTGTTTGCGGCCTTCGTCCTCGCCTCGGCGGCAGACACGACGTTGCGACGGACGAGATCGGCCAGGTTCTGGTCCAGAGTCTGCATGCCGAGGGCCTGACCGGTCTGGATGGCCGAGTACATCTGGGCGATCTTGGCTTCGCGGATCAGGTTGCGGATGGCCGGCGTGCCGATCATGATCTCATGCGCCGCGACGCGGCCCTGGCCGTCCTTGGTTTTCAGCAGCGTCTGCGAAATGACGGCGCGCAGCGATTCGGACAGCATCGCACGCACCATTTCCTTTTCTGCTGCCGGAAAAACGTCGATGACCCGGTCGATGGTTTTGGCAGCTGAACTGGTGTGCAGCGTGCCGAACACCAAGTGGCCTGTTTCAGCCGCGGTCAGCGCCAGGCGGATAGTCTCCAGATCCCGCATCTCGCCCACCAGAATGACGTCCGGGTCTTCGCGCAGCGCACTGCGCAGGGCGTTGTTGAACGACAGGGTATGCGGGCCGACTTCGCGCTGGTTGATCAGGCACTTCTTCGAATCATGCACGAATTCGATTGGGTCCTCGACGGTGAGGATATGGCCGTGCTCGTTCTCGTTGATGTAGTTGACCATTGCCGCCAGCGTGGTCGACTTGCCGGAGCCGGTCGGTCCGGTCACCAGCACGACACCGCGCGGGAATTCCGAGATTTCCTGGAAAATTTTCGGGCAATTGAGCTCTTCGAGCGACAGCACCTTCGAGGGAATCGTCCGAAATACCGCGCCTGCGCCGCGATGCTGCACGAAAGCATTGACGCGAAAGCGCGCGAGGTTCGGAATGGCGAAGGAAAAGTCGCACTCAAGGTTTTCCTCATAGTGCTTGCGCTGGCCGTCGTTCATGATGTCGTACACCATGCTGTGCACGTCCTTGTGCTCCATCGGCGGCAGGTTGATGCGCCGCACATCGCCATGCACGCGGATCATCGGCGGCAATCCCGAGGACAGATGCAGGTCGGAGGCCTTGTTCTTGACGGAGAAAGCAAGCAGTTCGGTAATATCCATTGTGCGTTTCCGTGGCGCCTGAAAGTGAAAACGGAGTTTCAGTAAAGGCTGATGCCGGTGTCAGCCGGCGTTATGCCGCAGCTAAAAAATGGGGGTGGCGCGGTGGTATACTTGCCCCGATTTTTCAGGGCATTATGACAACAATTTCCACCAACTTGCAAGCTGTAAGGGCGCGTATCGCCGCAGCGGCGGATTTGGCGGGAAGATCGGTCGATGACATCCGCCTGCTGGCTGCCAGCAAGACCTTCCCGCCGGAGCGGGTACGCGAGGCCGTTCGCGACGGCCAGTTCGCTTTCGGCGAGAACTATGTGCAGGAAGGCTTGGCGAAAATCGCCGCGCTGGGGGGGCTCGATCTGGAATGGCATTTCATCGGACCGTTGCAGGGCAACAAGACGCGCCCGGTCGCCGAGCATTTCGCCTGGGTGCATGGCATCGAGCGCTTGAAGATCGCCGAGCGCCTTTCCGAAGCCCGCGGCGCTGAACGGCCGCCCCTGCAGGTCTGCGTGCAGGTAAATGTCAGCGGCGAGGCCAGCAAGAGCGGAGTCAGTCCCGGCGATACGGCGGCATTGGCGCATGCCGTGGCAGCCCTGCCGAACTTGCGGCTGCGGGGCCTGATGGCGATCCCTGAACCGACGGAAGACACAGCATTGGCGCGTCGCCGTTTCGCCGCGCTGCGCGAATTGCGCGATGCGCTCAATGTGGCGGGGCTGGCGCTGGATACGCTCTCCATGGGCATGTCGCACGACCTGGAGTCGGCCATCCTGGAGGGGGCAACCATCGTGCGGGTGGGCACGGCAATCTTTGGTGAAAGAGCGTGAACATGAGAATCACCTTCATCGGCGGCGGCAACATGGCCAATGCCCTCATTTCCGGCCTGCTCAAGCAGGGTTTTCACCCCGCCGATCTCAGGGTCGTCGAACCGAGTGAGGAGAACCGGCAGCGGCTGGCTGCGGCCTTCGGCATTGTCTGCCTGCCCGCAGTAGATGACTCCGTGCAGGATTGCGAAGTGCTGGTGCTGTCCGTCAAGCCGCAGCAGATGCGCGAGGCGCTGGCGCCCCTTGCCGGCAAGCTTAACAACCAGATCGTCATCAGCATTGCCGCCGGCACGCGCTTGGCCGACATTTCACGCTGGCTGGGCGGATACGGAAAACTGGTGCGCACCATGCCTAATACCCCGGCCTTGATCGGCGCAGGCATCGCCGGCCTCTATGCCGATCCCTCCGTCGGCAATGAGGGGCGTCAACAGGCAGAGCAGGTGCTGGGCGCCGTCGGCAAAACGCAGTGGATTCTCGAAGAGCGCCTGATGGATGCCGTCACCGCCGTGTCTGGCAGCGGGCCAGCCTACGTGTTTTATTTCATTGAATCGCTGCGCGACGCTGGACGCGCCCTGGGCTTGTCCGACGAGCAATCCCGGGTGCTGGCCATCGAGACGGTGCTCGGCGCCGCTGCCCTGGCGGCGGACAGCGTGGAGGACGTGGCCGTGCTCAGGCAGCGCGTTACATCCAGGGGCGGCACCACCGAGGCGGCGTTGAAATCGCTCGAGGCCGACCAGGTGAAGGCCGCTTTCATGCGTGCAATCGAAGCCGCCAACACGCGCGGCAGGGAACTGGGCGAACTGATGGGAAAGGACTGAGCCGTGCTGACCAACCTCCTTCTGCTGATCCTCGAGGCCGGGACGGGCTTCTTTGTCTTCCTGCTGCTCGTGCGCTTTCTCATGCAGTGGCAACGCGCTTCATTTCGCAATCAACTCGGCCAGTTCGTCGTCGCCGTCACGGACTGGCTGGTGCGTCCGGCACGGCGCGTCATCCCCGGTCTTTTCGGACTCGACTTGCCGAGCCTGGTTGTCGCCTTGCTGCTGCACAGCGCCTACCTGACCCTCGCCTTCCGGCTGAAGCATTTCTCCTTCGGCGCTCACGCCGGCATTGCAGCGCTGGTCATCCCGGCTATCGCCACAGTGGAATTGGTTCGCTTCACGGTCTACATTCTCATCGGGGTCGTGCTGGTCGCGGCCGTCCTGTCCTGGGTCAACCCCCATGCTCCCCTGGCCCCGCTGTTCAACAACCTGTCGCGCCCCTTCCTCAAGCCCATCAGGCGTGTCATCCCGCTCGTTGCCAACGTCGATCTTTCCCCGCTCGTCTTGTTGATTGCGCTGCAGATGGTGCTGATCTTCATTGCCTCGCTGCGCGCCATGCTGGTGCCGCTCATCGCCTGACGAGAGCTGGCACTAGGGTCCGCTTTCGTACGCAATATGCCCTTCGATCAGTGTATAGCGCACGCGGCCGGGCAGTTCGGCGCCGAGAAAAGGCGTGTTCTTGCCCTGGCTCTTGAGGGAGGCAGGGGATACCTTGAAGCTGCCCAGGGGATCGAAGACGCAGACATCGGCAACCGCCCCGGCTGACAGGCGACCGGCCAGTATGCCCAGCACTCGCGCTGCATCGGACGTAATGCGTGCAAGCGCCGTGGCAAGCGGCTGTTGCGCTTCACCGGCCCATTTCAGCGTCAAGGGCAATAGCAGTTCGAGGCCGGTGGCGCCGGGCTCAGCCTCGCCGAAGGGAAGCTGCTTGGCATCGTCGTCAACCGGTGTGTGGTCGGAACACAGGGCATCAACAATGCCTTCAGCCAAACCAAGGCGCAGAGCCTCGCGGTCTTCCAGCGTTCGCAGGGGGGGGATCAGTCGGGCATGGGGATTGAAGTAGCGGATATCCTGCTCGGAAAGATGCAGGTGATTGATGGAAATGTCACATGTCACCGGCAACCCTTCGGCCTTGGCGCGGGCAACGCCTTCAAGGCCGGCGGCGCTTGAAACGCGCTTGACGTGCAAGGCCACCCCGGTTTCGCGAACAAGCTCCAGCAACCTGGACAGTGCAATCGTCTCCGCACAAATCGGGATGCCGGGCAAGCCCAGCCGCGTCGCCACTTCACCTTCGTGCGCCACCCCGTCACGCGCGAGGAAAGAATCCTCGGGCTGCATCCAGACTTTGTAGCCGAATGTCGCCGCATATTGCAGCGCGCGAAAAAGAACCCGGGTGTCCGTCACCTGCGCGTTGGCCTGGCTGAAGGCGATGCAGCCCGCCTCGGCTAGCTCCGCCATCTCAGTCAGCCGTTCCCCTGCCAGGCCGACTGTCAGTGCGCCAAGCGGATAGACATGAGCCGAGGCCAGATTACGGGCGCGATGCTTGAGCATCTCGACCAGGCCGGGCTCGTCGAGAACCGGATCGGTGTCCGGCGGACAGGCCAGGCTGGTGACGCCGCCGGCCACCGCCGCAGCCATTTCAGATTCCAGGGTCGCCTTGTACTCGTAGCCCGGCTCGCGCAGGCGCGCAGAGAGGTCAATCAGACCCGGGCAGACCACCAGGCCCGTCGCGTCGATGACGCGGTTGGCGGAAAAGCCCTCCGGGGCCGCACCCACGCCAACGATTCTGCCGGCGGCGATGAACACGTCCTTCAGCGCATCGACGCTATTGGCCGGATCGATCAGGCGACCGTTCTTGATATGGATCTTCATCGCATCATGCCCCTGCCAGCATGCTCATCACCGCCATGCGTACGGCAATGCCGAAGGTCACCTGCGGCAGGATAACCGCATGCTGGCCGTCGGCAACGGCTGAATCGATTTCCACGCCGCGGTTCATCGGCCCCGGATGCATGACGATGGCGTCAGGACGGGCGCAATCGAGCTTGTCCGCCGTCAATCCGTAGTACTTGTAGAACTCCTGCGGGCTGGGCAGCAACGCGCCCTGCATGCGCTCGCTTTGCAGCCGCAACATCATCACCACATCAACATCCTTGAGACCGCTGCGCATGTCGTGGAAGACGCGCACGCCGAGCTTGCCGACGTCGGCCGGGATCAGCGTTTTCGGTCCGATCACCCTCACTTCGGGTACGCCCAGTGTGATCAGGGCGCCGATTTGCGAGCGCGCCACCCGCGAATGCAGCACATCGCCGACGATGGCCACGACCAGCCGGGTAAAGTCCTTCTTGTAGTGCCGGATCGTGTACATGTCGAGCAGGCCCTGCGTCGGATGAGCATGGCGCCCGTCGCCTGCATTGATGACATGGATGTGATCGCGGCCGCAGGCGGCCAGGTGCTGCGCAATGAGGAAGGGTGCTCCGCTGACTGCATGCCGGACCACGAACATGTCCGCCTGCATGGCACAGAGATTGTCCACCGTGTCGAGAAGGGACTCGCCTTTCGACGCCGAGGAGGTTCCAATGTTCAGGTTGATGACGTCGGCAGACAGGCGCTTCGCGGCGATCTCGAAAGTCGTGCGTGTGCGCGTCGAATTTTCGAAGAACAGGTTGAAGACGCTCTTGCCGCGCAGCAGTGGCAGCTTCTTCACCTCGCGTTCGGCTACCTCGGTGAAGGGTGCGGCGGTATCGAGGATGGCAGTCAGTACATCGCGCGGCAAGCCGTCGATGGTCAGCAGATGCTGGAGTCCGCCATTCTTGTCCAGTTGCGGGTTAATCATCGATCAGCCTCAGGCTCAGCACACCCGCCTCATTGCGCTCCAGCTGGAGATTACTGCCCGGCTTGAGCCGCAGCACTTGCCCGGTCCAGCGTGGGCACACCGGCAACTCCCGGCCGCCCCGGTCGATCAGCACGGCCAGGTCGATGCGCGCCGGGCGACCATAGTCGAATATCTCGTTCATGGCGGCCCGTATGGTGCGGCCGGTGTAGAGCACATCATCAATGATGACAATCGGACGGTCTTCCACCTCGAAGGGCATGGCAGAAGACTTGATCTGGGCGTGCAGCCCGCTGCGGCTGAAATCGTCGCGGTAAAACGAAACATCGAGACTGCCGAGCGGCGTTTTCAGGCCGAGGGCGGCGTGCAGGCGCTCGGCTACCCAGACGCCGCCCGTATGAATGCCCACCAGGGCCGTATCCGGACTCAGCTCAGTGCGCAGGCTGTCCGCCAGCTCGGCGCAGAGTCGCTCGGCGTCAGGCAGTTGCATCGAAGTAATCCTGCAGTATATGTTGCGCGGCCAGCGCGTCGACCCGACTCTTGCGTTTCCTCCAGTTCAGACCGGCTTCGCGCAGCTCTGCATCGGCGGCAACCGAGGTAAGCCGCTCGTCCGTGAGCACCACTGGCAGATTGAAGCGGCCATGCAACTGGTTGGAGAAGCGGCGGCACCGCGCGCTCATTTCGTGCTCGGTGCCATCGAGCGTAAGCGGCAACCCGATCACCAGCAGGATCGGCCGCCACTCCTGAATGAGCCGTGCGATCGCCGCAAAGCGGGCTTCATTGGTCTCCGCTTCAATGGTCTCAAGTGCGTTGGCCCGGCCAAGCAGCGCCTCGCCTACGGCGACGCCGATGCGTTTCAATCCAAAATCGAATGCCAGAACAGTGCCGACTTCGGCAGGCTGGGTAAGGGACGGAGGGCGGGATGAAGCCATCAAAAGGGGCATTCTACGCCTGATTGCCGCCGTACTCACCTTGTCAGGCATGCCCTGCCACGTCGGAAAGGTTGGCCAGATCGAACCCGAGCAACTGCATTGCCGCCGGCAGCCTCTCCTCGGGGGGCATGGCGAAGAGAATCTGCGTGTCTGCCGCCACGGTAAGCCAGGCATTTTGCGCCAGTTCGTGCTCGAGTTGGCCGGCGGCCCAGCCAGCGTACCCGAGCGAAACAATGAATTCCCGGGGCTCCCCGGCGCTGCCGACCGACTGGAGGACATCGCGCGAACTGGTCAGGCCCAGCTCATCCTTCACTGGCAGCGTGGCCTGCCAATTGCCAACGGGGCGGTGCAGCACGAAGCCGCGGTCTGTCTGCACGGGCCCGCCAAACATCACCGGCAATGCAGCAAAACGCCTGGCTTCCAGGGGGATATCGATGCGTTCGAAAAGTGCCTCCACCGTCATGTCGAGCGGGCGGTTGATGACGATACCCAGCGCCCCTTGCTCGTTGTGCTCGCAGATGTAGGTCAAGGTGCGTGCAAAATTCGGGTCGACCATGGCGGGCATGGCGATCAGGAAATGGTGTGTGAGATTGACGTCTTGCTGGGCCACGACGGCATTGTAATCCGCACATCCGTCGGCGTCCAAGCCGGCGCCAGGCGTCATGCAGGATCTGCTGCCGCCTGGCGTGTATAGCCCGCTATCAGCCCAAGCAGTTCATCCTCCTGATAGGGCTTGCCAAGGTAGTGGTTGACGCCGATCTCCCTGGCGTAGTTGCGATGCTTGTCTGCCGTGCGGGAGGTAATCATGATGATCGGTACGTTCTTCAGGCGCGCATCGGCGCGTACGTTGCGCGCCAGGTCGAAGCCATCCATGCGCGGCATCTCGATGTCGACCAGCATGACGTCAGGCACGACATCGAGCAGCTGCTCGAGGGCGTCGACGCCATCCTTGGCGGTGAGCACATGATAGCCCTCGCGCGAAAGGAGTCGTCCGGCTATCTTGCGCACCGTCAGGGAGTCATCGACAACCATCACCGTCGGCAAGCGGGGCACTGCAAGTGTCGCGTCCTCGCGCACAGCAGGCATTGCTCCTTCCTGGTCAAACGCCTTGATCTCGCGGCTGGCGAGGGCGATGGGGTTGAGGATCAGCACCACCTCGCCATCGCCCAGCACGGTAGCGCCGGCGATGCCGATGACCCGGGCCAGTTGCGGCCCGATATTCTTGACGACCAGTTCCTGATTGCCGCGCAGTTCATCCACCTGCACCGAAACACGCTGGGTGCCGGCCCGCAGCAGAAGCAGGGAATAGCGGCGCTGCTGCTCCGGCGTGGCGTGTATGTCGCCCAGCAGGCGGGGCAGGAAGGAATGCGGATAGCGGTTTCCCAGCCATTCGGCCGCCCCCTCGGCCTGGATTTTTTCGACCGCCGCCTCCTTGAGTTCCATGACCTGTTCGACCATCACGGAGGGAATTGCATACTTGCGTCCGCCCACCCGCACCAGCAGGGCTTGGGTCACAGCCAAGGTCAATGGCAGGTAAATGCGGAAACGCGCGCCCTTGCCGGGCGTCGAGCCGACCTCGATGCGGCCGCCCAATTGAGCGGTTTCCGATTTAACGACGTCCATGCCGACCCCGCGGCCGGCAACCTCAGTCAATTCCTTGGCGGTAGAAAAGCCCGGGTGGAAAATGAAGTCCGTCAGCACTGCTTCGTCCGGATACTGGTCGGGCGCAAGCAATCCTTGTTCAACAGCCTTGCCGCGAATGCGTTCCAGATTCAGGCCGGCGCCGTCATCGGCCATGTCGATGACGATTTCATTGCCCTCCTGCGAGAGGTTCAGGCTGATTTCACCGATTTCAGGTTTGCCCGCCGCCTGCCGCTGCGCCCCCTCTTCAAGCCCGTGGGTGATGGCGTTGCGCAGCAGGTGTTCGATCGGGCCGGTCATCTTCTCCAGCACGGAGCGGTCCAGTTCGACCTGCCCGCCCCGAATATCGAGGTTGGCCTTCTTGCCCAGTTCCTTTGCCGTCAGTCGCACGACACGATAGAGGCGGTCGGCAACAGCGTTGAAGGGGATCATGCGCACGCTCATCAGCGACTGCGACAATTCCCTGTTCTGCCGCGCCTGGCTGACAATGGCGGCATCGGCGTGGTCGAGGTTGCGCAACAGGGCGTGCTGCACGGTGGTGACGTCGTTCACGCTCTCAGCCATCATGCGGGTGATTTCCTGGAAGCGCGTGAAGCGGTCGAACTCGAGGGGGTCGAATTCGGCGTGCTCTTCGTGCGCCTGGGCCATGCGCGACTGCATCTGGGATTCGGCCTGGATCTCGATTTCGCGCAATTGGCCACGCAAACGGATGACGTTCTCCGTCAGATCAAGCAGCGACCCACGCAGGGCGCGCATTTCACCCTCGATGCGCGAACGCGCAATGGACAGCTCGCCGGCTTCGTTGACCAGCCGGTCGACCTGGTCCGCGCGCACGCGCAGCATGGCTCGTGCGGCAGCCGTCTCTGTTTCAACATCCTCGACTGCAACGCGAGCAGCAAGCGGGGCGCCGCCGGGTGCGGCAACTGCTTGCGTCTCCGTCTCTTCCTCGACAACCCCGGCCGCCCGCTTCCTCAGTCCGTCCAGGAGAAAGTTGGCACGGTCGAAGGAGGTGTCGAGATCCTCCAGGAAATGCGGCGTCACGGCCTCGGCAGCCAAGGCATTCTCGAGGCGCGACTCCATGTTGTGCACCAATTCGCCCATACCCATGGCGCCAGCCATGCGGGCGCTGCCCTTCAGGGTGTGCAGCAGTCGCGCCAGTATGCCGGCCGTTTCCATGTTCTGCGGACTGGCATGCCAGTTTCGCAACTCGAGGCCGATCTCATTGATGAGATCAGTCGCCTCTTCCAGGAATATCGGCAGCAACTGCTCATCGAGGTCGTCATGCAGGCGCAGCTTGCGGCGCTCTCCACCCTCCTCGGCAGCACTCTCTGTCGGTGGTGCGGCGGACACGAGCGCCTGATGGGGCGGCGCCACTGTGGCGGGAGAGGGCGCAACAGGCGGCTCCTCCTTGGGCAAAAGCGGTTCAATGGCAGCCTCGTGATCGCCTTCATCCTGCGCAGGGGTTTCCACAGCCGGGACCTCGAAGGCAGGCTCCACTGCCACCTCTTCGGCTTCTGCCTCGGCAGGTGGCACTATGCTCAGTTCAAGGGCCGCCGGTTGCGTCGTCCTCGCCACCTCATCCAGTTCGGCAGCCAGTCCATCCGCCCCATGCGGTACGCTCAGTCCGGCAGCCGATGCGATCATCGCGTCAAGCGTGGAAATGGCCGTGCCGAGAAGACCGATCTGTCCGCTGTTGCATGTCTGGCTGCCGCGGGCCAGGCGGAGCAAGGCATGCTCAAGCGACAATGCCAGCCGATTGACCGGATCGATGCCGACGGTGCCGGAAATCCCTGCCAGTGTGTGTGCGGCGCGCACCATCTCCTCTGGCGGTACTTGCGGCGTCAACTTGAGGGCGTTCAGGTCCAGGCGTAGAACGGCAAGATGCCCGCGCGCCTCACCCACATACATGTCGAAGAGCGAACGGGAAACAACCAGGTCACCCAGGGCAACGCTGTCTTCGGCTGGCGCTGTTTCGGCCTCCAGCGAAAAGTCCTCCTGGGCGGCGCCCTCCTCAACCAGCTGCGGCACATCCACCGTTTCCTCCGACAGGTCCGGGCGGACTGTCTCATCCGCCTCGACAACCTCGTCGGCTACCGCTACCGCTTCGCGCATTTCAGGAAGCGGCTCCCCGCTCCCGGCACCCTGGTCCGCAACTTCCTCGCCCGCCTTGACGCGCTCGGCCAGGGCGACCAGCGCTACGGCATCCTTGTGCGTGCCGCCACCGGCTTCCAATTGGGCAACCCAGGCACTGAAGAGCGCGTGTGCCTCCTCGATCAGGCGGTACAGCGAGGGCGTCGCATCCTGTTCGGCCTGCAGCCACCTGTTCATCACCTGCTCGATCGCCCAGGCGGTTTCGCCCAGGTCGGCCAGTCCGACCATGCGACCGCTGCCCTTCAGGGTATGGAAGCTGCGACGGATGGTGATGAGGTATTCGTGGTTGTGCGGCTGGCTGCGCGACAGACCCAGATGCTCTCCGATGGCGTCCAGAACCTCATGGGCCTCTTCAAGGAAGATGGCCAGCAGCTCGGCATCGATTTCCTCCCTCGGCGCCTCGGCCAGCCGCAGGGTTTCAGCCGAGGGTGCCGCCATGTCTACCGGAGCCGCCGGCGCCACACGCGCCACAGCCTCCTCCATCCTGTGGTCGGTCGCCTCGGCCGACGAGCCGGCCAAAGCCGTCAGGGCCGCTCTGGCTTCCTCCTCAAGCTTGGCGTCGTCCATCAGGCTGGCATCCTGGCGGATGGTTTCCAGATGCTGCCTGAGGTTCGTGCGCACCCCCTCATCCTCCGGTTTCTCTCGCAATTCCCTTGCCAACGCCTGGGTTTCGCGTTTCTGCCGTTCCAACTCACCCTCGACCGAAGGCGCTGCACTTTCCACGACTTCTTCGACGGACGGCTGAGTCTTGGGTTGAATCGGTCTGAGTATCTCATCGAGATCGACCGGGCCATGCTGCAAGGCCTCGACGAAGAATCCCAATCCGGACAGGCTGTGCGCCACCTCCTCGAATTCCTGCTGCTGCGTCTGGGCATCGGGGTCGGCAAAGCTCTTGATGCGCATTTCGCAACCGCGCAGAAGGTCAGCCGCCTTGTCCTGGCCCAGAATCACCAGCGCCCCCTCGATCTGCTTCAGCGGACCCGCCAAGCTCGACAACTCCTCTCGGCGGCTTGTATCGCGGAAAAAGGCATCCAGGGTCTGCTCGACCTGGGCCAGATTGGTGAGGATCTCCCGCGCCACCTGGCCGAGCATCAGGCGCTCCTGGGCGCGCCGGGACATGTCATCAAGATGGGGCGCCGACATGCCGGCAAGCGTTTCACCCCGCATCATGGCGCCAAGCCTTTCGATCACGGTTTCCACCTGCCGGGGAAAATCCGCACCGATCTGCTCGTAATTCTCGAGGGCGTTCTCCGCCAGCAGCAGCGCCGTGGCAATTTCCATCGCCACGGTATCGTTCTGCCGGAGCGGATCCTTGCGCAGCCACTGCGCAGCCTCGGCCACTCCGGCCACCAGGCGGGCCAGGTGGTCACTGATCAGTCCGCCGCCCTTGCTGGCCAGCGTGACGGCATTGTCATGGAACTGCGGCAATGCCGCCGCCGCACCGACACAGAATTTGTTCCAGGCCTCCTTGGCCGTCGCCAGCGAGTCCCGCATGGCGCGCAAAACCGGCCTGAGCGGCTCGATGTCAGCAGTGCTTTGTGGCACCAGCGCATCGAGCTGGTATGTTTCCTTGACCTGCTGCACCAGCTCGCTGCCGCCCTTGGCGACGGCGACAAAATACAGGGCGTCGCGCACCAGGCGCTCGGACACGGTCTTCGATCCCTCCAGCAACCGGCGCATCTGCAGGTCGATGCGGGCACAGAGCTTCTTGACATGGAAGTCGCCGGACACCTGCCGTGACGCCAGGGCATCCAGCAGCCCGATCGTGATCCACCAGAATGCGCGTGCGGCAGGCAAAGCCTGGGTGGCCTCGATGGCGGCCACGGCCTCACGCATTTCCACAATTCCTGAAACATCCTCGGCGTTGCGCAGCCAGCGCAGGAAACCGCGCTCGAATCGGGCCCGCTCGGCTTTGAGCCGATTGGCCGCTTCGCCGGGTGGCATCTGCGACGGCTCCTCCGTCCGCTTGGGCGGCCGCAGGGACAGATCGGGGAAGAAAAGGTCGCTCGACGCGACCTTGCTCACGCCGCGCGCTTCCAGCAGACCGCGATAGGTCGCCAGAAACTTGAGCGGCTGGTTCGGCATGCCGCTGGCCACCTCGTCAAGGTAGTGGCGAACGGCGGTAATTGCCCTCTGCGCCAGCGCCACCCTCTCGGAAGTGGCGACAACCTGCCCGACCTCCATGTCTGACAAAAGCTGCTCGACCGCCTCGGAAAACTGCGTTACGCCGTCCAGGCCAACGATTGAAAGGGCGCCGTGCGCCTGATGGAGGTGGGTACGGGCAAATTTGAGCTGGGCGGAATCGCCGGGATTCTCCACATACTTGCCGAGCGCCTCGTGGGCGCGGCCCAGGGCAAGATCAATCTCGCCCTTGACCCAGGACAATGGACCGAGATCGAGATCGGTGGAAGTCATTGGGTTTCGAGTTTCGGGTTTCGGGTTTCGGGTTCGGGATTGCGTGTGGCGGCCATCGAGGTTTTCAACTCGAAACCCGGAACCCGAAACCCGGAACTGGTCGTCATACCTTGAAGCCGGATACCGAGCCTTTCAGCTCGACAGCCAGCTCGGCAAGCTGGCCGATCGATACCGCGGTCTGCTGGGTGCCGACGGTTGTCTGTTCAGTCACTTGCAGGATGCCCTGCATGTTCTGCGCCACGCGCGTGGCGTTCTCGGCTTGTTGCTGCGTGGCTGAGGAGATCGATTCGATCAGCGAGGCAAGGTTGGTCGACACCGACGAGATTTCCTGCAGCGCCTGGCCGGCAGCGTCAGACAACCTGGCGCCGTCCACCACCCCCCGCGTCGAAAACTCCATGGCCGACACGGCGTCTTGCGTATCCGTCTGAATCGTCTTGACGATCGCCGCTATCTGCTTCGTCGCCTCGCCGGAGCGCTCGGCCAGCCGCTGCACTTCCTCCGCAACCACCGTGAAGCCGCGGCCTGCCTCGCCGGCGGACGCCGCCTGAATGGCGGCGTTGAGCGCCAGCACGTTCGTCTGCTCGGTAATGTCCGAGATCAGTTCCACAATCTCGCCGATCTCCTGTGAGGATTCGCCCAGGCGCTTGATCCGCTTGGAGGTCTCCTGAATCTGGTCGCGAATCTCGTTCATGCCCTTGATGGAGTTTTCCACGGCCACTGCGCCTTTTTGCGCAGCATCCAGCGAGTGGCGCGCGACCTGGGCGGACTCCATGGCCTCGCTCGACACCTGGTTCATCGATTTCGCCATGTCAAGAACATTGCTGCCGGCTTGCTGAATTTCCTGCGACTGGCGCTCGGTAGCAATCAGAAGCTCGTTCGAGGTCTTCTGCGCGGCCGCGGATGCGGCTGCCACGCGACCGGCTGCATCGTTGATGCGCCGCACCAGCACGCCGAGTTCCTCAATCGTGTAGTTCACCGAGTCGGCAATGGCGCCCGTGATGTCCTCGGTCACCGTGGCGCGCACCGTCAGGTCGCCATCCGCCAGGTCGCCCATCTCGTTCATCAGGCGGAGAATGGCCTCCTGGCTGGCGTTCTTGGATGTTTCCGCCTCGTGTCGCTCGCGCTCGGCCTGCTCCCGGCGCGTGGCGGAATCGTCATTGAAGACCTTGGCCATCAGGGCCAGCATGGCAACGGCAAGCACCGCGAAGATCGAGATGACCCATGTATTGGTGGCGCGGGCTGAAATTTCGCCCGCATAAGCGTTGGCCAGGTCGGTCGTCGCCTTCAACAGCGGAACGCTGTCACGGAAGATGTTGCCGCCCGCCTGCTTCGCCTGCACCAGACGCTGCATGTCGCCGAGAATGCCGGCAACGGCCTCCTGGTACTCCTTGAACGCGACATCCAGATCGGCCAGTTTTTCCTTGGTCTCGGGATCGCCGGCGGGGCTGATGCGCATCGACTCCGAACCCTTGGTCAGCGCCGCCAGCACATCGCGGAAGGTATTGGTGTCCTTGCCCAACAGGAAGGCCACCTCGGGATCGATGGCGTCGGCTATCAGCAGGGCGTTGGCGTTCTTCGCCAGGCGTTGCGTCAGCATGACCAGCTGGTTGGCGGCGGCAATCTCGCGTGCCGACGTGCCGATTTGCAGCTTGAGCGCGGCCACCTGTTCGGCCAGTTCCAGCAGCTGCGGGTTCTTCGAATTGATGGTCGCCACGGA
>Ga0208244_101286_pt1 | contig 14486 bp, 14 predicted proteins | sample SubbioCR12Aug_5A_FD_184828 | JGI IMG/M metagenome (GOLD analysis project Ga0208244, IMG submission 184828) | Serpentinite rock and fluid subsurface biosphere microbial communities from McLaughlin Reserve, California, USA - CR12Aug_5A (SPAdes) | ecosystem: Environmental > Terrestrial > Deep... | reverse complement strand
TCGGGCATGAGTCCATCCAGCGGGCGAATAGCCCGGAGACTTCCAGAAACTCGGCGAAGAATGCCAACTGCCCCAGCGCGGTGGCGCTTCCGCCTTCATCCCATCGAACCTGAAACCGCCCGCCGGGGGTGGCTACACGCAGTTCCGCCGCAGCGCGCTCCTCTTCATGCCAAGCCCTTTCGACTGCCTTTACCAGCACTTTTTGCTCAAATTCCTTCTCACCCATTGGGTGACCCTCCTCTTTAACCGTTAGCCCGCACCAGCGTTGAGTTTGTAGCAGTTTTTAAAGGTTCAACTGAGGAAAATAGGATGATGAACGTCAACGTGGAATTTAGGGGCCTGCCGCAAGGCGTCAGGTTGAGCGAAGGGTTGGCCCGCAGGCGCGCGCGGCGTGCGAGCGTTGCCTTGACGAGGGGTATCTTATGGAACCATAATGGTTTCAAAATGGTGGAGGACTCACATGCCCACAACCCTGACTTTGAAGAATATTCCCGACACAGTGTACGAGCGCCTGAAGGCCTCCGCCGCGATGAACCGGCGCAGCCTGAACAGCGAGGCCATAGTGTGCTTGGAGAGCGTGCTGCTGCAAACACGGCTTGCTCCAAGTGAACGGCTAGCCCGTGCCCGCGAGCTCCGCGCCGCGCTGGCGCCATCGAAGTTTCGCGCACGTGACATCGATGCATTCAAGAAGGCTGGCCGGGCGTGATCGTTGTGGACAGCAACGTGCTTGCGTACCTGTACCTGCCAGGCGACTTCACCGCGCGAGCTGAGGCACTGTTCCAGGCTGACCCGGAGTGGACGGCGCCCATACTTTGGCGGAGCGAGTTCCGGAACATCTTGGCCGGATACATGCGGCGTGGGTCATTGACCTTCGATCAGGCTGCTTCACTGCAGCGCGAAGCAGAGGACTTGATGCGTAACTGCGAGTTCGAAGTTGACTCAAACGAAGTTCTGCAATTGGTGCGCGACAGTGATTGCTCAGCGTACGACTGCGAGTTCGTCGCAGTGGCGGCCAAGCTCGACGTGAAGTTGGTGACCATGGACAAGAAGCTTCTTCGGGCCTTCCCGAACCACTGCGCTTCGTTTTCTGCGGACTAACGTGGGAGTGAGGGGCTGCGGGTATAAATGGGATCGCCCGATTTTTAGCCATTTGTTCGAGGGTATCGTGTCTCAACAAGCCGGCGCAGTAAGCCTGCCCGGCAAGCCGGTGAGGGCGGCCTCCGGTAAAATGTGACTTTTGCTGTCCGGACCACCCCCTGTGCACCCCCACCAACTTGAACTTCTCGCGCCCGCGCGCGACGCCGATATCGGCATCGAAGCCGTCAACCACGGCGCCGATGCGGTGTATATCGGCGGGCCGTCGTTCGGCGCGCGCGCGGCCGCATCCAACGAAGTCGCCGACATCGCGCGGCTGGTGAACCATGCGCACCGCTACAACGCGCGCGTGTTCGTCACCCTGAACACCATCCTGCGTGACGACGAACTCGAACCGGCGCGCCAGCAAATCCATCGACTCTGCGATGCCGGCGTCGACGCGCTCATCATCCAGGACATGGGCCTGCTGGAGCTCGACCTGCCGCCGATCCAGCTGCACGCCAGCACCCAGACCGATATCCGCACCCCGGAAAAGGCCCGCTTCCTGCAGGACGTGGGGCTCTCCCAGATCGTGCTCGCGCGCGAACTCGACCTTGCGCAGATCGCCGCCATCCGCGCCGCCACCGACCCCGAACCGTGCACCCTGGAATTCTTCGTCCATGGTGCCCTGTGCGTCGCCTACAGCGGCCAGTGCTACATCAGCCACGCCCACACCGGGCGCAGCGCCAACCGCGGCGACTGCTCGCAGGCCTGCCGCCTGCCGTACCAGGTCACCGACATGGAAGACCGCATCGTCGCGCACGACAAGCATGTTTTGTCGATGAAGGACAACAACCAGAGCGACAACCTCGAAGCACTGATCGACGCCGGCATTCGGAGCTTCAAGATCGAAGGCCGCTACAAGGACATGGGCTACGTGAAGAACATCACCGCCCACTACCGCACGCTGCTCGACGAACTCATCGAGCGCCGCCCGGAATTCGCGCGCGCGTCCGCAGGCCGCACCACGTTTGCCTTCACCCCCGACCCCGAGCAGAACTTCAACCGCGAATTCACCGACTACTTCGTCGGCGGCCGCAAGGAAGACATCGGTGCCTTCGACACGCCGAAAAACCCCGGCATCTTGATCGGCTACGTCAGCAAGGTCGGCGACAAATGGGTCGAACTGCAAACCGATTCGCCCGACATCGTGCTGAACAACGGCGACGGCCTGTGCTACTACACGCTGCAGAAAGACCTGACCGGCCTCGCGATCAACCGCGCCGAAAAGCAGGGCGTGGGCGTATGGCGCGTGTTCCCGAAAGACCCGATGGCAAACTTCAAGGACCTGCGCGCCGGCACGCTGGTGAATCGGAATCGGGACATGAACTGGACCCGCCTGCTTGATAAACCCTCCAGCGAGCGCCGTATCGGCGTGTGGCTGCGGCTGGACGAAACCGACGCGGGATTCGCGCTGACGCTGACCGACGAGGACGGCAATACTGCGGCTGTGGAAGCCGCGCACGCCAAGGAAGTAGCCAAGGACGCGGCCAAAGCCGAAGCGACGTTGCGCGAGCGCCTCGGCAAGCTCGGCACCACGCCGTTTGCCGCCATGGGCATCGCGCTCGAACTGTCGCAGCCCTGGTTCGTGCCCGCGTCCTTCCTCAACGCGCTGCGCCGCGACGCGGTGGCCGCGCTGGAAGCCGTGCGCGCCGCCGCTTACGTCTGCCCCGAACGCGCAATGCCGGTCGAGCCGGCGGCGGTCTATCCAGAAGACACGCTCAACTACCTGGCCAACGTCTACAACCACAAGGCGCGCGATTTCTACGCGAAGCACGGCGTGAAGGTCATCGCCGCCGCGTATGAAAGCCACGAGGAAACCGGCGAAGTCTCGCTGATGATCACCAAGCACTGCGTGCGCTTTTCATTGAGCCTGTGCCCCAAGCAGGCCAAGGGCGTCACCGGCGTTCAGGGCACCGTGCGCGCCGCGCCGCTGACGCTGATCAATGGCAGCGAAAAGCTCACCCTGCGCTTCGACTGCAAGGCATGCGAAATGCATGTGGTGGGGAAACTGAAACCGGCCGTCGCCAAAGCGAGCGCGCCGCTGGATTTCTACAAGGCACGCCCCGTTGCCTGAGTGCATGCAGCGATTGGATTTGCCAACACATTGAAAGAAGCAAATGGGGAGGGACTTGATTCGGCGTAAGCGATTGTTGTGCGCCGTCTCTTGTTCGGCCGAAGCGGCCTAGCATATTTTTGGATAAAATGATGTCGTGTATCGAACCGCATCTGGGGGCGGGGCGATGATCCTCGACAAGTTCGGCGGCCGGTGGATCACCGCGCCCGCCCGGCCTCTTCGTCAAACAAAACCTTCTTGATTACTTGCCCCTCAAGCCCCAAAATCTTCGCCTGGATGACCGCCCCCATATGCCGTACCTGCTCGCGTCGTTAGAAAACCGTGTAGATACAGCATTTCAGGGGTATCGGTCATCCCATTTCTTCCGTAGGATTTACCGGAAGAGCCCCTTCATTCATTAATGCCGATGATGGAGCGCGACGCCCACGCGGCAATGCACACGGTGAATGCCCGCGCGCCATGCCGGGTACGGAAAACCTGCCGCTGGGTCTGGGTCGCATGTGCGTCCTTTACCGGGTTTGGGACTCGTTTATCCGAAATGCTGGTCGATGCGTACACTTATGAACGTAGATGGAAAGGTGCAAAATTCCAGCCATGAACGCGCCACATTCCCGAAGCGGCAAGGGCGGAATCGTTCAAGGCAGAGTGCGCGGGATGGCGTAGCGCATTGGATATCTGGATGCGGATCTCTTGTTCATTTCGATATGCGGGGGCGGGAGTGCTATCATTTCAACTTGGCCGCAGCCGATCCGAATTTCCGACTTTGATCGAAATCATTCCACGCCATAACGGCAGCCCGTTGCATCGGTTCGGGATTTTTAAACTGGTGCTGATAAACAGGAGATTTAAATGAAGAAGACATCACTCGTTCTGGCTGTTTCGCTTGCAGTTTTGTTGAGCGCCTGCGGGAAACAGGAGAGTGCAGCTCCGGAAGCGCCCGCCCCCGAGGCGGCCGCACCGGCTCCGGCGCCCGTTGTGGCTGAGAATGTTCTAGGAAAAAGCATATACAATAAAACTTGTGCGTTGTGTCATGCGGCGGGGGTTGCCGGTGCGCCGAAGCCCGGCGATACGGCTGACTGGGGACCGCGTATCGAGCAGGGCGCGGATGTGCTCTACAAGCATGCGATCGAAGGATATACCGGTGCAAAAGGCATGATGCCGGCACGCGGCGGAGCCGCCGCGCTGACCGACGATGAAGTCAAGGCAGCAGTCGACTACATGGTTGACCTGTCAAAATAAGCGCCAGGCGCCAACGACCGCAGTCTGGTCAATGAAAAGCGGGGGAGATGCAGATCTCCCCCGCTTTTTTTATCCTTGAAACCGCAGTTGAACCACAGAGGCACAGAGAGCACAGAGAGCACAGAGAGCACAGAGGAAAAACAACATCTTGCATGTGTCAGTACGCGCCCTGCGTGAAGGCGGGTTGATCGGCAACCCATTGATTCCCTGCCGTTCTCCGTGCCTCTGTGGTGGGGTTTCAGGTTTATGGGCGCGACTGGCGGCAGGCGTCAGTGGTGATGGTGCACGCTGCGGTTCAGCGACTGGATCAGTTCGGGGGTCACTTCCGTAAATGCCAGCGCCTTGCCGCCGCGGCTGCGGGTCAGGGCATCTGCCGCTTCGCGGCTGGCAAAGGCGGGCAGGTCGGCATCGCGCATCGGGCCGAAGGCGCTGGAGCCGTGTACGAAGAAGGCGTCCTGGGCTTCGATCCATTGGCCGGTTTCAAAGTCGGTTACAAAGCTGACGGCAACATCGTCCACGGTGTAGCCGTTGCTGTAGCGGTCAACCCTTTGCAGGAAAACGAACAGGTTGATCGGCGAGTCGAAGTAGTGGGCGGCGCCATCCCTGAAAATGCTTTGCGCAGCCCAGCGCGGAAAGCGGGCGGGATACATTCCGCATACCGGGCAGCGCGCATCGGCGGGTATCGGCCGCGGTGCAAGCATTGCCAGACCTGAAGCCGGATCGTAGGGCGTTGCCGGTGCAACGATGCAAAGCTCGTTGGTGACCAGGTCGGGATCCGTGGCTGCCCGTTCGCCATGGGGCAGCAGCACGACGACGGCGGCAGCGACGGCTATCGCGAGCAAGGCTATCCCCAGGGACAGCCGTTTCCCTGGCAGTCGCATCAGCCGACGTCCCCGACCCCGAACATCGGGTCATCGATCAGAGTACGGATCAGTCTTTGCAGATTGTCTTCCGGAAGGGCATCGGGGCGCGTGATCGGGTCTGCAACGATGCGACCGCCCGCGTCGTGGAAATGGTTGGGGAAGGTCTCAAGCCCGCGGTGCAGGGGCGCGGTGTCGATGCCGGATTCGGCATCGCCAAAGGCCCAGCGCAGCGAATAGGCATCGGCTGCGGCATAGCGGACTTCCAGCGTCACGCCATTCTTCAGGCGGACGATCATGGCGTCCTGCTTCTGTTCGACGGGGGAAGCGAGATCTCCCTCGAAGGACGCTTCGATCACCAAACCGAGTTCAAGGTGCAGGCTCATATGCGTGCGGCGTCCTTCAGGCGTTCGGCGAGCACGGCGCGGGCCGTTTCGCGAGTGTCGGCGAGTATCCGGGCAGCCAGGTAATGTTCATAGGCAGGATGCTCGGCCACCGCGCCGGACTGGATGTTTTGCAGCAGCGCTGCCTCGTCCTCCGCACCATAGGGCTTGAGGACGGCAATGCGATTTTCGCGCAGATCATAGATCAAGCGCGACAACAGTTCGAGTTCTGCTGCCACGTCTGGCTCAAGGTTTTCAAAGAAGCTCGCCACGACGCTTACATGCTGCTGTCGTGTTGCGCATCGCCGTCCAGCACCACCATGTCGGGCGTGATGTCGTTGAAGCGATAAACCTTGCCGCCGTGCTCGGCGACGAATTTCACTGCATCGCTCTCCTGCGCGAAGCTGGCGATCGTGGGCCCCATCGAGCCGTGCCGCTTGCTGCCGTGGACGTAGTATGCGTTTTTCGCATCGATCCAGTTGCCGCGCGGCACATCCCAGTCGGCCTTGCCCATATCCTGCACCAGCAGGCCGCGCACGGCCCTGACCTGCTCGGGGTTGAGATAGATGTTGAACATTTCCATCGTGTCGCAGAAGAAATCGGGCTCTTCCTGCCCGGCGTAGTGGATCTGCGCCTTGGGGCCGGGATAGTCGGCGAGCAGCATGCCGTCCAGGGTGCAGGACGTGCCGGCGGCGATCTCCACCGGGACGATTGTGTCCGGAGTATCCGGCTTCCCGCAGGCCGCGAGCGCGATCGCGGCCAGGGTGGAATAAACGAGCACAAGACGTAAAGGTTTCATTGACGGAATCTCCAGGTTGCAATGCCCAGCGGCGCCACAATCCAGGCGACCATCACCATCCCGAGCAGCCAGGGATCGGCCAGCATCGGGGGGAAAACGGTCACCAGTCCGTACATGGTGCGGACGTCGGCCAGGGTAAAGATGTTGAGTATGCGGAACACGTCGGCGGGATTCGCCAGTAGCAGGTAGGGGAAAATCTCGCCCCCCCACTGGCCGCCGGTCACGACCAGCGCGCCAAGCAGCAGCAGGTCGAACACCAGCACGAAGAAAAACCACATGGCGATTGCGAGTCCCGATGCCCGGGCACGGTCGGAGGCGAACACCGACAGCATGACCGCCAGGCTCAGGAAGGCGCAGCCCAGCAGCACCGAGCTGAGCATGAAGCCGAAGTAATGGATCAGCCCGCTGAGATCGATCTGTGTCGACAGCATGATCGCGACCAGGCCAAAGCCGGCCACGGTGGAGAAGGTCAGCGCGGCCGCGAGTCCGAAGAATTTTCCGAGGATCAATTCCAGGCGCGTGATCGGCATCGACAGCAGGAGGTCGAGGGAGCCGCGTTCGCGCTCGCCGACGATGGCGTCGAAGCCCAAAATAAGCGCGATCAGCGGGATCAGATAGATGACCAGGCTGACCAGGCTGGCGATGGTGACATCGATGGAGCGAAGGCCGATGGAACCCTGCTGCGCTGCGCCGAAATAGGCGATGGTCAGCGCGAAGGCGGTGAAAACCAGTGCCACGGCCAGCACCCAGCGATTGCGGATGCGGTCCCAGAATTCCTTGCTGGCGATGGTGGCGATTTGTGCGATTTCCATTGCCGCCCCTTAATCCGAAAAACCGAAAAAAACGTCTTCGAGCGAGGGTTCCCGCACCGTCAGGTCACGCACCCGGCCATCCCGCGCAAGCGCTTCGATTACCGCCATCTTGGCTTCGCGCCGGCACTGCACGGCAATGCGATCGGCATGGGCTTCGATGGCGCTCACCGGCAGTTGGCCGAGCATCGTGCGCACCGCATCGAGGTGTTCGGCGTCAACCCGGATGTCGATCCGCAGCGGCAGGGCCATCTGTTCGCGCAAGGCCTGCACCGTGCCGCAGGCCTGTATCTTGCCGGCGGTCATGATGGCCAGGCGATCTACCCGCTCCTGAATTTCGGCGAGGATATGGGAGGTGATCACCATTGTCACGCCTTCGCTTCTGAGCTGGCGGAGGATGGCATAGAAGCCGCGGATTGCTTCCGGGTCGAGGCCGGTGGTGGGCTCGTCGAGGAACAGGAAGCGCGGCTTGCCGAGCAGCGCTTGGGCAAAGCCGAGACGCTGCCGCATGCCCTTGGAGTATTCGCGCACCCGCCGTCTGGCCGCATGCCCAAGGCCTACGCGCTCGAGCACCCGGTTGTTCTCCGTCGCCGACACGCCTTTCAGGCGCGAGAAGAAATGCAAGGTCTCGAGGCCGGTAAGGTTGTCATAAAGTACGACGTTTTCCGGAAGGTAGCCTACGGAGCGCCGGACGGCGCGGAAGTCGCCGCCGCTGACGCTCGCACCGTCGATGCGGATATCGCCCGAGGTGGGGGGGGTCAGGCCGAGCATCATCTTGAACATCGTGCTCTTGCCGGCGCCGTTGTGGCCGATGAGGCCGAACAGCTCGCCGGGGCGTATGTCGAGGTCGACGCCGTCGACTGCGCGAATCGGCCCATAGTGCTTGTGCACCCCACGCGCGACGATCAGCGCAGGTTCCGTTTCAGTTTGCATGGGGGAAATATCGGCCACTCCATTGGCTCCAGTCAGGATTGTGCGGCTTCATCCGGGGGTTGGGGTCGACGATGCTCGGCGCGCGCAGCAGCGGGAACTGCTGGCTCACCAGTCGCAGCGTCTGCACCGCCGGGCTGGCGAGCAGCAGCTTCATCATCGGGTGGCGCCAGGACAGGCGGTCCACCATGTCGTTGGCTTCGTACTGCACGTCGCCGATGCCGTCGCCGTTGCGGTCCCACCCCACATAGTTGCTCCAGTAGTTGCCCCCGCCGGCGCCCCAGATCTCGTCCCGGCTGGCCACGTATTTGATCTGGGTGCGGTTCGAGATGAAGTCGTTGCCTTCGGCCTTGTTGCGATAGGAGCCCGCCCACAGATGCACGCCGACCGTGTTGTCCATCACCAGGTTGTTGCGAATGGTATTGAATTCGGCATCGTAGATGAAGAACCCGCGGGCATTGCCGGCGACGATATTGCCTTCGATGACCGAGTCCTGGAGGGTGCGCAGCATGATGCCGTGGTCCGAATTGCCCCATGCGCGGTTGTTACGGACCACCTGATTGCGGGCCATCATCAGCGCGAGGCCGCCACGATTGTGGTACGAGTCGTTGCCTTCCCACACGTTGAAATGGGAGTTCATGTAGTGGGTGCCGTAGCGGACGTTGTGGATGCGGTTGTTGCGGAATACCGCGTGGTGCGACACATCCACATAGATGCCGTCGCGCACGAAACTGATGCTGTTGCCAACGATCTGCGCGCCGTCCGTATTGTAGAGCTGGATGCCGTTGCCGCGCCGGGGGGATCGATAATCGCGCTTGCCTGTGATGAGATTGTTGCGGATCTCGACGGTTTTGACCTTCTGGATATAAATGCCGAATAAATTGTAGGTCAGGTCGCAGTTGCGCACGACTGCGCGATGCGCCCCCGGCCGGATGAAAATGCCGGAATTCTGGGCTTCCAGGTTGTCCCCCGAATCGCGCACGATCAAGCCTTCGATGACGACGTCTTCGGCGGTGACCCGGATGGTGTCGCCTTCGAAACCGCCGCTGATCGTAGGCCGATTGATCCCCTTCAGCGTCAGGGGCTTGTCGATCACCAGCCGCTCCCGGTAGTAGCCTTTTTCCACCCGCACCACGTCGCCAGGCGCAGCCCGCGCAATGGCTGCGGCGATGGATTCTCCCGGCCGTACCGTAAGCTCGCCTGCGAATCCTGCGCCGGAAACAAGCAGGCAGGTCAGGGCGCCAAGCAGGGACGTCCGGAAGAAGGAAGTCTGGCGGGCTCCTAGTAAAGCCATTGCAGCGACGGCAGTTGTTGCATGAAGTCCAGTACCCCGGCGCCCTTCATCAGCAGGAACAGGACGATGGCGATCAGCAGGTTCTTGAACGATACGTAGGAGGCCATGTCGGCCCAGGATGCCGGGCGCACGTTGCGGCCCCACCATGGGCCATCCTTGACGTAGGGTTTGCAGCGCATGCGCACCACCAGTTCATACACGCTCCAGGCCAGCCACCAGCCGAGCACGATGCCGGTCCCGACCTGGCCGGCTGCACCAAGCACCCAGACCCAGGTCACCAGCACGGCCAGGGCCAGGCTCGTGGCCTGCAGCAGGCGCGGTTGCGCCAACGGATTGCGGCTCCATGGGAACAGGTGGTCGAAGAATTCCTGACCGATGAAGGCGGCCAGGCTTTGTGGCGGTGCGGCAGCGGGAGAGGGCGCTGCCACGGCGGGCATGATGGGAATGAAGTAGCCGTCCGGGCCGACCGCGGTCAGCGGCTCCCCGGCTTTGGTGCGGCGCTTGCGTTCCTGCGCCAGCGGCGGGCAGGCATGATCGTCGTAATACAGCACCTGGCAGTCCAGGCACAGCAGGCATTCGCGCTGGTCGATGCGGCCGGCCTCGTCGATGGCCTGCGAGCCGCAGCCGACAGCACACGCGGCGCAGGGGCCGCATTCCTTCTTGCGCTTGAGACCCCACCAGCGGAAAGTGGAAGGTATCGCCAGGGCGGCGCCGAGCGGACACAGATATTTGCAGAACGGGCGCTCGAAAAAGGCCGCGGCAACCATCAGGACCGCCCAGAAGGTGAAGAAGGGCCAGGTACGGTTCCATGCGCCGACCAGGAAGGTGGTCTTGAACGGTTCGATCTCGGAGAGCTTCTCGGCCATCCCGATGGAATAGAAGGACACGCCGATCAGGGTGGCAAAGATGCCGTACTTGACCCACTTCAGGCGGTCATGCAGGCGTTGCGGCAGCAGGTGGCGCTGGTAGCGTTTGAGTCCCAGTTTGCCGGCCACCTTGTAGACCAGTTCGGAAAGTGAGCCATAGGGGCACATCCAGCCGCAGAACATCCCGCGTCCCCAGAAGAACACGCTGACGATGATGAAAATCCAGAACAGGAAAATGAATGGATCGGTCAGGAACAGCTCCCATCGCCACTCGTACAGAATGGCGTGGAACCAGGTCAGCACCTGCGTGATGGAAGGCACGGCCAGCAGGTAGAAGCCGACAAAGCCGATCGATGTGATCCACAGCAGATATTTGGGAATGTCCTTCCAGCGCTTGTCCTTGTGCGTTGAACGCCGGACCAGTTTGTCCCGCAACGCATATACCGTTGCTGCGGCTGCCAGCCAGAGCACAAACAGCACAATCTCGACCTTGCGGGATTTCCATACCGTTACCCAGGTCGCTTCCGGTTTTTCGATTTTCGGCCGCCCCCCTTCCAGATAGCGGTCGGGCACCCAGTACTCGCGGCTAAAGTTGACAAAGGTGCGCCCCCCCGTTTGCGGGTCCATCTTGTTGGCCAGGTACACCAGATTCCAGGGGTAGGCCGCGCTGAAAGTCGGCGAGCGGATAATGAAGATGGCCGACTCCCGATAGGGGGGCGCACCGGCGGCCTTGATTCCATACAGGTTGAGATAATCCAGGTCGCGGAAAGTGGAGGAGTCCATGTCCTGAGCCACCTGCACCCGGTCATAGATCCCCCCGCGCACAAAGCCCGATCCCTTGAACGATTCCAGGCCGCTGGCGATCATGAAAATGGCATGCTCGCCGGGCCCGAGCCGGGACATCAGGCCTTGATAGATGGAATCGCCGAGTATGCTGCGTCCCACCGCCGGCGTATTGAGGTATCCAAAATAAATGTCGATGTAGGGTTGGTCCGAGCGTGGCATCCCGACTTCTCTGGTGTCGATCTTGAGTCGCTGGACGCTGCCCTCTTTGAGCATCGTCGGCCAATCCGGTTTGTCAGTCACTTCCGTGTACTTTGCCTGGGGGTGGATGGTGGGTTTGATAATGCCCACCTGCCTGGCGACTGACAGGCCGCTGCGCAGGATGACCTGGTTCTGCGCAATCACGGTTACCGTGGCGCCGGTGATCGCATCCAGACCGATCATTCCCTGACCGGCGCTGCCCTTGCCCACGGTGATCTTGTCGCCGACAAACTTGCCGATGTATTGCTTGATGAATTTGGTGAGTTCGGCCTCCGGGATTCCCAAAAGCAGGATTGGTTCGGAATGACGCAGAATCCGGACGCCGGTAACGATGCCGTGGGTGTCCATGCCGATCAGGGTCACCACCGGCTTGCCCGAGTAGGCGGGGATATCCACGATGTCGGTGGACAGGAACACGTAACCGATCAGTTCACGGTCGTCATTCCCGCTACGGTCTTTCTTGTCGCGATCGTCATCATTCTTGTCATGATCGTCTTTCTTGTTCCGGTAGGCCTCGACATAAGCAGGCTTGCCCATTCGATGGGAAAAACTGTCGGCGCCAGGCAGCACATCCTTGCATGGGAGGTGCGCGCAAAGATCGGGGTCGGTGGCCAATTGCGCGGGTAGAGGCGCTTCATAACTGTCGTTACCGGCAGCCAGCCCCCAGGCGCAGCACAGGCAAATAACCGTCAGGAAACGGGCAAAAAGACTGGAAGAAGTCGTCATAAAAACAGCTAGTCTCGAAGCATTAACTGTAACAGGCGCAAAAAACCAACGCCCATTCGGGCGTTGTTTTTATCTGTCTGGATTATCGCAGATTATCGAAAAGCACCCATCCCCCTTTCGGGGGATAGGGTGCGTTCAAGCTTCGACAATCATGCGGCTGCGCATCTCCAGGTGAAGGGCGTGACAGAAGTGGGTGCAGTAACACCAGTAGACACCGGGCTTGTCGGCGATGAATGTGACCGACTTGGTCTCCTGCGGGTTGACGATGAAGTTGATGTCGTACTTCGGCACCGCGAAACCGTGGGTCAGGTCCTCCACCTTGTCGTGGTTGGTCAGGATGAGGGTCACTTCATCGCCCTTCTTGAGCTTGAACTCGCGCAGGCTGAAGGCCGGTGCCAGGCTGGTGAGCTTGACGGTCACTTTTTTGCCGTTGCGGAAGACGCCTGATTCAGCCGGATCCTTTACTGCGTTCGGGAACTCGTCCATATCGTAGATCTGGCGCGTCTTGATGATGTCACGACGGACGATGATCGAGTCGTGCGGCTCGGAGAGCACCGAGTGGTCGTGCACCAGCTTCATCTTGTCGCCGCTGATGTCGATCAACTGTGCGGTTTCGCAGTGGAGCGGGCCTACGGGCAGGAAACGGTCCTTGGAGAACTTGTTGTCCGAGTTGAAGTAGCGGCCATCCGATTCCTTGGTTTCGCCCATCGAGGTGAAGCCATGGCCCGGCTGATAATGCACGTCGATACGGTCGACCACTGCTTGGGCTTCCTTGTCGCCCTTGAACGCCTTGATCGCAGCTTCCACGTTCCACTTCACGATCTGGCTGTCGAGGAACAGCGTGGTGTAGGCATTGCCCTTGTTGTCGAATCCGGTGTGCAGCGGGCCCAGACCGATTTCGGGTTCTGCGACCACGGCGTCGCGCGCGTTAGGCAGTTCGCCGTCGAACCATTTCAGCACCAGGGCATGCTCGATCACCGAGGCGGTGGGCGAAAGCTTGCCCGAGCAGGCGTAATACTTGCCGTCCGGGCTGATGTTCACGCCGTGCGGGTTCTTCGGGATCGGAACGTAACAGGTCAGCGCGGTTTTCGGATCCTTGTTGGAGGCGCGGGTGCCGTCCACTACGGGCACCTTGGAACTGCCGATGGTGGTGAACTTGCCAGCCTTGACCGCTTCTTCGACACGGGCGACGTGGAAGAACAGGCAGGCGTCCATTTCTGCCGCCATCATGTCCTCGTAATGGATGCCCATCTCGATGTTGTACTGGTTGGTACAAGTCAGTTTGCCGTCGTAAGAAGTTGCTACCAGGTCGCAGTTGCCATCGATCAGCACCTGCCAGCGCACGTCCATGGTATTGGAATCGATGCAGGTAAACAGCGATTTGTACTTGCTGCCATCTTCCATGTCGCGCCCGTCGTTGGGCAGCGGGATCGAGAATTCGGCGCCGCAGAACACACGGGTCGTGTGGTTGATGCCGGCATCGACCGGGTCGCGCTTGTCGGTGAAGGTGCCGTGAAAGCCCTGGATGTTGGGGATTTCGGTGATCTTGTCGCATTCCATGGTGTCCATGCGGATGCGGGCCAGACGGCCATGGATCTTGTCGTTCACGAACATGTACTTGCCGTCGTAGGTGCCGTCGGTGTAGGATTGATGGATGTGATGGGTATCGCCGGTGGTGTATTTCGGCGTGCCGTCAGGCTTGGTGCCGAGGATGGCCTTGGATTCGTTGGTGATGCCCCAGCCCACCAGGTTGTCCATATTGAAGACCGGAATGCTCTTCAGTTGGCGGCCGGACGGCAGGCCGTAGATGCGCACATCGCCGGAGTGGCCGCCACTGGAAAACGAGTAATATTCATCGAGTTCGCCAGGCGGCACCTCGTACTTGCCGTGCGCGGCCACCTCGCCTTTGGCAAGGCCCGGGGCGCCAGCTTCCTCTTTTTTGCAGGCGGTCAGGCCCACCGAAAGCCCCGCGCCGGAGAGACCAACCAGCGCGGCGGTATTCAGGAATTTGCGTCGCCCCAAGTCAGGTTGGGTGTCGGGTGTTTTGATGTCGTCGTGTGTCATGATTCCGTGACTCCCTTTTCTCAATTGATCAGTGCTGCTGGTTTTTGAATTCAGGGCAATCCCAAAAATTAAATACTGGCGGGAGCCCACGAAACAACTGCTGCTGCGGCAAAAAGTCGCACCTGAAGTATAACAAACTGCGGCAAAAAGTCGCACCCGAATTATAACAAACAAGAAATATAGATACTTTGATCTTGATAAAAAAGACGGAGTCCACGTTATGCGAACCTATGGCCCCCCAAAAGAGGCGGGGGGGGGGGG
>Ga0208244_101285_pt1 | contig 14512 bp, 10 predicted proteins | sample SubbioCR12Aug_5A_FD_184828 | JGI IMG/M metagenome (GOLD analysis project Ga0208244, IMG submission 184828) | Serpentinite rock and fluid subsurface biosphere microbial communities from McLaughlin Reserve, California, USA - CR12Aug_5A (SPAdes) | ecosystem: Environmental > Terrestrial > Deep... | reverse complement strand
AGGCAAACTGGCCGATTCGCTGCGCACCAGCCTGCGCGCCTACCCGGATTTATACTATGCGGGCTACACGCAGGACGCGCTTAAGGAATACGTCGAGGCCAATGTCACCTGCGCCTTAATCCGCGGTCAGTCCCTGCCCGGGCCGGATGAGTTGCAGGCCGAGCACGCCACTTACCTGAACGGCCTGGCCGAGGTGGTTGGCGAACTGCGCCGCCGCTGTCTCGACATCCTGCGCCACGGCTATTCAGACGAAGCCGAACGGCTGTTGACCCTGATGGACGACATCTACGCCGTGCTGGTGACCATGGATTACCCCGATGCGATTACCAGCGGCCTGCGCCGCCAGACCGATATTGCCCGCAGCATCATCGAAAAAACGCGCGGCGACATCACCTTCAGCCTGCGCGGCGGACACCTGGCCGAGGCAATTGCCCGCTTAAGCGCCCAACTGGGCAGCGAGGATGTGCCCTCAGGCCCTGAACTGTCCCGTTTTGGGGATGTCGAGGAATAAAATGGCCCGCGGCGGACGAAGATATCCCCTGCTGCTCTACCGCCACCTGCTTGGCCGCTGGTGGACGCCGATTTTTACCATGGGGTTGGTGCTGCACCTTTACGTTGGGATAACCTGGGGCGGCGCCTGGTTTTTCAGCGACCCGGCCGAAAACCCTTTCCCGCAGCCGGAAGAATTCAAAACCATCGTCCTGCTGGTGGTAGGATTCATCGCCATCGGGTTCAGCCTTTTCCTGCTAACCATTCGCAATTTTGCCTATGTGCAGATGTTCGGCGACCATTTTCGGATTGTGACTCCTTTCTTGCGCCTGAATATTGCCTACAAGCGCATCCACCGCGTGACCTCGGTGGAAATGTCTGCGCTGTTCCCCCCCCAGAAATTATCCGGCTGGCAGCGCGAAATGCTCGCGCCGCTGCTGGGGCGCACGGCCAACGTGGTTTACCTGACCAAATATCCAATTTCGCGCTTCTGGCTCAGGTTTTTCCTTTCGCCCTTCTTTTTCCACGATAAAACCGCCCATTTTGTCTTTTTGGTAGACGACTGGATGCGCTTCAGCACCGAACTGGACAGCGCACAGGTCTCGCGACAAGTAAACCGGCCTGCGGCCAAACCCCGGCTAACCCCCGGCCTGCTTGATGATTTAAATCGCAAACTCAAGTAGGGTTGTCATGTTAATTTTGTGAAATAAATCACCAGTAAAAAGTGACATATACAGGTAGACGGCCAACAGGCAGGCAGGTATCATACAGGCAAGAGATAGGGCAATAGCTCCTTACTGTCTCCTCCTTTGGCGAATGCCTCCACCGGGTCCTCCCCCTGGTGGAGGCTGCGCTTTAAGCCAAAATATCCGGCGCTTCCTCGATGGAGCACCGGATATTTGTTTTTTTGAAGTCGTTTCGGTTTATTCGTACAAGGTGGCCGGGATGGCCACCGCGCCGCCATAGACGTATTTCTCGCGGCGGCGGGCCATGCGTTCGGCCGTGCGCTTCTCGAAGCGCCAGGCGTCAATCTTGCGCTGGACGTGCGGCGCGAAAAAACCGGCATATCGCTTTTGAAGTTCGGGCAAGCGCCAGTCGTTGCCGCTCACCCGCCCACGGCAGTTGTAAGCGCCGCACCCACAATCGAACTCGTCGTAGGGAAGCGTATCGCTCATGGCATAGTCGAAACAAATTTCTTCGCCGGGATGAATATTACGCATTGCAACCAGTGCTATCTGCCCCGAAAGCCCGGCATTGGGATTACAGGAGTGGTTGACATAATCACCTTCCCCGATGGGACGTGGAACCAGGAAGTGGCGTTCCTCGACCTGGATGCACAACGTGCGTTCAATTTCAGGAAGGGTAACAAAGGTGTCATATTCGTACACGACACCCCCGAAAACGGCTACGAGGTCGCCTTTTTTCAAAGGTTCTTTGGCAAAAATGCCGTTTCCGTTGCCATCGGCTCTCGGGCGGCCTGTTAACTTAGGTGACAGATAGGTACTGAGATGCTCTGACATTCATACAAATCCCTTTCAGTTCGAGTTAAAGATTGACGGCGTCCCCCCGGTGGCACCGGGAAAAACGCCAGCGGGATGAAGTTTACAACAAATACCCAGCATGTAAAGGTTAAAAAGACTTGAATTTTAGGGGCAAACAGACAAACAATAAAGTCCCCGCCAGCCTTTCGGGGTCTTTTTCCGCAAAAAATGCGCTCTTTTTTTTGCGGAATCGGCATAGCATCGCGAGGCGATGTGAAGGCCGGCGGGCGATGGAGATTTCAACATTGTCAACTTGAATTTGCCATTCATTGTCCCTTTTTCTTGACAAAAACAGTATAATCAAAACTGGTAATAGGCTTTCAACCACCTGCGAGGGGAAATAGTGAGTATTCGATATAAAGTCATTCTGCCCTACCTGTTACTGACACTGATTGTGGCAGTGACAGGTGTTTATGTTGTCACCCGCCTGGTTTCCAACTCATTGCAAGAGCGGCTGACCAACCAACTGCTTGAAGCAGGCCGGGTTGTTTCAGACGATTTTGCGCGCCAGGAAATCGCCCACATCGAGATGGCCCGCCTGGTCGCTTATACCAGCGGGCTGGCCGAAGCCCTGCAAGACAACGACCGCGCCCGGGCCGCAGAACTGACCCGCCCGGTTGCCAGCGGCGTCAACATGGAACTGGTTATCCTGATCGACCGGCAAGGCGTCGAAGCCCTGCATATGGGCAAAGCGCAGGATGGCAGCCTGGTCGAGCAAACCGAAGCAAGTGGAATTGCCGGCACACCCATCGTGCAGGATTTGCTGGCAGCCAACAATCCGCAGGCCGCGCCGCGCCGCATGCTGGCGTATTCCCCGCAGCAGGGCGGGTACTATTATTTTTCGTCCCTGCCTGTGGAACTTGACAAACAGCTGGTTGGGGTCGTGGTGGTTGGAACATCCTTCGAGACCATCCTGCCTTACCTGAAAAGCACATCCCTGGCAGATGTCATCCTTTACGACGAGAGCGGCAAGGCGATTACCGCCACCCTCTCGGGGGTAAGCGACCCGGCCGGGCTTTCGATTTCACCTGACGAGTTTCGCCAGGTGGTTGAAACCAGGGGCAATATCGGCGGGGAGAATTTCGAACTGGATGGCCGCTGGTACAGCCTGGCGCGCAGTCCGCTGCGGGTCGGGAACGACCAGCTGGGCGCTTTCGCCGTCATCCTGCCGCTCGACTTCGTCCTGCAACCGGGAGCGGTCAGCCGCAACAACTACATCCTGCTCTTTGGCGCAGCCATGATTGGCGTGGTCGCCATCGGATACGGCATCTCGCGCTTGTTGATTAATCCCATCTACGCGCTGGTGCGCGCCTCGCAGGCCATCACCGCCGGGGATTTGAACCAGCGCACAGGGGTACACAGCAGCGACGAAATCGGCGTGCTGGCTAACACCTTCGATGAAATGACCGCCAATTTGCAGCAGCGCACCCTCGAACTCGAGCGCGCCAACCAAACCCTGGCCCAGCTGGACCAGACCAAGTCCAGTTTCATCCAGGTTGCGGCGCACGAGTTGCGCACCCCGCTGACGCTGTTGAGCGGCTACGCCCAACTGCTCGACATGCAGGCCAAGAAAAACCATGAACTGGAAGGCATTTCGAAAGGCCTGCTCGAAGGCTCGACGCGTATGCAGGAAGTGGTCAACAGCATGCTCGATATTTCCAAAATCGACAGCAAGACCATGGCCGCCCTGCCTGAAAAAACATCCCTGCTCTCGCCCTTGAAGCGGGTCGAAAAGACTTTTGCCGGCGCATGGGAAGAAAGAAACCTGAAACTGCGCACAGACGGCATCGGCAGCCTGCCGCTGGTATACGCCGACCCCGACCTGCTTTATAAAATGCTCTACCACCTGGTGATGAACGCCATCAAATACACCCCCGACGGCGGGACGATTACCATCAGCGGCGAAATACACCCGGAGGAGAACCAGGTCGAAATCGTCATCAGCGATACCGGCATCGGCATCGACTCGGAACACCAGGATTTGATTTTCGAAAAGTTCTACCAGACCGGTGAAGTGCAGCTGCACTCCTCAGGGCGGACGAAGTTCAAAGGCGGCGGGCCTGGCCTGGGCCTGGCCATCGCGCGCGGAATCGTCGAAGCGCACGGCGGCAAAATATGGGTCGAAAGCCGCGGCCATGACGAAGAAACCAATCCCGGCAGCGCCTTCCACGTCGTCCTGCCGCTCGAAAAGTATCCAAAGAAATGAACATTTCCCACCCCGAACGACGCGATATGGTATTGCTCCTGGCACTGGTTGTGCTGGGCGTGGGGCTGATGCTGATTGTCGGCCAGTTTGCCCTGCGCCTGATGCCGCGCTGGGACGTGGCCTCAGACATGGATTCGAAGATTGACCCCCACGCCGCCCTGCCGCAGAATGTTAACCGAGCTCTGCTTGCGCCGCTGCGCGCTGAAATCCTGACCCCGCCCGCCTGGCAGGAGACCTTCCTGACCCCGCAGGCCAACCTCGGGCCGCTCAACGAAGTGCCGGTCGTGGTCATCATCCCCGCAACCGGTCAGCCGCCCCAGCCGCCGACCGTCACCCCCCAGCCGACCCAGGGACAGGGGACCAGCCCCACCGCAACCGAGTTTTCGACCCCGACCGCCTTCCCGACCAATACCCTGGTCTTCGTCTTCCCGACCTGGACGTTCACCCCCAAGCCGCCGACCCAAACCTTCACCCCGACTTTTACGCCAACTTTTACGCCTACATTTACCCCAACGTTTACGAGTACATTGACTCCAACCTTCACCCCGACATTCACAGCAACTTTTACGCCATCCTTCACCCCAACTGAAACCCTTACGCCAACAGTAACTTTTACACCAACGGCAACTTTTACCCCGATTACCGCTAACACTCTTCCTTATGGACAAATTGGACTAACCCCGGATGGCGGCATTTACAATTTGGGGCAAGGAGAACGATTAATTTTTGCAATAACCCTAACCGTTGATGGGAACCCTGATTGGGATCTTGTTCTGTATGAAATGCAAAACTTCCCTGGCATACATATGGATTGGATCGTTCTCTCTGTGAGCCAGGATGGGCATACATGGTATACAATTTTTAATTGGGGAGATGAAATCGCTGACACAAATTCGACTTTGAACATTAATGGGGCGTTGGGTGGTAATGAAGACGACAACCGCTTAATCGACGCAATACATCTCTATCCTTCCGGCACATATGGTGACACCGGAATAGCCATCAATGTTGATGTAATAGTGAATGCAGGTGCGCCTATGGGAACCTATAATTATTTGAGGATATATTCTCCAATGGGCGGGATCGATACAACTTGTGACATCGACGCCATCCAAATCTTGCCGTAATTGTTTTTTACCAAAAAAGCATAAGGCCGGGGGATCACTACCCGGCCTTATGCTTTTAACATGCCTTTTTTCACTTGACCCATCTTCCATCCCGTCCTACAATTCAGGGTAGTCATTTGCCGGGTATCGAAATTCGATACTCGATATTCGCGCCTATCGATTGCCCAATTCGTTTTCCCACAGGAGATATTCATGAGCGACTTCCTTTTCCGCGGTTCGCTGGCCGACCTCGACCCCGATGTTTACCAATTGACCCAACTCGAAGCCGAACGCCAGGCCCGCAAACTGATTCTGATTCCATCCGAAAGCCAGGCCCCGCTGGCCGTGCGCGAGGCCATGGGGTCGGCCTTCCAGAACATCTACGCCGAAGGCTACCCCGAAGACGCCTGGCGCAAGATGAGCGAAGAAGACCTGCTCGATTATGAAATGCGCCTGGCCGACTACCGCCGCAACGGCGACCCGCGCTATTACAAGGGCGTCGAATATGCCGATGTGGTCGAATCGCTGGCCGGACGGCGCGCCGCCGAAGTCTTCGCCGCCAACGGCGTCAGCCCCGAGCAAATCTTCACCAATGTGCAGGCCCTTTCGGGCGGCCCGGCCAACAACGCCGTCTACCAGGCGCTTGTCAACCTGGGCGATACCATTTTGGGCATGAACCTGCTGCACGGCGGACATCTCTCGCACGGCTCGTCGGTTAACCGCAGCGGCAAATGGTTCAACGCCGTCCATTATGCCGTCGACCCCGAAACCGAAAAAATCAACTACGAAACCGTCCGCGCGCTGGCGCTGGAGCACAAGCCCAAACTGCTCATCGCGGGTGCGTCCTCCTACTCCTGGGTTCCCGACTGGAAGGAATTCCGCAAGATTGCCGACGAAGTCGGGGCCATCTTCCTGGCCGATATTTCGCACCTGGGCGGCCTGGTCGCCGCGGGAGTCCTGCCCTCGCCGATTGGCTACGCCCACGTCGTCATGACCACCACCCACAAGAGCCTCGACGGCCCGCGCGGCGCGCTGCTGATGACCACCGACGCCGCCATCGCCAAAAAACTCGACCGGGCCGTCTTCCCCGGCGAGCAGGGCGGGCCGCACGTCAACATCTTCGCCGCGCTGGCGCTGACCTTCAAACTCGCCAAAACCGAAGAATTCAAACAACTGCAAGCCCAAACGCTCAAAAACGCCGCCGCCATGGCCGACCAGTTCATCCAGCGCGGCCTGCGCGTCCCGTTTGGCGGCACCGACACCCACCTCGTCAATGTCGACGTCACCACCATCAAAAGCCCGGACGGCGTCTCGCTCTCCGGCGACATGGCGGCCCGTATCCTCGACCTGGCCGGCATCGTCGTCAACCGCAACACCATCCCCGGCGACAAAAGCGCCCTCAACCCCAGCGGCATCCGCCTGGGCACGCCCTGGATCACCCAGCGCGGCTTCGACGAAGCCAAAACCCGCCAACTGACCGACATCATGGCCGATATCCTGCTGGCCTGCGCCCCGCACGCCGTCGATACCGTCCGCAAGGGCAAAGTGCGCCGCGCCAAACTCGATTTCAACGTGCTCAACGTTGCGCGTTTGAAGGTTAAAACGTTGGCCGAGCAAGCGGGCGTCGATTTCGAATACGAAAAGAGCGCCTACCCCCACCACTTTTTTGTGGATTATGTCTCCGCAAGCGGTGTTTTCGACCTGCGGGGACGCCGCGTGCGCCAGTTTTTGGACTACGCGACCAGCGCCGACCTTTCCGCGCTCAAGCCTGCCACCGTTACCGAAACCGAAATCCACACCCCCAAGGGGAGTGTGGATGTGACCCTGACCTGCCTCGAGGACGGACGCTACCAGTTGGCCGTCCCCGCCGCCGATTCGGGCGTGGTCGCCACCTGGCTGCGCGACCTGTCGGACGCCTACGTCTCCTTCCGCGCCGACGGCCAGGCAGATTATGACCCGGCGCGGCTGCCAGGGCCGGTGGTGGTGGCGGACTCGACCGATGTAAGGACGATTCACGAATCGCCCCAACAAGGCGTAGAAAAACCCTGGTTTATCGGTATCCAGGCGGCGGGTGGCGGCAAAGCGCGGCCTGAGTTTTCGTGGGTTGAACCCGCCAATCCCGCGCTGAAACGCACCAGCCTGTACGACATCCACAAATCCCTGGGCGGACGCATGGTTCCGTTTGCGGGCTGGGAGATGCCGGTGCAGTATTCGGGCGTCAAGGAAGAGCACCTGGCCACGCGCCAGGCGGCGGGGCTGTTCGATGTTACCCACATGGGCGTGTACGAGGTGCTCGGGCGTGATGCGGTCTCCTTCCTCGACACGGTTTTCGGCAACGACTGCGGCGGTCTGCGCCCAGGCGAAAGCCTTTACACGCACCTCCTGACCCCCGATGCGGATGTGCTCGACGATATGCTCGTCTATCGCCGGGGCGCGGAGAAGTTCCTGGTGGTGGTCAACGCCTCGAATGATGACAAAGTCCGTACCTGGCTCGAAAACGTACGCGATGGCGCGGTGAAAATTGACAATGCCCGCCCCTGGGTGCGGACTTATGGCTACGAGACCGTCATCGGCAACCTGCGCGATACTTCGGCGGGTGACGAGATGCGCGTCGACATTGCCCTGCAAGGCCCCAAATCGCGCGACATCCTGTTTGCGATGGGCGTGGATGCGGAAACCAAACGCCGCATACTGGCGCTCAAACGCACCGAATTGTGCGATGCGGTCGTTGGCGGATTCGATTTAATCGTCTCGCGCACCGGCTATACCGGCGAGAAAATGGCCTTTGAGTTATTCGTCCACCCGCAGCGCGCGCCGGAGTTCTGGAACGCGATTTTGAAGGCCGGTGAGCCGTTCGGCGTCAAACCAGTCGGCCTGGCGGCGCGCGACAGCCTGCGCACCGAGGCCGGTCTGCCGCTCTACGGCCACGAAATGGGACTCGGCTCAGGCCAGTTTAATGAGCGCGACCTGGGCGTGGCCGAAGGCGGGTTTGGCTCGTATGTCAAACCCTACAAGCCCTGGTTCATTGGCCGCGAGGCCTTTATGGCCCGCGAGAAGGAACGCAAGGGTGTCGTGGTGCGCTTCCGCTTTGCCGAGCAGGGCGTGCGCATGGCCCACAACGGCGACCCGATTGTTGATAAAAAAGGCAAGGTCATCGGCTGGGTGACCTCCTGTTCGCTGGATATGGAAGGTTCCCTGACCGGCCAGGCCTATGTCACCCTGGCCAACGCCGCCGAAGGCACACCGATTTTCATCTACCAAGGCGCACCCAAAGACGCCGGAGTCGCTCCTGCTGAGATGACGTTCAAGGACAAGGCGGTTTTGCCGGGGGCGGCGCTGGTGGTGAGCAGGTTTGCGAAGTTGTAGTAATTAGTAATTGGCAATTTGTAAATGCAGGCGGCAGTCCGTATGGACTGCCGCTTGATTTGTTGTTTGAGTCTTTTCACTCATTGTCTTGTACCAGTTGTTTGTTTAATTTATACTAATATTCACATGATGCCGATGATAAACCCTAAAAGAGAAGAATATGAAAAATTACGCTCTCCAAAACCGACGAGAACTTCAAAAATTGAATTATGTTCGAGTTGCAAGCCCAAATACCAATTATTGGGTTGATTTCCACTTCAATAAGATGAAGGATTACGAATCTAAGTTCGGTGATAATTTCAATTTGATCATCATCGGCGATGAAAACACAGAAGGTGATTTTTATATAATTCCTTACTGGTTGGTCAAGTCAATGTTCACAGAACAACATCTTTATGAGTCACCACGCCAAAGATGGATAGCATCGGTGAATTTTCATCAGCTCAACGTGAGAAAAAACTATCAGATGATAGATGTTGGTGGTTATTATGGGGTTTTGGAACAGCCGCACCAGGATCAGCAAGAAACAAATAAGATGTCAGAATTACAAGCAGATTATGCTATTGAAAACAGAAAATTGGAGATTAAAGCACGCCAAAAACAGTCTGTTTTCCGAACTAAAGTTTTGAATAATTTTGAAAATCAATGTTGTTTATCGGACACAAAAGAGGAAAATCTCCTAATCGCAAGTCATATTGTCCCGTGGGCCGAGAGGATTCAAACTCGTTTAGACCCTGGAAACGGTTTATGTTTATCATATGTTTATGACAAACTTTTTGATGAAGGATATTTTTCGGTAAGGAATGATCTTCATGTAATAGTAACAACAAGGATGTTTGAGTTAAGCAGGGGGATACAGAATATTTTGGAGTCCGTTGATGGTAGAAGAATCCGAGAACCCAGAATTTATCCCATTTCTGTCGATTATCTCGAATATCATCGGACGAACAAGCTTAAAAAATAACAGATGATAAGGTTTTGACCATCGAAAGGGTTTCCCATGAAGGATTTGTCAATAAGTGAAATCAACCGCCAAGATTTTGTGGATGGAAAAATATATGAACTGATTAATGCATTAAATCTTTCAGGTAAACAGATTGCTTGGAATATAGAAATGATTGCTGACATAAGAGATAGGATTCAATACTGGCTTGTCGAATCTAATCAAGTGTCTGATGCAGATTCCTTTTATCCGTGATTTTTGGAATAATTTTATTATTGGGAATCGTCCATGTGGGGGAAGATAACGTCAATATATCGAGCAATCGTCACGGGTTGGTTCGTCCAGGCTGGGAGCAATGCCGTTTTATGGGCTTTTTCTCCGCCTTTTGGCCCCGCCCCGGACGTGAACGTCGGGGCTATTTTTACGAAGCCGCCTGAAGGCGGCTTTTTTCCAGACAGGCGGGGTTTGTCGATTATCGCAGGGGCGACCCGCCATGGTCAGCGGGAATCCCGTTATGGCATGGTTCCTTGCCTGACGGGATGATTTTTAAGCGCAGGCGGGTCGCCCCTACAGGTTGGCGGTGGCTTGACGGCTCGCCCCTACCGGTTTTGGCGGTAAAATTGCCGAATGACCCCAAAATTCGACCCACAACGGCACCACCGCAAATCCATCCGCCTGCCGGGATATGATTATTCATCCGCGGGCGCGTATTTTGTTACGATGGTAACGTGGGGGCGGGATTGTTTATTTGGGGAGGTAGTGGATGGGGTGATGGTATTGAACAAGGCCGGGAAAATTGTGCAATGGGAATGGCAAAACCTGGCATCGTCGTTTAAATTTCTCGAATTGGGTGCATCGCAGGTAATGCCCAACCATTTTCATGGAATTTTATTGTTCCACGAGGTAGGGGCGACCCGCCCGGGTCTAACAGGAAATATCGCGGGCAAATCTCCTGCGCAAAACGAATCCCCGTCCCGCCCTGACGGGTCGCCCCTACGGGATGGTTCATCCCCACTGCGCGGGCCCAAAACGGCATCATTGGGGGCGGTCATCGGTCAATTTAAATCGCGTGTCACCAAACGCATTTGGAAAATGCCGGAACCCCCATTTGGCAGCGAAATTACCATGAACACATCATCCGCAACGAGCGCGAAATGGGGGCCATCTGGCGTTACATCGAGGCCAATCCGGTCATGTGGGCAGATGACGAGGAAAACCCCCGAAACAACCTGCCTGCAACCTAAACGCACAGGGCGGCCCAATGGGCCGCCCTGTGCGTTTCTTATTCTTCCGCAGGGGTTTCCTTCGGAGTCTGGGTTTGGTTCTCCACAGGTTGAACTTCTTTCTTCTCCTGCTTTTTCTTTATCTTCTGCTCTTTCTTCTTCTTCTTTTCGAGTTCCTTCTGGCGTTTCTCGTGTTTGTAATTAACTTTGACCAAGGCGGCCTCCTATTCTCTAAATGCACTTTTCAAACTGCCTGAAGTCATTATCCCACATTTTGCGGCCTCGGGGCGGGTCGTTCTTCGCGGCCATGAAAATCACGTATAATCGAACCTGAAGTTGAATTCATAGCAACGAGGAGACGGGACCATGCAACTGACCGAAAGCCAGCGCCAGGGATTGCTCAAGGCCCAGCGCAACGAAATTACCGAATATCACATTTACATGCGGATTGCCGCCAGCCTGCCCCGCGAGCACAATCGCAGCGTCCTCGAGCAAATTGCCGCAGATGAATTGCGCCATTACAACGAGTGGAAAAAGTTCACCGGGCAGGATGCCAGCCCCAAATGGCCGCTGGTCTGGTTCTATGTGTTGGTGGCGCGCCTGTTCGGGTTCACCTTCGGCGTCAAACTGATGGAACAGGGCGAGGAAGGCGCGCAGGTCAATTATGCCGAAATCGCCAAATTCATCCCCGAAGCGGTCAAAATTCACCAGGACGAGGAAGAACACGAAGAAAAACTGCTTGAAATGCTGGACGAAGAGCGCCTGCGCTACGCCGGGTCGGTGGTGCTGGGCCTGAACGATGCCCTGGTGGAATTGACCGGGGCGCTGGCCGGGCTGACGCTGGCCTTGCAGGATGTCAAACTGATTGCCCTTTCGGGGCTGATTACCGGCATCGCGGCCTCGCTCTCGATGGCCGCTTCGGAGTATCTCTCGACCCGTTCGGAGGATACCGACAAACACCCCGTCCGCGCGGCGATTTATACCGGCATTGCCTACATCATCACTGTCAGCCTGCTGATTTTGCCTTACCTGCTGCTCGACGATTACATCCTGTGCCTGCTGATTTCAGTGACAACTGCGGTGGTGATTATCGCCGTGTTCAACTATTACATCTCGGTTGCCAAAGGCGAAAATTTCCGCCGCCGCTTTGTCGAAATGGCCGGGTTGAGCCTGGGCGTGGCTGCTTTCAGTTTTGTGATTGGGTACTTCATCCGCATCTGGCTGGGCGTGGATATTTAAACCATGCCGACCCGCTACCCCGGCTCTGAGGACGAAAAACGCGCGCTGAACACCTACATCCACCTGACGCGGGCGGTGGAGGCGCTTTCAGCACGCCTGCATTCCAGCGACAACCTTGAAGGGCTGACAACCAGCCAGTTGGGCGTGCTGGATGCCCTGCACTATCTCGGCCCAATGGTTCAGAAAGACCTGGCCGGCAAGATTCTCAAATCAAGCGGCAACCTGACCCTGGTGGTCGATAATTTGGAAAAACGCGGACTGGTGCGCCGTGAGCGCCAGTCTGTCGATAAGCGTTTTGTGACTGTTTGCCTGACTGACGAGGGCCGGACGCTCATCAAGCGGGTCATGCCGGGGCATGTCGCCGAAATTCGGGCGGCGATGTCGGCCCTGTCACCCGAGGAGCAGCAAACCCTGGGGGCGTTGTGTAAGAAACTGGGGCTTTCGCTTTAATCCATCACGTAGGAATAGCAGTAGTAGCTTTCTCCCATCGGGGTGGTGACGCTGCTGGAATAATATTCGGATTCGAACTCGTAGCCGCCCAGGTCGAGCCTGGAGAGAGCCTGGTCAGCCCGGTAGCGCGAAAGGTGGAAGGACTGCCAAGAGGGAGCGGAGGTTTCTTCGCCGCTTTGACGGGATTCGGCCTGGCGGTTGAAACAGGCCAGCGCTGCACCGACCCGGTCACGGGTGGCGGCGTCCAGCGTTTGAGATTGGTAAAAACCCGCCAAAACGGGAACGGCATCGGGGGAGAGCGAGGCCAGGTAGCCGACATCCAGCCGATCTCCCCCGACATGGCGGGCGATATTCTGGCGGACTATGAAGCCATCGACATTCATGAGGGTCAGGCTGGCGGCAAAACCGAGCGAGACGAGCAGGGCGGCCAGGGCAAAGGCGCGCTGGCGGTTGCGCAGTTCGAGAACGATGGTGGCGAGCAGTAAAATGCCAAGCCAGATGATGAAAACGTGGGTGTAGGCGCGCAGGCGGGTAAAGCCATAGGCCATTTCATAAAGATAAAGGCGCTGGAAGGCCGAAACAAGCATGACCCCGACCAGGGCGACCAGGAAGATGCCCAGCCCTGAGAAGATTTGGCGCTGGTTGCCCTCCTCGCGGCGGGAGATGGCGCTCAGGCCAAGGAACAAGAGCAGGCTAAAAAAGGCAACTGTGACCAGTTCGCCAAAGCCATTGCGGGCATATTCAGCGTAGGTGTAACCATCGAGGCGGATATTTTCAAGCCCGCCGAACAGGTATTGCACCTGGATGATGACAAAACTGACAAACAGCAGGGTAACACTGCCCAGCACAATGGCCGCTTCGGTGAAGCCGAGGAAGGGCGTGACGAGCGGTTTTTCGAGGCCAAAGAGTTTCTCATCCTGGCCGGGTTTGGCGGCATGCAGGAAGATACCCGCCAGGGCATAGGCCAGGATAGAGATGTATATGAGACGGAAGATGTATTCGGGCAGTTTTTCGAGGCTGAACAGTTTAATCAGTTCATCGATGCGCTGGGCAAAGACAACATCGGCGGAGGAGAGCAGGGCGGTAAAGAAGGCCAGCACCGGGACGGCAAACAACAATCCGCGCACAACCGGCCAGAAGGCGGAGGGGCGCTTTTGCTCGCCGCCCGCTTCGGCCCTGGCCTTACTGACCTGCGCCTGGAAGATGAGCGGCTCAGCGATGAGGCTGATGAACAGGCGAAAATAGCCAACAAAGTAGTCGAGCAGGCTGTACAGCGTCCAGCGGCCTGTCTGGTAGGCCAGTACCAGCACACCCATCAGGAAGAGGGTCAGCAGGTAGCCGAGGAAAACCGTCAGCGGCTCAAGGCGGATAAAGGTAAAAATCGCGAAAAAAGCAATCGGCAGGAGCAGGAACCAGGTCTGCCGCGCCGGGCGGATTTGTCCGAGCCAGAGCAGGAGCATTCCGCCCGCCAGGGTGAGCGTAACGTAGAGCAAGAAGGAAATTCCGGGTTCTTTTTGCCAGAAGAGCAGGTCGAAAAACCAGCCCAGGGTAAAGGCCAAAATCCAGAGATGGGTGGAATACTTTTGCATGGTCTTTCTCCAATCGGTTTCAAAGATTCGTGGTTCTCTGATAGTTGCCGTGAAGAAGGCCGTATTTTGGGGTATGAGCGTGCGTACGCACGCTCATACCCCAAAATACGGGGGTTTATCACGGGAATTCCCAAAGGACCAGTTTCGTCATAGTATGCCCGTTTGCGGCTGGCAGTTGCTCTCTGATGGCTTTTGACAGTCTCAAAAAAACTTACAGTTCGATTAAAATCCAACAGGGCTTTCTTAAAGTAGCCAAAAGAGGGATAAAAAAGACCTTTCTCGTGTAATCTTTTGTTGCGAGACAAAACATACACAGAGGAAGGTCAAGATGGAGTCTATCACAACAAATGGCGTAGTTTT
>Ga0208244_101284_pt1 | contig 14519 bp, 14 predicted proteins | sample SubbioCR12Aug_5A_FD_184828 | JGI IMG/M metagenome (GOLD analysis project Ga0208244, IMG submission 184828) | Serpentinite rock and fluid subsurface biosphere microbial communities from McLaughlin Reserve, California, USA - CR12Aug_5A (SPAdes) | ecosystem: Environmental > Terrestrial > Deep... | reverse complement strand
TCCTAAAAAGATAATGGTGATTAGACAACATAATCAATTAGGTGATTTGATAGTTGCCACTCCCTTATTCAGAGCGTTAAAAGAAAAATTTCCGGACGCTGAAATAACAGCCGTTGTAAGTTCTCAAAACAGAAAAGCTCTTGAACGTAATCCTTTAATTAAAAATATTTTCGTATTCGATAAAAAGAGACTAACTAAGTTAAATTACTTAAAAGAACTATATTCGGTTTTTAGACATGAATATGATTTGGTAATTGTACCATCAATAACATCTTTGTCTTTTACCAGCAATTTACTTGCGAGAATTTCTAATTCAAGAATTAGAATCGGGCCCGCCTCTTTGAACGGAGAAATAAATCATTCCTCATTCTTCTTTGATAAAAGAGTGATACTTGATTGGAGAGAAAAAGAAGAGACACACGCAGCTGTTAGAAATCTTGATATAATAAAACCGTTCGGAATTAATACTGCTAATCTTCAACCGATAATATATTTCGATGGAAAAGACAAGACTGAGGCTTTTAATTTCATTGAACAAATTAAAGGAGATCCCGATTCCCCTATTGTTGGAGTTCACGCCGGGGCAGGTAAAATTCAAAATAGATGGCATCATGATAATTTCGCGGAACTGCTAATTCAACTTCGTAAAAATTTTAAAGCAAGGATTTATCTTAGCAAAGGCGGCAAAGATGATGATGAGATAACTAAATTAATCTCAAGTAAATGTGATTTTGAAATAAATGTTTTTGACAAACCCGGAATGTCATTGTTAACAGCATTGATCGAACAATCAGATTTATTCATAACAAATGATACGGGTCCAATGCATGCAGCAGCGGCATCAAATACTGCTACAATATCTTTGTTTGGTCCTACTAATCCTAAGATGTGGGCTCCGACCGGAAAGAATAAATTCTATCTTCATAAAGGGAATGACATTAATCTGATAAAGGTTGAAGATGTTTTTCAACTGGCAGAAAATATACTAACTACACAAAAGTAGATCAGGAATTTAGAGATTTTACACCAAAAAAATTTTAAGGTAAAGATAAATCGCCGGTGAAGCGACAATCAGAGAATCAAACCTGTCGAAAATACCGCCATGACCGGGAATCAGATTAGAAGAATCTTTAACACCGGCATCACGCTTAATTAATGATTCCGCCAGATCACCAAGCTGACCGATACTACCAATTATTACTCCGATAGCAATTACATCAATCCATGAAAAAAAATCTAAGAAAATCATTTTAGCTGCAACCATTGAGATAACGGAAAAGACAAATCCGAAGATTGCTCCTTCCCAGCTTTTTTTAGGGCTAACCCTTGGAAAAAGTTTATGCTTTCCGAGGTTTATCCCGCCGAAAAAAGCTGCCGAATCACAAATCCATATTGTAATTAAAATAGAAATTATAAGATATGCTCCTGCATCGTAGTTGTCGGGAAAAAACTCACGCAATTCAATAATTGTACTTGCAAAGAGCCCGATATAGAAAATACCTAAGAAAGTCACTCCGATATTTATAATGGATGAGCCCATATTTCTAAACAATTCGATCATGATAATTAAAATGGTTATAAATAAGAATAATGTAAAATAATCGACAAAATGGAAGTATGAGTTTAAGAAAAGTGCCAGTATGGAAAGGATTCCGGGTAAAACGAGAGGGGAAGCATCTTTCTTTTTAGCTAACTGTAAGTATTCAATAAATGAAATTGTTCCAATTAATGTAATAAAAATAAGGAACGGTATTTTTCCTAAATAACAGAGGAATAGGATTACCGGGATAGTTACAACAGATACAATAACTCTGACTAAAGTATTATTTCCACTCATATTTCATTATTATTACTTGAGGACTGGTTCATAGTATTGATATACTCAAGTGCGGTTTCTTTATCACCTTCAGGAACAAACAACTTTATTAACGCAAGATTTCCCACACCAGGGTAATTCCTATCTTTTTGAGATAAAATGGTTACTTCTATTCCTGCACTTTCAAGATTGCTCTTGATCATTTCCGCCTTGTATATTTCATCGGTGGTATAAATTAGTTCAAGAGCGTCAGTCTGCGGGATTCCTTCATTAGGTAAAAAATCGACTAAATCAACTTCGCAATCGGAGCAAATTTTTATTCCTTCAATGAACTCTGTTTTACAAATAGGACAATACGGCATCTTGGATCTCCTTTCTTTTACTTATTAGGCTGTTGAAGCGGTACTTTCATCCGCTTTCTTTTTTCTATAATAATAAATAATTATAATTAGAACAATTACAAATAAGATTAACTGATAAAAAACATTAAAAAGAGCGGTCGACAATTCCGCTTCCGTCACAGATTTATTCTGTATAAGTTCATCGCTTCCAAAAATAAAATAAAGCATTATTGCAGCGAAATTATTTATAAAATGAAGTATAATGGGTACCAGTATTGAATCACTTTTATAGGCAGCATAACCGAAATAAAAACCGAGTCCAATCAATGGGATTAAAGCATAAGGATTAAAGTGATATAATCCAAAAAAGACCGCGGTAATAAGAGCGCCGAAAAATGGTTTGAATTTCAATTCAAAACTTTTTTGAATATAACCCCTAAACATTACCTCTTCACAAATTGCAGGTGTAAGAGATATAGCTGCTATTACTATAATAGCATCTAGAGGGTTATTAACTTGCAAAAGATTACCGTACATTTTTTCAACAGTTTCGTTTATATAGTCGAAAAAAACTTTTAGGTCATTGATTATGCTTATTTCCTTAGCCCATTTTTCAACAAAGTAGTTTTGAATGTATAAAAGATTTTGCAACAGAGGAGTAAGTGCAATAATTCCGAGAGAAAATAATCCGACTTCTTTCCACGGAGCGAAACGAAATCTGATAACATCGGTTACATTGTCGTAAATTATTTTTGAGAAAACAAGTGCCGGAAGTAAAATAAATAAAACTTGTCCAGCAATAGTCATTAATCTGAAAGCATTAATATCGGCATTTTCAGGCTCCATCCCGAATACGAAAAGAGTAAGCAATCCACCAACAATCTGGTAAAAGAAAAATCCACCGGCAAGACCTAAAAGTCCTGCCTTAACAGGAGAAATTTTCGGTGATAAGTTGTCATTTTCGTCAGATTTTTGATTATCTGACTCTTCGTTTAACTTATCCTGATTTAAATCGTCATTATTCATAACTTATTTTCGAGATGTTAATTTTCCGGCAAGACCTTCATATGCTGTCAGTTCAGCATCAATTGAGCCGATTATTACTTTTGTTTTAACTTTTACCGGAACTCTTAATTCGTCGTCTGAAAGCCAGACAATGATGTTTCCTTCGCTTTTGAATAGTCCGCCTTCAAGAACTAGCGGTTCAACAATAATACAGTCGAAAGTACCGGCTGTTACAGTAATTCTTTCTTTACCAAGGTATCGAACATCCAGATCATAAACTTTATCTTTATAAAAATTTTTTAGATTAAATTTATCGCCAGATTTCATACCTGTGTAGTCGAAAGTTCGAGCAAGATAAAAAGCAGAAACTATATCGTTAACATACTTAGGTATATCATAAATACCCTCACTGGTTTTAGCCTTTCCTCTCCTCTGATCAAAAAATGCTGAAAAGTCTCTTGAATATCCTCCTTCGCGAATATGCTGTTCAAATCGCCATGGAAAAAGTCCTTCAATATCCAGGTAAGTTTCGTATCTATCCCGCACTTTATAAAACATATCAAAAGCCGGAACAGTGTTGACTTCAAAGGTAATGTGATAAGCATTTCTACCCGAGATTCTTTTTAAGGATGGAATTGCCATTACCGCAACACCGGCGGTTACAAAACCGTATTTAACATCGAAAGTAAGTTTTTCTCCTACCTTAAATGCATTATTTTGAATTTTCCTGAATTCTTGACCATTATTCGGAATAAAGGCAAAAAATACTGCTGCAATTATAAGAAGTATAATAGATTTAGATTTTTTTTGCATTAATTTCTCCATTCGTTTCAGGCAACTTAAAATATTTTTTAATATTTGCAAAAACATCCTCCATGCGAATTGTTTCCATACAATTCAACTTTTCGCATTGTTCTCTCGTACAATTTGAGCACTCAAGCTGCGGTGTATAAATTTCTTTATTTTCGGTATAAGGTCCCCATCGTATAGCAGAGCAAGCAAGTATCTTCGGAAAAAAAGCAATTACATGTTTGTTTAGTGCCGCCGCAATGTGTAATGGTCCTGTCGAATTTGAAATAAAAATAGTAGATTTTTTAATTAAAGATATTAAATCACCGAGATTAAAACGCCCTGCAAAATTTTTTACCCTGCCATTAACTTGAAGCTGTTCACAAATAGCTTTTTCACTTTTATCACCGGTTAAAACAATTTCAACGTCAAGCGTAGATAATAAATAAATCAATTCTTTAAACTTAGTAAGAGGCAGATCAACCGCACTACCACCGCTGCCGGGGTGAATGATAATAAGCGGCTTATTGTTTTCGACATTATTATCCATTAATATTTTTTCCACATTTAAACGACTAGTTTCATCTTCACTTAGATTAAATTCAACATCTCTATACTGAAATGCTTTATTTATCCCGAAAACTTGCAAGAGCCGTATATTGTATTCGAGTTCATGCCGTTCTGCAGTCTTTCGATGCTCGTAAACCTTTTTATTGAATAATATCGAATACCACCGGTAACCAGTCCCTATTCGATACTTGATTGATGCCAGGTACATCATTAATGATATTCTAAAAGTTGGATATACTATAATGCATGAATCAAATCTTTTCTCTCTTAAATGCCGAACATTCTCCCAAAAAAAGGGCTTACCGTCTTTCTCTTTTAGTACAATTAATTCATCAATGTATGGGTTATTCAGAGCCAGGCGTTGTGTGTACTCTCTCAGCAAGAAAGTGATTCTACAGCACGGGAAATGTGTTTTCATAAATTGTGCTACCGGTAAAGATAAAACAACATCACCGATTCTATCTGTTCGTACTATTAATAAGTTTTTAGGTGTAATCATCGTTTAGACACAAAGAGATTATCTTTGAGATAGAATCGCCATGGAAGTTCCGCTGATTTCTTTATACCTACCCGAACTGTTTGAGCAATCCTGGATTTATCTACTTTCTTGGCATCAAGAATAAAAATTTCATCACCCGACAAATCAATTCCGTTATGTTTCTTCGTTATGTTAAATGCTTTACAAATTTTTCCGGGACCATTGGTTAAGCTAAGAAGCTCTTTTTCAGTCAGCCGCGTTTTGCCGTAACGGTTTTCGGATAGATAATCGAGCCCGGTTAAAGGTTCAACAGCACGGATTAAAACCGCAGCCCCATCATTTTCTTTCCCGGTAACAATGTTACAACAATAATGTGTACCGTATATAAAATAGACATATAGCAAACCACCTTCATTGAACATCACCTCGTTCCGTGTCGTTAGTCCGCCGAATGAATGAGCTGCTTCGTCTACACTACCGTCATATGCTTCAACCTCTACTATTTTTGCAGAAACAGTTTCACCATCAACGAATTTAACAAATGTTTTTCCAAGTAATTCTTTAGCTACAGTTGTTACTTCTCTTGTATAAAATTTATTCCCGAGTTTTTCTTGCATAGATTTTTTCTAATTTTGGACTTAAAGATAGTTCGTTTTTTTGAATAGGAAAAGTAAAAATAAATGGATAAGTGTCGAGAATTTCTCGTTAATAAAAGATTAGTTGTTCTTTTTCTCTGATAATGTGTTGATCTTATCTATATAAAGTTGACTTTTATCCGGGTTTTTTCTTATTAATTCTTTATAAACATGGATTGCTTCATCATATCTTTCCTGTGACACTAAAATATTAGCAAACGTATCTGATATGATCAAGCTTTCTTCATTTTTCTGGGGAAGGTTATCGTTTAATTCTGCGGTTTGTTTAGCAATTCTGGATATCTTTTCGTCTGACGATTTATCAATTATATCCCCTATTGCACTATCATCTCTTTGTGTATGGAGTGCTTTCATACCTGATTTCACTTCTTCGATGGAGGGTTCTTCTATTAAAGTAGTTTTTCGTCTAAACTCAAAAGGTGTTCGCTGCTGCTTAATTCTTTCAACTTCTGATTTATAGTAGATAAGACTATCATTTGAATTAATCAAATCACTGGCAGTCTGAAAAGTCTCTAAAGCCTCATCATATTGACCAATTATTGCAAGTGCTCTGCCAAGCAGGAATAAAGCTGTGGGATAATTCGGATAAATCTTTAACCCTGAATGAAGAATTGTAATAGCTTTTTCAACATTATTATTTTCAATCTCAATGTAAGCAGTTCTTACAAATAGTGGAGATCGTTTATCATGTTCGTAAACGAGTAAAACTTTTTCTTCAAATATCTCTTTGGGGTTTCGATCCAACTAAAAACCTATTTTTTTGAATAAGCATGTTTTATAGAAGAATACGATACATAAGAAAAACCGATAAAAAATAATAATTGGAACGGAATAGCCGCTAATTCAAGAAAATAAATTGATGAACAAATACCTATAAAACAATAAATTGCTAGTAGAAGCTCAACAAATACTGCCGGTTCAAGTTTTTTGTTTACGTATTTTTTTCCAATCCAGCTATCTTGATTTGTTTCCAATTTAAATTTTGGAGTTCTTACAAATTCGCTTTTTCTATTTAAGAGTCCTTCAAAAACTGCCCGCGAATTATTGACTGCAAATCCCATACTACCAGCCATGAATAAAGGAAAAAGTACAATTTTCTTTCTCCAGTCGGCTCTTATATCTTTCTGTGAATAAAGATAAAACAAGAATGAACTTATGAATGCAAGAACAAACATTGAAAGAATCGCAAAATAAGCCTCATGAGCACCTGAATTTTTAACAAATATCAAAGGCACATTTAAAATTGCTGCCAGAAGAATAAAGGGGAATGCAAAGTTGTTAGTTAAATGAAAAGTTGATTGCAGTTTAACTCTTAACGGAATACCTGATTTCCACACTAAAGGTAATATTTTCTTTGAAGTTTCAATTGCTCCTTTAGTCCATCTGAATTGTTGAGCTTTTAATGCATTAATTTCAGACGGCAATTCTGCAGGTGAGGTAAAGTCTTTTAGGAATACAAAACGCCATCCATTTAATTGAGCCCTGTAGCTAAGATCAAGGTCTTCGGTTAAAGTATCAGAATGCCAATTCCCTGCATCTTCAATACAACTTTTTCTCCATACACCGCCAGTGCCGTTAAAATTGATAAAGAAGCCTGCTTTATTTCTTACATTCTGTTCGATTACAAAATGCCCGTCAAGAGCAAGTGCTTGAGCTTTGGTAAGTATTGAATGGTCACCATTTAAATGTTCCCAGCGGGTTTGGACCATACCAATTTTTTCATCTGAAAAATATGATAGCGTATTTTTTAGAAAATCTTTTTGAGGGACAAAGTCGGCATCAAAAATTGCGATGAATTCACCTTTAGCTATTTTTAGTCCTTCCTTTAAGGCGCCTGCTTTAAAGCCTTCACGGTTAGACCTATGAATATGCTGAATATCGAAACCCTGGTTCTGTTTTTCCGCAACCTTTTTTGCAACCATATTTACAGTTTCATCGGTTGAGTCATCAAGAACTTGAATCTCAAGTTTATCTTTAGGAAAATCTATTTCACAAACTGTATCAATTAGTCTTTCAACCACATACAATTCATTATACAGTGGAAGTTGAATTGTTACCATTTCCGTTGGGATAAAATCTTTTTTCGGGGAATGTTTAACATTACGATACTTATTATAATAATAAATCATAATAAACCCATGGCTTCCGAAAACGAACAAAATAAACAACGAAACAAAATACGAGATAAGAACTATCTCATCCATCTTAAACTCCTTTAAAATTACCAACCCGAAACCGTATCGAGTAAAATATCATCTGTTATTTTTTCAATTGCAATAGTTAGACCCTGTTTTCTACCATCCAGTCCGCCATCTGCAGAATAATCTCCGTAGTTGCTGAACTGTTTATCGAATACAGTCTTTTTGAGAACAAGGTCTTTATACACAACCTGAACATTAATTGTCAAACGCCTTGTTTGAACATTTTCTCCGGCAGTAATCACAGCAGGAGCATCGTTGATAGCAGTAATAATACATTCAAGTAAGGCGTCTGCATTAGTACGATCAATAACTTGAAGATTGTTATCATCAATAAACTTTTGTGTAAGTTTTTGAGTAAATAATTCTCTCAAATCAGCTTCACCGGTACCGCTTCTATCTTCCGCAAACGGAATAGCAATCGTTCTTAAATGTGGTGGTACTGAAGCTCCGGTAAAAGAATAAGGACAACCAGAACAACTTGTAAAGTTAAGCAAATTTATACATGCAAACAAAGTTGCTAATAGAAGTAAAACATTTGCTTTTCTATTCAAGTTCCTAATATTAATGAAGTGAGTTTTCATATATCTTAAATATCTTTTGCTAATAACTCATTTCAGAAAAAATATTTAGACGAATCACGGTATTTTGGATTTTAAAACTACTCATAGATATCATATTCTTTGATCTTCCGGTACAAAGTGCGTTCACTTATTCTCAAAATTGCCGCTGCTTTTTTCTTGTTCCACCGGGTTTGATTTAATGCACTTAAAATTGTTCTTCGCTCTGCCTCGGGTACGGAGATAGTTTCATTTTTTTCGACTTCTTTTTCTGTATCTTTTTTATCTTTTTCAATAATTAAATCTTTTATTTCGAGAATATCCCTTTTCAATTCAAATAGAGCACGATAAATAAATTCGCGATCAACCTCTTCGGGTGTTCTTCTCAGCAATACCGGCATACCGGTGTTAATTCCCCGATCTTCTTCAAGTTTGAGTAAAGCTATAAAACTCTCTTTAGTTAAAATACCGTTCTTTGAGAGTGCTGCAGCAGTTTCTATAGTATTTTTCAATTCTCTAACATTCCCGGGCCAATTGTAAGAAACTAAAATATCCATTGCTTCTGAGGAAATTTTGAAGTAAGGCAGATTATTTTCTTCCGTGAATGATTTTAAGAATAAGTTTACCATTTCCGGTATATCAATCCTTCTTTTTCGAAGAGGGGGAATGTTTAAGGTAACAGCTTTAAGCCTGAAGTAAAGATCTTCTCTGAATCTTTTAGAATCTACTTCTGCTTGAAGATTTCGATTTGTTGCCGCTATAAAGCGGACATCCACCTTGGTAATGGTTTCTGCTCCGATTCTCATAAACTCTTTAGTTTCGATAGCTCTAAGTAGTTTTACCTGGGTTGTAATTGGCATCTCTGCAATTTCATCAAGAAAAAGGGTCCCGTTATCGGCTAACTCAAAATAACCTTTTCTTGTTTCGATAGCCCCGGTAAACGAACCTTTTTTATGTCCGAATAATTCGCTCTCAAGTATTCCCTCCGGGATCGCACCGCAATTAACACTAATCAGCGGTTGTTCTGCACGTTTACTGTATCCGTGAATCGCACGTGCAAATACTTCTTTCCCTACACCGCTTTCACCATAAACCAAAACCGAGATATCTGATTGAGCGACCTGCATAGTTATGTCTATAAGATCACGAATTTCTTTTGATCTACCGATTATTCTAAATTTTTGTTGAAACTGCTCTATTGTCATCTTTTTTTTATTAAAAAATAATAATAATGATTACAAAATTACTAACTTTTTAATTCTAAATTCATCCCATCCGATGTAATTACGATTTTGTTCCGTAAATCATCGTTTAAAGTTTTATGGAAAGCAAGGATACTCATTTCTAATTCTTCTGGAATATGGGTCAAATAAATGCCTTCTAATCTGTAATGATTATCTAAAAATTCAATCAACTGCTCAATTTTTATGTGTGAGGTCTCGGTAATAATATGCGTTACCGGTTCATCTTTAAATAAAAGGAGATCTTTTATGTCTCCAATATCACCTGAATAAAAAAGATTTAACCCATCCTCGCCAAAAAGAAAGGATGAGGAAGAGATTATAAATTTTTCATCACTTTTATACTTTTCATACTTGAGTAAATGGTTATTTTCTTTCGATTTGCAAAAAAGACTTTCAGAAATTGAAAACTTCTGGTCTTCTTCAAACCCTACTATGTCAAAATCAAACCCAAGCCTTTCAGGAAATATGTATGATTGAAGCAGATTCAACTCCAAAACTGGTTTAATTTTGTTTTGGACAAACACTTTCATAGGCAGTTTTCTTTGTCGTAACTTCATTTGAGTAATAAGACCTTCAAATCCGCCTGCATGATCCCGGTGTAGGTGTGAAATGAGTAAACCATTAATTTGGTTTATATCAATATTTCTGGCTAACAGAATACCGGTAATTCCATCTCCGGCTTCAACAAGCAGTTTATAGCCATTTGAGTCAATTAAAAAGGAAGTAAAAAACCGGTTACTGGATATTACCCCTGAACCGGTTCCAATAAAATTAATTTTCAAATTATTTCTACTTAGTTATAGGAATTACTTTACTATCTAACCTAAATTCTATATTTATTTTATCTGAAGCTTTTAAGGCTGAATTTTTATCTTCAAATTTACCGGCTAGTACAACATAAAACAGAGTTCCTCCAACGGTTTTTTCATTGATTTCTACAGATAAGCCGGTATCTTCAAGATCATTTTTTAAGGATATTGCATTGGAAAAATTTGTAAATGCACCTGCTTGAATCAAAAAATTGTAATTAGTTGCACTTGATCGAGTAAGTTCTGTTTTTGGTTCGGGTTTATCACTGCTCAGATTTGCCTCATTATCTTCAACCAGCGGAATATTTCTCTCTGCTGATTTTAGATAGGGAGAGGATGGATAATCTTTCTGAAGTTTGAAAAGATATTCTTGAGCTTTACGATAAGAGCCGGCAGCGTAATAGAATGAGTATGCTCTGAATAGTGCTGCATCCGCATATTTGCTTTGAGGAGATTTCTGAAAAATAGAGATATACTTTGAGACTGCCTGTTCTGCATTCTCTGTAGTTATTGCATCCACAAATTGAATTGAGGGGTCATTTGGGTAATTATTAAGCAGGGATTTAACCTCTGTGCGGACTTCCTCCACCCCACCGCTTTCAATTTTCTTTAACATCGGAACAATATTGTATTCCTGAGCAAAATTGAATGTGTTGGTAACAATCAAAAAAAATACTACCCAGATAGGTACATATTTTCGATATACTGAAAAATTATACTTTAATACCATTTCCTCATGAAGCTAAAACTGAATAATCATCCCCGAGATTACTAATAATTCTTTTAAAATCCCCGAACAGCGTTGCCGAAGTAGCACGATGTATTTTTGTCAGTACATAATCACCATTATTGACAGAGGAATGAACCGGAAAAATTACGACTTTGTTACCATCAGTTCTTCCTGAAAAGAAATCGTTCGATTTTTTACTAAATCCTTCTACTAAAACAATTTGTTCAGTACCGATTAATGATTGATTAATCTCATGTGAAATCTTTTGTTGAAGGTCAATTATTTCCTGCAGTCTTTTCGATTTCACCTCATCAGAAACGTCATCTTTCATTTTAAAAGCTTTCGTGCCTTCCCTTGGTGAGTATTTGAACATAAAAGCACCATCATACCTAACTTCTTGCATGACATTTAGAGTTGCAATATGATCTTCATAAGTTTCTGACGGAAATCCTGAAATTATATCGGTTGAAAAACTAACTCCGGGCATAATAGTTCTGGCTTTTTCAATTATGGAAAGATAATGCTTGATCTTATAACTTCTATTCATTAACTCCAAAATTCTATCGGAGCCAGACTGCACAGGCAGATGAATGTATTTACAGATATTTTTGTGTTCAGCAATAGTATAAAGTAATTTATCCGAAATATCGTGAGGATGTGATGTAGTAAATCTAATTCTAATATTTTTATCTACAGCGGCAACAGCAGAGAGAAGATCTGCAAAGTCATAAGTTTCATCCAAGTATGAATTCACATTCTGTCCCAGTAGAGTAACTTCGCTAAAACCTTTGTCGGAAAGTTTTTTTACTTCTGTAACAATCGAGTCTAATGTACGGCTTCTTTCGCGTCCTCTCGTAAATGGTACCACACAAAATGAGCAAAATTTATCACAACCCCGCATAACTGATATCCAGGCTTGAAGCCCATCCTCCCGGTAAGGTTCAATATCCTCGTAAGTTTCGGTTCTTGAAAGTTTAACCCCTATCCCCTTTTCGCCATTAAATGCCGTATCGATGAATTCCGGAAGTCTTCGATATTCATCCGGACCAACAACAAGATCAACTATTTTTTTCTCCTCAATCAACTCCTTTTTTAAACGTTCTGCCATACAGCCGAGAATTCCAAGTACCAGATTCGGTTTTTCCTTTTTCATTTTTTTTAGATTATCCAGCCGGGCATAAATCCGCTGTTCGGCATTATCACGTACACTACAAGTATTAATTAAGATAACATCGGCACTATGGACGTCATCACTATTTTGGTAACCAAAATTATTAAGAATTCCAAACACTATTTCCGTGTCGGCTACATTCATTTGACAGCCGTAAGTTTCGATATATACTTTATTATGCGCCATAATCTATTAAATTTTCAAGTAAATATACTTTATCTGCAAGTTTTGAGCAAAAGAAAAAAGGAAGGTTAAGTTAATATGTATATAATTTCAACTACATAGTTGAAATCATATATAAAATCAGATTTAAGACTAAAAATGCCACAATACCTAAAATAGAATAGGTTATTCTCTGTTTTTTTATTCTTTCTTGATGAATTTCACCGCCTAATTGCGGTTTTTCTTTATTTGAGTTTACAAATCCAAACATTTTAAATAATTTTAGTAAAACGATGTATTAATATACAAAATATTAAACTTTGATTGCAGTATAAAAATTAACACTCATAAAACCAAAAAGATTCTTCACAAATAAAAAAAGTGTATTCTGAATCACAAATACACGAATTACTTCACAAGCAGCATTTTTCTGGTTTGGATAAAATCCCCGGCTTTAAGTTGGTAAAAATAGACTCCTGTCGATATGCTCATCTTACGGGAGATTGAATTGTATTTTATGGTATAGTTACCAGCTTTCTGCCATCCATCAACCAGTTTAATTACTTCATTCCCAAGAATATCGAAAACTTTCAAGGTTACAAATTCTTCTCTTGGAATTTGGTACCTTATTACTGTTTCGGGATTAAAAGGATTAGGATAATTTTGCTCCAATCTATATGAATCCGGAGCCAGTTTTTTAGTTTCATGTTTAAATGATGAGATAAAAATCGTCGGGTCAGGAATTCCATCATTATCCTTATCAGGCTCTATAGAGGCAAGAAATATCAAACTATCCGGACCCCCATCACCATTAACATCTGGATTGTCGGGAGCTGAATCTCCGGCACCCCAATTAAAACCACCCGCAATTAATGCAACATATTTTAACACTACTCCGTTGGGAATAAGACCGGCACCTAAATTATAAATATCATTCCATGCAATTGCTATTTCAGCACCTCTTGCATTAATCCCACGCACTGCGTTAACACTATTGGAAATGTCATCACTAGTGTTTCCCGATATTCTGAAGAAAGATGGCTGACTCAGATTATAAACCGCAGCAAAGAAATCAATTGCATCATCATGTCTGAATCTAAAATTTTTCGCATAGTCACCATTATACCCTTGATTTGAATTAAAGTTGGTAACACCGCCGGAAATCCCGGCATCAATGTATAGCATCATTGTATTGTAAGGGTCATTAACAACATAATCTATTCCGATATAAAGTGAATCGGCATCCCAGGTTGAATAAATTGCAAGCAATTCATTATTCAGAGAATCAAGTGGAACTCCTAGAGAATCTCTTGGTCTCCAATAACTGTCTGTATCTGAATCGGCGACTACTAACCAATCCTCCAACCAGTCATTACCCCCTATGTTGATATTTCCATCAATAAAAGGTTTACCATAAGTAGCAACAATTGTGTCAGTAATCTCGGTTATGTGCAATAAATAAATTGTAGAGTCGAATGCACCTTTCCCATCAGTTACTTTAACTTTAATTGAAAATAATCCAGTGTCATTAATTGAAGGTGTACCGGCAATCAATCCCGAAAATTGATCAATATTCAACCAGATCGGTGCTGTTGATAAAGAATAATTCAAAGAATCGTTGTCTGGGTCTGAGGCAAGCGTTTGGTATTCGTATCTCTTCGTTGCTTTAATAGTCGTATCATTGATGCTTTGCAAAGATGGGGGCAGATTTTTTAGGACTTTAATATTAAAAGTATCTTTGTCTGAAAGGTTATAACTATTAACAACTGTAAGAATTATTTGTGAATTACCTGTATCACTAATAGTAGGAATTCCATAAAATTTTTCGTTATTCGAAATTGATAACCATGATGGAGCTCCTGAAGCAGTTATCTGAAAGTTTTGAGTCCCAACATTTGAAACATTTAACTTATACTCGAAAATGGAATTTGTATAAGCAGTCTGATCCGGTACCTTTTGTATTACTGGCGGAAAGGAGACTGCTTGAGTG
>Ga0208244_101283_pt1 | contig 14524 bp, 10 predicted proteins | sample SubbioCR12Aug_5A_FD_184828 | JGI IMG/M metagenome (GOLD analysis project Ga0208244, IMG submission 184828) | Serpentinite rock and fluid subsurface biosphere microbial communities from McLaughlin Reserve, California, USA - CR12Aug_5A (SPAdes) | ecosystem: Environmental > Terrestrial > Deep... | reverse complement strand
TAGCGCTTACGCTGCTGCTCTCCCATCGCTTCCCACCTTTCGTCGGTTCATACTAACCGATGTCAGGCGTTTGTCCAGTTCCGTCCGAAGCAAAACACCGGTCTATCCAGCCTGATCAAAACGGAACAACCGAAGGTTTATGAACGCATCGCGGGTGCGGGCATCGACCTTAAGCCGCTGCCAATCAAGGAACTTCACGAGGCCATAGAAAAGCGCGTCGTACGCTTCCATGAATCAGGCGATGGAGTTGCCCCCCTTCCCGAGGAGGTTCACCGGCACCTGTACACAGCCTCGCATGGCGAAATCCGATTTGTCTTCAAATACGGTGGTGACATATGCACTCAGTTCATCACTGGCATTCGTACACATGTGTTGAAGGCGGACAAAAAAATCACCGAGCGCGGGGTTGACGATGTCCTCGGTCGTGTTCTTGTGAAACACCAGATTCCGGGTGACCGAGCAGAATCGGTGCTAAAACACATTGTTAGCACTGAGCTCGACGGACTAAATTTGAAGAAAAAGGAAAGAGATGTCCTGAAACAGATCGGAGCCGCAGGCAGTGCTCGGGCAAGTAACTACAAAGAGTACGGAGTTAAAACAATGGCTGATTTCTCAAGCAACTACCTCAGCAAATTGCACAGACAGAATCTGCTTCTCAGAAAGCAACAAGGTAAAGCTGTCGCGTACCAATTGCGGGGTCTCTCGTCGCTGGCGTCGGAATACAAGTTGCTATGATGAAGTTGCGAACCATGAGGTACACCGTATTCCTCACCCGCGGCGGGTTCGGAGTCCGGTGACCTCCGACGTTGCAGGCGGCACAATCGCGCCAATGACGCATTGAGAAACACCCCGAGAAATGATATGATGTCGGCATGAAACACCGGGTCGTTCAGGTCGGGAGCGTTAGCAAGAAGAGTCCCTCGGACGATGTCGCCTACTGGATGAGCAAGTCGCCGAACGAGCGTTTCTCGGCCATTGAGTTTTTGAGAAGCCAGCGGTATGAATCTCCCCCAAGACTTCAGAGAGTTTTTAGAATTGTTCAACGCGAAGGGCGTTGAATATATGATCGTCGGCTCGTACGCGCTGGCCTATTACGGTGCGCCGCGCTATACGGGTGACATTGATATTTTTGTCCGTCGCACAGAGGTCAATGCTCAACGCATTATTGGCGCTCTACATGAGTTCGGCTTTGCCTTTCCCAATCTCACATGGAAGGACTTCGTCAAAGACGATACCGTCATTCAGCTCGGCGTGCCTCCGGTACGCATCGACATCCTGACGTTTCTTTCCGGCATGGACTGGGACACCGCTGCGAGTCACAAGGTGCCGGATGAGATCGACGGGGTTCGCGTTTTTGTGATCGGAAGGGAAGACTATATTGTCAACAAGAAAGCCAGCGGCCGCGCAAAAGATCTGGCCGATATTGAGGCGCTCGGCGAACAGATAATCCCCAGCCCGTCAGCCCACACAACGGCGTGACCGCCGTGTGCGGCTGACATCGTTGCCCGCCTGAATGGTGAGCCCGCGCGCAAGCGCCCCCTTCCTTCTCTGCGTTCCCGCCCTCTGTGGTTGAATGACGCCGCTTCCAGCTTGAACCGGCAGGTGCGACAGCGCCGCACCTGCCCTTTTCCGGTTTACTTCGCCGCCGACCGCGGGTTTTGCAGGTGGTAGAGGTAGCCGTCCTCCGCCCCGCCGACGAAGTCCGGGATGCCGTCCCCGTCGAAGTCCACCACCGTCGGGCTCACGTCGTGCCCCTCGATGCTCCGCATGTTCAGGTTGCCCATGTTACGGAAGAAGTACCGGCCCTCCTTGTCCGCCACCTGCCGCCACAACTCGGCGTTGCGCGAGTTGATGAGGATGTCCAGCCGCCCGTCGCCGTCCCAGTCCACGATGCAGAGCTTGCGCCGCCCGCTGTGCCCTCCGCGCCGAGCGTTGAACTGCAGCGCCTCGCCCGCCTCGTTGCGGAAAATCCGCTTCGGGTGCAGCAGCACCCGCCCGCCGTCCCGTTCCGCCCGCTCGAAGAACGCCAGATACCCCTCCTGATCCAGCATCACCAGATCGGTGAGCCCGTCGCGGTTCCAGTCCACCGCCACGGGGGTCGTGCGCCACTGCGTCAGGAGCGCCTTGCCCTCAGGCCGCATCCAGCCCCACGCGAGTTCCGGCTGCGCGCCTTCCCACTCCACCTCGACCGGCTGGGCCGCCGCGAGCTTGGGCGCGCGCCGCGTGCCGATGTTGCGGTACCAGTGCACCTTGCCCAGAATCGAGTTCACCACCAGATCGGGCAGCCCGTCGCCGTCCCAGTCCGCCACGCTGAGCGTCGTGTAACCCCACTTCGCCTCGGCGGGCCCTTGGATGCTCCCGTTCGGCCCGGCCATGATGCGGATGGGCTTGCCGCCCGCCTCCAGCAGCCTCGGCGCGGCCCACTTCGGCTCCGCCACGCCCGGCCCGCTCAGGTTCTCGATGAAGGCGATATAACCCGCCGTGTTGCCGCAGACGAAATCCCAATCCCCGTCGCCGTCCCAGTCCACCCCCACCGGCGTGACCAGTGCGCCGAACTTGACGTCCGCCGCCTCCTGCCGGAAGTAGCGCGGCGCGCGGAACACCGGCACGCGCCGCGCGTCCAGCCGCCCGGTGTTCCCGATGAACGCCACGCGCCCGTCCTCGTCGCCGCAGATCAGGTCGAGCCGCCCGTCGCCGTCCCAGTCGACCGCCGTCGGCGTGATCATCTGCAAGTCCATCACCAGCGGCTTGCCGTCCGTGCCGTGCACCCGCCGCCCCGCCGCGTAGCGGGGCCGCGTCCGCGTGCCGACGTTCTCGAAGTAGGTGAAGCCGTCAAGGAACTCGCCGCACAGGATGTCCAGGTCGCCGTCGCCGTCCCAGTCGGCCACGTTGGGCGAGGGCCAGCCGAACACTTCCAGCGGCTTGCCGTCCGCCTCGATCCGCACCGGTTCGGCATACCGCGGCTGCGCCGTCGTGCCGGTGTTGCGCACCACATACACGAACCCGCGCAGCGGCCCGTTGGTCCACACGCCCGCCGCGTCGTAGGCGTCATCCCAGCCGTACGCCGTCCAGTCGCCCACGCCGATCACCAGATCCTGCGCCCCGTCGCCGTCGAAGTCCGCGTACCGCCACATGTTGGCCCGCACGCGGTTAGGATGCACGTTCGCCGCCACGCCTTCGATCTTCACGCCTGCCGACATGCCTTTCGTCAAAAACTCCGGATGCACCGTTCCCGGCGTCAGCACCTGCGGCACGCCGTCCACGTAGCTCACCTGCACGTTTGAGGGCGACCCGCTGATCCGCCGCCCCGCCTTGAACACCGGCATCCTCGCGCCGCCGTCCAGCCCCGGCAGCCACCAGCGCGGCGCGGTGTGCCCCGTCGCGTTCTCGAACACGTAAACCCCGTTGTACGGCTTGTCCGGACACGACACCGCGAGGTCGAGGTCGCCGTCACCGTCGAAGTCCATCGGCAGCGGCCACGCCCAGAGCCCCACGCCCAGATCGACCTCCAGCCCGGGATGGTTGTACGGCAGACGCCGCAGCTCGCCCCCGATCTTGAGCCCCATCACCAGCAGCCCGCCCGCCCAGTTGCCCTGCGGCAGTGCCACCTTCTCGCCCGCCTTCAGCCGGCGCGCGTACACCTGCAACATCGTGCGCCCGCCGTCCGTGTAGCGGAACGTCACGCCCGACTCCGGCTCCCAGCCCCGCGCGCTCAGTCCCGGCTGCGACGGCGCGCTCGCCATGTACGCCGTCATGTCGCGCTTCGCCTCGACCTCCACCTCCGCCGCCACGCCGCCTGCCGTCTGCGTATACGTCCACCCCTGCTCCGCCGCCTCGCGCGGCAACTCCGCCCACACGTAATCGCGGTTCGCGAACGCCCGCTTGCCGTTGGCCAGCGGCGCCGCCGTCCAGCCGCGCCCGGTGACCACCGCCTCCTCCGTCTCGACCCGCACCCGCGCCTCCTGCGCGCCCGTCGAAACCGCGCAAACCACCGCCGCACACATCCCAAACCGTGTCATCCAACCCATACCTTCACCCTTCCTTCCTCTTCCCCACTTCTCACTCCTAACTCCTCCCTCCCAACTCCTAATTCCTCCCTCCTAACTCCTCCCTTCCCTTCTCCTGCCCCGCAACGCCGCGAGCAGGAAGCCCCCCGTAAAGATCGCCATCGTCCCCAGCACGATCGAGAGGTTCGTGTGGATCTTCAACGGCAGCGGCCACGCCTTCTGCCACACGCTCACCCACGCGATCACCAGCAGACCCAGCGCCACGCCCAGCGCGGCCTCCGCGTTCCGCGCCTTTCTCGAAAAGTACCCCAGCAGGAACAGCCCCAGCATCCCGCCGCTGAACACCGACTGCATCGCCCACCACGCGTCCAACGCGCTGCGCACGCGCATCATCGCCAACGCGCACCCCACGCCCAGCGCCGCCAACGCCAGCGTGCCCACGCGCAGCACCCGCAACGCCCGCGCGTCGTCCGCGTCCCGCGCCACATACCGCTTGTAGTAATCCTCCAGCAGGATCGTCGCCCCGCTGTTCAGACTCGTCGAGACCGTGCTCATCCCCGCCGCGAAGACCGCCGCGATCAGCAGCCCCGTCACGCCCGTCGGCAGCCCGCGAACGATGAAGAACGGCAGTACCTGATCCGGCCGCGCCGCCACCTCCGGCGGCAGCAGCTCGGGCCGCGCCTGATAGTAAGCGAACAGCGCCGTGCCGATCGCGAGGAACAGGAACGACACCGGCACGTACAGCAGCGACCCGAAGAGCGTCGAGCGCACCGCGTCGCGGTGGCTCCGCGCCGTCATGTAGCGCTGGATGTAGTTCTGGTCGATCCCGTAGTTCTGGAGGTTGATGAACACCCCGTACACGAGGCACACCCAGAACGTCTCGCTGCCCCAGTCCGCCAGACTCCAGCTCCCGAAACTCAACTTGCCTGCCGCCGACGCCGCCTCCCACGCCTGCCCCGGCCCGCCCGGCAGCGCCAGCAGCAGCACCCCGAGGCAGAGCGCCGTCCCCGCGATCAGCACGATCCCCTGCACCGCGTCCGTCCAGATCACCGCCTGAATGCCACCCATCATCGAATACAGCAGCACCCCCGCGCCCGTCATCAGGATGATCGCCGGCACCGGCCAGCCCAGCAGCGCGTTCATCGGCAACGCCAGCAGATACATGATCGTCCCCATCCGCGCCACCTGCGTCACCAGATAGCAGAGCGACGCGTACACCCGCGCCCACGGCCCGAACCGCGCCTCCAGATAGCTGTACGCCGACACGCTCCCCAGCCCCCGGTAGAGCGGCACGAAAAAACGCACCGCCATCCACGCCGCCACCGGAATCGTCAGACTGAAGACGAACGCGTTCCAGTTGCCCGTGTACGCCTTGGCCGGCAGCGCCAGAAAGCTGATGCTGCTCACGAACGTCGCGAAGATCGACATCCCCACCGCCCACGCGGGCAGCCGCCCCGCCCCGGACGTGAACGCCGCCGCCTGCCCCGACCCCTTGCGGAAATAAAACGAGCATCCGAACAGGGTCACCCCCGCCATATACCCCATAAACACCAGAACATCCGTCAACGGTAACTGCTGCATAACCCCCACTTCTCACTCTTCACTACTCACTGCTCACTCTTCACTGCCCACTGCCTACTGCCACTGCCCACTCCTCACTCCTAACTCCTCACTCCTCCCTTCTCATTTCACCTTCGCGCCCAGCGCCACCAGCCGCTCGCGGATGATCGCCCGCTCCTCCTCGCGGAAGCGGCTGAACGGGTCTGCCATGAAGTCGCTGCAGATCCCCATCAGATCCAGCGAGCACTTCACGCCCTTCAGGAAGCTCGACATGTGCCGCCCCACGCCGTACAGCGCCCCGCTCACCGTCATCACGCGCTCCTGCAACTCCTGCACCCGCGCCACATCCCGCACCACCGCCGCGTTGTAGAGGTCCACGAAAAGCTGCGGGAAGATGTTCGCCCCGCCGCACACCCCGCCGTGCGCCCCCATCAGCACCACCTCGCCCATCGCCTCCTCCGGCCCGATCAGCACCGAGAAATCCTCGCGCGTCCGCATGATGTGCCGCACCGCGTTGAAATACACGATATTCGCCGAGCTGTCCTTCAGCCCCGCGATGTTGGCATTCTCCGACAGCGCCTTCACCGTATACGGGTCGATCATCACCTTCGTGTGCGACGGCATGTTGTAGAGGAACAGCGGCAGCGGCAACTGCCCCGCCAGATGGTTGTAATACTCCACCAGCTCCGGCTGCCCCGGCGCGAAGTAATACGGCGGCGCCGCCACCGCCGCCACCGCCCCCGCCTCCGCCGCCGCGCAGGCCAACCGCACGCTCTCGGGAAACACCGTGTCCGTCACGCCCACCAGCACCGGCACGCGCCCCGCCACCTGACGGCACACGCGCTTGACCAGCTCGTGCCGCAGCTCGTAGCTCAGGTTCGGCGCCTCGCCCGTCGTCCCCAGCAGGAACAGCCCGTGCACATGCCCCCCGAGGACATGCTCCACCAGCCGCTCCAGCCCGGCCACATCCAGCGTCTCATTGTCCAGCAACGGGGTGACCATCGGCGGCACCACCCCTCTCAACGGTCTCGGCAACATTCTTACTCCCAATTCTGAGGTTAGTTAACGTTTCTTCCAGATTTTCAACGGCTCACGTGTTCTCACGAGAGGTTGCGGGTGCGTGAGTGTGTGGGTGCGTGAGGCGCTCGCACACCTCGTATCCCATCTCATCTTCCCGCACTTGGCAGGTTGAGACGCACCACTGGTCCGCGCGATCCATCATATTCACCAGTCCGCCGCTCACCTTCTCATAGGTCAGATCCAGTTCCTCGAAAAGCGCCTGCGTGATATAACCACACCGGAACGCGAACTCCAGCCACGACTGGGTCTCCGCCGCCTCACTGTCGGCATCGGTCAGTTTGCTGCGGAAATGGGCGATATAGCGACGCTTTCGCCACGCCTCGGCGATCTGTTCGCAGACAGAGCGCGATGAGCGGCGGATCTGATCCGTGAGCGAATAGCGCTCTTCTTTCGGCCACTGCTTTGAGCACTCAAAGATCCGCATGGCCACATCAAAGGCCTCACGGTAGACCCTCAACTCCCTGAAGTGCTTAACCATATCCCCTCCCACATTCATCTCCCGCACTCACTCACACACTCACACACCCACACACCCACACACTCCCAAACTCCTTAATACACCAGCTTCCTGAAATCCCTCACCGTGTGGAACGTGATCAGGTTCCCGTCGTGCGCCGACTTCGCCCGCGCGTCGCCGCTGCGCGAAAGCACGTGCAGATCCGCGCCGTCGATCACCATCGACGCGTAATGCCGCGCCTCTTTAGGCGTCGCGCCGACACACACCAGCCCCGCGAAGCACCAGTCCACCATGTTCTTCGAGAAATGCAGTTGCAGCCGGTGGCGCTCGTTATTCGGCAGGTTGTAGCGGCCCGGCGGCAGCAGCTCCGCCCGCGTCATCGAGTCCGTCGCCTGCGAGCTGAGCAGCCAGAAGAGCTTCGTCGGCTCGTCGTACAGCACGTGGAACCGCATCTGTCCGCCCGGGCACGGCAGGAACAGCGCCGTCTTGCCCGACGGCACCTTCTCCAGCATCGTCACCATGCTGCCGTCCGCGTTCTCGACCACTTTGGCGATCGCCGCATATCCGGTGCCGCCGGTGTGGGCGCGCGCCCAGAGGTGAAACGTCTTTCCCTTCGGGTCGAACCAATAGTGGTCAGGGTCCTGAATCTGCACCACGTTCGTCTCCAGCCAGCCGATCGGCGCGCTGTTGCGCCCCGGCGCGGGCAGCGCCCCCCGGGGATACGCCGACGGGTAGAACGGCACGCCGAAGGAATCAATGCCCGGATCGGTCTCGACGCCCGGCAACGTCTCGCTGAACGAAAGCTCCGACGCGAACGCCCAGCTCTCGCGCTTGGTCAGGTCGGCCTCTTCCTTCGCGCGCATCAGCACCGGCGCCAGCTCGCCCACCGGCCACGACGTGATCTTGTCCGACACCCGCCGCTCCATCACCAGATACACGCACCCGTTCGCGTGCCACACGTTGCACGCCGACTGGTGCCACTTCTGCTTCTCGGTCAGCTTGGCCGGCTCCGTCCACGTCGCGCCGCCGTCGTCCGACCGCACCACCATCAGGTCGCCCGAATGCCCCAGCACGTAGAGCCGCCCGCCCGCCTCGAAAGGCCGCGCGTGGACATACGGGAACGTCCCGCGCTGCGCCCACGTCCTGCCGCGGTCGTCCGACGTGAAAATCCGCCCCCTCGGCTCGCCTTTCGGCCAGCCCTTCCCGCCGAAATCCATCGTCGCCACCAGCCGCCCGCTCGCCAGCCGCGCCAGCCCCGGCGTATAGCAGTAGACGTCCGCAGGCGACGGCGACTCCGCCACCACCACATACCCGTCCGCCAGCGGCCTGACCGGTCCGCCAGTCTCCCCTGCCGCGCCCGCCGAAACCCCTGCCGCCGCGACACACACCCACATCCCAAACCGCGTCATCCACCCCATAAACCCACCCTTCACCTCATGTCTATCACTTGGCCAAACCCCATTGGGAGTACGTGTGTTAGTGAGTATGTGAGGACGATTGAGACCTACCCACACACTCACACACCCACACACCTAAGTCACCAACCTGTTTTCGCCCGCCCCACGGGCGGCGGACTTACCCTTTATTCCTCTTCTCCCGCCGCGTCACTTCAACGCCGCCGCATCGATCACCACATGCCGCACGTTCTGCCGCTTCCATGTGTACGTCACATGCACCTTGCCGTCCGCCGCCTGAATCACCGCCGGATACGAGAACTCGCACCGCTCTTCCGTCTCCAGATCCAACGCCCGCCGCCACGCGATCCCGTCCTCCGAAAGCATCACCGACAGCGGCGAGCGCCCCTTCTCCACCGGATTGCAGACCAGCAGGTGCCGCCCGTCCCTCAACGTCACCGCGTCCGTCCCCGCGTTAGGATTCGGCACCTCCAGCAGCGTCATCTCGCCCCACGTCGCGCCGCCGTCCTTCGAGAAGATCGAGAAGACCCGCCGCTCCTTCGTCCGCCCCAACATCTGCAACACGTTCCCCGGATGCGTCAGGAAGCTCGGCTGGATCGCGTTGATGTGCCGCCCGTGCAGGTGCCCCGTCCGCGCCCACACCGCGCCCGCGTCGTCGGCCGTCTCCACATGCACCAGCCACGGCCCGAACTCCGTGCTCGCCCCGCAAAGCACACGCCCGTCGGGCAGCGCCAGCGGCTTGTTCTTGATCGGTCCGATCATCCCGTTCGGCAGCCGCGTCGGCGCCGACCACGTCCGGCCCCCGTCCCGCGAAACCATCCGCTCGCCCCACCACCACGTGCAGTCCGGCCCGACCTTGTAGAACAGCACCAGCGCCCCGTCACGCGCCACGTGAAGCACCGGGTTCCAGCACGGGTGCCGCGTGCCGTCCGGCTGCACCCCGTTTGTCACCTCCCGCGCGGGCAGCCACCGCCCCTCCTCCTGCCGCGCCAGCCAGATGCCCACATCCGGATCCTTCTCGCGCGTGCCGCCGAACCACGCCGCCACCATCCCCCCCGGCGTCTCGGCCACCGTCGAGGCGTGACACTGCGGCGTCGGCAGCGGCTCGCAGACAAACCCCGAACTCACCACCGGCCCCGCCCTTAGCGAACATGCCAGCAGTCCGCCTATCATCACTAACCCACATGCACGTTTCGTCATTGCGCTTCACCCTTTACTTTTTCACAAAAAAACATCAGCCCCTCTTACTTCACCGCAAGCTCAAGAAGGTACCTAATTTGGCTTCAGGATACACCGCGCCTCCCTCTGGCAACAGCAAGATATGCCCCGGCGCGTTCAACCGGATGTCCGCAGCCTTGTAGGAGGCGCCTCCGGTCTGAAGGTTGAGACGGTTCTGCGTATCGCTGGTAAAGAGCAACGAGCCGTCGACCTTTGCGACCGACCTTAAACGCTGTCCGGACAGACTGTTATCCAATAACGTAACCGCGACGCCTGTGGCAGGGTGTACGGATACGAGATCAGGCGTGGCATAGGCTGACGCCAAAAGTAAGCCCGTCTCCGCATCCCATGCCAGCGCATCTGCCGCCACCAAAGCAAACGTCGCCAAGAGCTGTCCCTCGGAATCAAATTTCAGGACCTGCCCGGCACCACGGTTGGCCATATAAAGGTTGCCGCTGCCGTCTGCAGCCAACCCTTGCAGCCCGTCAAAAGCATAGCCCGCACCAACCGTATCCAGCCAAACCGCTGCATTGCCCGTTATCAGGTCAACACGCCAGACCTGATCGTTCGCGCTGTCCACCACATACAGCTTACCCGCCGACATCACCGCTGCGCCGGGCGTACTCTCCACGCTGAACGTACAAACAACTACCTTGAACGCCCCCCGCCGCGAAAACGCCAGCACCCGCCCGCCGGCAACATGCTCGGTCACATACACAATATCCCCCGCCGCCGCCATCCCGTACGGCGCGGCCAGGGCCTGCCCCGCATAAACGCCGCCCGCAAAAAGGGTCTTCGCCCCGTCGTCAAAGAGCCATCTGTTGGCGGAATCATAACTGTACCGCCGCACACAATTATTTCCAGTATCCGCGACCAGCAGTCGCCCCTCGCCTTTACCTGACACAAGCTGCCGGAAGTTCGGGATACGTTTAAACAGTACGTAGTTTAAGTCGTTGACTGAGGCAGGTTCGCCGTCCTGATCCGCGTAACAGGCTCGGCAGACCGACACGAGATCGTCTCCGTCGATCTGAAATTCAGGCCACATGAAGGCCTGCGTCCGGCCCGCCTGCGCTCCCAGTACCTCATCATGAAACGCCCAATCGCGCAGCGTGAATGAAGAGAATAGTCCGATGCGCACCGTGCTTTCAGGGTTGGTCAGCGCCCAGTAGCGACGCGAGACTGCGTCATAGCGCACACCAAACGCGCTGCTGCCGCCCGGCAAAAGCGCCATGTCCCAAAACGGCGTGTGCGTCAGCGGGTCGGACGGAACCCCTGCCGCCAGCAACGCCAGATACTCGGCATGGTCGCTGAACCGATTTGCACGCATCAGCATCCGCACCGCCCCGTCCTTATCTACAACCGTGCGCCCGTCTGTCCAGCCGCGGAAATTGACTGCCGTGTCCCACGTGGCGGGAATAGACGTCAGGGGATCGGTCACCGTCCAGTTCGCGGCCACCAACAGATCTGCGCCCGTCGGCGCGGAGAGCGCACCCGCCTCAACGTTGGCCGCGTACCCGCCGCGAGCCGTATTGCCGCGCCGCTCGACATAAACCCAGATGCGACCTGCATGAACGGTCACAGCGCCCGCGCGGAAATGCCAGCCCGTGTTGGCGGTCAGGATTCCGTTGACATCCGAAACCGGGGCCGTCCAAGTCGCGCCGTAGTCGGCTGAACGCCGGACGACCAGTGTCCCGCCGTCACTGCTGTTGCCAAGCAGATACAGTGCGCCGCCGCTTTCAAACAGCGTGCCGCCGTAAAGCGGCGCGACCTCGCTGACCTTCGACCACGACGCTCCCTGATCCGTCGAGCGGTAGACCTTCGCGTGTGTTCCCAACGGCGAACTGAGTACCGTCGCCGACACCATATAGGAGCCATCCCCGCACACCACCAGCGACGGCAGGTGGAACCCGCTCTCCTCGGAGACCTTGGCCAAGTGTCCGACCACCTTGCCGCCGGTCTCCGCTTCGATCGCGGAGTGATCGGTCAGCGGTGCCGTAGGTGTGCTCCCGCCCGGCAAAGGCGTAAACGCATTGTACAGCCCGGCCACCGCCGTGGCATCCAAACCGTAGTTGTAAATCCGCAGGTCATCCATTAAGGCGTAACCCGTGCCCACAGCTCCGTAAAAAGCCGCGCCTGCATCGGTGGCATTTGAGGCGATGAACCAGTCGTTGGACTGCGTAACCAAGGGTGTCCCTGCATACGCCGACGTGGCGCTGCTCACATTCACTCCATCCACCCACAAGCGGAAGGTCTTGCCGTGACGGCTGATCCCCACCTGATGCCACACGCCGTCATCCACCACCGGCCCCGTCCCCGCATTGACGCTGACCAAGCCGTACGTGTTGTTGACCCACCACGTCACCTTGTTGGCATTACCTGCGTCATAGGTCAGGTTACAACGTCCCGCCTGTGAACGATTATTAGTAAACAAATGTTTCTCGGGCGTGCTGCTGGACGTCGTCCGCATCCAGAGCAGCACTGTAAAGTCGTTGGTCGCAGGAATCAGTTTCTTGGAACCCAGAATGCGCCCCCGGCTGGTGCTGTTCGCCCACAGCCCGGCCGCGTCCACACCCGCCGCGCCCGACTGAAGCACGTTCGTCGCGAGGATTTCGCGCCAACCCACTTCCGGTTGGAAGAAACGGACATTCGCCGCATCATTGAACGTCCAATGCGCGATCAGGCTGTTGGCCGGCGTGTAACTCTCGTAGAGCGCCGCAACCTCTGCCGCCGTCAGGGCGTTGGTGTAGACGCGCAGATCGTCGATCCGGCCCGTGAAAAAGTCCGTTGTCTCGGAAGCCGCCGACCCCACGCGCCAGTCGGCGGCCTGCGACAGCTTGAAGCCTTCGGCATAGTCTTGCGAAGCGTCAAGGTCGCCATCCACCCACAGTTCCATGCGGTTACCACGCCGCACAAAGCCCACGTGATGCCACCCGAGATCGCGGATCACCGTGTTTCCCGTCAAGATGGAGTCCGGATGGAAGAAGAAAAGCTTGCCCGCTGCGGTCGTGGTGTTGATGCTGAGACCGAAGCTACAGCGGTTGGTCTGCAAGCTGCCCAGCGCGTTGTTTGAAAAAAGCTGCGCCGTGGCCACGGCGACCGAATCGTCGCGCACCCACAGAAAGGTACTGAAATCGTTGGTGGCTGGAAGCAGGAACTTCGAGCCGGGTATCCGCAGCGAACTCGCGCCATTCAACCTGAGACCGGTGCCCGCCACAGCCCGCACACCCACTTCCGGAGCCGTCAGCGTGGCCGCAGCCATCCAGCCTGCGTCCGGCGTAAATTGCCGCTCACCCGAAGCCTCATCGAACCGCCAGCGGTGCTCTGCCCGCTTGGGCACGTAGGAGGCCGTCAGCGCCGCGATCTCTTCATCCGTCAACGCGCCGTGGTAGACGCGCAGGTCATCCATCTTCCCGTGGAACAGGCCCGACACTTCGCTCACAAACGAGCCGATGCGCCAGTCTTGCTCTTGCGAGATCGGGGTGGCGGAAACGGCCGAAGCCGTGCCGTCCGGCACACCGTCCACCCAGAGTTGGAATTGACCTCCGCGCCGCGTGAAACCCACATGGTGCCAGACACCGTCGTTGATCAGGACACTGCCTGTACGTCCCACGCCGCCACTGTGGAACCAGCCCAGCTTGTCGCCCGTATCGACGATCATGAAGTTGGCGCGTCCGACCTGTCCGGCGTTGCAAGAGAAAAGGTGCATCTGTCCCGATTGACCCGCCACGTTCGTGAAAGCGATCCACAGGAAGACTCCGAAATCCTCCGTCGCTGGAATCAGCGTCTTAGAATCCACGAGATGTCCGGCACCTCCGGTCATCGTCACGCCCGTCGCGTCCACCGCCGCCGTACCGGGATTTGCACCGTTTTTCAGCGTGATGCTGATGCTGCCGACGGTTGGCACCAACTCGGACGCATCAGCCGCCTCGTCCATTCGCCAATAAGACATCAGATCAGCGGCCCTGGCATACGTGCACAACATGAACGTAACCAGAAAACCAACGCGAGAACTGTTGCTACCAACCAATCTTGCTTTGCTTCCCATGACATTCCCTCCCGCAGACGCGATGCCAACAAACCCCTTCTCAAACCGTGCCCCCACTCTACCCCATTAAGAGCCCCTAATCCAAGCCAAAGGGTATGCATCAGGGTTGCATTGTTATGCACTGGGATTGCATAGAAAAAGAGTGATTGATTTACCTGCGCTCGTCGAAGCACCGTTGCAGTGCCGCGGGATAGGTCTCGCCCGCGGACGTGCCCGCCCCCTTGACGTTAGCCCCGAACGTCAGGCTGTCGCCGAAGCACACCACCGTCTCGCCCGCCTTCACCTGCGGGCCGAGAACCTCGAAGGCGAGCCGCCCCAGCAGCGTATACGCCGCAGGCGTCAGGTGGACGCCGTCCTTGCCCCCGCCGTTCGCCTCGCACCGGATCAGGCACGTCTCCGACACGCGCGCGCCGCCGTTCGCCTCCACCAGCCCCCGCAAGTCCACCAGCGGCAGCGCCTGCTCCCGCGCGAGCCGCCGCACGGCCTGATCGTACGCCGCCAGATGCGCCTGCAAGCCGTCCCGCTGCGGATGCTTCGGATGGCGCTCCCTCACGTACGCCTCGATCACCGGGTTGGGCGTCACCAGCGCGACGCTCCTCACGCCCGCCTCTTTCAGACGCCTCACCAGCTCGCGCAGGTTCGCCTCGTACGCCTCCAGCCCGAGCAGGTTGCCGGAGTTCATCGCGTCGTTCATCCCGAAATAGAGGACCGCATGCTGCGGCTTGAGCGGCAGCACCTCCTT
>Ga0208244_101282_pt1 | contig 14532 bp, 14 predicted proteins | sample SubbioCR12Aug_5A_FD_184828 | JGI IMG/M metagenome (GOLD analysis project Ga0208244, IMG submission 184828) | Serpentinite rock and fluid subsurface biosphere microbial communities from McLaughlin Reserve, California, USA - CR12Aug_5A (SPAdes) | ecosystem: Environmental > Terrestrial > Deep... | reverse complement strand
CAAGTCCGTAACGATAAGGCAAGTGAGAATCTTGCCCGCCGTAAGCCTAAGGTTTCCTGAGGAAGGTTCGTCCGCTCAGGGTAAGCCGGGACCTAAGCCGAGGCCGGATGGCGTAGGCGATGGACAACTGGTTGATATTCCAGTGCCACCTTTAAGCCGCTATTAGCGATGGGGTGACGCAGGAGGGTAGGTCAAGCGCACCGTTGGTTGTGTGCGTCCAAGCGTGTAGGGAGGTCTGGTAGGCAAATCCGCCGGACCGTTAATCCTGAGGCGCGATGGGGAGTGAACATATAAAGTAGCGAACTTGCCGATCCCATACTGCCAAGAAAAGCCTCTAGTGAGGAATAAAGGTGCCCGTACCATAAACCGACACAGGTAGGCGAGGAGAGTATCCTCAGGCGCGCGGGAATAACCCTCGTTAAGGAACTCGGCAAAATTACCCCGTAACTTCGGGAGAAGGGGTACCCCATGTAGGGTTGATGGACACTTGCTGTCCTGTGAGCCTGAAGGGGTTGCAATGAAAAGGCCCAAGCGACTGTTTATCAAAAACACAGGTCTCTGCTAATTCGAAAGAAGAAGTATAGGGGCTGACGCCTGCCCGGTGCTGGAAGGTTAAGAGGAGGGGTTCACGCTCTGAATCTAAGCCCCAGTAAACGGCGGCCGTAACTATAACGGTCCTAAGGTAGCGAAATTCCTTGTCGGGTAAGTTCCGACCCGCACGAAAGGCGTAACGATTTGGGCGCTGTCTCAACGAGGGGCCCGGTGAAATTGTAGTACCGGTAAAGATGCCGGTTACTTGCGACAAGACGGAAAGACCCCGTGGAGCTTTACTGTAGCCTGATATTGGGTCTTGGTGTTAAATGTACAGGATAGGTGGGAGACTTAGATCCCGGGGCGTCAGCCTCGGAGGAGTCAATGTTGGGATACCACCCTTTTAGCACTGGGGTTCTAACTTTGAGCCGTGAATCCGGTTTGAGGACAGTGTCAGGCGGGCAGTTTGACTGGGGCGGTCGCCTCCCAAAAGGTAACGGAGGCGCTCAAAGGTTCCCTCAGCGCGGTTGGGAATCGCGCGTATAGAGTGTAAAGGCATAAGGGAGCTTGACTGCGAGAAAGACATTTCGAGCAGGTACGAAAGTAGGACTTAGTGATCCGGCGGTTTTCTGAGTGGAAAGGCCGTCGCTCAACGGATAAAAGCTACCCCGGGGATAACAGGCTTATCTCCCCCAAGAGTCCACATCGACGGGGAGGTTTGGCACCTCGATGTCGGCTCATCGCATCCTGGGGCTGAAGAAGGTCCCAAGGGTTGGGCTGTTCGCCCATTAAAGCGGTACGTGAGCTGGGTTCAGAACGTCGTGAGACAGTTCGGTCCCTATCTGTCGCAAGCGCAGGAAACTTGAGAGGGTCTGCCCCTAGTACGAGAGGACCGGGGTGGACGGACCGATGGTGTACCAGTTGTCGTGCCAACGGCATTGCTGGGTAGCTATGTCCGGAACGGATAAGCGCTGAAAGCATCTAAGCGCGAAGCCCGCCTCAAGATAAGGTTTCCCACCTTAATTGGTTAAGACCCCAGGAAAATGACCTGGTAGATAGGCCGGGAGTGTAAGAACAGCAATGTTTTTAGCGGACCGGTACTAATCGGTCGAGGACTTGTTCCGAAATCTAAAAAAGCCACTATGCAGTCTTCAGAGAACAGTTATAAGGATAAGTTAACTGCTCTTTAAAAAGTAAATAAAGTTTGGTTTAAGTAGGAGAAAAGGCGGTGTTAGAGCTGTTATCTAACCTCCAACCTCTTGCTTCCAACCTCCGCGCTTTCTGGTGGGTATCGCGGAGGGGTTCCACCCGTTCCCTTCTCGAACACGGAAGTTAAGCCCTCCAGCGCCGATGGTACTCGGGGCGTGAGCCCCCGGGAGAGTAGGTCCCCGCCAGAAAATATTTTATAAATCAAGGCCTCCCTAAGACAAGGGAGGCCTTGTGCTATGTGTACGAAGGGACGGTCCTCTCGTACACAAAAAGACGATCTCATTTTATTTATGTGTACGAGAGGACCGTCCCTTCGTACACTTCGTACATATAAATATGATATAATCACTTCAAGTTTGGCTGACCTGTTTTCTGAGCAGGTTATTTTAAACGAGGGGTGATTAATTATGAAATATCTTTTACTGATTATCATGATCGCAGTGGCGCTTATAGTCGCCGGTTGTGGAGGCGAAGCTGTTTTGCCTGAAACTCCGGATGATGCTTCGGAAGAAGCAGATAGCCCGGAGGAAACACCAGTTGTTGAGGCTCCCTCCGGACCGCTGATGGGCAAAGTTGATGCTCCGCTAAGCGTAGACGGATCAAGCAGCGGTTATCCTGCTGAAGCTCTGGCGGTTGCCGGTGCAGCCATCTATCTAGCCCATGATGGAAGCAACATTTACGTTTATATGGAAGCTGAAGTTAAAGGATATCTTGCTGTGGGCTTGAACAACCGGGGGGTAATGAATGGAGCAAATATGATTTTTGGTTACCTGGATGGGGCAACGCCTGCTTACAGGAATGACCTTGGTAAAGCTCGCACTCACGACGAAGTAGCTGTTCCGGCAGTATTAGATTTCTTTTTAAGCCGCTCCGGCGGAAAAACAGTAATGGAGTTCTCATATCCGCTTACTTTTCCCGCAGGACAGGGTTACAACCTTGAACAGCTTAGCCCGGGTGAAACTTATTCTTTAATTGTTGCCACTCATCGCAATTCTGACAATGTCACGGCCACCCATACTGCCAGAGGAAGTATCGATTTCGTGGTAGAGCCGTAAATATGTTTTTAAGTTAATCTGGCTTAATATAAAAGCGCCTTCTATTTAGAGGGCGCTTTGTTTCTATTTCGGCAAATATTGAAGAACAGTGCTTTGTTGTATTTAACAGAAAATTCAGATATAATATCAGTTGAATATTAAAATACGCATCAAGCGGTAGTGAAAGAATTATAGAAGTGATGAGGTATATTTAATGGTTCCTCTCAAAGTAGATCAACAGAACAGGCGGGTTGTGATCGTCTCCAACCGCTTGCCGGTTAGTGTTACCGGTAAAGGTGATTCCAGAAAAATTATACCCAGCGTCGGCGGTCTTGCCACCGGCCTTTCCTCTTTCCATCAGGATAATGATGGTTTATGGGTTGGCTGGCCGGGTCTTAACGAGGGAGATCGTCAGAAAAGGGCGGATCTGGACTCTGTTCTTTCAAACGAATATAATTGCCTCCCCGTTTACCTTACTGATCGAGATCTTAAGAAATATTATCATGGATTCAGTAATAGAACTCTTTGGCCTCTATTCCACTACTTTTCTACCTATAGCACTTATGATGCTTCGGAGTGGGAATCATACGTAAAAGTAAATGAAAAATTTTGCCGAAGGCTTTTGGAGGCTGTCAGGCCGGGTGACCTGATCTGGATCCATGATTATCACCTGATGCTGCTACCGGCAATGCTGCGCAAAGAGATACCGGATGCCACGATCGGGTTTTTCCTCCACATCCCTTTTCCTTCGCTGGAAATATTCCGCTATCTGCCCTGGCGGGAAGAGATCTTGCAAGAGGTGCTGGGCGCCGATTTGATCGGGTTTCATACATACGACTATACGAGACATTTCCTCAGCTGTGTTCTGCGCATCCTTGGCATTGATCAGACTTATGGGCAGGTAATTGCCGATAATAGAATTATAAAAGTCGATACTTTCCCCATGGGCATTGATGCCCCCAAATACATATCCGCTTCAGCTTCAAAAACAGTACTGAAAGAGGTAGAGTCACTGCAAAATAAACTGGGGACTGAGAAGATTATTCTCTCGGTTGATCGCCTCGATTTTACAAAAGGGATTCCAGAAAGGCTTAAAGCTTTTGAACTGTTTCTGGAGCAGAACCCCAAGTGGCACGGGAGAATTACTTACCTGATGCTTTGTGTTCCATCCCGGACAAAGGTTCAGGAGTACAAGTTATTAAAGAGCGAGATTGACGAATTGGTGGGCAAGATCAACGGACGTTTCGGGACGCTTGATTGGTCGCCAATCCTTTACCTGTACCGCTCGGTTCCTTTTGAAAAACTGGTTGCGCTCTACTCAGCTGCAGACCTTGCCCTGGTTACACCTCTCAGGGATGGGATGAACCTGGTGGCCAAAGAATACCTGGCCTGCCAGGGCATAGCCTTAAAAGGGGTCCTGGTTCTCAGTGAAACTGACGGAGCAGCCGCCGAATTGGGAGAAGCGATCATTGTTAATCCCAATGATATTGAGATGCCGGCCCGGTCGATAGACGAAGGTTTATCTGTCGGAGCGGAGGAGAGAAAGAAATCGATCACTGTGATGGGTGAACGAATCAAAAAATATAATGTATTCAGATGGGCTGAGGATTTTGTTAACCAGTTAGCCTTGACCATGGTACGCCAGGATTATGACCGGAAGCGTTTTCTGATCGATCAAAAATTCAGTGAGCTGGAACTGCAGTATAAGACAGCCGGCAGCAGGCTGCTGCTCCTTGATTATGGCGGCACCCTTACTGCCATTAAGAAGAGGCCGGATTTGGCGCTGCCTGATGCGGAGCTTCTAAGCTTTCTGACTGCTTTGCACAAGGATCCCAAAAATACAGTTGTCATTGTCAGCGGCAGAGACAGGGAGTTTTTAAACGAATGGTTTGGCGGAACAGGTATGGATCTGGTTGCCGAGCACGGTGCCTGACTGCTGAGCAGCTCCAGGGATGGTTGGGAACTCAGTGAACCGGGTTTGACGGATAGCTGGAAGCAGAATATTTATCCCATACTTGAAATGTTCAGTGTCAGGACGCCGGGTTCATTAGTAGAGGAGAAAGCTTTTGCGCCGGCCTGGCACTTTCGAAATACAGATCCGGAACTCGGCAGTCTGAGAGCGAAGGAGCTGGCCGATTCATTGCATGATATTTTAGCTGGGACTGATCTGCAGGTTTTGCAGGGGAAAAAGGTTTTAGAAATAAAACCGGTGGGCATCAATAAGGGTAAGGCAGCTATCCACTGGTTGGGGACAAAAGAAAAGTTCGATTTTATTTTAGCCATGGGCGATGACTGGACAGATGAGGATATTTTTTCTGTTTTACCCGCCGGCGCCTGGAGTATAAAAGTCGGTTTTACCCCTTTTACGGAGACGAAATATTTCCTGGAATCATCTGATAAAGCCAGAATACTGCTTAAAACCCTTGCTGCTTTAGACTAAACTATTTCTTCGAGTTTGATCGCGGCCACCGAAGGGTAAATATGATCTGCCGCCCCCACTCTTTCCACAGGACCGATGCCGATGGTCGTCATTCCGGCAGCTTTGGCGGCTGCTATGCCGGCTTCGGCATCTTCTACAACCAGGCAGGCCTGCGGGGGTAATGACAGCTGCCTGGCGGCAAATAGAAAGATATCCGGAGCCGGTTTGGTTTTATTCACGCTGTTACCGTCGGCAATTACTTCAAAACATGATTCAATACCAAGACGGCTGATTACTGTTTTAGCGTTACGGCTGGCAGAAGCGAGCGCAAGCCTGTACTGCATTGCCTGCAGCTTCTTAAGCAGCGCTAAAGCCCCTGGCAGCAAATCTTCGCTGGTAATCTTTTCTAAGTAAGCCCGGTAATAGCCGTTTTTTTTATCCATCAGCAACTATGCTTCGATTTTCAGCTCCCTTTCACCACCTTAAAATGGTCTTAATTATTCCCCACGTTCAGCTAAATTAAAGGAGACCGTCCGGTCAGCCGCAAGAATAACCTGCTCCCCGCTGTGCATAAAGTGTAGCTGGTCCCCTTTTAATAACCGGTAGCTGACTTCCTGATCAGCGACTGAAACTTTCAGCCGGCAACCCCGATAGTTAATATTGAAGCAATATGACTGCAGCAGATCGGGAAGGTACGGGTCAAAGCTTAAAAGATCCGGTTTGATGCGCATCCCTGCAAAACCGTTAACCAGGCAGAGCCAGCTGCCGGCCATGTTGGCGATGTGAATGCCATACTGGGTGGCGTTCATGATATTATCCAGATCAAGCCTGGAGGATATTTTAAAGAACCGGAACGCGTCACTATAGTAACCAAGTTCTGAAGAGACTATGCTGAAAATTGATGGTGACAATGTTGAATCGTGAGTGGTAATCGGCTCATAGTAATTATAATCGCGCCGCTTTTGTTCCAAGGTAAAGCGGTCTCCTAAGAGCAGATGGGCTAAGATCACGTCCGGCTGCTTGCAGACCTGGAACCGGTAGATCGCTAAAGGATGATGATGCCGCAGCAGGGGATAGCGATCAGCAGGCGTGGAGGCAAAATCCCATACTTCCTTGTCCAGGAAACCGTCGTCCTGGGTGTGAATCTACATGGTTTCATCATAGGGTATATACATATATTCTGCTGCCAAAACCCAGGCCTGCAGCTCTTCCTCCTGCAGGTCAATTTTATCAGCAAGTAAAGCATATTTCTCCTGGTGCTCCTGTTTCATGGTTTACGCTGTTTCAAAGGCATAGCGCAGGCGCCACTGGGCCATTAAGTTGGTATAGCTGTTGTTGTTAACCAGGGCAGAGTACTCATCAGGCCCGGTAACTTCGTTGAAACAAAAGCGGTTTCCTTTACGTGGCACGTAGGTGCCCAAATCCGCCCACAGGCGAGCCGTTTCAAATAAGATTTCAGCTCCAAAATCAAGCATCAGCTCGAAATCGCCGGTGGTTTCAATGTATTTACAGATTGCATAGGCAATAGCAGCATTGATGTGATACTGGGCAGTCCCGGCCGGAAAATATGACGAACCCTCTTCACCGGCAATGGTCCGCCAGGGGTAGAGCGCTCCCTTAGGATGAGACAGCTCGCCTGCCCGTTTACGGGCATGATCTAAAATGCTGTAGCGGTAAGCGATCAGGTTACGCGCTTCTTCGGGATTAATGGCGGCATAGAAGGGCAGCAGGTAAATCTCTGTGTCCCAGAAATAGTGTCCGTCATAACCTTCGCTGGTTAGGCCCTTGGCGGCAATACCGGTTTGACCTTTGTTCCCGGAGGCCTGCAGTAAATGAAAGAGGTTAAAGCGCAACCCCTGCAGTAATAACGGATCGCCCTCGATCGAAAGTCCAACTTCATCCCAGTAATCTGCACAGAACATTTCCTGTTCAGCAAGGAGGGCCTTAAACCCGAGATCTTTTGCTGCTTTTGCGGTTTTTTCGGCTAATTCTGCTATCTTATCCTCAGGGTAATCGAGGGTTGTGTAGTAGGAGGCAAATTTTAAGAGTTTAATTTTTTCATTAACCCGGGCGTTGATCCTGAACTTATTGGTAGTCGCTTTCGCTGTTTGCTCTGTATCAACTTCCGCGGGACCACCTTCAATGAGCAGGTTTTCCATCGCGCAGGCCAGGGATAACCCGGAGCGGATAGTTTCCTGGGTTATGGTTGCTCCGGTGGCCCTGGCTTTTACACCGGTTACGGCCATCCGCAGCTCGCCAAGCGATGCCGAAAAGCGGGGATCATTTTCCACGTGGGTGTGGTTATCAACATTACCGTTCAGTGCGGAATGGATAGTAACAGTGCCGCTGAAATTTAACAGTTCAACTTCATAAGCAAAGGCCGGCAAGTGGCGGTGATTAAACGGCACCAACCGTTTAATGCATACCTTCACTTCCCAGCCTTTGGGAGATCTCCAGACCAATTCTCTGACCTGGCAGCCTTTGCGCAGGTCCAGGGTTCTTTCAAAACTTATTAGCTGACCTGTGTCAAGGTTGAACCATTCATCTTCCAACTGCAGTTTAATAATTTTGCTGTCGGTTACATTAAGCCTGGTTTGCGTATTCCGTGCAAACCCGTAACCTCTTTCATTATGCGGTATCGGCACCGATTCATAAAAGCCGTTTAAGTAAATACCATCGATCGGGTTGAAGAACCGTTAAAACCTTCCTCAAAACTGCCCCTGATGCCGATATAGCCGTTGGCCAGAGAAAAAATGGTTTCACTGTGAAGATTTTTATGCGCTTTAAAATCCCTTTCCCTAATTTTCCACGGGTCAACTTCATAAGCTGGTGGCTGCTCAAGCTTCAGAAACTTCACGACAGACAGGCATCCCCTCTCTCTTCAATATATTGTTCAACCGCAAGCGAAACGAAACAATACAAAAAATTACATCACTTAACTAATGATCAGCTGCATTGCCGCCTTCCAGCTTCGGTATCTTGCGCCAGTGGTATAAGTAAACCGGAAGAGCGACGGCAATAAAAGCGATGCCGCGCACCAGATCGCGGAGCAGCCTGCGACTCATGTTTTCCTTGCTGATAGTTTCAAAGCGCTCCCTTTCCTGTTCGACAAACTCTGTTCCGAACCTTTCTTCCCACTGAATCAGGTCGGGGTTCGGGGTCCTCATGGCGTAGGGGCTGTATTCTTCCTGGATCGGTGTAACATAGGCGATAGCTGTCTGAGTAATGGTTACCGCCCCGATGATGATCAGGATCAGCGAAACGAAGCTGACCAGGTAAAAATAGACATGCTCCAAATCCCAGTTAATTTTCATCAGTAACGCCTCGCTTTCCCCTTTCAGGTTTAACCTGTTTCCAGTGATAGATGTAAAAAGGCAAGGCGATAATCATCAGGGCAATAGAATTGAGCAGGCTGCGTTTGGTATAGCCCTGAAAGTAAAGGTCAGACCTCTCCTGTTCGGCTCTTCTCTTCTCCAGTTCTTCCAGCGCAGGGGGATCAAAAACAGGCTGGGCCGGCTCCCCTCTGTATTCCGGATAGTAAACATAGATCAGCGGCACATTCGGTTTGTCAGGCAGGGCCAGCTGCATACCATTATTTATGGCGGATATCGCTCCACCGACAAAGAGGAAGAGAGTTACCAGGCAAACCAGGTAAAAATAAAGGTTCTTTATACTCCAGCTCTTGGCCATCACCGTTCATCACCTTTCCGAATCATGATAAAAAGCAGTTTCTCCTTCAATCTATAATACTTTGCCATCCAAAAAGCAAGCTGAATTTATTGCCGGGAAGCACAGAAATAATTTACCCTGTGTTATAGAGCGTTCAGGTAAGCTTGCTGCAGTTTGTTCAGGGCCTGTTCCGCCTCTCTTCGGAACTGACTATAAGCTATGGTCAAAGCTTTAGCGCGGGAGGTCAGCTTAGAATAACCGCCGCCGGCTCCACCGGTCTGCTTTTCCAGCAGGTTGTAACCCAGTTTCTTTTCAATAGTTCTGAGCAAACGCCAGGCCTGACTATAAGACATCTTAATCTCAGCTGCGGCTTGCCTGAGTGAGCCCGTTCGCTCTACCCTGGTTAAAAGGTCCCAGGGTCCGTCACCAAAAATTTTTGCGCCTTCCTGTTCGATCCATATTTTTGCCTTAACTTGCATCATTTGCGCACCCCGCTAGGTCGTACATTATAATTATATGCTTTGCCGGCCTCTGTTGCCATCTTTCGGACCTTTGTTAATTTACTCACATGCGCTATAATATCAAAGGAGGGTAAGATGAAAAATATTCTACTGGTATACTTTTCAGGTACCGGGATCACCAGCCATTACGCTTCGCTGATCTGTGCCGGATTTGAGAAACGGGGCTACAGTTGCGATCTGCTTGACCTTGAAGAACTGACTGATTTGCCTAATCTATGGCAAAAAAAGCCGGTTGCCCTGAACTACACGATAAATGCAGAGGTTAAACGTCCTTTAAGCAAGTATCCCTGGCCTTACCATGACTTAAAGCGGGCGATACGCTCGGCCTGGGAAAACCCGCTTTTCAGCAGTTTTAGTGAAGATTGGAACAAGTATGACCTTATCGGTTTCGGTTCCCCGGTATACGCTTTTCGTCCAGCCCCCGTTATGATCCGTTTTTTACTTGACCTGCCGATTTTTAATCGTCCGATTCGCTCCTTCTCGTTTGCCACCCATGACGGAGCACAGGGTGACTACGAGGCTTTTATGCAAGAGGTCTTAAGTCGTAAAGGTTTTAATTATGTTGGTCATTTAGATCAGTCTTTTATCTATTCAGCCTCCGTGGTTATGCGCAAAGATTTCAACCATCTAAGCGCCGGACGGCTGCTGCAGAAAAAAAGCAGGCAGGCAGCGGTAAAAATAAATATATTTCTTGATTATCTCAGCTCACTTGATTCAGATCACAGCTACATCTATCCCGGGCCGGGCACAGTCAGCAAGCTGGTCGGTATACCATACCGCCTGGTTTATTCTTACGGCATTGACCTGATCCTGAACCATTTCCTATTCGGCTACGGCATTGACAAAGATAACTGCATTCTCTGTATGACCTGTGTTAATCAGTGCCCCCAGGGTTTAATCGAAATTGACGATGACGGCTACCCAATCCGATTTTACCACTGCATGTACTGCCTGCGCTGCCTGAACTGGTGCCCGACCAATGCGCTTTATTTTTCTGCTGCTACCAAAGACAAGGCGCGCTTCTCCGGCCTTGAAGTGCTGGAGGAAGCGGTTAAGCAGCACCATCTGGATTATAAAGCCCAGCGAAACCAATAATTACCTGATGATTTGAGTCTCCAGCGTTTCCAGCGCTTCTTCCAGTAAATATTTCAGGTCTAAATTTTGCTCATATCTTTCTATAATCATCAACTTTGGCTTGGTAACAGGGCTGTCCGACACAAAAAGGGTGCAGCAATCCTCATAGGGCAGGATTGATGTTGCATAGGTATCTATTTTTTCGGCAATAGCAGTAATCTCCAGTTTATCAAAGCCGATCAGCGGTCTAAGGATCAGCATCCGGGTTGCCTTGCTGATTACATCGATACTCTCCAGAGTTTGACTGGCTACCTGGCCTAAGTTTTCGCCGGTCACTAAAGCCTTTAGTTCGCGCTGTTCGCCTAGCTTCTCAGCCAGGCGCAGCATCATCCGGCGCAATAGGATAACGCCCAGTTCTTCAGGACAGTTCTTGCGCAAGGCTTCCTGGATTTTTGTTACGCTGATCTGGTGCAGGGGGATTTTATTGCTGTATAAAACAAGTTTACGGCAAAGGTCGACTGCCTTTTCCTGTGAGCGTTTGCTGGTAAAGGGAAAACTGTGAAAGTGAAGGGCTTCAATGCTTAAACCCCTTTTCATGGCCAGCCAACCAGCCACGGGACTGTCAATGCCCCCGGAAAGAAGGAGCAGAGCGCGCCCGCTGGTGTTTACCGGTAGCCCGCCGGGGCCGGGAATGCGTTCCAGGAAAAGAAATGCTTTGTGATAGCCGATCTCGACCTCGAGGGCAAATGAAGGGTTATCAAGTTTAACCGTGAGGTCCGGAAAGTTTTGCAGCAGGTGGGCGCCTAAAATCTGGTTTAACTCGGGTGAGTTGTAGGGAAATTCTTTGTTGGAACGGCGGGCCATTACTTTAAAGGTATTATTACCGGCCGGCAGCTCTTTCACCATGCCGGCGGCCGCTCCCTTAATTGCTTCAAGCTCAAGCGCTGTTTCAAAAACCGGGCTGAAAGATGCCAGGCCAAAAATCCGGCCAAGGCGCATGGTTGCCTGCTGCAGCGCAGAGTCAGGGCAAATCACACTAAAGCGGCCGTGATGCCGGGTGACCGTTGCCCCCAGATCCTGCAGGGCTCCTTTCAGGTTTCGGTGCAGCTGTTGTTCGAATTGACCGCGGTTCTTGCCTTTTAGAGCAATCTCCCCGTAGCGGACCAGAATAGTGGCCATCTAAGTGTTTCCTCTCTTCCTAATACTAGCGGGTTAGCGAGCTTAAATAATTAACTGTGGAAATAGTTTCCCTTGCTGCCTGCATTACTTCTTCCAAACTGTTTAAGGCAGAAAAACTAAAGCGGATAGAGCCGGCCAGCAAATCATCTTGCAGGCCGATTGCTTTCAAAACATGGCTTGGTTCAGGATGACGGGAGTGACAGGCTGAGCCGGCAGAAACATAGATATGCTTCTCTTCCAAGCTGTGCAAAAGTATTTCTGCTTTTAAACCGGAAAAAGCAAGGTTGATGATATGAGGGGCGGCAGATTCCGGACTGGGCCCGTTAATCGAAAAAATAAGACCTTGTTTTTCGAGCTCCTGGATAAATGTTTTTTTAAAATCCATCATAGCGGCTGTTTTTTTGCCTTGGTTGCTTCCTGAGAGCTGTGCGGCAAAACCAAAACCGGCAATGGCTGCGGTGTTTTCAGTGCCGGAGCGTAATCCCATCTCCTGCCTCCCGCCATGGAGCAAAGGTTCTATAAGAGTGCCCTTTTTTATCCAGAGACAGCCTGCTCCTTTTGGCCCGTGAATTTTATGGCTGCTGCAGCTGATTAAATCGGCCTGCCAACTTATTGGATCAAGCGTTAACTTGGTGAATGACTGAACCGCGTCAACGTGAAAGAGGGTGCGCGGGTTTTTGGCCTTGATGGTCTGACCAATTACGGACAGAGGCAGCACTGTGCCGATCTCATTGTTGACATGCATTATGCTGACGAGCGTAGTTGCGGGAGTGATTTCATCCTGCAGCATAATTAAGTCGATCATGCCGCTTTGATTTACGGGCAGATAGGTAACTCTAAAGCCTTCACCTTCTAAGTAGCGAAAACAATTCAGAACCGAAGGGTGTTCAATAACAGTAGTAATCAGGTGGTTGCCGCGGTTCCGGTTGCGCCGCGCTGCGCCGCAGATGGCCAGGTTATTGGCTTCGGTGCCCCCGGAGGTAAAAATAAGTTCTTTGTCGCTTACCCCTAAAACGCGCGCAACTTGACCTCTCGCCTCGGCGATCACCCTTTCAGCAGCTATGCCCTTCTCGTGCATCGCCGATGGATTGCCGAAACACTGCTCCTGCACCCGGTTCATCAATTCAAGAACTTCAGGGTAAAGCGGGGTTGAGGCGCTGTTGTCGAGGTATGCTTCTTGCAACTATAAAACCTCCACCTTGATTATAATACTGATAGAAATGAAAAGACCCGGGTTGCCCCGGGCTTTTCGCCTGCTTTCAAATTAGACTGAGACAACTTCTTTTACTGCAGCAACTTCCTGCTTTAGTACACGTTCAATGCCCTGTTTCAGGGTAATCTGTGACATGGGGCAGCCGCCGCAGGCGCCCGTCAGTTTAACCTTAACGATGCCGTCATCGCCGACCTCGACCAGCTCTACATCGCCTCCGTCCCTCTGCAGGGCCGGGCGGATTTTATCCAGGGCCTTTTCAACTTGTTCTTTCATTTCTACTACGCCTCCTTTTGCGATCCTCTGCTCGGAAATTATTTCCTACCAGTATTATAGCATATTCCTTTTCTTAAGTTGCCCTAAAAACTGAAGGTTGCCGATTATGCCCCATGTGGTAATGTCGCGTTAGTTTAAGGAAGAACACTTTCTGCTCTCTTTGTTGACAGAGACCTGTTAATCGCTGATAATTACCATAAAATATGCTCGCTTCTCTACTATTAATCCAGATGATGGTGAAGGAGGGCAGAGTCTTATAGATGCTGAAACAATGTCAGTTTGGAGGCGAATTACTTGAACGATAAAAAAACATACGACATGTTAATCATCGGCGGAGGGCCGGCCGGTGCGGCTGCGGCGCTTTACGGGGCGAGGGCCGGGCTCTCTCTTTTAGTAATCGAGAAAATGATGCTCGGCGGTGAAATTACCTCCACCGCCTGGTTTGACAATTACCCTGGTTTCCCCGATGGGGTTGGCGGCCCGGAATTTGGCGCTCTACTGGAAAAGCAGTTGGCCAAGCTGGATGTGCCGGTGCATAGCGGCGATATCGAGAAGGTTGAACTGCAGGGTGATCTGAAGAAGGTTACCTGCTCGAATGGAGAATTTGAAGGCAAAACGGTACTGATTGCTACCGGCACCCTGCCCAATCTACTTGGTGTTGACGGTGAGCTTGAACTGCGCGGACGGGGTGTTTCATACTGTGCAACCTGTGATGCTGCTTTTTTCCGCGGCAAAAAAATTGTCGTAGTCGGCGGAGGCGATGCAGCCCTGGAAGAAACCATATTTTTGTCCCGTTTTGCTGAAAAAATCTACCTGATCCACCGCCGTGATAAATTTCGCGGCTGCAGCTGGCTGCAGGATAAAGTGCAAAAGCTGCCGATGGTCGAAGTGCTGTGGAATTCCACCGTCAGCCGGATTGACGGCGATAGGAAGGTTAGCTCTCTGCAGATAATGCAGGATGGCAATGAACGTACCCTGGAGGTTGATGGCATCTTCATCTACACGGGGCGTCTGCCAAATGCGCCATTTTTGGCAGGGATTGATCTGGAACGCGATGAGCGTGGTTACATCCTGACCACTGATAAAATGGAAACCTCAATCAAAGGAGTTTACGCTGCCGGTGATGTGCGCCAGAAATTTTTGCGCCAGGTAATCACGGCAGCCGCCGATGGGGCAATTGCCGCGACAGCGATTTCGCAGCATCTTTATGCTTACTGATCGAGCTGGTTATCTTATCAATAACCTGATTTTTATCCTGCAATGATCTTTTTGGGGGCTGAGAGGCGAAGTGGTTTGCAGACAGCCCCCCTCACCCTAACCCTCTACCCCGGGGGAGAGGAAATTCTTATAGTCCTGGGAGTAAGCTGCTTGTTGCTGCCCCATCACGTGGACAGCAGAGTTGCTCCGTCC
>Ga0208244_101281_pt1 | contig 14543 bp, 11 predicted proteins | sample SubbioCR12Aug_5A_FD_184828 | JGI IMG/M metagenome (GOLD analysis project Ga0208244, IMG submission 184828) | Serpentinite rock and fluid subsurface biosphere microbial communities from McLaughlin Reserve, California, USA - CR12Aug_5A (SPAdes) | ecosystem: Environmental > Terrestrial > Deep... | reverse complement strand
TTGTGTAGCTAAATGTCCCGGCAAATTCGGGACGCAGGAGTCGGAGGTTCAAATCCTCTCACCCCGACCAATCCACATTCGTCCGACCGGTTTTGTCGGCAACGGAGCCAGGCATGTCAAAGTTGCTGCTGCTGCTCTTTCTCGGGCTCCTCGCCTATCTTGTTTTCAAGGGGTTCCAACGCGCAGCTGTCCGTCGCGAGCGCAGCGAAGAACGCTTGAGGTCGCCTGAACGCATGGTGGCCTGCGCGCACTGCGGGGTGAATCTTCCCGAGAGCGAGGCCGTCGAGGATGCCGGACGACAGTTCTGCAGCGAAGAGCACCGCCAGCTCGGCGCTCATGACTGAGAGCCGATCTGCCGTGCCCTATACGGCCGGGCGCTCGGTATCGGTCTGGACCTCCCTCCACTACTTCAATATCTACCGCCTGATCGTGGCGAGCGTATTTCTGCTCGCCGTGGCGTTCTATCCGCGCACGAGCGGCCTGGGCTCGCAGAGCCTGAAACTGTTCGTGTGGATCGGCCTGGCCTACTGGCTGCTTGCCCTCTTTTTTTATGGCGCGCAGAAGCGGTTGCGGCTCGGCTTCAATACGCTGCTGACCTTGCAGGTGGCGGTCGACATCGTCGCCATCACCCTGCTGATGTATGCCAGCGGCGGCGGACGAAGCGGCCTGGCGGTCATGCTGCTGGTGGTGCTGGCGGGAGCGGGCCTGGTCGGCCAGGGACGCCTGACGCTGTTCTTCGCGGCATTGGCGACGGTGGCTGTCCTGCTCGAGCAGGGCGTGCGCGTGATCGAATTTGGCGCCGACACTGCGGATTTCGTTCAGGCGGGGATTCTTTGCATCGGTTTTTTCGCCACGGCGATTTCCGCCAGACTTTTGGCGCGACGCGTCATCGCCAACGAGAAGCTGGCGCGCCAGCGTGGAATTGACCTGGCGAATCAGCAATCCGTCAGTGAACGGGTCATCCGTGACATGCAGGACGGCGTGATGGTGGTGGGTGCGGACGAACAGGTGAGGCAGTGGAATCCGCAGGCCGAGGCACTGCTGGCGGTGCGGGCGCCGGCCAAGCCGGATCTGGCGACCTTTTCGGTTGTGCTGGCGGAGCAATACCGCGCCTTCAAGAGTGACGCGAGGGAGCGGGTGGCGTCGGTGCGTGTGCCGGGCAGCGGGGCGCTGTTGCGTGCGCGCTTCGTTCTCGCTGGGGAAAGCGGCGACGTCCTGATCTATCTCGAGGACATGGGCCGCATCCAGCAGCAGGCCCAGCAGATCAAGCTGGCTGCCTTGGGCAGGCTGACGGCAAACATCGCGCATGAGATCCGCAATCCGCTTTCCGCCATCAGCCATGCCGCCGAGTTGTTGCGCGAGGAGAAGCGGACGGAGGCGCAGGCGCGCCTGTCGCGCATCATCAACGACAACGCGCAGCGCCTCGAGCGTCTGGTGCGGGATGTGCTGGAGCTGGGGCGGCGCGATCGCACTTCCCGGGAGCCGGTTCGGCTGGCCGGTTTTCTCGAGACCTGCCTTGAAGAGCTGATCATGCACGAACAGATCGGCCATGCAGTCTTTGCGCTGAAGGTCGACGCCGAAGCCGTCCTCCTCTTCGATCGCACACACTTGAACCAGGTGCTGTGGAATCTTCTGTCGAACGCGCGGCGCTATTGCAGCGGGAATCCGGGTGCGATCAGGATCGAGGTGCGCAACATGGCGCCCTCAGAACGCGTCGAATTGCATATCATTGACGATGGTGCCGGCGTTGATGAAGAAACCCAGGGCAAGATTTTCGAGCCTTTTTTCACTACGTATGGCAAGGGTACGGGTCTTGGCCTGTATATCGCCCGCGAACTCTGCGAGGCCAACGATGCGCAGTTGGAGTGGGTAGGCAATGAACCGGGTGCGCATTTCCGCATAATCGGGAGAAGCCAGCAGTGGCAGGAACACAGGAAAAAAGAGGAACGCCGAGAATAGGCCGGGTCCTCGTTGTCGATGACGAGGACGATATCCGCGAGTTGCTCGACATGACCCTGTCGCGCATGGGGCTGGATGCCGACTGTGCAGCGAGCGTGGCGGAAGCGCGCCGGTTTCTCGCCGAGAACGCCTATCAGATCTGCCTGACTGACATGCGCCTGCCCGACGGCGACGGGCTGGAACTGGTCCGCTACATCGGCGAGCAATGCCGCGACCTGCCGGTGGCGGTGATTACCGCCCACGGCAGCATGGAGAACGCCGTCTCGGCGCTCAAGGCGGGTGCTTTCGACTATGTGCCGAAGCCCATATCGCTGGAGCAGTTGCGCGCGCTGGTGAAATCGGTGCTCAATCTTCCAAGGCAGGACGCGGCCCGGGCCGGGGCAGCGTCCGGCGCCTTGCTGGGGGAGTCGCAGGCCATTCGCCAGGCGCGCGACATGATCGAGAAGGTGGCACGCAGCCAGGCGCCCGTATACATCGGCGGCGAATCTGGCAGCGGCAAGGAACTGGCGGCACGGCTCATCCATGAACGGGGCGCGCGTCATGAACAGGCCTTCATTCCCGTCAACTGCGGCGCCATTCCCGAAAACCTGATGGAAAGCGAATTCTTCGGCTACAAGAAGGGCGCATTTACCGGGGCCGATGCGGACCGCGGCGGTTTCTTCCAGGCGGCGCATGGCGGCACCCTGTTTCTCGACGAGGTGGCCGACCTGCCGCTGACCATGCAGGTCAAGTTGCTGCGCGCCATTCAGGAAAAGCGTGTGCGCAAGGTGGGGGCCACCACCGAGGATCCGGTGGATGTGCGCATCATCAGCGCCACCCACCAGAACTTGAAGGAGCTTGTGGCGGCGGCCAGGTTTCGCCAGGACCTTTTCTACCGCCTGGATGTCATTGAACTCAAGATGCCCTCCCTGCGCGAATGCCGTGAAGACATCCCGCTTCTGGCCGAGAGCATTCTGGCGCGTTTGGCGCGCGAGTCCGGCATGCCGAGGCCGCTTCTGACGGCTGGGGCGATCAAGGCGCTGGGCGAGTATCCCTTCCCCGGCAATGTGCGCGAGCTCGAGAACATCCTCGAGCGCACCCTGGCCCTGATTGGCGGCAGCGAAATCGGCGTTGATGACCTGCACTTGGCCCCGCTGATCGAGTCAGGCGAGCCTGCCTACCCGGCCAGCGGCGAGGGGGGCGCGTCCCTTCAGGATCATCTGGACCGGGTAGAAAAGCAGGCCATCCTCGAGGCCTTGCAGAAAACGCGCTTCAATCGGACAGCGGCCGCCAAACTGCTTGGCGTGACCTTTCGCTCGCTACGTTATCGCATGGAGCGGCTCGGTTTGAATGAATGACGAGCTTGACGCCGAAGGCTGGCTGAGAGGACCGCGTCGCGTCGCCTCCCCTAATTGCGACAGGCGCCCCGTCGGGCAGCGGTTGCGACTGATCGTCGTTCATGCGATCTCCCTGCCACCGGGCGAATTCTCCGGTGACGGCATAGAGCGCCTGTTCACCAACACCCTGGATCCTGAAGTACATCCCTATTACCGCGAGATCCAATTCCTGCGCGTCTCGGCCCATTTTCTTGTGCGGCGCAGCGGCGAAGTCGTGCAGTTCGTGCCCTGCAGCTTGCGCGCATGGCATGCGGGCGCTTCTGAATGGCGCGGCGCAGAGTGCTGCAACGATTTCTCTATCGGCATCGAACTGGAAGGTTGCGACGAGCTGCCTTTCGAGCCGCCGCAATATTCAGCCTTGTCGAAACTCATAGGCATCCTGCGACAACACTACCCCATCGCGGACATCGTCGGACATGCCGATATTGCGCCCGGCCGCAAAACGGATCCCGGCCCAATGTTTGACTGGCCGTTTCTGCAACGGCTCCTCGCCAGCGGCGAGGCGTGAAATATTCCAGACTGAATTCGATTGCGGGCGTTCGTTGCGGGCGTTCATCATTGCATTGCGCGGTTGTTTTGCGACACGCATATGAGGGGTATGACAAAAAATGCAGAAAACACTTGCATCCGAAAAGTCAAGATACTAGAATTAGGTCGAAATATCAGCCGGGACACTAGATCTAGTAGGTTGATGCAGTGTCAAACGTGGGGAGCAGCCAGGACAAGCTGCATGAGAAACAGGGTAGTTCAACGAACCAGGCAGCAGGAGAGTACGGAGACCGCTTGATGCAGATTGCAAAACTCGCTGGCCACAGGCCACGACCTCCCTCCGGTTCCAATTTGGCTTTCTCCTCTTTTTTCCATCTTTCATTTCTTCCTTCCTTCAGCCGCAACGGTGTCGTTGCCGGCGCCAATACCACCCGAAACGAATTGCTGCCGACGCGCCCAGCGCGTGCGTGGCCGCCAGCATGCGTGTCGTCGGTGACGGAGGGAAACGGCTTTTCGAATTCAGTCGGCGCAGTTTGGACGTGCCGTTGGATAGTCCGGGCTAGTTCAGGCGGGCTGTTGTAGATGGTGTTTCTTTCCTGTTACTTCATATAGGAGGTTTGAGATGGCTACTGCTAAGAAACCCGCTTCTAAAGCCAAGAAGCCTGCCGCCAAGAAACCGGCGGTGAAGAAGGCCGCTGCCAAGAAGCCGGCAGCGAAGAAGAAACCAGCTGCGAAGAAGGCTGCTGCCAAGAAGCCGGCAGCGAAGAAGGCTGCTGCCAAGAAGCCGGCAGCGAAGAAGGCTGCTGCCAAGAAGCCGGCAGCGAAGAAGGCTGCTGCCAAGAAGCCGGCAGCGAAGAAAGCCGCGAAAAAGAAACCTGCGGCAAAAAAAGCAGCCAAGAAAAAGCCTGCGGCAAAAAAAGCAGCCAAGAAAAAGCCTGCGGCAAAAAAGAAGCCTGCGGCAAAAAAGGCAGCCAAGAAAAAGCCTGCGGCGAAAAAAGCAGCCAAGAAAAAGCCTGCGGCGAAAAAAGCAGCCAAGCCAAAGCCGGCAGCAGCCCCAGCGCCAGCCGCTACTGCGCCGTCAACCGCTGCAGCTCCAGGGCTGAAGTCATCGCTCAACCCGGCCGCAGCGTGGCCCTTTCCGACCGGCTCGCGTCCTTCCTGAGCTCGTGCGGACCGCCCGGATGGGCGGCTTGATCACGTCGTGATCAAGCCGCCTGTCTGCGGCGTATTCAATTACTCATCTCATCCGACCGGAAAGGCATGGCTTTGACTTCGCCAGATTTATTCCGCGCCGCACAATAATTAAGCTTTGAATTTGACAAAGTGTAGTTAAATCAATATACTGGTACTCGATGCATTGCCGTATTTTAGAACCCAATGCCAAGACTTCTGGCGCTTGGCAATCTAGCATGGTCACCGATACGGATCGATTCATCCTCTAATCAAGATCGCTTGCGCGAGATTCCGCGCCTTCTCCCGTTTTCAATGTCCCGGGATGCACTTACAGGACTGATTGGCGCGGGCCATGAAAGGAATACGCATGATGAATGCTGCGGGGCTGAAAAAGTTCATGAGGGAAGCGGCATCCTTCGCGATGCACTTCACCCACGGCGGGCTGTTGGTGGCAGGCATGCTTGCCACCGGATTTCTGTTCGCGCATATCGGATCGGCTGAAAGCCGCGAACGCGGCTTTCAGGAACTCGGAGGCATGATTGCCGAGGCGCGCGCATTCAAGACGGGAGCGGCTTCGACGGATCCAGCTTCCGAGATGTCGGAGGTTCGCGCCACTGTTGAATTCCTTTCAAGAAGGTATCGTGTGGCTGCGTCCGCCATTGAGCCACTGGTTCTGGCTGCCCGGCAGGCTGGCGAGCGGACTGGTCTCGATCCGCTGTTGATCGTTGCTGTCATGGCGATTGAGTCCGGATTCAACCCGATTGCCGAAAGCCCGATGGGTGCGCAGGGGTTGATGCAGGTGATTCCTCGCTTCCACCAGGACAAGTTGGCGGAAGTGTCGGCCGGCAACAGTCTGCTCGATCCCGTTGTGAACATACATGTTGGCGCCCTCGTGCTGAAGGAATACATCCGGCGCGTCGATTCGCTGGAAGCCGGACTGCAGATCTATGCCGGTGCGGTCAGCGACGATGAGGGCACGTACGCCTCCAAGGTGTTGGCGGAAAAGCAGCGTATCGAATCCGCCACCCGGCGCGGACGCCAGAACGGCATCTGAAGTCAGCGCCCGCCCGGTCGCCCGAAGGGTGCTGAGCGCCCCTTGGGGGGGCGGCGAACGAAGTGAGCGTGGGGGCCGTTCTCATCTCTCAGCTTCTCAAGTGACGCGCCAGGCGCGCCAGCCCTTCTTCCAGCTTGTCTTCCGCCACGGTATAGGCAAAACGCACATGGCGTTCCGGGGCGTTCTTGCCGAAATCCAGTCCCGGTGTGATGGCGACCCCCGCCTGCTCCAGTATCTCGCCCGCAAGCTTGCCACTGTCCGTTGCAAACCGCGAACAGTCCGCATAGACGTAGAAGGCACCGCCGGGTTCGGCGGCAATGCGGAATCCCATGCGGCGTAATTCCGGCAGCAAGTAATCGCGCCGACTGCGGAATTGTGCCCGCCGCGCTTCCAGCAGGGCAATCGTTTCCGGATGGAATGCGGCCAGGGCGGCATGCTGTGCCGGGGCCGATGGCGAGATGAACAGGTTCTGCGCCAGCTTCTCGATATCGCGAACGAAACGCTGCGGCGCGACCAGCCAGCCCAAGCGCCAGCCGGTCATGCCGAAGTATTTTGAAAAACTGTTGATGACGAACACCTCATCCGACAGAGCCAGGGCGGTATCGGTGTCACCCGTATGCTCCAAGCAGATTTCTTTCGAGGCATTCCCCAGGCGGACTTCCTTCGGGGCGCCCCCCAAGGGGGTTTCTTTCAGGGCATACGTCAGGCCATGGTAGATCTCGTCCGCCAGCAAGGCCCCGCCGCGTTCGGCCACGCAGGCGGCCAGTCCGGCCATGGTTGTCGCATCGATCAGGGTGCCTGTCGGATTGGCCGGCGAGGCGACCAGGAGCCCCTTGCTGCGTGACGTCCACTGCTGTTCGATCTGCCCTGCCGTTGGCTGAAAATTCGTCTCCGGACCGACGGCCAGGGCGCGCGGTACGCCTTCCAGCATGCGCACGAAATGCCGGTTGCACGGATAGCCGGGGTCCGGCAGCAGTAATTCGTCGCCCGGGTTCAGCAATACCGCAAGGGCAAGCAGCAGTGCGCCGGAAGAGCCTGCAGTGACGGCGATGCGTTGCGGAGATACGCTGACGCCGTAGCGCTCGGCATAGAAGCGGGCAATCGCTTCGCGCAGGGCCGGGATGCCGAGAGCCGGCGTGTAGAAAACATGGCCATCTCGGATGAAAGCCTGCGCCGCCTCGATGACCAGCGGTGGCGTGGGAAAGTCCGGCTCGCCCACTTCCATATGGATGATGCTGCGGCCCCCGGCCTCGAGTTGGCGGGCGCGGGTGAGCAGTTCCATGACGTGAAACGGCGCGATGTCGCTCATGCGCCGCGCAGGCATGGTCATTGGTGCAGGATGTTTCATGGCGGGGTAAGAATAGCATCCCCAAAAAAGAAAACGGGCGCCGCATGGCGCCCGTTATGCAGGCAAGTAAGTCCTATTCCAACCCGCCAAAGCTGATGCGGAAGAGCTCGCGTTTCAGCACCAGCTGTTTCGGCAGGCGCTCATTCAGCTTGTCGAACAACTCGCCGTGCAGGTCCAGTTCCTCCTGCCACATCTGGGTGTCGACGCGAGTGAGTTCCTGGAACTGCTCGCGCGTGACACTCTCAAGCCCGGCCCAGTCGAGGTCCTCGAAGCGCGGCATCCAGCCGAGCGGGGTCTGTTGCGCACCAACACGTCCCTTGACGCGATCCACAATCCATTCCAGGACGCGCATGTTCTCGCTGAAACCCGGCCACATGAAGTTGCCCTTTGCATCCTGGCGGAACCAGTTAACCGTGAAGATGCGCGGCGGGTTGTCGATGACATGACCCATGCGCAGCCAGTGGTTGAAGTAGTCGCCCATGTGGTAGCCGCAGAAGGGCAGCATGGCGAAGGGGTCGCGGCGCACCTGGCCGACCTTGCCTGCCGCGGCGGCCGTCGTTTCGGATCCCAGCGTGGCTGCCATGTAGACGCCGTAGTTCCAGTTGAAGGCTTCGAATACCAGCGGCACGGTGGTTGAGCGGCGGCCGCCAAAGATGAATGCGGAAATGGGCACGCCGGCCGGGTCTTCCCATTTTTCGTCGAGCGAGGGGCACTGGCTGGCTGGCGCAGTGAAGCGGGCGTTGGGGTGGGCGGCCGGGCGGCCGCAGCCGGGCGTCCATTCCTTGCCGGTCCAGTCGGTGAGTTTTTCCGGCGGCTGTTTGGTCATGCCCTCCCACCAGACGTCTCCGTCCGGGGTGAGCGCCACATTGGTGAAGATGACGTTGGCGCGCAGCGTGGCCATGGCGTTGAAGTTGGACTTCTCCGAGGTGCCGGGGGCGACGCCGAAATAGCCGGCTTCGGGGTTGATGGCGTAGAGGCAGCCATCCTTGCCAGGCTTGATCCAGGCAATGTCGTCCCCCACTGTGGTGACCTTCCAGCCCCCCAGGGATTTTGGGGGGATCAGCATGGCGAAGTTGGTCTTGCCGCAGGCGCTGGGGAATGCCGCAGCAACATAGCTCTTTTCACCTGCGGGCGATTGCACGCCGAGGATCAGCATGTGTTCGGCAAGCCAGCCCTGGTCGCGCGCCATGGTCGAGGCAATGCGCAACGCAAAGCACTTCTTGCCGAGCAGGGCGTTGCCACCGTAGCCGGAACCATAGGACCAGATTTCCCGCGTTTCGGGGAAGTGCACAATGTACTTGGTGTCCTTGTTGCAGGGCCAGCGCACGTCCTGCTGGCCTGGCTGCAGGGGATGGCCGACACTGTGCAGGCAGGGCACGAACTCGCCATCCTCGCCCAGGACGTCATACACCGCCTTGCCCATGCGCGTCATGATGCGCATATTGGTGACGACATAAGCCGAATCGGAGATTTCCACGCCAATGTGGGCGATCGGGCTGCCCAGCGGACCCATGCTGAAGGGAATGACGTACATCGTGCGGCCGCGCATGCAGCCGTTGAAAAGGCCCGTCAAGGTTGCCTTCATTTTCGCCGGGTCTTCCCAGTTGTTGTTGGGCCCGGCATCGTCCTTGTGCTGCGAGCAGATGAAGGTGCGGTCTTCTACGCGCGCCACGTCGGAGGGGTCGGACCAGGCCAGGTAGGAATTCGGGCGTTTTTCCGGGTTGAGCTTGATCAGGCTGCCGGCGGCCACCATTTCGCCGCTCAGGCGGTCATATTCTTCCTCCGAGCCGTCGGCCCAGACGATTTGATCAGGTTGGGTGAGGGCGGCGACTTCGGCAACCCAAGCCTTGAGCCGGACGTTGCGAACATAAGCCGGGGCGTTGATGGCAGCGGGATCGGAAATGCGCTGGTTCATGAATCAAAATCTCCAGAACGAATCGATGCGTGGAATTCGCATACGGCCAAACGCAGCAGGCTGCGTCAAGGCCGGGGTAGCGGTGTCAGGTTTTATTGCCTTGCGCGGCGCGCGGGCGGCGCGCGTGTGCGTGTGTGTTTGTGGCGGAAAGTGCAATGCAATATTATGCCATATTCCGATGACCCGATAAACTCAGTTTTTCACTCCGCATTCCGGGCTCCCGGTTACGGTACAGCAACGACAAGGATCGATGAAGATGGATGAAGCATTTCGCGCCGCAGCCCTTGAGTATCACCGCAAACCACGTGCCGGCAAGATTGCGGTAACGCCGACCAAGCAACTCATCACGCAGCGCGATCTGGCGCTGGCCTATTCCCCCGGCGTTGCCGCCGCGTGCGAGGAGATCGTCGCCAATCCGGCGGAAGCCTCCAGCCTGACCTCGCGCGGCAACCTGGTGGCAGTCATCACCAACGGCACGGCGGTCCTCGGGCTGGGCAACATCGGGCCGCTGGCCGGCAAGCCGGTGATGGAAGGCAAGGGCGTGCTGTTCAAGAAGTTCGCCGGGGTCGATGTCTTCGACATCGAGATCGACGAACTCGACCCGGACAAGCTGATCGACATCATCGCCTCGCTGGAGCCGACCTTCGGCGGCATCAACCTGGAAGACATCAAGGCGCCTGAGTGTTTTTATATCGAGAAAAAGCTGCGTGAGCGCATGCGCATTCCCGTTTTCCACGACGACCAGCATGGCACGGCCATTATTTCCACGGCGGCGGTGCTCAACGGCCTGCGCGTGGTGAACAAGAAGATCGAGGAAGTGAAGCTGGTATGTTCCGGCGCCGGCGCGGCGGCCATCGCTTGCGTCGATCTGATGGTTGCGCTCGGCCTGCGACGTGAGAACGTCTGGATGACAGATTCCAAGGGCGTGGTCAGCAAGAAGCGGCTGGCCACGCTTGATCCGAGCAAGGCGCAGTTCGCCCAGGATACCGCGGCTACCACTCTGGGAGAGATTGTCGTCGGCGCCGACATTTTCCTTGGCTTGTCGACAGCCGGCGTACTCAAGCCGGAGATGGTCAAGACCATGGCCGACAGGCCGCTCATCCTGGCGCTGGCCAACCCGGTGCCGGAGATCCTGCCGGAGGACGCCAAGGCGGTGCGCCCCGACTGCATCATCGCCACCGGCCGTTCGGATTATCCCAACCAGGTCAACAACGTCCTCTGCTTCCCCTTCATTTTCCGCGGCGCGCTGGACGTCGGCGCCACCACCATCACGCAGGAGATGGAACTGGCGGCCGTGCGCGCCATCGCCGACCTGGCGCATGCCGAGCAGTCCGACGTGGTGGCGGCCGCCTATGCCGATTCCGACCTGCGCTTCGGGCCGGAATACCTCATCCCGAAACCCTTCGATCCGCGCCTGATCGTGAAGATCGCGCCGGCGGTGGCGAAGGCGGCGATGGATTCCGGCGTGGCAACGCGGCCGATCGTCGATTTCGATACCTATCGCGACCAGCTGCAGCAGTTCGTATACCACTCCGGCCTCATCATGAAGCCGGTGTTCGCCGCCGCCAAGAAGATCGACAAGTGCATCGTTTATGCCGAGGGCGAGGACGAACGCATCCTGCGCGCCGTGCAGGTGGTGGTGGATGAGCACCTGGCCAGGCCCATCCTCATCGGACGGCCCGAGGTGATCGAGCACCGCATCCAGAAATGCGGCCTGCGCATCCGGCCGGGCGTGGATTTCGAGCTGTGCAACCCTCAGCAGGACCCGCGCTACAAGGATTTCTGGCAGACCTACCTTCAGCTGACCGAACGCAGGGGCGTTTCACCCGATTATGCGCAGATCGAGATGCGCCGCCGTCACACCCTCATCGGCGCCATGATGATCCACAAGGGCGACGCCGACGGCATGCTCTGCGGCACCTTCGGCACCCATGCCCTGCATCTGCACTATATCGACCAGGTGATCGGCCGCAGCGAGGGCGTCTCTGCCTACTATGCCTTGAATGGACTGGTGCTGCCGAAACAGACGGTCTTCATCTGCGATACCTATGTGAATTACGATCCGAGCGCGGAGCAACTGGTCGAAATGACCATTCTGGCCGCCGAGCAGGTGCGCCGCTTCGGTTTGACGCCGAAGGTGGCCATGCTGTCGCATTCCAGTTTCGGCAACAACGACACGCCCAGCGCGCGCAAGATGCAGCGCGCCACGCAACTGCTCTGGGAACGCGCGCCGGAGCTGGAAGTGGAGGGCGAGATGCACGGCGATGCCGCCCTCTCCGAGGAGGTGCGCAACCAGGTGTTTCCGAACGCTCGGCTCAAGGGGGAGGCCAACCTGCTCATCATGCCGACGCTGGATGCCGCAAACATCGCCTTCAACCTGCTCAAGCAGGCCGCCGGCGATGGCGTTACCATCGGTCCGATCCTGCTTGGCACGCGGGCGCCGGTGAGCATCCTGACGCCGACGGCCACCGTGAGGAGAATCGTCAACCTGACGGCGGTGACCGTGGTCGAGGCCGCCGCCCGGGGTTGATGACCATTGCCCGCTATCATGTCCGGGGCGCAGGCTTCAAGGCTTCCCAGCTGCCGCCGTTAAAGTCTCAATGAAAGTCAGTACCATGGAGACAAGGGCTGGCACCGGTCACCAGAAGACGGCGTTGGTTCTGACCGGGGGCGGTGCGCGCGCCGCTTACCAGGTCGGCGTGCTGGCGGCCATTCGGGAGGTTCTGCCCGACCGCCGCCGCAACCCCTTTCCGATCATTTGCGGGACTTCGGCGGGCGCCATCAACGCTGCGGCACTGGCCTGCAATGCCGAGGACTTCGACAAGGGGGTGGGCTACCTGCAGGATGTATGGGGAAATTTCCATGCATCCCATGTCTATCGCGCCAATGCGCTGGGGATCGGGGTCAGCGGACTCAAATGGCTGTTGACCTTCATGTTCGGCTGGCTTGTCAGGCGCAGCCCGCGTTCCCTGCTCGACAATACCCCGCTGCGGCATTTGCTCGAGCGCAACCTGAACTTCGGCGGCATCGATGCCGCGATCGAGCGCGGCGCGCTCTTCGCCCTTTCAATAACGGCATCGGGTTACCAGACCGGCCATAGCGTCAGTTTTTTCCAGGCCGCGCAGGCGGCAGAAACCTGGAAGCGCACGCACCGGGCCGGCGCAAGGGCCCGCATCGGCGTCGATCACCTGCTCGCGTCCAGCGCCATCCCGTTCATCTTCCCGGCCATTAAGATCCATCGCGAGTATTTCGGCGACGGTTCGATGCGCCAGTTGGCGCCCATCTCGCCAGCCATCCATCTTGGCGCGGAGCGCATTCTGGTGGTGGGCTCCGGCCGCATTGAAGACGAAAAAGGGAGAAAGCGCGGCGATGCCTACCCGCCGCTGGCCCAGATTGCCGGTCATGCGCTTTCTTCGATTTTTCTCGACAGCCTGCATGTCGACCTGGAGCGCTTGCAACGCATCAACAACACGGTATCGATCATCCCGCAGGAGGTGCGAGAGAAAGCCGGTTTGCCGCTGCGCAATATCGAGACGCTGGTGATCTCACCCTCCCAGCGGCTGGATTACATGGCCGCGCGTCACGTCAAGAGCCTGCCCTGGCCGGTGCGGGCCATGCTGCGTGGCATCGGTGCGACCAGCAAGGCGGGCTCTGCGCTCGCGAGTTACCTGCTTTTCGAGCAGTCCTTCACCCGCGCCTTGATGGAACTCGGCTATACGGATACGATGGCGCGCCGGGAGGAAGTACTCGCTTTTCTTGGAATACCTTGAGATTCAAAATATCGAAGTTACTTGAGAAAAATAGCCTAACATGCTATTTTTAATTGCAAATACTGCCTGCTGGCACTACACTCACGTAACCATCCGCCCGATCGACAAGGGAGACCGTGTGAAATTCAAGCTTTCGACTCTGCTGGCGATCTGTGTTGCGCTGGCCATTGGCACGCTGGATGCAGCGATGCCGGCCGAGGCGGCGGGCACCAAGAAACAGGCGGCCCAGCCGAAAATCTCCAAAACCTCCAAAGCCAAGCCTGCCAAGAACGCCGCGAAGAAAGTCGAGCCTCGTGCGGAGGTACAGGATTCCGACAACTTGTTCCTGAAATCCTCCGCAGTGCTGGTGCAGGACCAGACCTCCGGCGAGATCCTTTTCGAGAAGAATTCCGACGCCGTTCTGCCGATTGCATCGATCACCAAGCTGATGACGGCGATGGTGGTCCTGGACGCGCAACTCTCTCTTTCCGAAATGCTCACCATCGGCCATGAGGACATGGATGCACTCAAGGGGACGCGTTCGCGACTGAAAGTGGGCGCCCATCTCTCCCGCGAGGACATGTTGCTGCTGGCGCTGATGGCATCCGAAAATCGCGCGGCTTCGGCGCTGTCCCGCCACTACCCGGGCGGCGACAAGGCGTTCATCGAGGCCATGAACTACAAGGCCGCGGCGATCGGACTCAAGGACACCCATTTTACCGATCCAACCGGATTGAGTGCCGCCAATGTGTCGAGCGCGCGCGATCTGACCAAGATGGTTGCCGCATCGTCCCACTATCCGCTTATCCGCGAGCTCTCGACGACGAGCGACCGGACTGTGCTCGTGGGAGGACGCCCGATGGCCTACCGCAACACCAACACCCTTGTGCGCAGTGCGGCTTCGGGATGGGAAATCGCCGTGTCGAAGACCGGCTACATTCGCGAAGCGGGCAAGTGCCTGGTGATGCAGGCCTGGCTCAACAACAGGCCGGTGGTCATCGTGCTGCTGGATTCCTGGGGCAAACTGACGCGCATCGGCGACGCCAACCGCATCAAGCGCTGGATCGAGAACGCGTCAACGAACAATCCGCGGCCAAGTGCTGGCCTGGGCCGAGGCACGGCCGGCTAGCTTGTTTCATGACGGGAACAACAGGCCGGCAGATTGCCGGCCTGTTACTTTGGTGCGCCCGGCAGGGCGCACCCACTTGGAGGTGAAAGTCCTCTACTCGCCCGACAAGGGGAAGAGTCAGCCGAACGGCAAGGGTGTTCTGGGCGACTGGAAATCTGGAGGAAGCCGAAGGCAAAGCGCTGGCCTGACGAACAGGAAGCGGATACGAGGCGGCACGGCGGGGCAAGGCGGCCAATATCGTCGAAGCCCGAAACTTGTACGGAACGCCGTGACGTATATCCGACAGGCATAAGCGTGAAGGTGGGTGCGTCATACCCGGGGAGATCTGCAAGGGTGCCGGGGGGAACCTCC
>Ga0208244_101280_pt1 | contig 14556 bp, 11 predicted proteins | sample SubbioCR12Aug_5A_FD_184828 | JGI IMG/M metagenome (GOLD analysis project Ga0208244, IMG submission 184828) | Serpentinite rock and fluid subsurface biosphere microbial communities from McLaughlin Reserve, California, USA - CR12Aug_5A (SPAdes) | ecosystem: Environmental > Terrestrial > Deep... | reverse complement strand
ATGGAATGCGAAATCCTAAAAAAAGCGACGGCGTACTTCGCGAAAGATGCACTGTGAAGTACGCCTGGATTGACGGACAACGGAAAGCCTATCCGCTGCCGGCGATGTGCGCGACACTGGCCGTGAGCCTCAGCGGCTATCAAGCCTGGAAACGGGGTGGCACGCCGAACCGCAAGCGCTTGACCGACACCCAACTGCTGACGCTGATCCGCGCCATTCACACCGAGTTCAAGGGGGCTTACACAGGGACAACGGGGTCAGGTCTTGCAATCATGTATTCAGTCCAACCCGGCAGTCCCACCGGACGCTGCGCTGACAATAGGGTTCGCGCACACTAGCATTCCGCCGCCCTTTCCTTCGCCGCCGCGAGGAATGCCTCCATCAGTGGCTCGCGCGGCAGCAGCCGGGTATCCAGCGGCGGGTGGAACTCGGGGTGCCATTGCACGCCGAGCACGAAGCCGTCGCCGCGCCAGCGGATCGCCTCGATGATGCCGTCAGGCTCCGCGCGCGCTTCGACCGCCAGATCCTTGCCGAGATCGCGGACCGCCTGGTGGTGAATGCTGGTCACCTGCCCGCCGGCGAGCCCGCCGTAGATCTCGCGCAGGCTTGCGCTGGCTGCGAACTCGACCGGGTGCGCCAACTGGTCATAGCGGGCCGGATCGTTGTGGCGGTTGGCGCTTGCCGTCTGGCTCGGCAGGTCCTGCCAGAGCGAGCCGCCGAGCGCAACGTTGATCAACTGACAGCCGCGGCAGATGCCGAATACCGGCTTGCCCTGGATCATGCATTCCCAGAACAATTCGATTTCGTAGAGATCGCGCACCCGATCGCCGCACCATTCCGGCCGCAAGGCTTCGTCGCCATAGGAGGCCGGTGCGACATCGGCGCCGCCCTGCAGGATGAGGCCGTCGAGTTCGCGCACATAGTCGCTGACGCGGATCGCGCGCCGCTCGACTTCGCCGTGCTCGACCAGTGTCGGCAGCATGAAGGCCAGCGCGCCGTGGGCCATAACCCAGTGGGCGATCGACTGTTCGAGATATTGCAGCTTCTTGTTGCGAAATCCGAGTTCGACCGGCACCCGGTGCATCAACCGGGGCGACAGCCCGATGCGCGGCGAACGGGACACTTTGCGCTCAGGCCTCCTGCCAGCGGAGCGCCTGCGCGCGCATCAGTTCCGGTGCCGATCCCAGCTCGGTGAAACGGGCACGACACCAGTCAGCGTCGCTGGTGCCTTGCTCCACCCGCGTCTTGATGCGCGCGCAGGGAACGTCGGCATCCAGTTCTATGGCGTGCTGCTCGATGCGCACCAGCGTCTCCAGGATGTCCTCGCGCAAAGTGCGGTGCTCGCCGGTTTTCGGATCGACCAGAATGCCCTCGGTGCCGAAGCGACAGGCCTGGAAGCGATTGAAGTTGTACACCAGGTAATCGTCCTCGACCGGAACGATCGGTCGCTCGACCATCAGGTAGCGGCACAGCGCCTGCAGGTAGGCGGCCAGGTCGGCGGCATGGCCAACGGTCAGCGGCGTGTCGCAGACGCGGATTTCGATGGTGCCGAATTCGGGCTTGGGGCGGATGTCCCAGTAAAAGTCCTTCATGCTTTTGACCACCCCGGTGCGCGTCATTTTCTCGAAATACTCGCCGAACTCGTGCCAGGAAGCGACCATCGGCGCGTGCCCGCTCAAGGGAAAGGCGAACACCGAATTGAGCCGCGCCGAGGCGAAGCCGGTATCGTGTCCGTGCACGTAAGGCGACGCGCCCGACAGCGCAATCAGGTGCGGAATGTAGCGGGACAGCGAATGCAACAGGAACAGCGCCTCGTCCGGCGAAGGACAACCGATATGAATATGCTGGCCGAAAATCGTGAATTGCTTGGCGAGATAACCATAGACGTCCGAAATGTAGTGGAAGCGCTCCTTGTGGAAAATCCGCGCGTCGCCCCAGTGCTGGAAGGCATGCGTGCCACCACCGCAAAGCGCCAGATTGAGTTCGCGCCCGCCGCGACAGAGGAAGTCCCGGATCTCGCCAAGTTCCGCGCTCAGCGTCAGGTGCGTGGAATGAATGCCGGTGCTGATTTCGATCATGCCCTGGGTAATCTCGGGCACGATGTTGCCCGGATGATCGGCGTGGCGCCCAACCCAGTACAGCAGGTCGTTGGCCATCGGGGTCAGCGCGTAGTCGTGGGTGTCGAGGATTTGCAGTTCGAGTTCGACGCCCAGGCTGAGCGGTCGCGAGGACTTGAAGTTTTCGAGCGCCATCTCAGACCTCCCTTTCGACCGGAGTCGGCATGGCCTCGCCGCTACGGCGCAGCGCGAGCTGGGTCGCCACCGGCCCCACCAGTTCCATGATCAACACGGCGCCGAGCACGATGGCGAGGATCTCGTCGCCGAAGTCGGCATACAGTCCGGCCACTTCGTGAGCCTGCAGCACGGCCAGGCTGGACATCGGCAACAGCGCCACGCCAAGCCAGGCTGCCTTGCTCGGCGCCAGACCGCCATAGCCGGCCGATACAAAGGCCCCGCAATATTTCGCCAGACCCCGAATCAGCAGCAGGCCGATCGACATCAGCCCGCCGGCGACGACATGGCGCGGGTCGAGCGCGACGCCGGTGAGGGTGAATAAAACGATGACCAGCAGGGCGCCGGCAGCGCCGAAATGCTCGGGGAAAAGATGCAGCCGTTGCGACAACGAACGCAGGATCATGCCGCCGCAGAGCAGGGCCATCGGCACCGACAGGCCAAGCCGGTCAGCCAACGTGGTGCCGAGCAGGACGACGGCAATCACCAGCGTGAAACGTTCGCTCTCGCGCTTCAGGTGCGAAAAACGCGCCAGGTGCATGCCGTACGCCAGCGCCGCGGCGAGCAGGAAGGAACCGAAGGCGATGTAGGCGGGGTGGGCGATCGCCTGCAGCAGCCCGGCGTTGCGGTCGAGGTGCGCCATGCCGACGCTGATCTTGAGCAACAGAATTGCATACAGGCTATTGAGCGCCGTCATCAGCATCAAGCGTTCCGTCATCTGACCGCGCGCGTTATTCTCGGCGACGATGCGCATCACCACCGCCGGGCTCGTCGATACGGCGATTGCGGCCACGGCCATGCGCGTCACCGTGGCGAGGTCGAACCAGCCGAGGAAAAGATAGATCGCGCCGAAAGTCAGGCCGCTTTCGACCAAACTGCTGACAATCAGCAGCGGATTGTGGCGCAGCCAGCGCAGGTCGACGCGGCTGCCGAGTTCGAACAGCAGCAGGCCGAGGCCGAGCAGCATCAGCGGACGCAGATCGCCGGTGATGCTGGGCGGAACCCAGGCCAGCACCGCCGGCCCCAGCAACAGCCCGGCGAGCACGTAGCCAATCAGCCGTGGCAGGCGCAGCCAGCGCTCGCAGGCCTCGGCGCTGGCGATGGCCACGATCAGCAGCAGGGCGACGCGGGCAAAAGCGTCAATCTCGAACGGCAGGCTCGATAGAGCGTTCATCTCGTTGTCTCCTTGTCACGCGGCGCCTCCAGTTGTGGCGACGTGCCACCCTGCGGCGTTCCCGCGATCAGCACACCGCAGCCGCGGGTCAAGCCGGCAGCGATCACCGCGCAGGCAAAACCCATGCTCATGGACCTGCAGGGCAATGATGCGGCAGGCTCTCAAACTGCTCTGCCGGAATGGCTGTGGGATGGCTTGATGATAAGTTGCATACACTGAGCGGAGATTTGTCTGTCCCGGTATCACGATGTTGGCGGTTTTTCTCCGCTGTCACCTGCAATCAGCGTGCGCAGGCCCACATAGGGCTTTTCTTCCACGGCAACTGGCGGTTCGATGTTCACCGTGCTCGTGCGTGCCTGGGCCATTTGAATACGCAATGTCTCATTGTGCCGCATCGCCTCGGCGAGCTTGTGTTCCAGATCGGCCACCTGCCGGCCCAGTTGGGCGACATTCCACTGGCGGCGGATCATGGCGGGTGACGAAATCAGTCCGGCGATCAGCGCGCCGAGCCCGAGCGCGACCAGCAGCACCAGCGCCAGCGAGCCTTCGAAACTCCACAATCCCAGCGTGACCGTCACCGGGGCGATGTTCTGCATGGCGAAAATCACCGCGCCGATGGCGCAGACAATACCGATGATCAATCCGAGTTGCATGATGAATCCTCCTTGTGTGCTTGCATGACGAACGGGTTTTCAGTCGAACGCGAAGTGGTAGAACACGTCGATCGCACTATCCTCCCCGGCACGCGTGACAACGGAAATGCGTGGCGTCAGCGCATGCGTCAGCTTCACCGCCCCGGTGGCCGCCGCCAGGCCCTGCTCGTAACCGAGATAGGTGCGCGCCGAAAGGCGCTTGCCGAGGACGAGGATCTGGCCGGTGAGCGGCTCACCCGTCGTTGCCTGGCGCAAGGATACCTCATCGACGCCGAAGGCCTGCGCCAGCTGCGCCGTCACGCCGTCGCCCTGGCCGCCGAGAATCGCGCCGGCGGCGGCCAGCAGCAGCGAGGCGTCGGTGCCGCCCGCGTCCGGGGCACGGCCAAGGACGATCCATGACAGCTTTTCCGCATCCGACACCGGCGGCGTCGAGACCAGACGCACCACCGGCCGCTGCACCGTGCCGGTGACGCTGACGCCGGCCTCGACCGCCAGTCCCTTGCGCAGCGCCAGTATGTTGAGGCCCGGATCGTCGAGCGGCCCCTGGAAGTTCACGATGCCACGCTCGACGCTGAGGCGCTGGCCGTAAGCATCGAAGGTGGCATCGCGGGTGGCGATGCTGCCGGTGGCGGCCAGCCGTGCGGCGCCGGGTCCATCGCCGCCGCGCACCCGCAGGCGGCCGGCAAGGCGCGCGGCCAGCCCGCCGGCGCGCAGATGGAAATGCTCGCCCAGAGCGAAGCCGATGTCGCTCTCGATGTGCGGCCCGCGGCGCGCCGTCGCGGCGCGGCCGAGCACGACGATGTCATCGGCCAGCGCGGGACGGCCCGCCACCGCCTCGGCGATATAGCCGGCATCGGCAAGCAGTTGCGCGCCGAGGCGCAGGCGTGCGTCGGCGTGTTCCAGATTGACCGTGCCGGAAGCCACCACCCAGCGCTCCGTCCGCTGCGCGAGCGGCACGCGGGTGAGCGTGGCGGCGAGGCGCGTGTGCGCTTGCCGCAGGTCGAATTCGCCGCTGACGCTCAGGCGACCCGGCTCCTGCGGCGCGGGGAAGCCGGCCCTGCCCACGATCTGCGCGGCGCGCGGCGGCGGCTGGTGGGGCGCGACGAAAGTCAGCCGCTCCACCAGCGCCCGCTCGCGGTCGAAGCGAATCAGCATTTCGCCGTCGCGCAACTGAATGTTCTCGTCGATCAGGCTGAGGGCCAGCCCGCTGCCGCGCACCTGGCCGCTCAGGAGCGGCGCCGCGAAACTGCCGGCGAGCGTGGCATCGATAGCGAGCGATCCGGCGCTGCTCAGGTTGCCGTCGATGGCCGGACCGAGCCCGCGCAAGTCCGGCACGCTGGCGCGCAGATGGCCGGCGAGGGTGTCGTTTTCCTGGCTTGAGAGGGTCCATTCGCCGCTGGCGCGGGCGGGCGGCGGGCCGGATTTGGGCACCGCCTCGCCCAGCCGCAAGGCAATGCCGTCGAAGCGGCCGCGGCTGCTCCAGTGGCCGGGCCGCCAGATGCTTTCCGCCAGGACGATGCGGCCGGCGGCGAAGGCCAGTTCGGTCGTGCCGAGCGCGATGCGCGCGCGGCTCGCCGTCAGTTGCGTCGGCGCGAGCAGCGCGAGCGGCAGGTCGCCGGAGAGCGTCAGGGTTTCGATGACGCCCTGCCAGGCGGTGTCGCGCCAGTCCTGCGACGCGATGCGCAGCGCTCCGCTGGCGCTCAGGTCGACGCTGCGTCCGGCCGCCAGGCCGGCACTGGCGGCTAGCCGGTGCTGCGCGGGCGTGCCCTCGATCGACAGGTCGAGCGATCCGCCCGAATCGGGCGGCAAACCCGGCAGCCATTGCGCGACCAGCGCCCGATGGCGCGCCAGGTCGGGCACTTTCAGTCTCAGTTGCAGTTTTTCGGCAGCGCCGCCCCAGCCGCTCCAGCCGCCCTTAAGGTACAGGTGGCTGTCGCCGAGCCGGATGTCGAGCAAGCCGCGCAGATGGGCCTTGCCATTCACGGCGAGCAAATGGTCCGGACGGTCGAGCCCGACGAACGTGAGATCGGCGTCGCCGGCCAGCGCCTGGCCGGCCAACCGGCTTGCGCCGAGGGTGAAGCGCAGCCGTCCATCGAGTTGCGGCGCGAGACGGCCGCTGCCCTCGAATTCGGCATTCAGGTCGGCCTGGGGCGCAGCGACGAAAGCGGCAGGATCGAAATGCCGCAAGTGTCCGGCAAAGCGCCAGGCGCGCGCTGCGTCGAGCCGCAGTTCGCCCTGGCCGGACAGTTCCGCCGCGCCATGCGCGAGCAGCAGGCGGGACAGCGTCAGCGTGTCGCCGCGCCGCGCGAGTTCCGCATCGAGCCGTCGCTTCCCGGGGGCGTCGTCGACCAGGGCCAGCGTGGCCTGCTGCGCCGCGGCATCGCCACTCATGAGGACGCGGCCGGCCAGCCGGGCAGGACGCAGGGCGGAATGCAGCGCGGACGGATCGAGTTGCGCCAGCTTGAGATCGGCGTCTCCCGTCGGCCAGGGCGCATCAGTCGGCCAGACCAGATCGACGCGGCCACTCGCCGTCCCGCCAACGCCGACTTTTAACAACAGGCCGTCCAGGCGCAGGCGGCGCGGGCTGGCATCCCAATGCAGAACCAGGCGCGTTTCGGCACGCGAGAATGGCAGCCCGCCCCGGTCCAGCGGCGCCGGCGCGGCATTGTCGGCGCGCAGGCGGCCGGCCAGCGCGCCGTCGCTTTGCGACGCCAGATCGACATCGAGCGCAAGCAGCGCGCGGGGTGCCGTCGCGATAAAAATGCGTGGATCGAGGCCGCGCGCCGTCATGCGCAAGGCCGCCAGCGGCTGGGCGGCAAATGGCCGCAGGCTGGCCTGCCCGGCGATGGAAAAGTTTTGCCCCTGGCCGTCGACGTCGAGGGTGATCGCCTCCAGCGTGCCGCCGGCCTTCGCCGTCACACTCAGCGCCGGCATGCCGCTGCCGACCAGCCGCGCTGCGGCGCGCAGTTCGAAAGGCGCGGTGGCGGCGAGCGTGCCCTGCGCGGTCAAGGCACCGGCGTCGAGGGTGACGGCCAGCGCGTCGAGGCGATGCGTTGTGCGATCGCTGGAATATGCGGCCCGCAGATCGCGGGCCAGGACTTGTGCAGGCTGCGGGGCATCGTGCATGGCGAGAATGCCGATTTCCAGCGCGTCCACCCGCACGGCCAGCGGCAGGCGCAGGGCAGCGGGCGGCGCGGCCGGTTCGGCATCGGCCAGCGCCAGTTCGACGCGGGCGGCTTCGAGGCGGTGGATTTCGAGCAGGCCGTCGAACAGCGACATTGGATTCCAGGCGAGTTCGAGACCGTCGAGGATGTAGCGGTTGCCGGCGGATTCGATGCTCAGACGCTCCACGCTCAGCGGACCGAACAGCCGGCCGCGCGCACCCTCGATCTGCACTGCATCGTCGCTGACCCAGGTCACCCAATCGGATGCCCGCTGCAGTCCCGCTTGCGAAAACAATAGCCAGCTCGCAGCCGCGGCCAACGCGAACACGATGACTGTCGGCATCAGCCACACCGTGCGCCAGATCCGGCGCAGCCAGCGTTTGAACCGCGGGTCCGCCATCAGAACGCCACCATCACGGCAAAATGCGGATACCAGCGGCCGCTGCGGCTGCCGCGCGCCAGATCGAAGGCGAGCGGGCCGACCGGGCTCTGCCAGCGCACGCCGGCGCCGACGCCGACCGCCGGCTGCAGATCGCGCCAGCGGTCGGCGGCATCGCCGACATCGACGAACACCGCCGCGCCCCACGGGCCGCCCGCGTCACCAAACCAGCGGGTGTATTCGAGGCTGCCGACGAGCAGCGTGCGGCCGCCTACCACCGCGTTGCCCGCGGCCACGCCGAGGCTCTGGAAGGCGTGCCCGCGCACGGTTTGTCCGCCGCCGCCGCGGAACAGGTAAGCCTGCGGAATGCCGGAACGCGACGCGGCGGCGGTGAAGCCGGCTTCGCCGCGCAGCGCCAGCGTGTCGCGTTCACCGATGGGCCACCATTGCTGCATGCGCAGCTGGCTGCGCACGAAGTCACTGTCGGACAGCAGGTGTTTCGCTGCCCCGCCGAGCTGGAAGTCGATCAGATTGCCTTGTCGCGGCTTCAGTGGATCGTCGACCGCGCGGCGGATCCAGCGCCAGTCGAGCACCAGTGCAGTGTCGGTCTGGTGGGCGGCGCCAGCGGGGCGCAAGGCCTCGCGCTGCCAGTCAAGGCCGAGCCGCGTCTCGACGCTGCCTTTGACGCGGCTGCGGTTCACCCCCACCACCTGGCGCGTGCTGACCAGGCCTTCGATGTCGCTAGCCTCCAGTCGCCCGCCGAAGCCCAGCCGGTAGCCGCCCGCATCGGGCACCAGGCCGAGGTCGGCGAACAGGGTCTGGCGCTTTTCCTCGATGCGCAGACCACTGTTCAAGTCCCAGGCGCGGCCGAGAAAATCGTGATTGCGGTAATTGAGTTCGCCGCGCGCGCCACTGTTGGTGCCATAGCCGAGACCGAAACCGACGCGCTTGGAGGGCGTCTCGGCCAGCGTCACGCGCACCGGCACGGCCGCATCAACGGCGTCGGCGCCGGCCGGATCGGCCTCGACGATCACCGAATGGAACCACGGCGTGTTCTGCAAGATCGTCTGGAAGTTCAGCAGCGCATCACGGCGGTAGGCGTCGCCCGCGGCGAAGGGCGCGAGCCCCTGCACCAGCGACGCGTCGTAGCGTTTCAGGCCTTCGATGGCGAGCGGGCCGAAGCGGTAGGCCGGGCCGGCGTCGATCACGACCTGCAAGCGCGCCGTCGCGTGCGCCGGATCAACCTCGGCGCGGCTGTCCACGAGGCGCGCGCCGGCATGGTCGGCGGCGGCGACGCTCGCCAGCAGGGCGGATTTGGCCGCCGTCCACTCCGCCGAACGGAAAGCCGCGCCGGCCTTGAGCGGCCAGTCCGCGCGCAAGCGCTCGCGGCGGGCGGCCCGCTCGGCGCCAGCATCCGCCAACTCGCCATGGAATTCGATGGCGACACTCTCGACCCGGGTGCGCGGCCCCGGATCGACTTCGACCAGCAGCCCGGCATCCGCCGTCCGCCGCACCTCGATGCGCGGCGTGAAATAGCCCTCGGTGGCCAACAGATCGCCCGCCGCGCCGCCGGCGCGACGCGTCAGCACTTCCTGCGCGTCGTCGCCGGCCAGCCGCGCCGGCAGATCGAGATGCTTCGTCAACAAGGCGCGTACCGCTTCCGGCGCGACGAGAGACACCGCCACGCCCGGCGCGAGGCTCGCATCGGTCGGAGTTTCCGCGCCGGATGCGGCACTCAGCATGAGCAGGCAACAGCAGGCGACAAAACGCGGTCGACGCTCAGACAACCCGTGCCCTTCCGGTCTCCAGCGTTGATGCAAACTCCGTTGTGGCTGCCAGCAGCCGTGCCGCCTTGACCGCCTGCTCCAGAGCACGGCGCAGCGCGCTGGCCGCACGCAGGCGCGCATCCATTGCGTTGACCGGCAGATGGCCTTGCGCACCGGCCGCCAGCAGATCGGCCTTCTGCGCCTGGTAGGCGCTTTCCATTTCACCCGCTGCCGCTTCGAGGTCGGCGCTGGCGACAGTTCCGGCGGGATCGGACCGCGCCAGCAAGGCCAAAGCGGTGTCGGCGAAGGCCGTGGCTTCCGGGCTGGATTCGCCGTCGGCTATTTCGCCCATGGCGGCGGACGCTTCGACCGCCAGTTCCGTCGCCGTCTCGTAATAGCGCGCCACGCGCAGGATCTCCGGCAGGCGGTGCGCGCTGTCGGCGGACATGCCGGTGCCATGCAAGCGGGTGACGAAATCCGCGATGGCCAGGTTGAGCAGCGCCGCCACCAGCTTGTGGCGGCCCAGCGCCGGGCCTGCGGGCGCTTCGATCGCGGCACGCACCGTGTTCAGCGCGATGCCCCCGAGGCGGCGGACTTCGCGCTGGAGTGCATTGAGCGCCAGCGCCGGCACTGCCAGCACGGTCTTGTCGAGATGGCGCGGGCGGGCTTCGTCCTCCTCGGCACTCTTGAAGCGGGCTTCGAGAAACGTCGTCATGCGCGCGGCAAGCGGCCAGATCAGCACCACGCCGAGCAGATTGAACGCGGTGTGAAACAGCGCCAGCTTGGCGGCCGGCGCTTCGTCGAGCCCCAGCCATTCGCGCAGCACGGACAGGAAGCCGATCAGCCAGGGCAACAGCAGCAGGGCGACGGCGCCGGTAAGCAGGTTGAAGAGGATGTGCGCGGCGGCGGCGCGCTTGGCATTCGGCGTGGCGCCAATGACAGCGAGCAGCGCGGTCACCGTGGTACCGATATTGGCGCCGATGACCACGGCGGCGGCGGCTTCGAGGCTCACCAGGCCGCTCTGCGCGGCAGAGAAGGCCAGCACCAGCGCGGCCGCCGATGCCTGCATGAGCACGGTCATCAGGATGCCGATCAGCACCATCGCAACGACGCCCAGAAAACCCTCCCATTGCGGCAAGGTGACATCCGCCGCGACGCCGGAGAAGGTTTCCTTCAGCATGTCGATGCCGAGGAAGAGCACGCCGAAACCGGCCAGAGCGGTGCCCAGCGCACCGCGTCGGCTGTCCGCGCCGGTCAGCCGCAGCAGCATGCCGACGCCGATCAGCGGCAGGGCGAACAGCTCGATCTTGAATTTCATGCCCACCAGGGCAACCAGCCAGCCGGTCATGGTGGTGCCGACATTGGCGCCGAACAGCACCCACAGCGCCTGGCCCAGCGAGAGCAGGCCGGCGTTGACAAAGCCGATGGTGGCGACCGTCACCGCACTCGACGACTGGACGAGCACGGTCACCAGGGCACCGGAGGCCAGCCCCCGGACGCGCGTCTTCGTCGAGTGGGCGAGAATGCGCTCCAATGACGTCCCGGCGGCAAGCTTCAGGCCATCGGTCATCAGCCCCATGCCGAGCAGAAACAGGCCGACGCCGCCGGCGAGGCCGCCGATCAGGGCGAGGTTGCTCATCGCGCCACCTCGTCCGACACGTGTTGCAGGATGCGGTCGCGGTCGGCTTGCTTGGCGTCATCCAGGCCCGGCAGCAGCAGGGCGAATTCGTCGCAGTCCTGGCGGCCGACGATAGCGTCGGGCTTCCAGAGCATCCATTGCCGAAGTTTCATGATCCGCTTTGCACCAATGTCACGTGTATCGCCGCCGTGCCGCCAGCGCCGACTTTTCAGAAACCGGCTCGCCGACGCCAGAAGACTTTCTCCGCTTCCACGGCCGATAATACGAGAACCCCGGCGGCGGCGATGCGCAGCCAGGTGGCGGCATCGAGATCGGTGGTGTGGAACAGACTCTGCATCAGCGGCAGATGGGTGAACAGCGCCTGCAGCGCCAGCAGCACGCCAATCGCCTGCAGCACACGCGGGTTGCCGAGGAAACCCTCGCGCGAGAGTATGGAAGCGGTCAGTCGGCGGCAGTTGAAGAGGTAGACGATCTGTCCCATGACCAGCATATTCACGGCGGCGGTGCGCGCGAATTCCAGTTCCATGCCGCGCTCGATCTCCCACAGGAACATGCCAAACGAGGTCACTACCAGCAGCACCGTGACATAGCCGATGCGCCAGAGCATGAAGCCGTTGACCAGCGGCTCCCGCGGGTCGCGTGGCGGACGCGCCATGAGGCCCGGCTCGGGGCGCTCGAAGGCAATGGCCAGCGACAGCGTCACCGCCGTGACCATATTGACCCAGAGAATCTGCACCGGGACGATCGGCAGGGTGATGCCGAGCAGCACCGCGATCAGCACCATCGCCGCCTGGCCGGTGCTGGTCGGCAAGACATAAACCACGGCCTTGCGCAGGTTGTCGTAAACCGTGCGGCCTTCCTCGACGGCAGCCTCGATGGAGGCGAAGTTGTCGTCGGCCAGCACCATTTCCGCAGCCTCCTTGGCGGCCTCGGTACCCTTGTGCCCCATCGCCACGCCGACATCGGCGCGCTTCAGGGCCGGCGCGTCGTTGACCCCGTCGCCGGTCATCGCCACCACTTCGCCGTTGGCCTGCATCGCTTCGACCAGCCGCAGCTTGTGTTCGGGACTGGCGCGGGCAAAGACATCCACTTCGCGCACCGCCTGACGCAAGGCCGCCTCGTCCATCGCTTCGACCTCGGCGCCAGTCAGCGCCTTGCTCTCTTCGCCCCGGCCGCCGATGCCCATGGTGTGGGCGATGGCGGCGGCCGTCACGGCGTGGTCGCCAGTGATCATCTTCACACGGATGCCCGCCGCGTGGCAGGCCGCCACGGCGCTGATGGCTTCCTCGCGTGGCGGGTCCATGATGCCGGCCAGCGCGAGCAGCGTGAGGCCGGTTTCGACGTCGGCGAAGGCAAGTTCGCGCTTACCCTGCTCCATGAGCACACAGGCGAGGGCCAGAACACGGAAGCCCTCGGCCGCCAGGATGTCGATCTGCGCATGCCAGAACGCGGGGTCGATGGGCTTGTCTTCACCGGCCTGGCGCTGTTGACTGCACATGCCGATGATGCGCTCCGGCGCGCCCTTGACGAAAGCAATGGCGTGACCCGCATGGTCGTGATGCAGCGTCGCCATGAAGCGGTGCTCGGACTCGAAGGGAATGACATCGATGCGCGGCAACGCTTCGGACTCGAAGCGCGCATCCAGCCCGGCCTTGAAGGCCAGCGTCAGCAACGCGCCTTCGGTCGGATCGCCTTCCAGCTTCCAGTCCCCGTCTTGCTCGCGCAGCGTGGCGTCGTTGCACAGCAGCGCGGCGCGAGCGATGTCGGCAATTTCTGGAATCGCGCCGCCATCGACATCGATCCCCGCCACGCCGAAGCCGCCGCGCGGCGCATAGCCGACGCCCGCGACATCGATCAGCCGCTCGACGGTCGCCAGTTTCTGCACCGTCATTTCATTCCTGGTCAATGTGCCGGTCTTGTCGGAGCAGATGGTCGTCACCGCGCCCAGCGTTTCCACCGCCGGCATGCGGCGGATGATGGCGTTGCGGCCGGCCATGCGCTGCACGCCGATGGCCAGCGTGATGGTCATGATCGCCGGCAGGCCCTCGGGAATGGCCGCCACCGCAAGGCCCACGGCGGCGAGGAACATTTCGCCGGCCGACTGGCCATGCACCAGCATGCCGAAGGCGAGCGTAAAGCCGGCCAGCACCAGAATGCCCGCCGTCAACCAGCGACCGAACACCGCCATCTGCTTCAGCAGCGGCGTCTCGACCGACTCGACTTCGGCCAGCATGCGGCCGATGCGGCCGATCTCGGTGGCATCGCCGGTGGCAACCACCACGCCGCGCCCCTGGCCGAAGACCACCAGGGTGCCCGAGTAGGCCATGCCGGTCCGGTCGCCGATGGGGGCGTCCTCCGCCACCGGCTCCGGCGATTTCTCGACCGGCTCGGATTCACCGGTCAGGGCGGCTTCCTCGACGCGCAGGCTGCGCATTTCGAGCAGGCGCAGGTCGGCTGGCACCTTGTCGCCGGAAGCGAGCAGCACGATATCGCCGGGCACCAGATCGGCGGCGTCGATTTTCTGGCGGCGGCCGTCGCGCATCACCATGGCATGCAGCGACAGCATGTTGCGAATGGCGTCGAGCGATTTCTCCGCCTTGCCTTCCTGGATGAAGCCGATCAGCGCGTTGATGAACACCACGCCGAGAATCACCGCCGTATCGACGCCATGGCCGAGCAGCGCCGTCACGGCGGCGGCGCCGAGCAACACGTAGATGAGGACGTTGTGAAATTGCAGCAGAAAGCGCAGCAACGGTCCGCGCTTCTTCGGCGGGGTCAGGCGGTTGGGGCCGTGCTCGGCCAGGCGGCGCGCGGCCTCGGTCGTGGCCAGGCCGGCGGTGTCGGCGTCATGCGCCGCGAGCGCCTGGGCCGCGGTCATTCGATGCCAAGTCTGATCATTCGCAGTCATGATTTTCCTTTGTATGTGCCTGCTCTGCCGGTGCCAGGAAGAGCCCGCGCGGGCGCGTCAGCAGCCTTGCGGCAATGACGCGGGCCAGGGCCAGGCGTTGCGAATAGTCCGCGCCCCGCGCCTTGAGGCCGATCCACAGTGCGAGATTGGTCAGACCGATCAGCAGCACGCCGCGGACGGTCAACACGGCCAGTTGCCTATTTTTAGACCATTATCATTCCCACTCAATAGTTAACAAGCCTTCCATTGGCTTGTATTTATGAGTAATTATTTTTGCCGAGTGCGGAAATACCATGAAAAGTACCATTCCTAGAGACCTGCTTGGCGTTGCCCGTCATTGCTTGTAGTTGCCAAACAACAGACCGATTTTCGGTGTGAAAGCGAATGCCTTCGACTAAGTCTTCAAACGCAATCATGGTATCGGAATTAGGCATCTTTTGACACCAAGAGCCTTGTCCAACGTGGTATGAGCCTGAACGAGGTGCGTATTTCTAACCTGGAATGAGCCTGAAGCAAAGAATACGAAGGCCCGGGGTCAGTGGGTTGATCATCCTGGAGATGGTGATCAACATGAACGAAGAA
>Ga0208244_101279_pt1 | contig 14579 bp, 18 predicted proteins | sample SubbioCR12Aug_5A_FD_184828 | JGI IMG/M metagenome (GOLD analysis project Ga0208244, IMG submission 184828) | Serpentinite rock and fluid subsurface biosphere microbial communities from McLaughlin Reserve, California, USA - CR12Aug_5A (SPAdes) | ecosystem: Environmental > Terrestrial > Deep... | reverse complement strand
CCGCCTCTTCCGTCGCCTGTCCGGTAAGTACCTGCACTATGCCATGTCATGCGGATGAATAACCCTCCGTAGTGACCCCAATCGGCAGGCCACCACTCCTTTGAGTCAGTCATTAATTTATACAGATCCTTTTTCAGAGCAGAGAAATCAAGTTTCTTAAACTCTTCGGCATAATTAAAACCGGGGTCCATCGGATTGGAATCAGGGTGATGTTGATGCAGAATTCCAAGGTTAAGTTGGTTGGGCCACCAGTCCTTATTCGAAGTGCCTCTCATTGCAGAGGTTCTGCCCGTTACAGGGCATTTGCCTGTTTTGTTTGAATTTTCTTCCATTTTATTATCCATGCTTGTTATTGATTTGAATTGTTATTTTAATTTAATTTTTCTTTTTTATAAATGCAATAGAACAACGGTCATTTAGTAATATAAACTGCCGTTTTCACTGCCTATTATGGATAGTAACAATTTTTAAACCGAACTCGTGCAAATAAGAAATGAAAATTTAACCGCAGATTGTTATATGAGGTTTGTGAATAAGGTTTTGAACGATTCGCAGCCTGGTTAAGTGGTGAACTTGGACTTACATACATGTCAGCATTTACCAACATCCAAGAGAAGCACCGCACTTGATTTAACCACCTCACCCTCCGTTGAACCAAGCGCCTGTTGTAAATAATGTTTATTTGTTAATCACTCTTAGCAACCCGTAAAATTTTCTCTATCTTACGCCCCTTTGCCAACTCATCTACCAGCTTATCTAAATACCTTACTTTTTGCGTTAGAGGATTTTCAATTTCTTCTACCCGATAACCGCATATTACACCTGTAATTAAATTAGCACTTGGGGTTAAAGTTGCCTTCTGAAAGAATTGCTCAAAAGTTACTTTATCTTCAATTAGTTTTTGCAGCTTTTTTTCATCATAACCTGTCAGCCATTCAATTACTTGATGCAACTCTTCTTTAGTTCTTCCCTTTTTTTCCACTTTAGCGAGATAGTGAGGATATACAGATGCAAATGTCATTTGTGCGATTCGTTCATCGTGTTCGGGTGTTGTTTTCATTTCTTAATTTCCTTTATCAAAATGTTCTTTCTGTATTCTATCATTCTTTCAATTAAATCTGTTGGAAGCGGTTTGTCTAACGGAAACTGTACAGAACCTTTCCCCTTTTTATAATTTTTTAGTTCTATATCAAATTTTTCCATCGTTGTCGGGTGAGGATAAAGTCCAACATGGTTTTTATATCCTGCAATCATAATCTGTTGTTCTCTCTTGCCTCCTTCTGTAAGAGCATACGCAGGGATGTTGTAATTAAGCAATTCGTTTGCGTTTGGTACAACTTTAAAAATAGATCCCTTTAATTCGAGTAGTGCTGTTCTTGTTTTTTCCGGTTGAGCATCGAAATACTCTTTAACTGATTTGAATTCTTTTTTATCACTCATTATCCTGGTGCTCTGGTTAACAAAATTGCAAATGAAGTTGTGCGTGTGAATTCATATTTTTACGAAGCCGCGAAAATTCACTTTGTTTATTAATAACAAATAATCGAGGTCTTTTAAGATGCTTTTAAGCGGGTTTGATTTCCCTACCTGCCTGGCTCCGAGCAAAACAATTACCAGTCCACCGTTAATCTTTTCGCTTATTCTATTCTCTAATATTCTTGGAATCATAATTTTTTCTCCCAAAATTACATATTAAAAACAAAATGCCTAAATGTTCGAACTAAAAGTCACTACAATATCCAGCGGTAATTTCATATGTTGGTAAATAACGTCTGGCGGTATGGCGTCGTTGGGGATTGCAGGCGACTTTCCTGTCAAGTTACACCGAACTTGATGCGCGGTAGGACGCTCGAATTCACTACAAGCCCCGCCATTACTTATACACCATGTTGGGCAAAGTAGTCTATTCTTTTTTGTTGTAAAAATCTGTAATTAATTCATCAACTGTTTTATTATATATTTCTTTGAATGCAAATATTTTATCTTCAATAACATACATCTCTTTAAAAAGCTCAAGTCCCCAATTATCAATTAAATACTTTACGAATAAACCAGATAAAGGATAAGCTATTGTCCATCCATCAGGAGAAGGGGCTTTTCCCCAAAAAGAAAACATAGAACCTTCCAATATTAACTCTTTAAAATCCGGAGATTTAATATATTCAAGATGACTATCTAATATCTTGTAATTGCTGACTACTCTTGAGGTATCTTGACCCCACTCATAATAACCTTGTATACCTTCAATAAAAAATGAATTAGTCGTTAATCCAACTGTTTTCTCCCATATCACATGAAATGCTTCATGTTCGATAAGTCCAATATAAAAACCGACACAGTGCAGTTGTTTCATGAATGTTGTTCCAAAGGTTCTATCTCTCGATAATTCATCAAACCCTTGCATAAAATAAAAATTTGCAAAAAATGTAGCTTCATTTGGTTCTGAATGAATATAGGTAATAATTGGGTCGGGAACTGGTTCTAAGTTAAATTGTTTATAAACTTTTCTCGGGAAAGAATCTAATATCGCTACACTTTCGGCAACCATTACAGAATCAATGTTTTTTGAAACATAGAGTATAAAATCTTGGGTTGCTATCGTTGTATAATTATTATTTCTGATCGAAATCAAATCAATCTCAGATTCATCTGGTAAATGATTTCCCAAAATAACTCTCTCATTATTTCTAACAATAGTATATGGGTATAACTGAAATTGTGACTGAAGTAACCATACAGTATTAAGCGTATTGCCCGTATAAACCATTCGGGAGGGTGATGTATAATAGATGCCATCATTTGGCTCAACATAATAATTGTCTAAAAACTTAAATCCGTTTTCAACCTTCTTAATGGGGGTGTCAAATTTGTCCCATTTTTTAAAGCCGTCAATTGGCCCGTGTATCAATAGTGGTCTTTTATAATCATCTTCGTTTAATTCCGACTCTTTTTTTGCTACTAGTGTTGTGTCTTCCAAGAAGTATCCATAAATCCTTTTATATTCATTATCATTTGCATACTTATCAGATAAGACCATTATTTTATCTGCATTCTCATAAAATGAGTTCCAGTATTTATAAGTACTATCGGGTTGAGGCAAGGTTAATACGTCGATATATTCCTGACAATAGGAAATATCAATAACTGAGAATATTAATGCTAAAACAATAATAATTTTTTTCATAATTACTCCATTCTTATAATCTCCGTTTTTTTACTATTTTGCACAACGTTTTGCGTGTATGAAAAGTTGCCGATTGCAGGCGATTTCCTGTCAAGTTACATCCCGATAGTTATCGGAATTGAAGCGGGCTATCCCTATGAATATCGGGAGACGGCCTACTGTCCCGGCAATTTTTTATACCGCATGTTGTGCGTTCGTTTTTCTTTTCAAATATTCTCAATAAAAGCAGCTCTATGATATATTCAACCCTTTGAACAGGCGTACCAGCCGGTCTTAATTTATTGTGAAGTTTTTTTAATGCGTTGTTAATTTTATTATCTGCGTAATGTACTGTTGATCTACCCATTATCATCCTTAATTAGCTTGTGCGTTTTGTACCAGTAAAAGAAAGCTTCCGGATTTGATTTTTTTAACCTGTTCATTCTCGGCCAAAGAGGATTGGTAATTATCCACTCTTTCATTTGTAAAGGGTTGCTGTATTTTTCAACATTTTTCTGTTTGTCTCTTATTGCTGCTGCAATATAAGCAGCTTTGGAAGCAGCTGTAATTGCCTTTTCCAGGTGAAATGTTTCTGAGAAGATAAAGCCGGATACCCTGTAACTGCCTCTTTGAAGTTCATCAAAATTTCCATCGCCTGCATTTCCTCTGCTTGTAATGCATAGTGCTGTTTCAATAATGTCACTTACAACATCATCACAACTGAAATTATTTTTCTCCCGGTAACTCAGCTCTGTTTCCGCAAAAGAATTAAAAGTTTCTGCAACAACCTTAATATCAGTTATAATGTCAAATAAACTAGAGATATCATAAAGCTGTTTCATTATTTCCATACTCATACTGGTTTCATTTTTAAAGTATGGAATTCCGGTTGTATTTGGTGCGAATGCGGTAAGTTTGTCACCCAAAATATCCTCGGCGGATGGAACCGGGATGGAAATATTTTTTTCATTCGAAATTACAAAATCAGAGATAATAGGAATATTAGTGATGTTTTGATATGTTGCTTTTTCAAATAAAATATCAAGTAAAATATACTCTTCTTCGGCTTGTGTTTTGTGAACGGGAGTATAATAAAATTTGTAATGTGCCTTTCTGATTTTAGATTCTGTAATTCTTGCCTGTTGCTCCAATCTGGTAAAAAACTGTTCTTTTGCTAATTCCTGAAAAAGCGTTTTAAGCTCCTTTTGTTCATTCTGAATTATTATATCAATATCAATTGAGAGTCTTCTTGAAGAATTTAAAAGCAGCATTAATGCTGTACCGCCTTTAAATACAAAATCCAGATTAACTTTTGCTAGTCCTTCGAGCAATAATAATGCTCTGATAACTTTTTCAACAAGTATCTTATCCGCATTTCTTTTTTTGGCAGATACTTTATTAATCCATAGTCTGTCAAGCGTTTGTTTATCTATCATAAATCTATAATGTGGCAGCAGAATCAGGTTTGCTGCCGGTATTTTGATACTTTGTTTAAGTAGTTGTCTATTTGCTCTTTTTTTCTTCTGCGGGCTGCATATCTTAACAATTTGTTTTCATTAATAGCATATTTATTAAATGCTTCTTCAAATATTCTGTTTTTTTCTGCTCCTTGTTGTGCATCTAAAATGTCCGTATCGGTATATAAATCGACTAATAATTTTTCCAGAGTTGTTGTTTTTATTCCTTTTATAATCTGAACAGGTGCTTCTGTAACTAAGGATTTAATTATCCAAACCTCTTTATCCTCAGGTAAATATTTGTTCAACAACTCTTTCTCAGGATTAATGAACACTGAATATTTAGCTTCTTTAAGCAAATAGAAAACTGAATCAGTTGCATCTTTTTCAACTTCAACTAATAAAAAGATTTTTCCCGGTTGATGAAGCATAAACTCATTAAATAATGAAGTTGACCATAGGCAGTAATTTAGAAAAGGAAAGTTTTTTTTAAGTAATTGGTCAAGTTTTATCAGTTTAGGATGAATTTCCGGAATAAAATTTTGCTTGTTCCCCAAAATATATTTTCCGCGTCCAATTCTGTTTAATACACCTGTCTGAATAAGTGAATAAATTCTCCAGTTTATTGTGCTCTTTTTAAGCTCAGGTTCAGATTCTCTGTAAAAATCAATGATTTGCTCATTGTCAATTACATCTTTATCTAAAAACCGGTTTTTAAGTTTGTCGATATTTAATTTTTGCTTGTTGATTGTAATTTTTTTTACAAATATACTAAACTAAATATTGGCAGCAAATACAAAATGCTGCCGAATTATAGAAAATAAAGTCTTTTTGTTTTTTAATACAAATATAAAGGGATTTACATATAGAATGATGAGAGCACTTTTGATAAAATTCAATGCATGACGCACAACGGTTACGTATATGAAACGTTTGGCATTTCGAAGCACTTTCCTGTCAAGTTATAAGTGCATTTGATACGAGCTGTGCCACTCGATAACCCACTGACTGCCAAATGTTTTATATACGATGTTGGCAGCTGGTGTTCTTGTTATCTCTATATATTAACGAATTAATTCTGTCCAAATTTTTCATCAACGATTGATTTTAATTTTCCATCGTCAAGTTGTTTTGAGTATCCTATGTCTTTGAGCAAAGGGTATCCAAACTTTTGATAGAAACCTATTACATCAGGAAGTATGTCATAGTATAAACTTGACAAGTGTCTCACTTTTCTGAGTCTTGCTAACTCCAAATCGTTTATTGTTAGTTCAATGATAGAATTGTCAGCATCTTCAATGAGTTTTTGTACAGAATAAATATCAGCAAGAGATTTCTGTGTCTCAAAATTCAGTTTGCTTACTAAACCAGAGTTTGTTGTAGTTTTGTAGGCAGTTGAGCGAAGCATTGGTAATTGAGTACCCTGCCATCCTTCTAATTGGAAGCCGTAAAGACTTTGGAAAGTATCAGGATTATGATTTGCAATACTATCAATCTGCTGTGATATTTTGTAATAATAATTAAAAGTATGTACAATTCTGTCGTGATTGTAGCTTAATTCAAGGGCTATGCTTTTAAGGGCGATTTCAACCTCCTTTTCAGACTTACTGTTCTCCCGAACTTCTGTTAACCAAAATGCAAGGAATACACTTGCAAAAACAATAACACCTTGAATCAAGTGATTCAAAAAATTTTCTTTTATCTGAATTGCAGGTAACCTTAGTTTTTTCATGGTACTTTGGTTAATCTGAGTTTATGTGGACTTGTTTTGGGAATTCTCTCAATCAGTTTCCGGGCTTCAAGGTCAAGTTTTACCGTAACCATATACCAAACAACTTTACCATCAAAACTTTCAGAAAGCTCTTTTACTGCAAGGTCAGTTAATTCATAAAAACTTATTTCTGAAGATTCTTTTAGTGTTGAAAGAATGAAGTTTTTGATTACTTCATACCTTCTTAAAAGAATGTTAACTCCTTGTTTACCGCTTGGGTGCAACGTCACTATTTTTGTTTCGCTCATACGGTTTTCGCTTTAAATGAGTATTTGCTAAATAAAATCCCAACTAACAAAAAAGGGATTAAGTGGTCAACCATATTTAGTATAGTATAGTCTAATGGGAATAAATACCAATTCATCTGTGCTAAATCACTTGCAAAGCCGATTATTAAAGCCACAAAGAGCGTCATTAGCAGAATTGATTTTGTAGTTTGAACTCTTGAAATTTGTATCAAGAAATAAAGCAGCAAAACTGTAACAAAGTTGTGCGCAACGCTTCCTAAAAATGAGAGCATACTAAAAAGTTCTGTTTTGCCGCGCTTAAAAACCATCAATGTAATTCTGGGTCCCGTTTCAATTCTTTTTTCCATTTCGCTTAATGCTTGTGGTGTATCTTCTTTTGGGAAACCCGGATAGTGATAGACACCGTCTTTTATTAAATGCTCTTTAAGCAATTCAGTATTTATTACATTGTCGGGTATTGAATTGAGCGTATTAGAATGAAAAGGTAAAACCATCCAAGAAATTGCATTCCAAACAAATAGAATTAATGTACCTGCAATCAGGCTTAAGATTTTTCGTTTCATTCTTTCTCTCCTTTTTCGCTATTAGAACTTCTTTTTTTTCTTAGCAGATATTCCAATAGGCAAACCAACTGCTATTCCAATGGGAATTGACCAAATCCAAATAGAGCTGTCTTTTGTAGCAAGTTGCACTACTATTGAAATCAATGCTGCAACGATAGCACCCATTGCCATTCCAGTTGCCGGGTTTAATTGAAACTTCTTTTTCATTGTCATTCCGTTTAAATTTGTTATTAGTTTACTGTCGCAAGTTGATGCATTATTTTTTCAAACTCTTTATGGGTTGCTCTTTCCTCGTTTCTTTCACAAGAAATTATCAGGAAGGTAAAAAGGCCAAATGAGAACAACCTTGTATTTATTTTATTCATTTCGATTTGGTATTTCCTGGAATACTCTGGTCTTGCCAGGGTTTACTCCCTTTCGTTTCATTCCAAATAAAAATCTCATCATATTATTTCTCCGTATGATTTGGTACATGCCAATGGTAACAATAAAAGATGTAGTAAATATAATAAGAAATTTTTCCAGTATTGATAAATTCCATTGAACAACAAAAAAACCAAAAATAATAATAATGGTTTGATGTAGGATATAAAAGGGTAAAATACCTTGATTGAGGTCGTTCAAATAGCGATGATTAAAGTCCAAAAATTTCTTTCCAAGACCAATAAATGCAAATACCCAACAAATGCTGTTCAGATTTTTCAGAATGATTGAGAAAAAACAATCCAATGTATATGCTGGTATCGAAATATTGTCAAGAAAAGTTTTATTGATTAAATACAAACTCCAACAAGTGATGCCTAACAATAGAAATTTATAAGCATTTTTTTCAATGAATAAAATGATTTTCTGATTGATTTGCAGAATAAACCCCAAAAGGAAATAGAGTGAAAATGTTGCGAAATCAGCCCAGTTCAGATATTGAGGAAATAGAGGTCGCAAAAGAAACTCAAGTAAAACAAATGGTATGATGATATACCAAAAAGTATAAAATGAACGGAACAATTTATCGGATTGTTCACACACCTTATTTTGGTTTTTAAGAAAAAGTTTGAACAGTGGGAGAAACAAAATTGTTTGAACGAATAAATACACTAAATACCAGATGTGGTATCCTAAATATCCAGTCCATATCAGGTTCCACCCAAAATTTTCATTTATTAAACCATTTGGCAATTGTATCAGAAAAGTAAGATAGTTGCCTTCAAATCCTGATTGTTGAATAGCTTCAAAAAATTTTTGCGGTGGAATTAATATCAAAATACCAAAAATATAGGGGATGATTAGCCGTTTTATCCTTCCATTTAAAAAATTTTCTCTTTTGGATTTCATTGCGAAATAAGTACCTGCACCTGAAACGAGGAAAATAATATACATTCGCCAACTATGCATAAATTCAATGATATAGTTGATTGAAATGCTTGTTTCAGCGTTTTTCAAATGCCACGGATAAGTATCAAAAAGGCGAAAGGAGTGAAAAACAAATAGCAGACCGAAGGCTATAACTCTTAGCCAGTCAATATAATACATACGTTGATTAGTGCTCATATCTAATTGCTGGTTTGAGTTTCAAAATACTTTGAGATTGACGGAAGCATATATTCCTTCAACCTGATATGTAGCCTGTCCGTATGCCCACCATCAAACCATAGAGTCTTAATCTTGATTTGGTTTTGCTCCAGCAAGTTAGAAACATAAATTGTACCGTCAGTTATCCATCCATCATTTAATCCACAGTCCAATATGATTTTTATTCTCTTTAGATTGGAATGGTGTTCCTTAATTTTTCCTTCCCAATCACCAAAGCCATTAATCCAACATTTAAATTGTTCGTCATTTGGGTTGGTTTCTGTAACAGATGTATCTGGTAAATAAAAAAATGGAGGGGTTTCTAATTCTGAATTCGGACAAAAAGCACTGCCATAAGCGAGTAAAAAGCCTTTTAGATATCCTTCATATGGCCCATATCTCAAATTAGCAGTAAGGTATTTGTACCGCTCAATCTCATTTAATTCTGGCTCATTAAAGTATTTGTTAATTGCTTGCTGTAATTCCGAAAGGTTTTGATATGATGTTAAAAATCTGCTTTTGAGAATACCATTAGAATCAAATAAACCGGGGCTTAATGAATATACCATACCAAAAATATCAGGATGGTTCATTGCTATATGTAAAGCCCCAAAGCCCCCCATTGAATTACCTGCAATAGCTCGTGACTTTGGTGAAGGATTTGTTTTGTATTTCCTGTCTATGTACTGGACTATGTCATAGGCAATATAGTCTTCCCAATTCCCATTGATTGGCGAATTAACATAAAAGCTACCGCCTAAAAAGGTATTGCCGTCAACTAATACTATAATCATTTCATTTATTAGTTGATGTTCAATTAAAGAATCTGCTGCTTTTTGCAGTTCAAACCCACTATACTCGCCAAATAGAAATTCGTTAATTGGGCTTGTAAAGCCGGGTAAATAATAAACAACAGGATAACTTTTATTTGAGCTGCCATAATTTGGAGGCAAATAAACAGCAACTTTTTGAAGAGAGTCTAATCCCAACTTATTGTTATTCAGCGACAATGCGTTAATAGATTCGATAGTCAAGTGGCTTTGACCAAAGCTTTTTTCCAATGTTAATGCCATCAAAAAAAGCGATGCGAGTAAAAAAAGTTTTGTGTTCATCCGAATTCCTAATAAAGTTTCGGGCAAAACTACATTTTGGTGTCGGGATAAATGCCCGAAAGTGTAAGTTCGGACTACAAGTTTTTTTCAAGAAACCAATGGAATCTCCGACTGGGAAAGGTTGGACTCATTCGGAAAAGTCAAAAGCAGACTTTTTAAATTCAGATGGCGTTTTACCTGTGAATTGTTTGAACACGCTGTTAAAGGTTGATTTGGAATTAAATCCGCACTCGAACGCTATTCCAAGCATAGAATAATGAGAATATTTTGGGTCAGACAACAGGCTTTTCACTTCATTAATCCTGTATCCATTAGTAAACTCGTAAAAATTTTTATTAAACGTTTCATTAATTATTTGTGAAAGGTTATTTGGTGTAGTTTCAAGTTTGTCTGCCAATTCTTTTAAAGTCAGGTTTTCATTTAAATAGGGTTTTTCGTTCTCCATAGATTTGGTCAACCTCTGTATAAGTTTTTCTTTTTCTACATCCTTTAATGATGAAGTTGCATATTTGGGTTTTAGAGTTGAAGCAGTTTCAATTTGTGAAATTGAATTGCCATTTAATAATATGGGTTTTTGTTTGATACCATAATAACCTAAAAAATAAATTATTATAGTAAGGGTGATGTACATTAAATTGTCTCCGTCTTCATAAGAGATAAATTTAAAATAATCACTTAACAAGCCCATCAATACAGAGACGAATGAAACAAATGCCATACAAAACAAAACTATTTTTAACCAATGCAAGTCTATGTTTTTTATGTTCGAGTAGCTTTGTTTGATTTGTTTAAGGTGTTTCTTCAATAAAAGAAGGGAAACGATTGAATAAACAGGAATTGAAAAATTAATAAAAAACTCAGCTATGTAAATGTAAACTGATGTCTCCCCTTGTGTTTGCCTTTCGTAATAGATTAATTTCTCTTGAGGGCTTAAAAAATAAAAGTCATAAACTAAAAAAGAGGTGATCAATAAAAAGGGTATGGCGTGAAGTAGAAAATCCCGAAAGAAATATGCATTATTTTCTTTTACCAATGATCTGGTATAAAACAGTAATATGGGACCTAATATTATTGGCAAAGTATAAGTAAGTCCCAGCAAATGTGGGTATTCGAATATGAAGTTACTTCGAAATAAATATTGCTCAATCAACACAAAACCAATTATGCAGAAAAACAACAAAAGCAATCTTGGAGGAAGTCTGTTCTTTCCACTATCCAGAAGTAAAACACCAAAGAAGAAAGACTGAATTGCACCAAGTAAAAATATTATGTCCATTAATTTAGTTATTCAATTTTATTGCTGTTAGTTATCTGAGGTTGTCAATGTTGGTTCTGTCTCGTTACACTTGCTGCCAACGTTTCGGGGGTTTGCGATGGCGGGGAGTTTTAGCACTAAACTTCATTCGGAGAACTGAACTTCCACCTTGCACAAATGTGTCTGCGAAGCACGGAACCGCCACTTTTGGCAAGGTGCTGTTATGCCCAGTGCTGTTGTCGTTAGTGTCTGAATGTACGCTATGTAAATGCAAATTGTCGTTCAAATTTTGTCCTTAATTAAATGTGTTTTTTATTTCTACCAACTTCATTATAATGGTTTATTAGTGCTTGATATTCTTCTGGTATTTCTTTAAACTTCTCAAGAGCGGAAGAAGATGAATCACAATAGTCACGAATCATAAACGCAATGAGAAACTGCACAAAACCAATTCCTATTTTGACTAAGTCAATGTGCATTGTGTTCTTATGCATATCTCTTATCTGAAGAAGTGATGGATATGTTGGATGTGCATTTATAGAGAGCATATTGTATAGTTGCAAAAAATCCTCGCTAATACCAGCCCTTTGGGACATTTCTTCCCAACTTACATACTTAAGCGTGTTGTTTTCAATAATAACTTGAAAGTTTTTTGCTTCAAAAAATTTTCTTTTATTGGTATCAGACAAATTTTTAAATAACTCTGTTGATTTTATGTCTTCGGTAGCGGCAGTAATCGTTTCATTGCCTATTTCTAAATCTTTTTTATTCTTCTCAGTCTCGTCCCAATTTAGTTTGTGTTTTGATTTTACTCCACAAAGAATCCAAAGACTGAACCTTGTGATAAGTTGTTCTTCGTCACTTAAGGAGTTAATAAAAAGGTGATTGAATGCCAAGTATGTTTCAAACTGCGACCTAATAAGTGTAAATACTGATGTTGGATCAAAAAAAATTAATTGGTCTTCAAGTAATTTGGATTGAAAAGACGATTTATGAACTAATGTGTTTGTTGAAATAATATGATGTAATAATTTTTGCGAAAATAAATCAATAGCATCAAAATCTTTTGGCAACCACTCTGGTCTATAATTGTCAGCATTGAAGGTAATTATGTAAATGAATGAATCAATTAAATTTTCATAGTTGTCTTTTACTTGTCCATCAATTATTTCTTCTCTAAAAAGGTTTGTAATCATATTGTCGTTTTGTTGTCCAACGATTTATTTTTTTGTCTTTGTTACAGTTACTCTGTCTGCAAATTTTGGCGCTCTCTTTAACCACCAATTAAATAATCTGATTTCAAGGATTGATAGCATTACAAGCATTGAATGTTCCTCTGAATAATAGTCCAATTTAAAACCGTGAAGAATTGGATTTCGGTTAAATGTGTCTGCGTCTTTTGAACCCTCAAATAGTTTATGAATAAAGCCGTTGTAATTCTGTGCATCATCTTTTAAGGAAAACAACAGTCGCTCTTCCCAAATGTCGACAGGAATTGTCGGGCGAATGCTTTCGGAGTTTTTAAGTCCACCAGTTTCTCTCAACAAACCTTCAAGTTGTGGAAAGAGTGTCGGAATGGAAAGAGTATACTTACTACTGAAATGGGCTTCAAAACCGTCTGATAGAATTTCTTTTCTTTTTTTGAACAATTCCATTTCATCGTAAATTGCGTTTAGCAGATTAAGAATATGTTCCCCTTTAAAATTTGATTTAAAAGTGTCAAGAATATCCTTCTTGGTAAGTTGTCCCAATTTTAATTTTTCGTGTAATTCCAAAGCTTGTCCAACGGTTACAGCTAAACCGAAAAAATATAAATCATTGTCTTTGCAAAAGTTTTTTAGTGGAAGTTGAGCAGAAGAATGAATGTTTAAAATATCTTTTGTAAAATCAATCGTCAAGTCGTTTCCGCAACAGTCGCATTTTGCATTTATGGGAATTTGTCGTGGTCGTAATTCCTTATTTATGCAACAATATTTGTATTTCAGTCCAGAACCGCAAGGACATAATTCATTTCTTCCAGTTTTTCGTGTCGTAGTCATTGTCGTTTTTTAGCATTGGGCATAACGGCTGAGGCTAAAAGCTGGCGGGCATTTCGGAGCACTTCACTGTCAAACTACTTAGTAAACCTCTATTAATACTTGCAATTTCTGTAACTATTAAAAACAAAACTTTTGAACTTCTAAACCTTTCAAGTAATCTATTTTTCAAAGTAGTTTCTTCGCTACTGTCTTTAACTGAATACGTTTTTTTATGGCTATCACTGAAGGAAAAATCATATTTATTAGATTTATTCCAAAGTTGAAGTAACCCATAATACTTCATGTCACTTTCAGTAGGGTTAGTTGTCCCCATGCCATTAAATGCGACATATATTCCATTTCTATAATTACTCATTTGCTTTTGATTTAATTATTATTGAATCAGAGTTTACTGTTGTTTGATTTATTGTTTTTGAAGGTTGTACAATTATTTCTGTTTTGTTTTCGCTTTTATTAATATTTAGGGATTGATCTTGCTTTGCCATCGTTAACATGAGGATGCCAATTCCAATAATAAAAAAATGAATTATCAACCAAAATACATTGTGTGGTATTTTAGCAATAATCCAAAAATTCTTTTTATTTGTTAAATCTGCTTCCCTTCTTAAAGTTAATATTTTTGGTGAGCTCCCACAATTATTTTCAAGATATTCATTCCATTTGTCTAATCTTTTTTGTCCCATCTGATGGATTTGGAATAATTTCCATACCATAAGCACTCCAACAACACCTAAAACAATTACAAACCACATCATTATCTTTGTTTCATTACTGAATCCTTGCTGAACTATAAATCCAGAAATAATTGATGCAATTGTTAAAATTAGAACCGATACACGTTCCCTCAAATCTTCCAAATGTCGCATTTCATTCCATGTTTGCTCCATATAAAAGAACATAAATTTTTCTTCTCTGTCGTTCATTGTATTCATTTTAATATGTATGCTAACACTGCGATTAGCCGAAGTTTTTGCTGAAAGCAAAAATTTGGGTGAGGAGCGCAAGGCGAACCCTTCAGAGGTGAGCCTGAGCACCGCAACCGGCTAATCGCTGTTATATTCCCCGACCTACGAAGTGGGGAGGGCGAGGAGCAACCAAAGGTTGCGACGAAGAGTTCTTTTGCATTCAAAGGCAAAGATCTTCAGCTCTGTTTTTTAACCCAAAAAAATGCCTATCAACTGCAAAAGAATTGAATATAACATTTTTTTTACGCAAACTTGCGTAAAAGCCACTTTAAATACTATATTTACTGCGTAATAACCACAAAATATTAGATAGTCAACCCTTAAAAAGCCATTTTTAAGGAGGAATGCTGTAACCACGGACCGACAAATGAAATAATCGGTAAAATAATCTGGCGATAAAAAAACGACAAAAAAGATGATGACCATTTTCTCATCAT
>Ga0208244_101278_pt1 | contig 14588 bp, 12 predicted proteins | sample SubbioCR12Aug_5A_FD_184828 | JGI IMG/M metagenome (GOLD analysis project Ga0208244, IMG submission 184828) | Serpentinite rock and fluid subsurface biosphere microbial communities from McLaughlin Reserve, California, USA - CR12Aug_5A (SPAdes) | ecosystem: Environmental > Terrestrial > Deep... | reverse complement strand
AGAGCGTGAACAGCGGGTCGCCGTTGGTGAGCCGGCTCCAGACGAAGACCATCGCCGTGCACGGCGCCGCCGCGAGCAGGATCAGGCCGGCGATGTAGCTGTCGATCTGGTCGGCGGGCAGCAGCGGGGCAAACAGGTGCCGGATGAACAGCCAGCCCAGCAGCGCCATGGAGAAAGGCTTGACCAGCCAGTTGACCACCAGCGTCACGCCGATGCCGCGCACATGCTGCCTGACCTGATGCAGGGCGCCGAAGTCCACCTTCACCAGCATCGGGATGATCATCACCCAGATGAGCAGGCCAACGGGAAGATTCACGTTGGCGAACTCCATCCGGCCCAGCGCCTGGAACGGCGCCGGCAGGAACTGGCCGAGCGCGATGCCGGCGACGATGCAGAGGAACACCCACAGGGTCAGCCAGCGTTCGAACAGGCTCATCGCGATTTTGCCATCCTTGCCGGCGGCGGCCTTGGCGGTGACTTCGCATTGCGCGCTCATTCAATGCTCCTCATGAATACGGCGGGCGGCGGCGATCGCGTCCTCGCGGCTCAGGGTTTCCAACGGCAGCGCGAGGAAGGCCTCGATGCGCCGCCTGAGTTGCCGGTAGGCCGTCTCGAAAGCTGCGCGCCGTGCCGCCATGGGTTCGACATGCGCCGGATCGGGAATGCCCCAGTGCGCCGTCGCCGGGTGTCCCGGCCACACCGGGCAGGCTTCGTTCGCGGCGTTGTCGCAGACAGTGAAGATGAAATCGAAAGTCAGTCTCCCGGATACGGCGAATTCATCCCAGGATTTGCTGCGGGCGTCGGGCAGCGAAATGCCGTGCCGTTCCAGCGTCTCCAGCGCGACGGGATTCACCCGCCCGGCCGGCTTCGAGCCGGCGGAAAAGGCGCGCACGCGGCCGCCGCCGAGATGGTTGAAAAGCGCCTCGCCGAGGATGCTGCGGGCGGAGTTGCCGGTGCACAGGACGAGGATGTTGAAGGTGCGTTGCGTCATGGTCGGCGGACAGGGCTTGCCGCCGCAGCAGTTCTCGGTGAGGAAGCCGACGATGCCGTTCATGACCGCGAAGTCGGCGGAATAGAAGATGAAGCGGCTCTGCTGGCGCGACTGCACCAGTCCGGCGTTGGCGAGCTGCGAGAGATGAAAGGACAGCGTCGCCGCCGGCACGCCGAGGCGCGCGCCGATGTCGCCGGCGCACAGGCCTTCCGGTCCGGCTTCGACGAGCAGGCGGAACACGGCCAAACGGGTTTCCTGGGCCAGCGCAGCCAATGCGGTCACGGCGCATTTTATTTCCATGTTTCGAATAATATGGAAACAAGGCGCAAGGGGCAAGCTTAAGGAAACACAGAACAAGTTGGTTCCGTTCATGGTTCGACCGTTCGACAAGCTCACGGCTCACCACGAACGGAATCAACAACTTGCCGTTCGCCCTGAGCCTGTCGAAGGGAGCCTGTCGAAGGGAGCCTGTAGAAGGGAGCCTGTCGAAGGGAGCCTGTCGAAGGGAGCTTGTCGAAGGGAGCTTGTCGAAGGGATCTTGTCGAAAGACTTGTTCTGCGTTTCCTAACGCTGCCTGCCGCCCTCTGCGGCCGGTGTCCCGGCCGGCCCGAAAGGCACGCCGTCGCAGAGCACGGTCTCGTCCCTGGCTTCCCGGATTTCAGGTTGGGCGCGTTTTGGGGGCCGGGCCTTCCCCTCCGATGACTTCTGCACCCGGTTCGTCTGCGCCTTCTTCTGTTTCCCGACGGCCGAACCCTGGCTTGATTCCGCCTCCGGGCTTGCCGGAAAAGCCGCGCCCGCCTGCAGCGCCGCCCACAGGATCACGACAAGGCGTGCTGCCATCAAACCGGCATTGTGTTTCATGGTTTTCGCTTTCTCCAGCGGCGCCATCCAGCCCATCCGAGGAAAGGCGCCGCCAGCAGTACGGGCGGAATCGCGTACTCGGTGGCCGCCGCCGCAAGGCTGGCCGGCTGCGCAGTGGCCAGGTGCCGTGCCAGGTCGGCGCGCTCGCCGGGATCGAGCAGGGCGTCGTTGAGGTGCTGCATGCGCAGGATCACCGCCTGCCAGCCGAGCCAGGAATGGCGGGTGTGTGCGAAGCGGTCGAGGCCATGGCAGACAGTTTCGCAGCGCGCTTCCAGCAGGCGCACGCCGTAGGGGCGTGCCGCGAGTTCCGCCTCGCGGGCGAGGCGCACGGCTTCCTCGGCGGCGCGGACCTCCTCTTCGCGCCGCGCTTCGGCCTGCAGCTCGGCCTCGATCTCGCGGTGGCGCCGTGCGGTCTCACGCTTCGGCTTCGCGGCTTCGGTCGATTCGTAATCGCGGTCCTCCATTTCTCCGGCCGCTTGCGGCACTGCCACGATCCAGGCGAGGACAACCAGTAGTGCGACAGGCGGCGCGGCGCGCCGGCCGGATTTCATCGGGCGTCTTCGGCTCCCAGCCGCTGCGCCGGCGCGGTGTCGATTTTTCCTGCGTCGGTCAGCCCGCGGCAGTTCGGGCAACGGTCGAGATGGGCAACGTCGAGGCCCCGCTTTTCGAGAATCCGCCGCACGGCGGCCAGTGCCGCGTCTTCCGCAAAAGGCTGGCCGCATCGGCTGCAGTTCGCCTGGCGCGGCGCAAGCTCAGGCCTTTCGCGCACGGCAGCCTCCGGGCGACGCCAGGCGTCGCCTTCCCAGGCGGCAATCGCCGCCAGTTCCGCCAGATGCTGGTAGGGCTTCGGCAGGCCGGATTCCTCGCAGACGCCGCGCACTTCGACGGCCAGTCCGGGCAGCCAGGGGCGCAGGAAAGCCGCCGAGAATTCGCGCGCCTCGGCCAACAGCGCGGCGGCCTGTTCCGCGTCACCGGTTTCGGCGGCGCGGGCGAACAGCATGGCGACGAATTCCAGCAGTCTCGAAAGGTGATCGGACAGGTCGCGCAGCTCATCCGACGGGCAGAGGCCGTGGCGGTGGTAGGCCCCCTCCATCAGCTTCGAGCTCGGCCCCAGCAGGGAACCGTCAAGATGCACGGAGGCATTCAGATAAACGCGGATCGGCGGCTGCAGGAACAGCGCGCTGTAAGCCTGCAGCAGATGCGTGTCATCCGTCACTGCTTCGAGGCTGGCGCACAGTTCGCGGATCGGGTCGCCGCACTCGAAGGGCAACTCCCGCGCCAGTGCTTCAAGATCCTCGGGCAGATCGCGGCGGAAGGCCGCCGCGTAGTCCGCATCCATCGGCGGCAGGAAAGCGCGCGCGAGCAGCAGGTGAAGTTCCGCCAGGGCCTGGGACATTCGACATCTCCTGAGTCATGTAGAAAAAAACCGGCCGGGGGAGGAGGAAGCTTCCCCGGCCGGCCAGGTACGGGGAGACTCTCCTCGTTCCCCCGATGCTGCTGAAAATGGCTACTTTTAGTTACGGCATAACGCCTGCATTCGCAGGCATTAGCCTGCACTGAAACTCCGCTACGCTCCGTTTTCCGGCGCTGCACCGAGGTTCAGCTTCTTTTCTCCGAAGGCGTAAATTGCCAGGCACAGCGAAATGGCCAGTACGGCAAGAAGCCATTCCGTCGCCGAAGGCGCGTACTCGACGAAACCATCCACCCAGGCGCCCTTGAACACCGGCACCACCTGCCCGCCGATGACGAACTCGTAGCGGCCGATGAACAGCCCCACCAGCACCAGCGCCGCCGCCGCGACCTGGCTGCCCACGCCGGCGCGCGTGCCGGGGTTCGCCATCAGGAAGAAGGCGACCAGCATGCCGATGACTTCGATGGCAAACCAGGGCGAGGCCACCATCCAGTCGAAGGCCTGGAAGCCGTCCTGATGACTCCACAATCCGGTGGCCGTGCGCGCCGTCAGCGCGACGATGGCAACGCCCAGCACGGTGGCGAAGATCACCGGCATCGATCCATACAGGGTCGACGTGGTGCCCTTGAGCAGATCCTGCAGGGCCGGCGGCATGCCGTCGCGGCTGAAGCCGTAGGCAACGTAGGTCATCAGCACGGTCAGGGCGATGCCGGAGAGCAGCGCGGTAAGCAGGAAGTAGACCGGGATCATGCCGCCGAACCAGAAGGGCCGCATGGCCATCATGCCGAACACCGTGCCGAGCGTGGCATGCGCCAGGATCACCGCGACGAAGGAGGCAATGCCGAGCTTCTTGCTGGCCGGGCTGTCCCAGTCACCGGCGTTGATCTTCTGGAACTTCAGCAACAGGAACGCCACGTAGGCCAGATAGAGCACGCCCATCCAGTTCATCGGCGAAACGATCTGGAAGGAGGTCGGGATCGCCCAGATCATGCGGAAGGGGTGTCCCAGTTCGAAGGCCAGCGCGGTGAAACCCGCCACCAGGGTGGCGAAGGCGAGCCACACGCAGCGCTTGGCGACGGGATAGAACTCCTTGATCCCGAACACCATGCCGAACGAGGCGACGAAGGTGAGGCCCGTCGAGGTCAGCACGAAGAACACGTAGGTGGCCACCGGCAGGCCCCAGACGATGCCGTCGCTGGTGGTGTTGAACGAGGCGTGGTGCTGGTCCATCATGTTCATGAAGACCAGCGCCAGGCTGACCACCACGCCGGCGATGCCGGCGAGCGCCACCGCGTTCACCATGCCCGACGGCGGATTCATAGTAGTTGCGTTGTTTGCCATGAGTTATTCCTCCTATGCCTTCTTGCCGCGACGATCGGTCGGAACGGTGCCGCCGGCGCCGCCCGTGAGGTAATACACCTGCGGCTTGTTGCCGGTGTGGTCACGCAGCCGCACGCCCCGCTGGTTCGAAATCATCTTGCTGACTTCGCTGTTCGGATTGGACAGATCGCCGAAATAGCGGGCCGTCGGTGCGCAGGTCACCACGCAGGCCGGCGTAAACTCGCGCTGCGCCGGATTGCTCGGATTGAGGTCCGCCGTCCCCTTCGGCGCCTTGCTGACGCGGTGATAGCAGAAGGTGCATTTCGACACCACGCCGTTGGGCTGGATGCCGACGCCGCGTTTCCAGTCGTCGCGATTTTCAGGTGCGCGATAGGGCGGGTTCCAGGAGCGTGCGCCGTCGCTCTTGAAGACCGCCTTGATGTTCGGCTGGACCGGCGCCTTCTCGTCCGTGTAGAAGCGCACGCCGTACGGGCAGGCGATCATGCAGTACTTGCAGCCGATGCACTTGTTCCAGTCGATCAGCACGAAGCCGTCCTCGGTCTTGTAGGTGGCGCGCGTCGGGCAGACCTCCATGCAGGACGGGTTCTCGCAGTGCATGCACGGACGCGGGAACCACTTCATGGTGCCGCTCGGATATTCGCCCTCCCGATAGAACAGGACGTCCTGCCAGTTCTCCCCCGGCAAGCGGTTGTTCTCCATGCCGCAGGCCGCGGTGCACGCCTGGCAGCCGGTGCACTTGTCCAGGTCAATGACCATTCCCCATTTAGCCATGTCTCAGTTCCTCCTCGTTCAGGCCGCTTCGATCGTGACCTTGCCCGTGTAATAGCAGGCAAGGCCGGAGATCGGATCGGACACGTTTTCGCAGATGTCGCTCGTATTGCCGGGCATGCGGTTCTTGGCCCAGCGCCCCTGCGCCCAGTGGCCATGCTCCTGGGGCAGCACCAGGGTGTCGGGGCGCGCGCCGGGCGAGTAGCGGGCGATCGCCTCGATGGTGCCGAGGTTGGCCTTGATGCGCACCTTGCCGTTGTTCTTGATGCCGCGCTTCTTCGCCGTGTCCGGGTGGATCTCCAGATACACCGTGCGCTTGCCGCCCATATTCGGCTGCGCCAGCGCGATGGCGTGCGGCACGTTGGCGCCGCGCCCCTCGGCGTGCATCGCCGTCTTCGGCGTCACCAGGTGCAGCTCGCCGCCGCCGGTGTGCTTCGCCGGCACGTACTGCGGATAACCGGCGCGCTCCGGCGCCACGCCCAGCTTCTTCTGGATATAGTCGGCATGCTTCTCCAGGAAACCGGACTTGAACTCGAACTTGCCGGAAGGCGTCTTGATCAGCTTGTCCTTCACCTCGGCCTCGGTCATCTTCTTGCTGTAGGCCTTGCCGTCCCAGGCGTAGAACTCGCCGCGGTGCTGGCGCCAGTGGTAGGGCTTCTTGTACCAGACGCCCTTCTCCTTCCAGGTGTCGAAATCCTTGACGCCGTTGTCGCCCGGATCCTTCTCGAAGCCCTTGGCGAGGTGGCGCAGGACGTTCTCCGTGTCCTTCAGCGCCTTGTAGTACTCGCCCATCGGCCCCTTCATGCGCTTGCCGATCTCGATCAGGATGTCGCCGTAGACCTTGGTGTCGTAGAGCGGCTTGATGGCCGGCGTGCGCAGCTGGGTCATCGGCCAACCCTCGAAGGGATAGGTCGGCGCGTCCTGCAGGCGCTCCAGGTAGGTGTGATCCGGCACGACGATGTCGGCAAACATCGCCGTCTCGCCGGGGAAGGGCGAGGTGTCGATGACGAAGACGTCCTTCAGCGCCTCCTCCCAGGCCTTCGAATCGGGCGAGGTGAAGATCGGGTTGGTGTAGTAGAACATCGCCGTGTCCATCTTGTAGGGCTTGCCGGCAAGGTGGTTCTTGGCACACTCCTGCATCATGGTGCCGGTCATTGGCCATTCCTCGCTGCCGGCCAGGTCGATGCGCGGCTTCTTGCGTTCGGGCGACTTGGCGTAGTCGTCCATGAAGTCGTCGGCGTTCACCGGCATGCCGCCGTAGGGCACGCCCATCTGGTAATGCAAACCGCCGACGGCGAAGAGCGAGCCGGACAGGGCGTTCAGTGCGTGGATGCACATGCCGGCATAGGTGCCGTTGGTGTGCGCCGTCGGGCCGCGCTCCATGATCGCCATGGCCGGGCGGGTGGTGGCGAATTCGCGCGCCGTGACGACGATGTCGGTCTCGGCGATGCCGGTGATCTCGGCCGCCCATTTCGGCGTGGCGGTCTTCACCACGCCGTTCCACCACTGCTCGATGCCGTGCGTCCAGCGCTCCTTGAAGCTGCCCGCCGGCACGTCCTGGCCGGCCTTGAAGAGATTCAGGCCGTCCTTGAAGTCGCCGACGAACTCCTTGTCCCACAGGCCTTCCGTCAGCATCACGTGCGCCACCGCCAGGGCGAAGGCCGCGTCCGTTGCCGGCTTGATGAGCAGGGCGCGGTCAGAGGCCGCGGTGGTGGTGCTCACGCGCACGTCGATCGAGGTGATGCGCGTCTTCGGGCTCTTGGTGCGCATGTGGCCCCACATCTGCATCAGGTAGTTGTAGGGACGGAAGGCCTCCAGGAAACCGGCGCCGAAGTTGAGGATGTAGTTGGTGTTGCGGTAGTCGTAGGCGTTGTAGGAGTTGTTGCCGTCGGTGGCCTGCTTTGCCCGCTTGCTGCCTTCGGCGCACATCGAGGCGTGCCCGATGGCGATGTTGGGCGAGCCGTAGAGCTTGCCGAAAGCGCCCTGCAGGCCGGCGCAGGAGGCGCCCCAGCCGCGGCCGTAGAACAGGGCAAAGCGGTGCGATTCGCCCTTGTCGCGCAGGGCCTGCAGGCGGCCGGCGATGGTGCCGAGCGCCTCGTCCCAGGAGATCGGCACGAACTTCGGGTCCTCGTTGCGGCCCTTCTTCGGGTTGGTGCGCTTCATCGGCCCCTTGAAGCGGTCCGGGTCATAGAGGATGTAGGTGCCCAGGTGGCCCTTCGGGCAGAGCTTGCCGTTGGCGATCGGGTGATCGACGTTGCCGTAGATCGCATGCACGCGCCCGTCGGTCGTGTACACGTCGATGCCGCAGCGCGCCGGGCACTGGGCGCAGATGCTCTTGTTCACCTTCGTGCCGCTGCCGGCGGCCTTTTCCTGCGCCTGTGCATCGCTCATCGGCACCAGCGTGCCGTAGCCGACGCCGCCCGTCACTGCGGCGGCGCCTGCCGCCGCGCCCGACGCCTGCAAGAAGCGCCGGCGTGAAATCATCGTTTCAATCAGCTTCATTGTTTGCCTCCTCCTTCGGTTGACTTGCTCATGCCTTTTCCGCAACAAACCGCTCGTTCAAGCCGGCGCGCCGCCATACAGCGCGCCGAACGCATCGCTCGCCAGCGTCTGATTCCCGCCGCAGGACGGGCACAGCGCCGTGCCCGAGCCGTCCGCAAACGGCTCTCCGCAACCCTCGCATTCGCGTTCATCCCAGTGCTTCAATTCGATGCGTCCCGCCGGGACCGTTTTCGCCGCCACGATCCGCAGCGCCTGCTCCGGGCAGGCCCGCGCGCAACTGCCGCAGGCAATGCACCCTGCCCCGTCGAACGCCAAAGTCCGGCCGCCGTCCGCAGCATCGGTCTTCAGGGACAGGGCGGCGGTCGGGCAGATGCGCGCGCAGACGCCGTGGCCGGCGCAGTCGTCGCCAAGGATCGCCGTCGAAAACAGGGAAACCGGCAGCGGCCGGTTGGTCTGCCGTGCAGCCGCCGTGACGCCGGCCAGCAGCCGGGAACGCTCGTCCGATGCGCCGCGCACATAGGGCATGAAGCCGGCGGCCTGCGGTTTTGCGGCCTGCGCGGCATCCATGGCCCGGGCGGCGGCCGCGCGGAAAAAATTGCGCCGCGATACCGGGCGCTGCAGGGCGGCGTCAGGAATGGCGAGGGGCATTCGCTTGACCGGCAGCAGCTCGCGCACGAAGCGCGGCAGCCGCTCCCGCTCCACGCCGGCATCGATCAGCCAGTCCTGCGCCCGGCCCAGCGCACGCGTTGCGGCATGCCGCTCGCCGCCGCCCGCGCTGCAATGGCCGCACCAGCCGCGATCCATGACGAACAACCCCCGCGCACCTGCCGCCTGCCACATTTGAAGAATCCGGCCTACGCTCAAGCCGCCCAGACAGGGCACGCGCAAGCCATCCGCGTCAGCACGCCGGGGCACTTTCCAGCAGTCGATGCGAAGCGGCTCCACGGCATCGGCGGGTGCATTCCATGTGCTTTCGAATCCTTCCAACTGCAGCGCACCGGTCGGGCATGCCGCCATGCAGCGGCCGCAGTTGTGGCAGCCGTCCTTCAGCGCGACGCGCTCGGCATCCACCGCGAGCACGCCGGCGGGACAGGCCTGCTCGCAGGCGCGACAGCCGCCGTAGGGGCCGCGCAGCGTCCGGCAGGCTGCATCATCGAAACGCAGCGACGCCAAGGCATGCAGGGATTGATAAGTCTTTTCCATTTTCTTTATCGGATATCGCGAATGACCAACTCACGATTCGTGCCACTTCGCAAAACCCCTGTTTATGAAAGGGTATTGCGCTGCGGCAAAGCACTGGCTGTTACCGTTTGGTGGCAGTTCGCCGACCGCCCTTGTTACCGTCTGGTAATACCCTGATAGTCTTGAAAAAACATGCCGCGAATCCGTCGTGCATGTTGCGCGGGCGGGGGCTAGAATCGCAACGGAACGGGCGACGAATCGATTGAAATGGACCACACGCGACGCACCCTGATGGCAGCTCTGGCGGCCGGCGCATTGCTGGGGGCGGCTCACGCCACAGAACCGAGCGGACGCAGCAGGCGGCCCGTGCGCATTGGTCTCACGCCAGTATTCCTCAACGACCAGATGGGTTTTTTGCTGGCCTGGAAGGAGTATCTGGAGGCGAAACTGCAGCGGCCGGTCGAATTCGTGCAGCGGCAGCTATACAAGGAGATCATGGATATGCTCCTTGGCGGCCGCCTCGATTTCGCCTGGATCTGCGGCTATCCCTACGTCAGGCATCGTGCCCAGCTCAGGCTGGTTGCGGTGCCGGTGTTCAATGGCAAGCCGCTCTACCAGTCCTACCTGATCGTGCCAGCCGAAAACCGCGACACCCTTTCCATCGATGCGCTGCGCGGCAAGGTCTTTGCCTTTTCCGATCCGGACTCGAATTCCGGCCACCTCTATATCCAGTATCTGCTGCGCAAAATGGGAGAGACGCCCGCGACTTTTTTCTCCCGCACCTTTTTCACCTCGGCCCATCGCAAGGTGGTAGAAGCGGTGGCTGCCGGCGTATCCCAGGGTGGAGCGGTGGACGGCTACGTTTGGGAAACCCTACTCGGCATCCAGCCCGATCTGGTCAACGCCACGCGCGTCGCCGCCCGCTCGCCGTATTTCGGTCACACACCTTTCGTCGCCAGGACGGACACGCCCGCAGCTGATATCGCTGCGATGCATGGCGTACTGACCGGCATGGAACAGGATGCCCAGGGTCAGTTCCTGCTGCGACGACTCAACCTGGATCGCTTCATCCCGGGCGAACCGAAGCTGTTCGACGGCATTGCCCATATGATGCGCATCGTCAATGGCGGATAAAACCTTGCGGCTGGCCGACCTCAGCTTCAAATACAAGATCCCGCTGCGCGGCAGCGTGCTCATCATCGCCACCGCCCTGGCGGTGTCCGTCGCCCTCATCGCCCGCGAATACGATGACTTCAAGCGCGATCTCATCGACAACGCCGAGAGCATGGGCCGCATCCTCGCCACGACGCTGGTCACGCCGATGCTGCACGACGACCTCTGGCGTGTGTACGAGATCATCAACTCCCCCTTCCAGTCCAGGCTTCGGCCGGATTCCCCCCTGGCGGCCGACGTGCTCGTCATCACCGACCCGCTCCTGCGGATTTATGCCTCCAACCAGCCGAAGCGGTTTCCCCTGCTGGCCGAGGCGGCGCAGGTGGTGCCGGATTTCAAGGAGCTGATCGACGCGCTGCGGCTGCGGGGCGACGAGACGCCCCGGGTGCTCGACCTGAAGGGATCCGGCCACCTCTACATGGTGACGCCGATCCTCGCCGACGGCGTGCTGCTCGGCACGCTGGTGATGGGTTACCCGCGCGACATCTTTTTGCCGCGCCTGTTCGCCATCATCCAGCGCGCCGGCGTCGTCACCTTCTTCGTCTTTCTGCTGGTACTCGCCGCCAGCTGGTACTGGGCGCAGCGCTTCGCCGTGCCGCTGGTCAGGCTGGCCGACTGCATGGGCCGGGTCGGCGCCGAGATCCCGGCGGACATCGAATGCCGCCTGGAAATGGCGGATTCGAAGGACGAAATCGGGCGACTCTCGGCGGCGTTCCAGCGCATGGTGCTCGGCCTGCGCGAGAAAGCGGCGCTCGAGAAACGGATCGTCGTCTCCGAACGCCTGGCCGCGCTCGGCCGGCTCTCCGCCGGCATCGCGCACGAAATCAACAATCCGCTCGGCGGCATGCTCAATGCCATCAGCACCTTCAGGCGCCACGGACAGGAAGATCCGCAGGCAGCCAGGACGCTCTCCCTCATCGAACGCGGGCTCACGCAGATCAAGGAAACCGTGGCGGCACTGCTGGTGGAAGCCCGTCTGGAAAGCCACGCCCTCGCGCGTCAGGACATCGAGGACGTGCGCACCCTGCTGCAGCCGGACGTCTCGCAAAAGCGCGCCCTGTTCGACTGGCGCAACGAAGTCGCCGCCGAAACACCCCTGCCGTCCACGCCGGTGCGGCAGATCCTCATCAACCTGCTGCTCAATGCCATTCATGCCCTCGATGTCGGCGGGCGTCTGGCCTGCAGGGTCTTCACCGGCGACGGCGCGCTGGCGATCGAAGTCGAGAACAACGGCCGGCACATTCCGCCCGAACGGCTCGATCACTTGTTCGAGCCCTTCGCCCACGAATCGCCGGAGGGCCACGGCCTCGGCCTCGGCCTTTGGGTCACTTACCAGATCGTCGAGCAGTTGGGCGGACGCATCGAAGTGAGCAGCCGTCCGGGCGAAACCCGCTTCGGCGTCACTCTTCCTCTGCCGGTGCGAGCATGATCGCCGCGACGGCGCCCCGCCTGTGTCTGATCGAGGACGATGCCATCATGGGCGAATCTCTCGGCGACCGTTTCCGGCTGGAAGGATTCGCGGTGGACTGGCACCGAACCGCCGGCGCGGCACGCAAGGCTCTTGCGGAATGCGGCTATGCGGTCGCAATCAGCGACATCAACCTTCCTGACGAATCGGGCGATGCCCTGTTCCGCGATTTGCTGGGAAAAAAGCAGGCGCTGCCGCCCTTCGTGTTCATCACCGGCTACGGCACCATCGACAGTGCCGTCCAACTCGTCAGGCTCGGCGCGGCGGATTACGTCACCAAGCCTTTCGACCTCGATCAACTGGTGGAAAAGGTGCGCACGCTTTCGCTGCCGGCCTCCCCCGCTGGCGAGGCTTCGAGCTTCGGCATCTCGCCTGCGATGCGCACGCTGGCCGAGTCCCTGCCCCGCCTGGCGCAGCACGCCTCGACCATCCTCATCAACGGCGAATCCGGTTCCGGCAAGGAGCATGTCGCCCAGGAACTGCACAGGCAGTCCTTCCCCGCCGGCGACCGGCCCTTCATCGCCGTCAACTGCGGCGGCTTCACCGAATCGCTGCTGGAATCCGAGCTGTTCGGACACGAGAAGGGCGCCTTCACCGGCGCGGTGCGCGCCAGGCGCGGCGTCTTCGAGCAGGCCCACGGCGGCACGCTGTTCCTCGACGAGATCGGCGACATGCCGCTCTCCATGCAGGTCAAGCTTCTGCGCGCCGTGCAGGAGCACCAGGTCATCCGCGTTGGCGGCGAAAAGCCGATCGGGGTCGACTTCCGCCTGATCCTCGCCACCCACCGCGACATGAAGAAGCTGGTCGAGCGGGGCGCCTTCCGCGAGGATCTGTATTACCGCATCAACGTCATCCACCTGCGCATCCCGCCCCTGCGTGAACGGCGCGAGGACATTCTCTGGCTGGCGCGCCAGTTCGTGCAGGCCTATGCGCGCAGCCATCCGGGCGAGCAGCGCATCCTGCACCCGCTCACCGAACAGGCGCTGCTCGACTACCCGTGGCCGGGCAACGTGCGCGAACTCAAGCACACCGTCGAGCGGGCCTGCATCCTCAGCCGCCAGGCGCTGGTGATGCCGGAAGCCTGCTTCGACGACAGCGTGAACCCGCAGAAGTCCGATGCCGCCATCAGCGGCAACCTGGGCGAATACCTGCGCGCCTGCGAGCGGCGCTACATCCTGCAGGCCCTGGAACAGCAACAGTGGCATCTGGGGCGCACTGCCGAGTCGCTCGGCATCAGCCGCAAGAATCTGTGGGAAAAAATGCGCAAGCTCGACATCCAGTCGCCGGACGGGACGACTCAATGAATTCGGTGGAAGACAGGCCCCTCTGCCTCGTCCGCGGCTGCGGCGACATCGGTTCCGCCGTCGCCCATGCGCTGTTCTCGGCCGGGCACGCAGTGCTCATCCACGACGTTGCCGCGCCGGCGTTCGCGCGCCGCGGCATGGCCTACACCGACGCCCTGTACGGCGACGAAGCCGTCCTGGATGGCCTCGCCGGCAAGCGCACGGACGATGTCTTTTCGGTCCGCTGGATGCTGGAGCAGCACCGGGAGATCCCGCTCGCAGCCGGGGATTTCAGGAAGATGCTCGACTACCTGCGGCCGCAGGTCCTCATCGATGCGCGCATGAACAAGCGCGCGGTACCCGACCGGCAGTCCGGCCTGGCGCCGCTGACGATCGGCCTCGGCCCCAATTTCGTTGCCGGCGAAACCACGGACCTGGTCGTGGAAACGGCCTGGCAGGCACTCGGCGCAATCATCGTGTCCGGATCGTCGCTGCCGCTGGCGGGCGAACCGCGGCCGATCAACGGCTACGGGCGCGAACGCTATGTCTACGCGCCGGCCGATGGGCGTTTCGAAACGGGTTGTGTGATCGGGGAGAATGTCATAAAGGGCCAAGCCGTCGCCGGCATCGGCGGCGAGGTCATCCGGGCGCCGCTCGACGGCTGCCTGCGCGGCATCACGCACGCGGGCGCCGCGGTGAAGGCGGGAACCAAGGTGGTAGAGGTCGACCCGCGCGGCGATCCGGCCAGGGCCTTCGGCATCGCGGAACGGCCGGGGAAGATTGCACTTGCCGTGCTTGATGCCGTAGTCGGGCGTTATAACGGGACAATCGCGGCCCAGCCGAGCATTGCCCGCATATAGACCGGGTCGCTATTGCGTTTGAAAGCTGCTGGTCGCGGCTGCGTGTCACCGGGCGCGAATCCGGCCAGAACTCGTGCCAGCCGGCATGCGTTGCTGCAGCCAGACGTTCCGCCACTGCCGCCGGCGGCAAGGCGCCGGGATAGGCCGGCTGGGAAAGAATGCGGATGCAGCCGTTCTGGGTCAGCGGGCAGGAAGCCCACCCCTGTTTGATGCGCTGATGCCACATCATCAGATGACGAGATGCAATCTACAGGGCCTGCTCAGCCCTTCTTCTTGGCCGGCGCGCCCTTCCTGGCGAAGAAGTGGTTGTAGGCCATCTTGTAGTCGGCCAGGGTGTCGTGCTGCCAGCGGCCGGCGCGCTGCGCATAGGCGCGCATGGAGTCACTCACCTTCCTGAACATCGGGTTCTCGGCGCTCTTGTCGGCAACCACCTTGTCCCAGGCTTCCAGCTGGCGGCGCAGGATGGTGTCCGGCGTCTTGCGGAAGCTGACTTTCCCCTGCATCTCCTGGTAATCGCGCGAATAGCGGTCGATGGCCTTCCACGACATGTCGGCCGAGGCGGCCTCGACGGCATGCGCGATGATGGCCTTCAGCTCCTCCGGCAGTGCGTCGTAGCGCGGCCGGTTGAAGAGGACCTCGAATTGCTCGGCGCTCTGGTGGAAGCTCTGCAGCATGCAGTGGCGGGCGACGTCCGGCAGGCCGAGCTGGCGATCCGAGGTGGCATTGTTGAATTCCGCGGCATCGATCA
>Ga0208244_101277_pt1 | contig 14609 bp, 12 predicted proteins | sample SubbioCR12Aug_5A_FD_184828 | JGI IMG/M metagenome (GOLD analysis project Ga0208244, IMG submission 184828) | Serpentinite rock and fluid subsurface biosphere microbial communities from McLaughlin Reserve, California, USA - CR12Aug_5A (SPAdes) | ecosystem: Environmental > Terrestrial > Deep... | reverse complement strand
GTGGCGAGCCCCCGCCATACGGCAGGGTCTCGCATATCTCAAGCACAATAGGAATTACTTGATGTCGGTACCAACCGCGGTGTCCCAATTCCTGGTGATCAACTCGTTGGCAGCCGTCAACTGGTCGAGCGTGGGGAAGACCGCGCCGGTAACATCAGGAAGCTTGTCGAGCAATTCCTGAGGGATGACTCCGCGCGCGCGCAGGTCGGGTTCGCGGATCGGATGGCAGTAGCCTTTCATCCACAAGAGTTGGCCTTCGTCCGAGTACAGGAATTCCTGCCACAGGCGGGCGGCGGCAGGCTGCGGGGAGTAGGCACTGATCGCCTGGACGTACACACCCGCGAAACGACCGGTGGCGGGAATCACCACTGTGGCGTTCGGGTTGCCTTCGAAGGTGTCGATGGCGGCAAGGGCGTTGTAGTCCCAGGTGATGCGGACGGGAATCTCACCGGTGGCGACCAAACCGTTGTTGGCGATCAAGGGGATGAGGTTGCCAGCGGCGCTCAATTCGGCAAAGTAATCCAAACCAGCCTGGGCATCATCCAAGGAACCGCCATTGGCAAGCGCAGCCGCATACACGGACTGAATCGCCTGGTTGGAAACACGCGGGTCGCCAGAAAGGGCGATCTGACCGGCATATTTCGGATCAAGCAAGTCTGCCCAATCCTGCGGCACATCGGGCTGGACGTCGGTGTTCACAAGGAAAGCCAATACGCCGTAGTAATCGCCATACCAATAGCCTTCGGGGTCCTTGGCATCGTCGGGGATGGTGTCCCAGGTAGCGACTTTATAAGGCGCGAGCAAGCCTTCTGCCTTGGAGGATTCACCCCATGAGAAGCCTACATCGAGCACATCGGGAGCCTGCGGACCCTTGTTGTCCTTGTTGGCTTTGACGGCTTCGATCTCATCGGCAGAACCGGCATCCGGGTTCAATTCGTTGACTTCAAGTCCATACTTGGCTTTGAAGGCTTCAATAACCTCACCGTAATTGCACCAGTCATGCGGCAGCGCGATGGTGGTGAGCATGCCTTCCGCCTGTGCGGCGGCGACCAGGGCGTCCATCCCGCCGCCATCGGCGGCAGACGTTGCGGTGCTCCAGTCAAAATCACTGGTGGCTCCGCCGCCGCCTGCCCCGCCGCAGGCGGAGAGCGTCAATGACGCGATCACGAACAGGGCGAACAATTGAAAAGCGAACTTTTTAGTCATGTCTCTCTTTCTCCTTGTACTAGATTTATGAGCGATTCGACAAACCTAACACGTTCCAACGCTTTTCTTCCAGGCACCTCCGATCTGTTAAAAAACTTGTAGCATTCTAGCATTATCAATATTCAAAGTCAAACATCGCTTTGAACGAATGATCCAATTTGTTTATACATCTATACATTCCCTTTGACAAACACCAGCAACCAGTAAAGCCCTGCAGCAATCAACCCGCTGACGGGAATTGTAATAAGCCAGGCTGTGAGCACATCGCTTACAACGCTCCATCGGACCTTGCTCAACCGCTCCGAGGAACCCACACCGACGATCGCGGAACTCACGACCTGCGTTGTGCTGATCGGCGCACCGCCATATGATGCAGCAAAGATGACCGATGCAGATGCCACCTGAGTGGCAAAGCTATGCACCGGGCGTATCTTGTAGAACCTGCCCCCCAGGGTGCGGATCAATCTCCAGCCGCCTACAGCGGCGCCTAGCCCCATCATCCCTGCGCTCGCGGCGACCACCCAAAATGGAACGACAAACTCGGTCAACGCGCCGGCGATCAACAGACTGAGCGTGATCATACCCATCGTCTTTTGCGCATCGTTCGTCCCATGGCTGAGCGCCAGCCCGACGGCGGTGAAAAACTGGACGCGTTTGAAAAATTCGTTGATGCGCGGGGATGCGGAACGGACCAGAAAATAGATCAGTCTCAGCACCGCAAACCCAACGATGAACCCTGCCAGCGGTGAAACAAACAACGCCAGCAAGACCTTAATGACTCCCTGGAGATGGATCCCGCTCATCCCCGCGGCGAACAGCCCCACCCCGATCAAACCGCCGATCAACGCATGGGATGAACTGCTCGGGATTCCAAAATACCAGGTGGTCAAATTCCAAAGGATTGCCGCCAGCAGGCAGGCAAGGATCGCATCGAGCGACAACAAACTGGATTCGACAATATCACTGCCAACCGTTTTTGCCACGGTGACACCAAAAAGGAAGGGACCAAGGAATTCCGCAACAGCCGTCATGCCCAGCGCCGTCCGCGGATGAAAGGCACGTGAGGAGATCATCGTCGCCACAATATTGCTGGAGTCGCGTATCCCATTGAGGAAACCATAAACAAGCGCCAGGATAATAACAAGGATCAGCCCGTTTGAGATTAACAGCATGTTAAGTTTTCTTTACCACGATGTCTGCAATGATGTTCGCGGCTTCGTCGCCGCGATCTGCCGCATTGGATAGATGGCGGTACACCTCGCGCAGTTTCAACATTTCCACCACATGGTGGACATCTTCCGGTCCGCTGAACAAATCGGCAACCGCCTCGCGGTACACCATCTCCACGCGATTTTCGAGCGCCTTGGCGCGCTGGGCATGGTCGAGCGCCACATTGGGGTGCTTCGGCAGGCGCAAAACACCTTGCCAGATCTCGTAGGCCGCATCCTTCAACAGCGACGCGATCCTCTCCATGAACGGCGTGGATTCGACTTTCAGAATGACCATCTCCACAACGGTGGTGTCGGCATAATCCACCACATCGTCAATCGAGCGGGAAAGCGCGAAGATATCCTCTCGGTCAAAAGGCGTAATGAAGGTATGATTCAATTCGTCGATCAGGATGCGGCGGACTTCATCCGCCTCCTTTTCCTTCATGGTCAACTGCTCGGCAACCTCCGGGTCGTTTGTCTCCAGATATTTGACCAGCAGCCGCATCCCTTCGTAGGAAAGGGATGCCTGTTCCTCGATCAGCTTTTGAAATTTATCTTCCTTGCGCTTGAAAATACGAAACATACGCTCTCTTCCATCTCTCTCTGAAGTTTTTTACTCGATTGGCTGCAACTTGCCCGCAATCAACCCGGAAAACCGGGTGCGGATTTTCTCATCCAGTTCAGGCGGGATCAGTGGCTCGGTATTGCTCGTTATGATCTCCTTCGCACGCTTCATCGCTTTTGCCTGAATATCGGTTGCGCCCTTTCTCTCCCATATGGTACGCGCGTCGCGGTCCGCCATTTTGGTCATCACCGCTTCGGTCTTCATGCGGCTGATGGTGTGCTTGACCGTGATGAACGAACCGCCGGGTCCGATCTCCTTGATCAGATTCAAACCAAGATCCTCATCGCTGAATGAGATACCGCGCTTCATACGCTTCATCATCTGTGCCATTTCATCGTCGATCACGGCTTTGGCAAAATCGAATGTCTTCAATGCGTCTATCAAACCGCCGATGTTAAACATGTCCATGCCCCCCAGCACACCAGCAATGCCGGACATGCCCGTTTCGTAACCAGCCTGTGCATCGTTGACCTTGGAATTGGTCAGCCCCACATAGCCACCCGCAGGTACATTATAAAAACGCGCCATCTGTGCGAACGCCATGTGGAGCATACCACATTCAATTGCGCCGGAAGTATATGCACCGGAGCGCATATCGGCAACCGTACCGAGTGTGGCATAAATTGTGGGGGTGCCTTCTTTTGTCATTTGCATCAACATTAGCGCAGACAAAAATTCTGCGTTGCCCTGTACCAGCGTCCCTGCCATGGACATCGGCGAGGTCAATCCCGCATTCGGCACGATGGTCGGGTACACAGGCAAGCCTTCCTTCGCAAAGAACATCACGTTCTCCGTCGAAAACTTATCCATCGTAAGAGGCGAAACCACAGGACAATAATGATGCGTGAGGAACGGATGCGCCTTGTACGCCTCCTCCCCGCCCGCCACCATGTACGCCATCTCCATCACACTGAGCGTATCCTTCATGTCCGTCGTGGTGACACGGATCGGTTTAAGACAATACTTGATGGACGGATACAGCCTCGAGATTGTGAACTGATCCGCCGGCGCGTCATCCGCAAGCGTGGAGATGGAGAAGATGTCGTAGCCCGGCAGTTCGTTGATGAGATGCGCGATCTGCGCGATGTCCCGCGACTCGGCGCGTCTTTCCACACCCGAAACCGGGTCGATGATATCGGGCGCGGAACTCGCCGTGACAATGACCGGGCTGTCTTGTGGAATCGTCTTGTCGAATTTCGGGTCGCGCCCGTGGAAGGTGAACGACGGCGGAACCATCCTGCGGTATTTCTCCACCACTGCGCGCGGGAACTTGACGCGTTCATCCTCCACGCCGCACCCGTGTTTCTTGAACAACTCGCGCGCAGGCGCATAGCGGACCTTCAAACCTGTTTCCTCGAGAATCTCCAGCGAGGCGTCATGTATTTTTTCGACCTGTTCCTGCGTTAGTAAGGCGGCGAATGTCATAAGATTACTCCACAAGTGATTTTTTTATCTTTCTTCGATCCATTTTTTTCTTCGGCAAAATTCGTTCCGCAAATTTTTGACCTTGTTTCATCAGGGCGTTGTTCATGTTGATCACCGGGTTGAGCCGCGGCAGGCGCAGGAACTTGCGGATGACATGGAACTGGTCGCCGCGATAGACCATGCGTTCGATGCGGATCGTGCGCGCCACGCCAAGCACCTCCTGCACGGGGAACATCTCCAGCCCGATGCGGGTCACCTTCAACGATGCCGCCGCAATCGCAAAACGGACGGTCTGCTCCATGTCCCAGCCCTGCAAATAGCCGTAGATATATCCCGACGAGAATGTCGCGCCAGCACCGGAGGCATCCACCGTCTTTACCCGCGGCGCATACGCACGGACGATCTCTTCCCCCTGCAAGACCATACACCCCTGACTCGCCATGGTGATGATCGCGGTCTGGATGCCTGCCTTGATGAGTTTGCGAGCTGTGCCGAGCATCGCCTGTTTTTTACCGATCTGCGCGGCATCCGTCACCGCCTGGCAGACCGTGACCAATTCCGCGTATTTTTTCAACAGGTCGTTGTGGGTATGTCCATGCTCGAAGTTCAGGAAGACGGGCACGTTGTGTTTCTTCGCCTCTTCCATCGCGCGGACGATATGGTCGCCGTCGTACCAGTCCACGTAAAGCAGTTTTGAGCGTTTGATCAAGGACAGGTCGGCAGTATCAAGCGTCCCGAGGATTTGAGGCGTGCGCTGCCAAAAATAGGTGCGCGCGCCTTGTTTATCCGAAACGTTCACTTCAAGCGGCGTCTTGTATTGATCCGTGAAGCGCACCTTCCCCTGCACGCCGAGTTTCTTCAACGTTGTCGCCACGTGACGACCGAGCATGTCTTCTCCAACCGCCGTGCCGATCATCGCGGACGGCACACCCCACTGGCTGAGGTTGCAGGCAATAATGGCAGCGTCGTCGTACACATAATCACTGACCTCATGCACAATGGCGCCGGTGTTCAGTTTCGGCAGTCTATCCAGCGACATGATGTAGACCGGGGTCAACATGCCGAAGCCGATGTATGCGGGAGGGGTTTGCTTTTTTACAGGCATAAATCAATTTACCACAAAGGGTCACAAAGTATCACGAAGGAAAAGCTTTTAACTTTTGTGTACCTTCGTGATACTTTGTGGTTAAGCATTACGCTTTCAGTTTCTCGCTTTTCGGGTCATAAAGCACATTGGCGGTTACTTCCGCTTCGAGGCTGCCTTCGATGAGTTCGATGGTAAAGCGCCCGCCTTTTTTCGCCAATTCAATGGGAAGATAGGCATACAAAATATTTTTCTTGACGGTGAAACCGTAACCGCCGCTTCGCACGCGGGTGACAAGTGTATCACCATGATAGACCGCTTCGCCGCCGTAGATTTGCACGAAGTCTTCGGTGCCTGTCAACGTCAGCGTACAGAGTTTGCGCGTGACGCCTTCCGCTTTTTGCTTGACCAGCGCCTCGCGCCCGATGAAATCGCCCTTTTCCAAATCCACACAGAAGCCGAGACCGGCTTCGTAGGGCGTGGTGGTCGGGGTGATGTCCACGGTGAAATATTTGAAGCCTTTTTCAAGGCGCAGTGGATCGAGCACCTTGTACCCGCCGAGTTCCATGCCGAATTCCTTACCCGCTTCGATGAGCATATCCCACACCATCGTGGCGCGGTTGTTGGGGATGTACAACTCCCAGCCCAACTCACCCGCATAACTGACGCGCTGCGCCAGCACGGTCACGCCGTTGATAAAGATGGGCTTGGTCGTCAAATATGGATGCGCTTCATTGGAGACATCGCTTGTGGTGATTTTCTTCAACACGTCTCTTGTCTTCGGTCCCCACAAGGCGAGACAGGCATGTTCCATCGTAATATCGCGGATGGACACGTCGCCGTCTTTTTCGTCCACGTGCATCAAAATCCGCGCATGGTCGTTGGCGATGAAGCCCGACCCTGTGATGACCCAAAAATGCTCTTCGCCCAAACGGGTGACGGTCAAGTCTGATTCGATGCCGCCGTTGCGATTCAAGAACTGCGTGTACATCGCGCTGCCAACGGGCTTGTCCATGTTGCTCGAAGTCAATCGCTGTAACAACGGCAGTGCGCCTTTGCCTTTGACTTCGATCTTTCCGAACGAAGTCAGGTCAAATAACGTCACACGTTCACGAGTGGCAATCGCTTCCGCGCGCAAACGCTCGAAGAACGGCGGTTTCGCCCAGCCCCATTTGCGCTGGTCTTCGCCCATGCGCCGCCATTCCTTGCCAGGTTCAAAAAAGTTCACGCGCTCCCAGCCGAATTTCTCACCGAAGACTGCGCCGTTTTCCATCAAGCGGTAATGGACGGGGCTTGTCCGATGCGGACGCGCCGTCTCATGTTCGTCATGCGGGAAGCGTAAACGATAGTAATACTTCACGCTTTCCAGCGTGCGGTCCGCCGCGTATTTGAAATCGGAATAATAATTTCCAAAACGGGTGGCGCGGTAGCCGTACACATCCATCGGCGCTTCGCCTTCGATAATCCACTCCGCCAGCAATTTGCCCATGCCGCCCGCGCCGCCATAACCATTCAGCGACATGCCCGCCAGCATCCAAAAACCTTTTACGCCGGGCATCGGTCCCAACAGCGGATGGCAATCCGGTGTATACGCGCCGGGGTGGCGCACCAACGTAATAATGCCCGCCTGATCCAAAAACGGCAGACGGCGAATCGCGCCTTCGAGCAGCATTTCAAATTGGTCAAAGTCACCGGGGAAACTTTTACTGCCATGCTCCCACGGTGTGCCATCGATCCAGCGCGGCAGCGGCTTCGGCTCATACCCGCCGATCACCAGCCCGCCCTGCTCCTGCCGCATGTACACCAAGTTATCGGGGTCGCGCAGGCACGGCGTCCTTGCATCGAACTCATGCCCGGACACGGCGTGGAGAGCGATATGCTGATGGTCCACAGGAGTGGTTGGGATGTGCAGACCCGCCATGGCGGCGATGCGCGGCGCCCACATCCCTGCCGCGTTGATGATGATCCCGCATCGGACTTCGCCCTTGTCTGTTACGACCGCCTCGACCTCTCCCTGCGCCGACACTTTGACGCCCGTCACGCGCGTATTGGTATAAACCTCCACGCCCAACTGCTTGGCAAAATTCACCATGGACGTGGTGGTGGTGTACGGGTCGAGTTGACCGTCACCAGGCAGGTAAATGCCGCCGTACAATTCTTTATCGGAAATATGCGGAAAATGCCGCTTGGATTCTTCCGGCGAGATGACTTCACAATCCAACCCCAATGCCTTGGCGCGGCTGACGCTTCTTTCCATTTCAAGCAGTTGCTCCCTGCTCGAAGCCACGCGCAAACTGCCGACAGTGTCGAACAGCCCCAACTCTTTATACAACTCCACGCTATACATGCGGAACTTGAGCATCGCCTGCGACGTGGCGAACTGCGTGACAAGCCCCGCCGCATGAGACGATTCGCCGCTGGCGATTTCGCCCTTCTCGATGATGACCACATCCTTGCGCCCGTTCTTTGCAAGGTGATAGGCAACCTGCGCCCCGAAAATTCCCCCGCCAATGACTACGATCTCTGCCTGAGTTTTCATGGTGAAGTCACATCCTGTTTATATTTTCACTTGATCTAGCCATTTGCCAAAATCCTTCGAATCCATCTTTTCTTCAGCCCTGCCCCAGCGCTCTTCAGCCCAACCCCAGAAATCAAAGTCAATGGTGGAAATTTTCGCCTGAATCGCCGCCCACAATCCCCAGCCCACATCAGACATGATCATGTTCAACTTCATGCGCGCGATCATGTCTTCCCTTGTTTCACCAAAATACGCAGCACAGACTTCCGCTATTTGTTCGTCGTTGAATTCCATTTCCTGACAGGTGTTGCCCAACTCAAAGGTTGGGTCGTTATTTCCGCTGTATTCATAATCAATCAACCACAATTGCTTGCCATCGTCGATGTAATTTTCAGCCAAAAGATCGTTATTGCACGGGACTGTCGGCAATGGCTTGACGTTCATCGCCTTTTCGATCTGCCTCACGGCGGACATTCTGTCCAGATAACCGTGTGGAGTGCGGATGTCGCGCTCTCTGCACAGGCTGAGATAATACTCCGTGAGGCGGAACATGTTGAAGTCAAGTTTGAAGCGCGGACCTTGATTCAATTTCTTAATCACCTGCGCCATGCGTGTCGGCATGCCTGACTGGTTCAGTGATTCCTTCGACATGGTTTCGCCGTTCAGAAATTCCATCACTATAGATTCGAATTCAGGAACGTGATGCAACACCTTCGGCGCGACACCTGCATAGGAAGCGGCTTTGGCGTTGTGATGCTCATTGTCACGGTCGATGGCAAGCAATTCGGTACTCGCACCCGGAACGCGGACAAAGTGCGGCACTCCGTCCACATCCACCCTGTAATTGGTATTGGTCAAACCGCCTGAAAGCGGGGTGATGACAATATCCCTTCCCCGCCAGTCTTCAACTTTGGAGACAACCTCTTCAATCATGATAAAAACCTCTCCCAACAAAAAGATTTGTAGGTCACGCTTGATACCCTTTCAGGGCACTTTGCGTGACCTACAATGTTAAATATTGAGTCTAATCTTTATTCGGGCGGGATCTCCTTGAAGGCATAATCCACGTCGATGCCCTTGGATTTTTGTGCATTCTTGGCGATGAAGTACCACACCGCCGAAACAAGCAGAACGCCAAACACCACGCTATACGCCAGTCCGCTGGTGAGACCAAGTTGGGCATAGAACATGAACATCAGCACCATGGCGCCACCGAAGATGAAACCAAGCGTCCCGAGGATGGTCACAAGTGGAATGTTGCCAATCTTGTACGCCGCGCCGGGGGAAGCCTCGTAGACATCCTTCGCGCGGTAGGGCAGGAGCGCGCCTGCAAGGCAGGTCAACACGAAGACATAACCACAGGCGAATGTAACGCCCAGCGTTAGTTCGACCCAGTTCGGATGCAGGTTGTAGAGCAGAATAACCGGGATGCTGGCAATGAAATACGCCAAGTGCGCGTTGACCGGGGTGTGACGTTTCTCGTCCACACGGCTGATCCACTCGGGGAGCAGGCGGTCGAGCGACATGGCAACCATCACGCGGGTCATGCCAATGTAGCAGTTGTGTACGATCTGGTGCGAATTGAGAATGTAACCCAAGCCGATGATCAGAACAACCAGCGGGCTGGCGGTCAGAGCCACGGCAATGATATTGGGCCACAACCAGAAGCCGGCAATCGTCGCTTCGCCAACCCCCGCCCAATACCCAGCTCCTGCAATGTAAAGGAACTCTGTCCCAACGGCTTTTTCAAGCGCAAATGCAAGCGTGGCAAGCAGAACGCCAGTGAAGATCAACGAACCGACGATGATGAACAATTGGTCTTTGAAAGAGCGTGCATTCTTGATCTCGCCGTTCTGCTGGGTGGAGTACGTCGCCCATTGCAGGGACGTCCACGCGATGGGGGCGATTAGGACGGTGAACAGGAGGCTAAAGGGCGGACTCAAGTCCACACCGGCGGCGACGGAAGCGTCCTTTGCGGTTTGAACAAAGTTCGATGCGCCGCTGATTGTCAGTGCAAAGCGGTCAATCGCCGCCATGGATGTGGCGGGGGTGCCCATGAACAGCACGACCAGCATGGTCAAAAAGGCGAGAATCGTGCCGGAGATCATCACAGCCTGGAAGCGTACGTAGTTCTTGAATCCGCTAATGAGAATCATCATGGACACAAATGCGTTCAAAATGCTGACGATGATGACCCCTGTCGATTCGGTGAACCAGATGCCGAGGTTCGAGAGCGCGGCGTTACCGGTGGTCGCGCCCAAGCCGAGGAACAGCGGCGCAAATCCCAGATATGCGAGCAGCCATCCGGAAAGCGCCACCCATTGCAGGATCCAGATCACATAACCAGACATCACAACCGTGAACGCCACGCCACCGCCAAACACGCGGCTCTGGAACACGTAATCGCCGCCGGAACGCGGGAGCGCTGTCGAAAGCCAGACGTAGGTCAGCGCAATGGGAATCTCGATCACCATCGCGAGTAGAATCCCCCAAACGATTTTGCCGCCGGGCAGCGCACCCGGCGCCCAAAGATACGTCCACGGGAAAATTAAGCCCATCGTCAAAATGTTGTAGACGAAGGCGGAGAACGGAGACATCACCCGCACAAGCCCGGAGGCTTTTCGGGTGAATACTTCTGGTTTTGCAGTTGCTGTAGCCATTTCTTCTCCTTTGGTTGAATTGTTTCAAGCCGTTTTAATTCTCCTTACACGAAACCGTTCCTTAAATCTGAACCATCGCCTCCTTTCACTGCCCCAAAAAAAATCATCCGCTCGTCATCTGGTAGCCCTGTACCTCGCCGTCCGCAAAGGTCACCAGGCAGCCGCGCAGGACGCCTTCGGCATATTCACTGCCGGGGTTGATACAAGTGGTCCGCCCAAGCCGCGCAACCGATTGGGATTCATGGATGTGACCATGCAACCCAAGCATGGGCTTGTACTTTTCAATCGCCTCACGGACCGCGCTCGAGCCTGCGCCGAACAATACAACCTGACCACCCCTGACAATCTGTTCCGGCGGGTCCTTGTCCCAGTCCAGCATGGGGCAGGTATCGAGGGTCGAGTCTTTTGGCGGGTCGTGGAAGTTGAAGATGGCGTTGTTCATATCCGGAACCTTCGCCGCCATCTGCTCAATCATTTTGCCGAGTTCCTCTTCCGTTGTCTCGCGCGGCGTATTCCATGGCGTCGGCGTGCTGATGCCGACAGAGATCATCGTGTGGTCGTCGTCCACATGGACCATTTCATTCTCGCAGGCAAAAAAGGATCGCGTCGGCTCCATCTTCATCACGTTTAACACATCCCATTCGTCATCGTTACCGCCCGTAACGAAGCATTTGATCCCTGTGCCGTTCAGGCGTTCCTCGGCAAGGCTGACCCAATTGATGAGCTTTTGCTTCGCAAGTTCATTGAAAAGCGCTTCGACGGCTTGCGGATTGGCTTGCAGGCTTTTGAATTCGTCCTCCTCCATCACCTTGTAATAAAAGCCGAGGATATCCAGCTTCCCCATCAGTGTTTTTAATTCCTCCTCGGTCTCCAGATGCTCCGCGCGTCCCTGCACGGCGGCACGATGATGCCCGTTCGATTCTTTGATGATAGGGATCATCAACTTGCCCTGAATATCTCCGCCCATGACGATCACATTCACGTCATAGAATTTGCCCGCATTGATGAATTTGCGGAAGGTACGCTCCGATCCGTGAATGTCGGTTGCAAAGAAGAGACGAGTTGGGTTTTTCTTCGGTTTCTTTGAAAAGAGGAAGGACATGGCTTCTCCAAAACAAAAGCCTGGCAGTTCCGCGAGGGAAATGTCAGGCTGAAATCAACGAAGGCGCGGCAATCTTACACTCAATATCATGTTCGGACAGGGAATCGCGGGCGGAGGCGCTGAGACGGTTGTCAGAAATCAGTTGATCAACTTCGTCAATCGTCGCGATCTGAAAATTGGATACTACACCCCATTTGCTGTGATCCGCCACGATGATGATGGGACCCTTGGTCCGTTCGATCATTTTCCTCACCACCTCGGCTTCGCCGTTGGTCGGCACGGTGCAACCGTGCTTTAGGGAAATCCCATCCACCCCAAGGATGGTTTTGTTGGCATAGACCAAGCCCAGGTTGTCTGAGGCGAAGCGCCCGATCAGGGAGTTGGAACGTGCCTGGAATTCGCCCCCGGTCAAATAGTAGTGGAAGCCCGGGTCGCCGAGTTCCATCACCGCGCTGACGTTGTTGGTGAAAACGCTGATGCCCGCGTCCCTGCGGATGTGCTGAAGCACCTGCGTGGTGGTCGTGCCACTGTTGATAAAAACAATATCACCCGCTTCGATGAGCGAAGCGGCGAGTTCGCCGATCATGCGCTTCTCTTCCGGGTGATGCTCCGCTCTTTGCTGGTATTCCTGTTCGAGGATTATGCGTTGGTTGAGGATCGCGCCCCCATGCGTGCGTTCCAGGATTCCCTTCTGTTCGAGCCATTCGAGATCGCGGCGCACAGTCGCCTCGGATGTATCCAGCAGTTTGCAAAGATCGGCCGTGCGGACGATCTGATGAACTGCAAGATATTCCTGGATTCTCTCTCGCCTTTGCGCTGGAATGAGTGGTTTGCTCATAAGTGATCTCAATTTTGGGTTGAAGGAAATTGCTCACTTGAATGCTGCATTATATAAGAATCTGATGAAATTTGCAAGTTTTTGAGTTTTTTATTATAATACGGGAATTCCTGACAAAACAGCAAAGGTTCAACTCGGAGACACGTATGCCAAACAGTTCCATTGGGATGGGCGAGCAGGATCAGTCCGAACGCGAGAAATTCGAGAATGAGTTGAAGGCAATCCTGAAAGCCTGTAAGGACGCGGGCATCCTGATGCGCGTGATCGGTTCACTGGCTTTTCAAATGCACTGTCCGCAGTTCGGGTATCTGCAAGCGGCCATGGGACGCGCCTACACCGATATTGATTTCGCCGCCTACAGCCGCCAGAATAAACAGATCTCGGAATTAATGGCAAAGATGGGGTATGTGGATAATCGCGAAGTGTTCATTGCAACGGAAGGTGAACGCGCCATTTTCGACAAACCCGGCACGGGTCTGCATGTGGACATCTTCTACGAGAAACTGGATTTCTGTCACGCCATTTACTGGAAAGACCGCCTCGAAGTAGACTCCCCTACCATCCCACTGGCAGAGTTATTACTCGAAAAGATGCAGATCGTGCAAATCAACGAAAAAGACATCATTGATACGATCATGCTCCTGCTCGAACATCCGCTGGGGGATGTTGACGATGAAACCATCAACATCAAACTGGCGGCGGAATTATGCGCAAGCGAATGGGGGCTTTGGCGCACCACCACCATGAACCTCGAAAAAGTTAAACAACTTGCGGGATATTATCCTCAATTGTCCGACGAACAAAAGAACAAAGTCGCCTCGCAGGTGGATGAAATCCTTGCGCGGCTTAACAGCGAACCCAAACCGCTTGCGTGGCGCATCCGCGACCGCGTGGGCGACCGCATAAAATGGTACAAGGAAGTGGACGAAGTTTAAGGAGATAGCATGGCAAAACTTGTTAAAGACCTAATGCATGCAGGGCTGATCACCTGCAAGCCAACCGCCACACTCGGTCAGGTGGCGGTGCTGTTGAACCAGCATCATGTCCATGCGCTTGTAGTGGCGGACCGCGACGGGCGCGCGCTGGGGCTGATCTCAGACTTTGACTTAATGGCGGGCGAATGGCTTTCATCGGATCAGGAGAGCCTTGCAGTGATGCAGAGGTTGACCGCCGCGGATCTGATGTCCCATCCAATTGACACCATCGAAGCAAGCACTCCTCTCGCGGACGCCGCCGGCATTATCATGGAGAAGAAAGTCAGCCGCCTTATGGTCATGGAGAATGGAAAGCCCGTCGGCATCATTTCCCTCTCTGATTTTATTGCCAGCATTGCCAGCGAAATTAAATCGAAGCGGAATACTGTCTGCGATGTGATGTCCGATGCAATCCTCGTCTGCCGCGGAAAGACGCCTGTCGTCTCCGCAGCGCGTGCCATGACCTCTTCCGGCTGGCGCTCGGTACTGGTGGTGGACGCAAAGGGAAAAATCCTCGGCGTAGTCAGCGGACACGACCTGATGCATCTGATCCGCGACGGCGTGGATGAAAGCCTGATCGTCCGCGATGTGATGCACCCCGCCTTGACGATTGATATCAACGCGAGTCTCCGCGAAGCGGCGGATATGATGATCCAGAACTATCATCACAGGCTGGTCGTGGTCGACAAGGACGACCCCGACTCATTCCCGCTGGGTGCGATCTCGACCTTTGATATCGTTGCAGAAATGGCTCGACCCGATTCGGTCTGGCAGAAATAATCCCAAATCCGCCCTTCTCCCTATTTGGGAGAAGGGAGATAATTTAAGGAGACATCGTTCATGTCTAATTTTCCAACGCAGGCACAGGTCGTCATCATCGGCGGAGGCGTGGGCGGCGCGAGCATTGCCTATCACCTGACGAAAATGGGCTGGAAGGATGTGGTCATCATCGAAAAGCATGAACTG
>Ga0208244_101276_pt1 | contig 14628 bp, 9 predicted proteins | sample SubbioCR12Aug_5A_FD_184828 | JGI IMG/M metagenome (GOLD analysis project Ga0208244, IMG submission 184828) | Serpentinite rock and fluid subsurface biosphere microbial communities from McLaughlin Reserve, California, USA - CR12Aug_5A (SPAdes) | ecosystem: Environmental > Terrestrial > Deep... | reverse complement strand
TGAATTTGGAGAAATTGAGTGCGGTAGCAGTTATTTTTATGATGTAGCAATAGTAGATGAAAACAATATATGGGCAGTTGGCTCGATAAAATCAAAAGATTCACTTGGTAACTGCCATACGCAAACTTACAATGCTGTACATTGGGATGGACAAAGTTGGAAATTAAAAAAAATAACTGTATTATATAAAGGTAACCTCATCACCCCAATCTTATATGGTGTATTTGCTTTTTCACCTACTGATATTTGGTTTTCCTCAGGTGTTCCGGTAAAGGGGAATGGAAATAGCTGGACACAGTATCACCTTTTTGACATGGGAGTTCTATCCCAACAAGATGGTTATCTGACAAAAATTTGGGGGAAATCTTCCAATGACATTTATTTTGCTGGTACATTAGGTACAATCGTCCACTGGAACGGTAGTAACTGGACAAAGATAGAAAGCGGTACTGCCTTAAATATAAATGATATTTATGGAGATGGGGATGATATTTTATGTGTTGCTGCTAACGTATTGTTAAGTAAAGATCTTGAAATATTGAAGATAAGTAATCTAAAAGCAGAAAAATTGCCCAAAGAAATGATGAATACATATATGTCCGGTATCTGGTATGACGGTTACAGGAAATACTATGTTGCCGGAGGCGGTGTATGGAAGAGTTTGAAGAATGATATTTTTTGGAAAATCGAACCGAGACCAAAAGCATATTATATGAATGGAATAAGAGGGACAGGTAAAAATAGGATTGTAAGTGTGGGTGCACTCGGTGAAGTACTATATAATAATGGAGTTAACTGGAAAAGCTTAGATTCAGAAACTCTATTAAATGGTGGAAAGTATTTTTCAGTTGATGTTAAAGGAAGTATAATAGCGGCAGTGGGCTGGGAATCAGATCGCGCTGTAATTATGGTCGGAAAAAAATAAAATATTTCTAATATAACAAAAACGCTCCGGTGTAAGCGGCACCGGAAACGGTATGATGAAAACATAAATGTTTCGTTTGAATTAGCCTGGCTGGGTGATAGAACATTTTTTGTTTTCATATAAAGATGATTACTACATTGCTCCCGCTTTAGGGTCTTTTTGTGGCTGAAAAACTATTTGTCTTTAACAATATATATTCCCCGTTGCCACCAAATCACAAAAACACGAAATCCCCACTAAAATTAATTTATTAGACAGCACCGAGGGGTTAATGAAAATAGTGGTGAAGGAGAAGAAAACTGATGAAATGTCTATATCCCATTATCAATAAAAAAGCCCCATAATAGGGGCTTTTAACATTCACTATAAAGGAGGGGCTTTACTTTTGTAAAATCATTTTCTTTGTTGAATTAAAACTTGGCGAAGTCATTCTATATAAATAAACACCGCTTGCAAGATTACCCGCATTAAATTGAAGGCTGTGTGTTCCTGCTTCAAACTCACGATTAACTATTGTGGTTATTTCTTCTCCCATAATGTTGAAGATAGTAACATTTACAACTTCATTCTTTGCTATTGAGAATGTAATCGTTGTTGATGGGTTGAACGGATTCGGATAATTTTGCAATAAGTTAAACGATTCCGGCATGTCGCTATTACCGTTAATACTTGACGGAGTCGGGTTTGATGTAACAATACTGGAAGCATTCGGCACAAGCATGAAGTTCGGCATATTGTTATTTGTTGCTTCAAGTATAGTTGCAAAGTTTGCAATGGTAGTATCTCTTGTAATATTCCCGGTAAATGGACTAAGATTCATTTGTCCGGCTCCGTATAAATATTTAACAATTACCTGTCCCGTTATTAAACCGGTAGGGAAGTCTAAGATAGTTTTAGGAGCTAAAACAGCCGCAGTAATATTAATGCCGGTTACTTTAAGAATTTTAGTGTCAACAAAGTTTAAGATAACTTTATCTTTAGTTGTCCCGGTAACACCAAAACCACCTTTCCATTCTACTGTATCGCCATGCACATTTACAACTACCGTTGCATTTGAAGGTGCATTTATGGTAAAGTTATTAGCCAGTTTAATCATACTTGCATCAAGATTGAACACGTTCAAGTTCGGGTGACTTCCAATCAACTGGATATGTCCCCATTGAAACTTTACTGTATCTGTTTGAGCTAAAGTTGATAATTGATATGATAAATCTTCAAGGTGAATCTTTTCGGCAGCAAAATCGATTACGGAATCTTTTACAATTCCGCCGTCAGCGGTAAAGGCAGTAGTTGAAGTAATATATTCTTTATAAACTGCTCTTCCGTAGTAAACTCTTCCGCTTATAAAAGTTAAATGATGACCAACTACAAGTACGTCGCCGGAGTTCGGGGGTAATTTATCTCCAACGCTATAGTTTCTTAGGTCTGCGTAACTACCAACAGCAACTTTTCCTTCAGTGTCCGAAGAAGGTTGAATAAGAGTATCAATAACAAAAAGGTTAAAATCTTTTGCGGCTCCAAGGTCAAATGTTGTAGCTCCAACGTTGTTGTAGTCAACCTTTACGGTTATAACAAGCACCGAAGAATCACCTGCATTCAAGCTTCCTACATTCCATATACCTGTATTTGCATCATAAACGCCGGTAGGATTGGAAGAAATAAAATCCAAAATAGGCTGAAGATGATCGGAAACTTTTACGCTGGAAGCATTTCCGGTTCCGATGTTCTTTACTTTAAGTGTGTAGTTAATAATATCTCCGTTATTTACAACGGTTTTATCGGCTTCTTTTTCAACAACTAATTTAATTTCTTCAAACCAGTCGATTTTTTTACTTATTGTTCTGGAAGCGGTTGTAGGAGTTGCAAGAATTAATTTTTGTTTCCCGTTAGGATCGGCAACGTGATAATATTTTGTTCCTGATGGAATACCTACTACACCAGTCGCAGTGATTGTTGCTGTAGTTTGTCCCGGATTAGGAGTCAAAGTAACAGAAGGGGTAACGCCCGTAATATCTGTTGTTACGTTTGTTGCACTTAAAGTTCCGCCGGTTGTAGTAAGAACAATATTAACATTCGGCATTGCAAGTCCCTGGTCATTAAACGCTTTAACTGTAAAGGTAATTGGAGAGCCGGTATTAAATGATTGTGTCGGTAAATATATTTCAAAATTATTAAGATTGAAGCTATGTGCGTTTAGCAATGCATCTGCTGCTATAGCAAGAGCTCTGTTTTTAATGTCGGTTATGCTTGAACCGGCAACAGCACTGATATCTAAACCATCTGTAAAATGCCAAAGTGCTAATTGAACCGCCGAAGCTTCACGTTTTACATCTGTAAGTTGTCCCGGATAGCCGGTTTTGAATGGGTAGTAATTATTTAATACATAAGAAAGGGTATCGTTAGTAACTTCTACATCCTGGTAAGCCTGGTTATAGGCAAGATTATGATATAAATCTATGCAGTAAAGTTTAGTCGGACTTCCGTCTATTGTAGCATTGAATGTTCCGGAGAATACCTGTGTACTCCAGGGGGCTGGAAGCGTAACATTTACACCTTTATCGGTAGATGTTACGGTTGCAATACTCTCTGTCCCTGAATAAATTAGCGAGGTATAAACCAAAACTAACGACACGACTAATAATGTATATTTTTTCATTTTTTTATAACTCCAATAAATTTTTTAATTAACTATTGCATGAATAATGCCAGAAAAAACCATGTTTTTAGAATAAAAAGAGGATATTATTCAAGAAGGGACGTATTAAAATGATACACGGTCTCATATTGGTAATGTTTGTTAATACTTGGTAAAGCAGTGAAAAACAGATGTAAATGAAGGGTTTAATTTTTGGAATAAAAAAAGTGTTTTTTAAGCGTCTAAGTTTTACTTAATTTTCGTCCGGTAAGAAAAATAATAAATTTTAAAGGTGCAATAAATTGAAGCGTTACATTCTGCTTTTAGCTTTCTCTTTTATACAACTTGTTTTCGGACAGAATTATAAACAGGTTAAAATCCATTTCAACTCATATGACGATATTGTAAAACTGATGGCTTCAGGTTTTGCTGTTGATGATGCTTATTTCCATAAGAATTCTCTTGATGTTATGTTAAGTGATGATGAGTTTGAAAAATTAAAAGAGATAAATCTGAATTATGAAATATTAATTAACGATTGGTTAGAATATTACAACTCTTTACCGGTACTTACGGATACGGAAAAATTTAACACAATTAAAGAAAGCCGTCAAAATTACGGAGTTGAAGGATTTGGCTACGGATCAATGGGGGGTTATTATACTTTCACGGAGATAGTGAGTAAATTAGATTCAATGGTAATTCAATATCCTAACTTAATTACACCAAAGTTTTCAATTGGAGTATCTCACGATGGGAAACAAATTTGGGCGGTGAAGATATCGGACAATCCAAATGTAAATGAGAACGAACCGCATGTGTTTTTCGATGCTTTAATTCATGCACGTGAACCGCAGTCTATGGCAACGGTAATGTACTTTATGTATTATCTGCTGGAGAACTACGGTACAGATCCGGAGGTTACATATCTTGTTAATAACCGCGAAATCTATTTTGCCCCCGCATTTAATCCAGACGGATATGAATATAACAGACAAACAAATCCCAATGGTGGAGGAATGTGGAGAAAAAACCGGAGGAATAACAGCGGTTCGTACGGTGTGGATTTAAATCGAAACTTCGGTTATATGTGGGGTTATGATAATATCGGCTCAAGTAATACACCTTCATCAGAAACTTATAGAGGTCCTTCCGCTTTCTCCGAACCGGAGTGTCAGGCTGTTCGCGATTTTGTGCTAACAAAAAACATTAAAACTCATATTAATTATCACTCATACGGTAATTATATTATCTATCCGTGGGGATATATAAATCAGCTTACCCCCGATTCGGATACTTATGTTGAATTTGCTTCTTACATGTGTAAGTACAACGGTTTTACGCATGGAAACAGCACGCAGATGCTTGGCTATGCTTCAAACGGGACAGTGCGTGACTGGATGTACGGCGAGCAAACGATAAAAGATAAAATTTATTCCTATGTATTTGAAGTAGGCAGTTCCTCGGATGGTTTCTGGCCTGCTCAAAGCAGAATTTTTCCGCTTGCACAGTTGAACCTACGCCCGAATCTTTTCAAATGCTGGGTTGCAGGCGAATATGTCTCTTTTGACGGAGCAACCTATAGCCAGCAACATTTTAATCCCGGCGATGTAATACAAATGTATCCTGCTGTGAAAAATAAAGGGCTATCAACAGGGCAGAATGTAACGGTTACACTAACCGCACTTTCGCAAGATGTTGTAATTAACTCAGGGACGATACAGGTTGATTCGGTTCAAGCTAGACAAAGATTTGAATCACTGCAACCTTTCACCTTTTCGATTTTGAGTACATTCCCGCACGATCAAAAAGTGAAGTTGATTGTGACTACCTCATTGAGCGGTGTTGAAATGAGCAAGGATACAGTTTCACTGAGACTTGGAATTCCGTCTTATGCTTTTATTGATACAACCAACAATATAAATAGTCATTGGACTATAACATCAAGCCCCACAACACCAAAGTGGGATATAACTACCACAGCATTTCATTCGGCACCTAATTCATACACCGACAGCCCGACAGGTAATTATGTACAAAATGCAACAGTTACTATGACCTCAACTAATCCTATTGATCTTAGCAATATGAATGATCCTACTTTGACTTTCTGGACAAAATACGATATTGAAACGAAGTGGGACTGCGGCGTTGTTCAGATTTCCACAAATAACGGAACTTCGTGGGTAACATTAGGCGGAACACTCACAAAACCTGCATCCGGCAGCGGAAGACAAACCCCAACCGGAATGCCGGTCTACGAAGGGGTAATTTCGAACTGGACAGAAGAAACTATTAGTTTAGCTTCTTATACCGGTCAGCAGATTAAACTTCGATTTGAATTAAGAGCCGACGGCTCGGTTCATAAAGACGGCTGGTACATTGATGATATCGGAATCGTAACTTATAATGTTATCCCGGTTGAGCTCGCTTCATTCTCGGTAAAAGTTGTTGAGAATTCTGTCCTGATCGAATGGACAACCGCATCGGAATTAAATAATCGCGGTTTTGAAATTCAACGTAAAAACAGAGATAAAAATAGCGAATGGGAAACTGTAGCATTTATATCCGGCAACGGTACAAGTAGTGAAATTAACAGCTATTCTTTCAGAGATGAAAATCCGGCAAAAGGAAAACTGCTGTATAGATTGAAGCAGATAGATTATGACGGAACAGTGAAAATATATGATGCTGCAGAAGTTGACTTTACAGGTGTTTCAACATTTGCACTTGAACAAAACTATCCGAACCCTTTTAACCCTGTAACGACGATAAAATACTCTATTCCGTCAAACCACCAGCCTACGGCGTGGGCAGGCGTAAAACTTGTAATTTATGATGTTCTTGGAAATGAAGTGGCTACGCTTTTGAATGAACAAAAAGAACCCGGCACTTATGAAATAGAATGGGATGCATCACAATTTTCTTCGGGAGTATATTTTTATAAGTTAAATTCCGGCGAATTTACCGAAATTAAAAAGATGATTTTAATGCGGTAACAATAATCGGAGATTATCCCTAAAGATTTTATTACAAAGGAATCTCTTCATCGTAGTTTATTTTCAATCAATTGGAATTACTCGAGAACCGCTGAACATAGGCGGTTTTCGAGTTTTTGTGATTTAGCGGCAAGTAGAATAGTTTTATTAAGTAAGGATTTTCTTCTCCGAAGTAGGGTGTGCAGATCCTTAGGACTTCGGAAAAGAATACTAAAACTCTTTACAACACCGAGAAAATATCGAAGAAAGCTACTTGTCGGAAAACTCATTCAGTTAAAATTCCGGTTTGTTGAAAATTGGTCGGGTGATTACATTTCCGTAAATTGCAGTAGTTGATTGGGCATTTTTTATTAAATGAAGTAAGATAATTTTTAACGGGTCCCGAAGCGGGGTTTCCTCTCTCAAATCCTTTGATTAGTTATCAATCATAAAAATAACCTTCCCAAAATCTGAAATTATAAAAATTAAATACCGGAAAAGATAAATGAAATTCGACGAATTAGGAATTGATGAAAAAATTCTGAATGCAATTAAAGAACTGGGCTTTGAAACACCAACGCCTGTTCAAAAGGAAGTTATTCCACACTTAATATATGATGAGAGTCCCGACTTAGTCGGTTTGGCGCAAACCGGCACAGGTAAAACTGCGGCTTTCGGAATTCCGTTAATTCAAAAAACGGATACCGAATTAAATAAAATTCAATACTTGATACTTAGTCCAACAAGAGAACTATGTCTCCAAATTTGTGATGATCTTGAAAGTTATGCAAAATACAGGAAAGATGTCTCTATAGCAGCCGTATTCGGCGGGGCAAGCATCGAAAAACAAATTCAGAAGATTAAGAAGGGAGTACACATTGTTTCTGCTACACCCGGAAGACTTGTGGATTTGATAAACAGAAAGATAATTAACTTATCAAGAATTAAAACGGTTGTTCTTGACGAAGCAGATGAGATGCTTAATATGGGTTTCCGCGATGACCTTGAAACAATTTTGAGCGAAACACCCCAAACAAAAAACACACTTCTATTCTCTGCAACAATGCCAAAAGAAGTTGTTGCCATATCAAGCAAGTATATGAACAATCCGGTTGAAGTTACCATCGGAAGAAAAAATTCCGGTGCCGATAATGTTGAACATTACTGTTATATAGTTCATGCAAAAGAAAGATACTCGGCATTAAAAAGAATCGTTGATTTTCATCCGGAAATCTATGGAATTGTTTTTTGCCAAACACGTAGAGAAACTCAGGAAATAGCAAACCAGCTTATCCGGGACGGTTATAATGCCGATGCATTGCACGGAGACCTTTCACAAGTACAGCGGGACCAGGTGATGAACAAGTTCAGGATTAAACACCTCAAGCTACTTATTGCAACAGATGTTGCGGCAAGGGGGCTTGATGTTGAAAATCTGACCCATATAATTAATTTTAATCTGCCCGATGAACTTGATATATATACACATAGAAGCGGAAGAACGGGAAGAGCCGGTAAAAACGGTGTTTCGATTGCAATTGCAAATCTGAAAGAAAAAGGAAAGCTTAAACAAATTGAGAAGAAACTGAACAAACAGTTTACCTATCTCCAGGTTCCGCAAGGGAAAGCAATTTGTGAGAAACAACTTTTTTATCTAATCGATAGAATGGAAAAAGTTGAAGTTGATTATAGCCAAATTGATCCGCTTCTGCCGGTTATTTATAAAAAACTGCAGTGGCTCGATCGTGAGGAACTGATTAAGAAATTTGTATCGGTTGAATTCAACCGCTTTTTAGAATACTACAAAAAACTCCCGGATCTAATCTCACCATCAGAATCAAGTAGTAAAGGGAAAGAGAAGAAGCGGTCTGGTTCATTCACTCGCTTTTTTATTAATCTGGGCAAAACGGATGATATTACACCTTCTACACTCATATCGTTGTTGAATGAATTTACCCTTTCGAGGGATATTAAAATAGGAGAGATTGAAATTCTGCGAAACTTCTCATTCTTCGAGGCGGAAACCGATTCCGTTGAATTGATTGTTGAATCCTTTAGAAACAAAGAGTTCAAAAAAAGAAAGATCAATCTTGAAATAGCCGAGAAGAAGGGGAGAGAAAGAAAATCGGAAAATAGAAGAGCTTCAAAGAAAATGAAAGAATCTTCAAGGCGGAATAATGAGAAGGAAAAACCACGAAGGAGAAGGAGATAAAAAACAGTAGTTTTCTTCTGCAACAGAAAAAAAGGTGTAATAAATTAATATTACACCTTCTCAAAATATAAATCCGATATGATCGGAATTAAAACAATCCTAAATAAAACTACTTTGCCGCCTGTACTTTTTCTCCGATAAATCCACCGATAAGTGCGGTAATAAATCCAAGGACTAAAGCGATAAGAATAAATCCGGCACCTAATTCGGTTTCACTAACAAGAGTTAAACGGACAACGTTTAAGTCGAAAGTTATAGTTAAAAAGCCTGCAATACCGGCTTCTTTAATTGTAACTCCGGGAGATTTATAACCGACAACATACCCTGTAATCAATAGTGAAATAAAGAACGGGATAATATATCGCGATTCATGATAACCGAATACTAAAACAAGAATACTTACAAGCAATAAACTAAATAATACACCAACGATTGTCCCGACTATTATCCAGTTCCAGTCAACAGTAGGAGTAGTTGTCTCTTCCTGCTTCACTTTACCGAATTGGAACATTTCACCAACCCATGCGCCGATAAATGTCAGAATAATACCGTTCATACAAATGATAATCCAATCGGAGACCCATAAAGCAGATAATCCCCTCAACCCGAAGGATGATATAACTAATGCAGAAGCAGCAGATGCTACAATCGCACCTACACCCGGCTCAACAATAGTAACATCTTTTGAAAAATAGCCTATGAAAATACCGGTAATAATAAAACCGGAAAGCATTGCGTAAATCGGAAATAGTGCGGTCGCAAAAAATATACTGCTGATCAGCGATAGCCCTACCACAAAAACAAAACCGACTATAATAGAGAGTAATAATGTAGAAATACTAAATTTTGTTGTCATTGTAACCTCAAATTAATTTGGTTAAAGATTGTCGTTAAATTATAACTTATTGGATTAATAAAAAAGCGGGAATTGAATCAAAGTTCAACTTTTTTCAAGTCTCCAATGCAATTTTATATTAGGTTTTTAAATGACCGGGGGATTGCTATTTTTGTCCCGTTATTTTTTAATCATTTTTATTGGATTTACATGGAATGGCTATTTCTTTTTGTCGCCGGTTTAATGGAAATCGGCTGGCCCCTCGGGTTGAAACTTTCGCAAACTACAGGGAATAAATTCTTGTGGATATTGTTTGCAGTACTTTGTATGGCGGCAAGCGGATTTTTCTTATGGCTTGCACAAAAGTCTATACCGATGGGAACTGCCTATGCCGTTTGGACGGGTATTGGAGCAATAGGAGCTTTTATTGTTGGGATCATTCTCTTTAAGGATGCCGCAACGGTTATCAGAATTGTCTCCGTCTCTTTTATTGTGATCGGTATTATCGGGTTAAAATTGGGGCAATCTTAATCGAAAATTGTTTTTGAATAAAGGGAATAAATTATTATGTTTAATTTGTTCTGTTTCTATACTAAGCAATAAATAATCAATCACTAAAATTTAGGAGTATCCTATGAAAAATTTATTATCCTTTTTCTTTTTAATTCTTTTCTTTTTATCTTTTCAAATCAATGCACAGGAGGGGATGCCTTCAGGCGATGAAATGAAAGCGTGGATGGAATATATGACCCCCGGGGAAATGCATAAAATGCTCGCTAACGATGTTGGCGAATGGCATACTAAAATCAAGATGTGGATGGCACCCGGAACCGAACCAATGATCAGCGAGGGAACTTCGGTTAACGAAATGATTCTCGGCGGCAGATACTTAAAATCTACTCATAATGCCATAACAATGGGTATGCCGATGGAAGGAATCAGTATAACTGCTTTTGATAATGCAAAAAAAGAATTCATCTCGATCTGGATGGACAATATGGGAACCGGTATTATGATTGCAAGCGGACCGTATGACGAAGCAACAAATACGATTACATTATTAGGTACAATGGTTGACCCGATGACCGGCAAAGATATACCGGTAAAAGAAGTTATAAAACCTATTGATGAGAATAACCAGGTATTTGAAATGTACATGGAACATGAGGGGAAAGAATTTAAAACTATGGAAATCGAATATAAGCGTAAATAATTTTTAATGTTGGGTTGTCTCATGCTTTTTTGAGACAACTCTGATTTTTTTTCAAGAAGTCTGAATTGGACGCTGATTTTTTATGATCTATCAGCGGTAATCATAAACCATCATAACTCATCTGCGTACAATTAAAGCGAGAGGTAAGAGGCTAGAAGTTTCATCTATTCCGGGTTTTCTCGATACATTCCGACTTCGTCGGAACACTCGAAAACCGCAACTTATCAGCGTACCATTAGAATTTAGGATTTGGTAATTATTTGTCTTTTGTTTCTTGTTTTTTTATTTAGGTTATTATTTCCTTTATTTCTATCTCGCATCTATTTTCGAAATCGTAAAACGCATTTAGCAGCACTGCTTTATTAAAAAATCGGATATCTCTAGTTTTTATCTCCTCTTCGTGAATAAAACCCTCTTTCAGCAAAAATTCTCTTTTTGTCCCGCATAATAGCGGTGTTGAAGGTGTAACCCATTTCCCCCCGTCGAAGAAGGCAATGTTTGAGTATGACGTATCAGTAACAAATCCGTTCTTGATTATCAAAATGTCATCGCAATCGTCCTTCAACTGTAATAATTTGTTCAGAGCGTTTCTGTCTTGATATTTGTATCTGTAATCGATACTGTCATCATAAACCAATTTTAGTGATTTTACATCTCTATATATGTAAGGTTCGAATTCGATTCGCAAGATTTTTTCACTGTAAATAATTCTGCATTTGAAAAGTCCTTTTCTTATCCGTTCCGGGATATTAATGAGGGCATTCAAATCAATAAAATCACTCCGGTTAAAAAGTCTTTTTCTGCTCTCATTCAATCTATTATTATGATGAATGATATTGTACGCCCTGCCGTTTAAGATTTTAATTGACTCAAATAATAGGGACATACACTTTATCAACCAATTCTTGATATTCTTTTTTAACGTTGCTGAAAGAAGTTATTCCTCCCCCGCTTTTGTAAATCATTCCCTTTTTGTTTTTTTCAATAAACCGGATTATAACAGCGCTTTCCAGGTCTTTTCCGTCGAAGATTCCGAAAATTCCCGTATAAAACCCTCTCTTATAATTCTCTGCTCTTTTTATAATTTCTACGGTTTTCTTTTTCGGAGCTCCGCTAATAGAACCGGCGGGAAGCAGTTGGGTGATTATATCTCCTATCCTTTTCGGATAATCTTTATCGAGTTCACCCGATATCTGTGAACTTACCTGAAGTAATTCTTTCTGATTGGTTTTAATTTTATCAATGAATCTAAACTTATCAACCTTAACGTTTTCCGACACCATGCTCAAATCGTTTCTGATCAGATCAACTATCGTATTATGTTCGGCAGTCTCTTTCGGATCATTTAATATCGTTGATTCAGCATCCGGAAGGGAGGCATCTATCGTCCCTTTCATAGGAAAAGAAAAGATTTTTCCGCCTGTGATTTTTATAAAACATTCCGGGGAGAAAACAACAAACTTATCCTTATATATTAATTTGTATTTGGCTGAGGAATAATAAAAAATTTCCTTAAACGACAAATCAGTTGAAATGCGTGTCGGCTGTGTTAAATTGATCAGAAAAGTGTTCCCGGCGTTTATTTCCTTTTTTACAACTGAAAATGCCCGTTTATATTCGGAAAAGCTTACCGGGTATTTCTCAAAACGGAACGATGAAATTCTTCCAGGCGCTGGATAATAGTTTTTCGTTCCGTTTATGTCAAACAATATCTCATTTAAGGATGCGTCAGCAAAATTGACGACAATATTCTTCTTCTGTTCGAAATCAATTATGAAAATGACCGGCTTTTTTTCGATGCCGGCTTTGTTCATGGCAGTTATAAATTCTTTTTTTGTCATTAGAAGATGTTTATTATTACTTTGCAGTGCAAATTTATCAAAATTATTGACAATAAAAGATATGCGAATTCTCATAGTTGATAACTATGACTCTTTTACTTATAACCTGGCACAAATAGTAAGGGGGTGCAGCAACAGCGAACCCATGATACTAAAGAATGATAAGATAAATCTTAAGTCGGTCGCAGGTTATGACAAAATTCTTTTTTCACCCGGTCCGGGACTCCCAAAAGATTCACCGGTAATGGAAAAAATAATTCAACAGTTTGGTAAAAGCAAAAGCATCCTTGGAATCTGTTTAGGACACCAGGCAATAGGCGAGGCATTCGGAGCGAAGCTGATAAATTTAAAGCGGGTATTCCACGGAGTTTCAAAAAAAATAAATTTGATAGAGGATGAATATATTTTCCACAAAATACCTCATTCATTTGAAGCGGGTTTATATCACTCGTGGATTGTCTCCGAAAAGAAATTCCCGGATTGCCTTAAAATTACTGCTAAGTCAGAAGACGGATATATTATGGGAACATCGCATCGTGAATATGATATTCACGGTGTACAGTTTCACCCTGAATCGATAATGACTAAAGCGGGTAAAATAATAATTGATAACTGGCTAAAAGGGAAACCCCAATAAATTTCTAGATATACGCAGGTATTAGTAATTTTAAAAAGATGATTAATAGAGTTGAAATAACATTATATCCCGAAGAAGCGGCAAACCCGGAATTAGTTAATAAAAAGGTTTTACAAAAACTTAAGATTACTCCCGATGAGTTGAAATCGGTCATCCCGGTAAAACGTTCTATTGATGCAAGAAGCAGAAGACCGGTTGTAAAATTAATATGCGATGTTTATATAAATGAGTTGCCACAACCGAAAAAAGAATTATATAACTACCTCCCTGTCAGAGGAGATAAAAGAGCAGTTATAATCGGATTCGGACCTGCAGGAATGTTTGCTGCGTTGCATCTTATTGAACTGGGCATCAAGCCGATAATTTTTGAAAGGGGAAAAGATGTTCAGGCAAGGAGAAGGGACTTAAGGGGAATTCAGCAGTTTCATACGGTTAACCCGGACTCCAATTACTGCTTTGGAGAAGGAGGTGCAGGAACATACAGCGACGGGAAGTTGTACACACGCTCAAATAAAAGAGGTGATGTCAAGAAGATTTTAGATATTCTGATAAAACATGGAGCCAAAGAAAATATTGCCGTCGATTCACACCCGCATATAGGCTCCAATTTACTCCCCGGTATAGTAAAATCGATCAGGGAAACAATTATAAACAGCGGAGGAGAAGTTCATTTCAACTCGAAATTGACAGGATTAATACTTAAAGACAAAAAATTAAAAGGTGTAATAATAAATGAGACCAACGAGCATACTGCTGATGCAGTAATAATCTCAACCGGTCATTCCGCAAGGGATGTGTTTTATCTTTTACACAAAGAAGGAATAAAACTCGAATCTAAACCGTTCGCTATGGGTGTTAGAATTGAACATCCGCAGACACTAATTGATGAAATTCAGTATCATACTAAAAAGCGGAGCGAGTATCTTCCGGCAGCAAGCTACAGTTTAACATGTCAGGTAAAGGACAGGGGTGTTTTTTCATTTTGTATGTGTCCCGGGGGAATAATAGTTCCCGCTTCTACTGCACCGGGTGAATTAGTTCTTAACGGGATGTCGCTTTCAAAACGAAACTCTCCTTATGCTAATTCAGGTTTTGTAGCAGAAGTAAAAGATGCCGATTATTATTCCCCTGCACTAAAAGATAAAGAATTTAATAAACACGGAATTTTTGCAGGTTTGGAATATCAAAAGTGGGTTGAGAGGATTGCTTTTGAAGCCGGCGGAGAAAAACAGACAGCACCTGCACAGAGAGTAACCGATTTTTTAAATTCAAAACTGTCGGACTCGCTTCCGAAAACTTCGTATATACCGGAAATTGTTACGGCACCTTTACATGAAATTCTTCCCGCACCT
>Ga0208244_101275_pt1 | contig 14633 bp, 15 predicted proteins | sample SubbioCR12Aug_5A_FD_184828 | JGI IMG/M metagenome (GOLD analysis project Ga0208244, IMG submission 184828) | Serpentinite rock and fluid subsurface biosphere microbial communities from McLaughlin Reserve, California, USA - CR12Aug_5A (SPAdes) | ecosystem: Environmental > Terrestrial > Deep... | reverse complement strand
GTTCAACGAATACATGACCCTGCTGCATGAAGCCCATCGCGACGAGAACCTCGATCACGTCATGTGCCGCAGCCTGCTCAGCGTAGACTGGCAGGGCTTTGCCTACGACTGTGACTTCAACCAGATGCTGGAACTGCCGCTGGCCGGCGGCGGGCGAACCCACATCTCGACGCTGGACGCGGCGGGCCTCGAAGGCAGCCCCATCGCCGTGGCCGATCACTGCTACGGCTGCACGGCCGGACAGGGAAGCAGTTGTGGCGGCGCGCTCGGCGACTGAACTCCAAAGGAGAGAAACGTGCACGAACTCGTCAAGGGTTACTACGGCAAGGAACTCCAGTCGAGCGCAGACCTGCGCACCTCGGCCTGCTGCGACGCCGACGCCGTGCCGGCCTGGCTCAAGCCGCTGCTGGCGCGCATCCATCCGGAAGTGCTGTCGCGCTACTACGGCTGCGGCCTGGTCTGCCCGGATCTGCTCGCCGGCTGCGGCGCGGCGATGCCCTTCGACGCGCCGGCGCCCGACGCCCGGACGGGGAGCTGCTGCTGATGCCGTCCTTGACGCGACGCCGCTTCACGCGCGCACTGCTCGCGCTGCCCCTGGCCGCTCCGCTCGGCGCGTTCCCCGCCGCACCGAGCCGCGGCATCGTCGGCCAGCCGGCGCCGGAGCCGGCCGCCGATTTCTGGATCGACGCCCACGGCCGGCCGACCGCGTTCAGTCTCGCCGCGCAGCGCGGCAAATGGGTGCATCTGAAATTCTGGCAGAGCTGGTGTCCCGGCTGCCACACGCAGGGCTTCCCCACGCTGAAGAAGTTCATCGACGCATTCGCCAATGAGCCGCGCGTCGTCAACGTCGCCGTGCAGACGGTGTTCGAGGGTTACGGCGCCAACTCGGCGGACAAGGTGCGCGCCACCCAGCAGCGCTACCGCCTGCCCATTGTCATGGGCCATGCCTCGGGCGAGGGGCGTCCGGGCGGCCTGCCCGAGATCATGCGACGCTACCGCTCCGGCGGCACCCCCTGGCATGTGCTGGTCAGCCCGGCGGGCAGCGTCGAGCTGGACGGCTTTTTCATCGACGCCGCGACGGCGATCGCGGATATCCGCGCCTCGCTCGATCGCGGATAACGGTAAGGAAGGGGAGAATCATGCGCAAGGCCCTGCTCGCCGCCGCCATCGTCGTCGCCGTCGGGCTGTTCTTCGCCCTCGACCTCGGCCGCTTCCTCAGCCTCGACCACATCAAGTCGCAACAGGCGGCGATCGAGGCCTGGCGCGCGTCGAACCCGCTGCAGGCGGCGCTGACTGTCTTCGCCGCCTACGTCGCCGTGACGGCCTTCTCGCTGCCGGGCGCGGCGGTGATGACGCTGGCCGCCGGCGCCGTCTTCGGCCTGGCCTGGGGCACGCTCATCGTCAGCTTCGCCTCCAGCCTCGGCGCCCTGCTCGCCTTCCTCATCGCCCGCTTCCTGCTGCACGACTGGGTGCAGGCGCGCGTAGGCTCGCGCCTCAAGGCGCTCAACGAGGGCGTGCGCCGCGACGGCGCCTTCTACCTGTTCACGCTGCGCCTGGTGCCGCTGTTTCCCTTCTTCGTCATCAACCTGGCGATGGCGCTGACACCAATCCGCGCGTGGACCTTCTACTGGGTGAGCCAGGTCGGCATGTTCGCCGGCACCGTGGTCTATGTGAACGCCGGCACACAGCTGGCAGGCATCGACTCCCTCGCCGGCATCCTCTCGCCCGCACTGATCGGCTCCTTCGTCCTGCTCGGCATCTTCCCGCCGATCGCGAAGAAAATCGTCGCCGCCGTCAAGGCGAAGAAGGCGCTGGCAGCCTGGCCGCCGCCGGCGACGTTCGACCGCAACCTGATCGTCATCGGCGCCGGCAGCGCCGGCCTGGTGACGGCCTACATCGCCGCCGCGGTGAAGGCCAAGGTGACGCTGGTCGAGAAGCACCGCATGGGCGGCGACTGCCTCAATACCGGCTGCGTGCCGTCGAAGGCGCTGATCCGCTCCGCCAAGTTCCTCTCCCACGCCGAACGCGCGCGCGAGTTCGGCATGCAGCGGGCGCAGGTGGATTTCGACTTCGCCGACGTCATGGAGCGCGTGCAGTCCGTCGTCAGGGCGGTCGAGCCGCACGACTCGGTCGAGCGCTACACGGCGCTCGGCGTCGAGTGCCTGCAGGGCGAGGCGAAAATCGTTTCGCCCTGGGCCGTCGAGGTGAAGACCGGGGCCGGCACGCAGACCCTCACCACCCGCTCAATCGTCATCGCCGCCGGCGCGCGTCCCTTCGTGCCGCCGATTCCCGGGCTGGAAGAAGTCGGCTACCTCACCTCCGACAACCTGTGGGAACTGCGCAAGCTGCCGCGCCGGCTGCTGGTGCTCGGTGGCGGGCCGATCGGCTGCGAGCTGACGCAATGCTTCGCCCGCTTCGGCGCGCAGGTGACGCAGGTGGAGATGCTGCCGCGGATCATGATCCGCGAAGACCCGGAGGTCTCGGAGATGGTGACGGCGCGCTTCCGCAAGGAAGGCGTGGACGTGCGCACCGGCCACAAGGCGCTGCGCTTCCTCGTGGAAAACGGCGAGAAGGTGCTGGTCTGCGAGCATGTCGGCGCGCCGGGCGGCGGCGAAGTGCGCATCCCCTTCGACGAGGTGCTGGTGGCCGTCGGCCGCCTCGCCAACACCGCCGGCTACGGCCTGGAGGAACTCGGCATTCCGCTGGCGAAGACGCGCACCATCGAGACCAACGAATACCTGCAGACGCTCTACCCGAACATCTACGCCTGCGGCGACGTCGCCGGCCCCTACCAGTTCACCCACACCGCGGCGCACCAGGCCTGGTATGCGGCGGTAAACGCCCTGTTCGGCAGCTTCAAGCTGTTCAAGGCCGACTACTCGGTGATCCCCTGGGCCACCTTCACCGACCCGGAAGTGGCGCGCGTCGGCCTCAACGAACAGGAAGCGAAGGAGAAGAACATCCCGCACGAGGTGACGGTGTACGGCCTCGACGACCTCGACCGCGCCATCGCCGATTCGGAGGCGCACGGCTTCGTCAAGGTCATCACGCCGCCGGGCAGCGACCGCATCCTCGGCGCCACCATCGTCGGCGAGCATGCCGGCGACCTCCTCGCCGAATACGTCGCCGCCATGCGCCACGGCCTCGGCCTGAACAAGATCCTCGGCACCATCCACATCTACCCGACGCTGGCCGAGGCCAACAAGTTCGCCGCCGGCAACTGGAAGAAGGCGCACGCCCCGCAGAAGCTGCTCGCATGGGTGGCGCGCTACCACGCCTGGAGGCGCGGATGAGCGCCCACGCCGAGCCGCCCCAAGTGGGCGCAGCCAACATCATGGAGCCGCGTAGCGGCGAACGACCGTCACCCCCTTTCTCGGGAAGGGGGCCGGGGGGATGGTCATTACTCGCCGTCCTGCAGGGACTGACTTTCGCCGCAGCCCTGCTATCCGCCTCGGCGCGCGCGGCCGAATGCGTCGCCCGAGGCGGCGCGCGGCGCGGCCTGAACGGGAAGCAGCGGAGAGACGCATGAAAGTCAGCCTGCGGCAGACGGTGATCGTGCTCTACGCGGCGATCTTCGCCGTGGGCGTCGCCTTGTCCGCGCTGGTCATCCACCAGGGCAGCATCGCCGTCAGCGCCACGCGGGGGCTGGTGGAGCGCGACGTCCGCCTCCTCAAGACGCTCGAGGCCTTCAAGGCGGAAGTGGCCGCCATCGAGCCGATCGCCTACGAGAACTACGTCTTCCGCGACCGCGAATTCTTTCTCGGGCGAAAGCGGCATAACGAGGACGCCATCGCCCAGGGGCTGCAGGCCCTGCGCGAGGCCTTTCCCGGCGATGGCAAGCTGGCGCAGATCGAGATGCAGTACCCGCCGATCAAGTCGCTGGTCGGCCAACTGGATGAAGCACTGCACGCCCGGCCCGACCCCGCGCGGGCGCTCGGCCTGTTGCGCGACATCACCAAGCTGTGCATCCAGATCAACGGCAACGCGGAGCAGCTCGCCAGTGCGGTGCGCGCAGGGGTCGTCGAACGCGGCACCCGGGCCGAAGACGCCATCGCCCGCATCTACGCCTGGGTCATCGCCTTCAGCGCCGCGCTGCTGGGCGTGGCGCTGGTCGGCGGCTATTTCGCCCGCGCCTGGCTTGCCGAGGGCGTGGCGCGCAGGCGCCTGGCCATGTTCCCGGCGCGCAATCCCGGCCCCGTCTTCAGTCTGGGTGCGGACGGTTCGATTGCGTACGCCAATCCCGGCGCCGCCGACATGATGCGGCGTCTCGGCATCGAAGCGAAGGGTCCGCAAACGCTGTTCCCGACCGACCTGCCGCAGCGCCTGGCCGCCCTCAAGGCCTCCGGCTCCCGACAGGAAAGCTGGCAATACGACGCGCATGGCCGCACGTTCGACTGCCGCGTGCATTATCTTGACGACTACGATGTCTTCCACGCCTACCTGTCCGACGTCACCGAGCGCAAACAGGCCGAGGCGCGCCTCTTCTTCCTGGCCTATCACGACGACCTGACCGGGCTGCCGAATCGCCGCCGCTTCTTCGACGATCTCGCCGCTGCGGCCGGCGCAGGCGAGTCAGGCGCCGCCGTGCTGCTCAGCCTGGACCGCTTCAGCCGCATCACCGAAAGCCTGGGGCCGGCCCTGGCGGAACGGGTGCTGGTCGCCGCCGCGCAGCGCCTGACTGCGCTGCTGCCGCCCGCCAACGAGGGCGCCGCACGCTGCGAGCTGTACAGCTTCGAGAGCGAGCTGTTCGCCCTGCTGGCCGTCGGCGAGGGCGCTTCGGACACGACCTCGCGCCTGGCCGGGCGCGTCGGGGCCGCCGCCGAGTCGCCCCTGCAGGCGGACGGGCGCGACCTGTTCGTCACCTTCAGCATCGGCGTGGCCTGCTTTCCGCAGGACGGCACCGAAGCCGACAACCTGGTGCGCAACGCCGAGAGCGCGCTGCAGAAGGCGCTGCGCGAGGGCAGCAACGGCGTCCAGTACTACTCGCAGGAGCTGAACGCGCGGGCACTGGACCGGCTCGAACTGGAACACGAACTGCGCCAGGCGCTCGCGCGCAACGAACTGGAGTTGCACTATCAGCTCCAGGTCGACGCGGAGGGGCGTGCCGTCGGCGTCGAGGCGCTGTCGCGCTGGCACAATCGGCAGCGCGGCCCGGTGTCGCCCGCCAACTTCATTCCGCTTGCCGAGGAAACCGGGCTGATCGTGCCGATCGGCGAGTGGGTGATCCGCACCGCCTGCGCCCAGGCCAGGCAATGGCAGGCGGACGGCTGGCCGGACATGACGATGGCCATCAACCTCTCGCCGCGCCAGTTTCGCGACAAGGGTCTCCCCGACCTGATCCGCAGCGTCATCGGGGAGACCGGGCTGGCGCCGCATCGCATCGAACTCGAAGTGACGGAAAGCGCAGCGATGCAGGATGTCGACACATCGATTGCCATGATGCGCGAACTGAAAGCCATCGGCGTGCAGCTTTCCATCGACGATTTCGGCACCGGCTATTCGTCCCTCGCCTACCTGAAGCGCTTTCCGCTGGACAAGATCAAGGTGGACCAGTCCTTCGTGCGCAACATGACGGACGACGGCAACGATGTCGCCATCGTCCAGGCCGTCATCGCCCTGGGCCATTCGCTCGGGCTGCGGGTGATCGCCGAAGGCGTCGAGACCGAAGCGCAGGCCGCCCTGCTGAAGAATTACGACTGCGAGGAAATGCAGGGCTATCTTTTCAGCAAGCCGCTGCCGGCGAAGGACATGCCGCCGCTGCTGGCGGCGCGCACCGCCCCCGGGCAGGCGGAAAACCCGTGACGGCGCCCGCAACGTTGCGCCGGACGATGGCCGCTTGCGCGCTGCTGCTGCCGCTGCCCCTGCTGGCCGGCCCGCTCTGGGTCGGCCGCTTCCAGCCCGATGCGGGCGGCGGCATTCCGGCGCCGTGGCAGGTGGAGCGCCTGGACGACAAGGTGCCGCCGACCCGCTACCACCTGCGCGAGTGGGACGGCGTCGCCGCCGTCGAGGCCCATGCCATCAAGAGCATGGCGCTGCTGGCGCGACCGCTGCAGGTCGACCTGGCGAAAACGCCGGTGCTGTGCTGGCGCTGGCGCATCGTCGCCCCGCTCAAGTCGGCCGACATGACGCAGAAATCGGGCGACGACTATGCCGCCCGCGTCTACCTGAGCTTCGACGTGCCGGCAGACACCCTTAGCCTCGGCACGCGCATGGCGCTGAGACTGGCGCGCGCGCTGCGCGGCGACCAGGTGCCGGATGCCGCCGTCACCTACATCTGGGACAACCGCCATCCGCTCGGCGCCTGGCAGCCCAATGCCTACACCGACCGCGCGCGCATGCTGGTGCTGCGCTCGGGCGGCGCGGACGCCGGGCGCTGGGTCGACGAGCGCCGTGACGTGGCGGCTGACTTTCAGCGCGCCTTCGGCCATGCGCCCGCCCGCCTCACCGGCCTGGCCCTCGCCACGGACACCGACAACACCGGCGAGGAGGCGCGCGCCGGCTTCGCCGATTTCCGTTTCGTCGAGCGAGATGCGGAATGCGCGCCAACATGAAAACCGCAACCCGGCTCTCCATCGTCGTGCCGACACTGAACGAAGCGGGCGGCATCGAAGCGCAACTGCGCGCGCTCGCGCCGCTGCGCGCGCGCGGCGCCGAAATCGTCGTCGCCGACGGCGGCAGCGATGACGGCACGATGGCGCTGGCGCAGCCCCACGCCGATCGCGTCGTCGCGTCGCCGCGCGGCCGCGCGCGTCAGATGAACGCCGGCGCCGCGGCGGCACGCGGCGCATGCCTGCTCTTCCTGCACGCCGACACGCGCCTGATGGCCGACGCCGACCGCCTCGTCGAGACAGCCCTTGCCGATGGCCATGCCTGGGGCCGCTTCGATGTCGCCATCGAAGGCCGCCATCCGATGCTGCCGCTGATCGCCCGCCTCATGAACCTGCGCTCGCGCCTGACGGGCATTGCCACTGGCGACCAGGCGATGTTCGTCAGCCGCGACGCCTTCACGGCCTGCGGCGGATTCCCCGCCATTGCGCTCATGGAGGACATCGCGCTGAGCCGCGCGCTCAAGCGCATCGGCCGGCCCGCCTGCCTGCGGCAGCGCGTGCGCACTTCCGGCCGGCGCTGGGACCGGCAGGGCTTCTGGCGCACCGTCCTGCTGATGTGGCGCCTGCGCCTCGCCTATTTTTTCGGCGCCGATCCGGCGCGGCTGGCACAGGACTATGGCCATGCGGCGAACATTCACGATGCGGGAAACAGCACCCCGCATCATGAACGTTCGCCCCTTTCAATGGTCCCCCACCCCCGGCCCCCGCCCCGGGGCGGGGGACCGGTTTGCTCGCTGCGCTCGATATCGCCTTGCGCGCCGAATGGCGTCTTTCACGCTAAACGGGGCACCGCCGTGGCAGTGCTGGCGCGTGCGCCCGTGCCCGGCGCGGCCAAGACGCGCCTGGCGCCGCGCCTCGGCGCAGAGGGTGCGGCCGCGCTGCAACGGCAGCTCACGCTGCGCACGCTGGCCACTGCGACCGGCGCGGCAGTCGGACCGGTGTCACTGTTCTGCGCCCCCGATCACAGCCACTCTTTCTTCGACGAATGCCGGCAGCACTTCGCCATCCCGCTGCATGAGCAGTGCGCGGGCGATGTCGGCCTCCGCATGCTGCATGCCTGCGCGACGCTGTTGCACGACCACGACCGCGTCCTGCTCGTCGGCACCGACTGCCCGGCCCTGACCACCGCCCACCTGGCGCACGCCGCTGAACTGCTCGACGATCACGATGCCGTCGTCTGGCCGGCGGAGGACGGCGGCTATGTCCTCATCGCCCTGCACCGGGCGGCGCCGGAACTGTTCGCCGGCGTCGACTGGGGCACGCCGCAGGTCATGGCGCAGACGCGCGAACGCCTTCAGCGGCTTGGCTGGCGCTGGGCCGAGCCGGCGCCGCTGTGGGACGTCGACCGGCCGGAGGATTACGACCGCCTGATCGACAGCGGCCTGCTCGACATGGCAGACCCCATCGAGTCCGTCGCATGACACGCCTGGCCTGCCTCGCGGCCTTGCTGGCCGCCGTCCTGCTGCCGGCAGCGCCTGCCTCCGCCGCGCCGACGCTGGAGATCGTTTCGGCCGCACCGGCGGCGGCAGCACTTGTGCCGCCGTTGCCCGAAGGCGCCCTGCCGCATTCGCGCGCGGCCGCCGGCCGCGACATCGCGCTGGCCTGGCTGGCCGAACCGACCGACCGCTACGCCCACGGCGTGCTCGGCGATGCCATCGAAGCCGGCGCGCTGAATGTCACCCTGCGTTCGGGCAATACGCTGACCTACCGGCTGCCGCCGGGCGAGGTCTTCGAGGACCTCGTTCCGCGCATCGTCTCCCTCATGGCGGATGGCCGCGAACAGGTGATTGTCGTGCGCAGCCTGCAGGACAAGGGCGCTTCGCTCGCCGTCTTCCATGTCGTGAAGGGCCGCCTGGAAATGATGGCGGCGAGCGAACCGATCGGCCTGCCCAACCGCTGGCTGAACCCGGTCGGCGCCGCCGACGTCGATGGCGACGGCAAGCCGGAGATCATTGCCGTGCTGACCCCCCATATCGGCGGCATCCTCACCGTCTATGGCATCGCCGGCAACCGCCTCGTCGAGAAGGGCCGCCTGGGCAGCTTCTCCAGCCACCGCATCGGCTCGACCGACATCGGGCTCTCCGCGCTGGCCGATGTCGACCGCGACGGCATCATGGACATCGTGCTGCCCTCCGCCGACCGCAGGACGCTCAAGGTCCTCACCTTTCGCGGCGGCCGTTTCAGGGAACTGGCAGCCTTCGCGCTGCCGGCGCGCGCGGACGGCGATTTCCGCCGGCTGCCGGACGGCAAGGGCATCCCACAGGGATTCCCTTCGGTCATCGTCATACCCCTGGATGACGGCCGCTTTGCTATCCTGCGCTGGTGAATCCCGGGGGAGGTCGGGCAACCATGAAGCGCCTCGTGCTGCTCGGCGGCGGCCACAGCCATGTCCATGTGCTCGACGCGCTGGCGCGCAAGCCGCCGGCCGGCGTCCCGCGGGGATTCCCTTCGGTCATCGAGACGACGCTCGTCTCGCCCCATCCCCATCAGGTCTATTCCGGCATGCTGCCGGGCTGGCTGGCCGGCCATTACCGCCTGCGCGACTGCCTCATTCCCGTCGATGCGCTGGCGCAGCATGCCGGCGTGGACCATCGCCGCGCCACGGCCATCGGCTTCGACCCGTCCACGCAGCGCATCTTCTGCAGTGACGGCGCGGCGTTCGACTACGACGTGCTGTCCATCGACACCGGCGCGGTGCTCGATCTGGCTGCGCTGCCCGGCGCTTCGCAGCATGCGCTGCCGGTGCGCCCCATCGAACGCTTCATCCAGGGCTGCAACAGCCTCGTCGAGCATGTGCGGGCGCGGCCGCGCACCGTCATCACGTTTGTCGGCGGCGGGGCTGCAGGCGTCGAGCTGATCCTTGCCCTGCGCCGACGTTTGCGCCGCCATGTGCGCGAAGGCAGGGCCGTGCTGCAGTTGATCTCGTCCGGCACAAGCCTGCTGCCGGGCCATCCGGCCGGGGTTGGATGCCGGCTCGAAGCGCAACTGGCTGCCTGCGGCATTCTTTATTATCCGGATCGATCCGTGGCGGCCTTCCTTCCCGACGCCGTGATCCTGCACACCGGCGAGGAGATCGAGAGCAACTTCAACCTGGTCGCCACCGGCGCCGCTGCGCCGCCCTGGCCCAAACGCTCCGGCCTGGCCACCGACGCGGACGGCTTCATCTGCGTCAACGGGTTCCTGCAGTCCACTTCGCACGGCAACGTCTTCGCCACCGGCGACGTGGCCAGCATGGTCGATCATCCGCGCCCGAAATCCGGCGTCCATGCCGTGCGCGCCGGCCCGCCGCTGGCGGACAACCTGCTGCGGGCGCTGGCGGGGCGGCCGCTCAAGCGCCATGTGCCGCAGAAGCGCGCCCTCTACCTCATCAGCACCGGCGGCCACCATGCCATTGGCTCGTGGGGCCCGTTCTCCTGGCAGGGCCGCTGGGTGTGGCGCTGGAAGGACCGCATCGACCGCGCCTTCATCGCCCGTTTTTCCCGGGACACTCCGGCCGAGGCGAACCTCCTTCATCGCTCCGAGTCTGAATCGCCATGAAAACCCACCACATACACTTTATTATCGGAGCGGGCGGCCTTGCCTTCGTCGCCTTCGCCGTGTTCTATCTGCAGGAGAAGCTCGGCCTGCTGCCCTGCCCGCTGTGCGTCATGCAGCGCATCGCCTTCATCCTCTTCGCCCTCACTGCCCTCGCCGCCGCCGCCCACAGGCCGGCCGGCGCGGCGCGCTGGCTCTACCTCGGCCTGCTCGACCTGTGGGCCACCGCGGGCGCGGCCATCGCCGGCTGGCAGGTATATCTCACCTACCATCCGCAGGCCGCCGAGTGCGGCATCAGCGCGGAAGAACGCTTCCTCAACAACCTGCCGCTGGCCAAGTGGTGGCCGGCGATGTTCGAGGCCAACGGCGATTGCGCCAAGGTCGACTGGACCTTCCTCGGCCTGTCCATCCCGGAACTGTCGCTGATCGCCTTCATTCTCCTCTCCGGCATCGCCCTCTACGCTGGTTTGCGCCGCCCGGCGCGGTAAAATGGCGTTTTGACCGGCGCACTCGCCGCGCCCGCAACTGCCGCCAAACCATGAGCAACGACAAGAATACGAAAGCCGCGCCGGAAGCGGTCCCCACGCCCTCGAACTTCATCCGCCAGATCATCGAAGCCGATCTCGCCGCCGGCAAGCATGCCGGCGTGACCTGGGGCGGCCAGCCCGGGCCCGCCGCCGCCCACGCCGGCGCGCCGCCCGACGCCGCGAAGATCCGCACGCGCTTCCCGCCCGAGCCGAACGGCTACCTGCACATCGGCCACGCCAAGTCGATCTGCCTCAATTTCGGCCTGGCGCGCGACTACGGCGGCGCCTGCCACCTGCGCTTCGACGACACCAACCCGGAGAAGGAGGAGCAGGAATACGTCGACGCCATCGTCGACGCCGTGCGCTGGCTCGGCTTCGACTGGGGCGCGAACGGCTACTTCGCATCGGACTACTTCGACTTCATGTACGAAGCGGCACAGCATCTGATCCGCAGCGGCCGCGCCTACGTCGATTCGCAGTCCGCCGAGGACATGCGCGCCAGCCGCGGCACCCTCACTGAGGCGGGCAAGGCCAGCCCGTACCGCGGACGCAGCGTCGAGGAGAATCTCGACCTCTTCCGCCGCATGGAGGCGGGCGAGTTTCCCGACGGCGCCCACGTGCTGCGGGCGAAGATCGACATGGCCTCGGGCAACATCAACCTGCGCGACCCGGTCCTCTACCGCATCCGCCATGCCACGCACCACCGCGCCGGCGACAAGTGGAACGTGTACCCGATGTACACCTTCGCCCACCCCATCGAGGATGCGCTGGAGCGCATCACACACTCCCTCTGCACCCTCGAGTTCGAGGACCAGCGCCCGTTCTACGACTGGCTGCTGGAAAAATTGGCGGAAACGACGACCTTGCCCGATGGCACTGTCGTGGGCGGCCTGCTGACGCTGCCGCTGCCGCGGCAGATCGAGTTCGCCCGCCTCAACCTCACCTACGTCGTGCTCAGCAAGCGCAAACTGCTCCAGCTTGTGCAGGAACGGCATGTCGAGGGCTGGGACGACCCGCGCCTGCCGACGCTGGTCGGTGCACGCCGGCGCGGCTACACGCCCGAGGGCTTCCGCTCTTTTGCCGAGCGCATCGGCGTCGCCAAGGCCGACTCGTGGATCGACTACGGCGTGCTGGAAGACTGCATGCGCGATGACCTCAATGAGAAAGCGCTGCGCCGCATCGCCGTGCTCGATCCGCTCAAGCTCGTCATCGACAATTACCCGGAAGGGCAGGAGGAAGACTGCTTCGCGCCCAACCACCCGCAGCAGCCGGAGCTGGGCAAGCGCGCCATGCCCTTTTCGCGAGAACTGTGGATCGAGCGCGAGGATTTCATGGAAGCGCCCGCCAAGGGCTACTTCAGACTGTTTCCCGGCAACAGCGCGCGACTGCGCTACGGCTTCGTCGTGAAATGCACCGGCTGCGACAAGGACGCGGCAGGCCAGGTTGTCGCGGTGCATTGCGAATACATGCCCGACTCGAGGAGCGGCACGCCGGGCGCCGACGCCTACAAGGTGAAAGGCAACATCCACTGGGTCAGCGCGAAGCACGCCTATGCGGCCCAAGTGCGGCTGTATGACCGCCTGTTCAGGGAAGCCCAGCCCGGCGCAGGCGGCCGCGACTACCTCGAGGATCTGAACCCTGGCTCGAAGCAGGTGATCGCCGCCCGTCTCGAACCGGCGCTGAAGGACGCGCAGCCCGAGGACCGCTACCAGTTCGAGCGGCACGGCTACTTCGTGGCGGATCGCGTGGATTCGAGGCCGGGGGCGCCGGTGTTCAACCGGACGGTGACGCTGAAGGATTCGTGGGGCAAGGCGGCGGGCCAAGATTGAAGCGCCCCTTCGCCCCGTGTCATACGGGACACGCAGCCTCCTAGCGCGGGGACGTGGGTCGCCAAGTCGAAGCTCCTGAGCAGGTATGCGTTAGGAATGATTCTAGCCCAGTTCGTAAACTATTCGGATGATTGCATCCGGATTGCCCAATCGGTGGAACACTAGCGCATCTATAACGCTTGACGTTATATGGCGCCCGGCGTTACATTTGCCCTGTGATCCTCGACTTCAAGTGCAAGGAGACGGAAGACGTCTGGCAAGGCCGCGCCTCGCGCCGCCTGCCGCCGGACATCCAGCCGGTGGCGCGGCGCAAGTTGCGGATTCTCAACAACGCGAAGACCTTGGACGATCTGCGTATCCCGCCGGCCAACCGGCTGGAGGCCCTGAAGAGCGACCGCAAGGGCCAGCACAGCATCCGCATCAATGGACAATGGCGCATCTGCTTCGTCTGGTCGGCAGCCGGTGCTTCCAGAGTAGAGATCGTCGATTACCACTGATTGGGACGAATCATGAAGAAACTTCCAAACATCCATCCCGGCGAAATCCTGCTGGCGGAATTCCTGGAGCCGATGGGGATCAGTCAGAACGCCCTGGCCCGCGCCATGGGTGTCCCGCCGCGCCGCATCAACGAGATCGTACTCGGCAAACGGGCCATCACGGCCGACACGGCGTTGCGCCTGGCGAAGGCCTTCGGTACCTCGGAATCCTTCTGGATGGGACTGCAGGCCGACTACGATCTTGAAGAAGCGCGAAACCATCTCGGGGCCGGCCTCAAGCACATCGAGAAGCTCGCGGCATAGCCGCCTGGCGCATGTCGTAGTCAGAAAGACAAAGAGGGCGACCTGAAATAGCGCCTTCAGGTCATCCCCCGCAGCGGTTTGATGTCGTCGACATCCAGCGCCACCAGATTCGGGAATCCCAACGGCCTGTCGCCAAACGGCATCGGCCAGACGCGGCGACGGGTGGGCGCTCGCAGCGTGCCACCCTCGCCGCCGAAGTCGCGGTAGTTCTCGCAAACATGCGCAGCGCGCGCCCAGCCGCCGACCACCTCGGCCGTGTAGTCCAGCCGCGTCAGCAGGTTCTGCTCATTGAAATGGAAGACCTGCCGACGGCTGTGCGTGGGGATGTCCGGCGGAAAGGTTGCGGCCAGGCGCGTGACCTGCCCCTGCGGCCCCTGTACGGGCGGCAACAACTCGAAGGAAAAACCCGGACGCAGAAAGATGAACGGCGTCACAAGATAGTTCCAGGTGGCGTAGCCGCCAAAGTAGAGGAAATCCAGCGCGTCCCAGCGGAACTGCCGGCGCAGGCCGCGGAAGGCGTCGCGCGGCCGGGTCCGCCGCGCCATGACGACTCCGACCGGATCGAGGATGCGCACCTCTTCGTCGCCGATCCACTCGCCGCGCCATCCCGCGTGCGGGTAGTCGTAGAAGACGAAGCGCGGCCCGGTCGTCGAGGCCCACATGCGCGCATGGCGCAGCGGCGGGCGACCCTTGGCCATGAAGAGAAAGCCGGAGGCGGACAGTTGGATGTCGAGGCCACTCAGGTCACGCCAGAATTCCGCGCCGCCATGCGCATCGATGATCGCATCGAGAATTCCCCGGGTGTCCTTCTCTGCCATCTCCGGTCTCCTTCCGTCGCAGCCGCGTCACGACTTGCGCGTCGATACCACCTCGCCCATGCTCGGCGCCAGATCGCCGCTGCCCAGCCTGACCGTCTCGTGCCGCTGTTCGCAGCGACGCAGGACTTCCCGCTGCTGCGCGTCCGTATAGGCCACCCACCAGTCGCGCTCGTCCTGGGTGCGGAAGCAGCCCTTGCACAGGCCGATCGCTTCGTCCATCTCGCACACCTTGACGCAGGGCGAGCGTACCGGCGTGGCTGTCAGTGATTTCATTTTTCCTCCGGAAGGGTTTCGCCTGCCATGCGCAGGATAGTCTGGCGCACTTCGGCGGACAACACCAGTTCGGCATGGGCGGCGGGCACGGTAATGCGCTCATCGAAATGCAGCAGGCCCGTGTCGTCCTCGCGCAGGAAACCCGCATCAACGAATTGCGCGACGACGCCGGCGAACAGCGCCTTCTCCGAAAACTCCGGCGCGTTGAACTCGTAGAGCAGCGCCAGGCGCTGGGCCAGCAGGT
>Ga0208244_101274_pt1 | contig 14676 bp, 11 predicted proteins | sample SubbioCR12Aug_5A_FD_184828 | JGI IMG/M metagenome (GOLD analysis project Ga0208244, IMG submission 184828) | Serpentinite rock and fluid subsurface biosphere microbial communities from McLaughlin Reserve, California, USA - CR12Aug_5A (SPAdes) | ecosystem: Environmental > Terrestrial > Deep... | reverse complement strand
GGGTTTACCCCTTACACCAATGCCACCTATCGCCGCGGCGCGCTCTTCCTCGAAGACTTACGCAAACGCATCGGCGACGAAGCCTTTTTCGCCTTCCTACAAGACTACTACGCCCAGATGAGCGGACAGCGCGCCACCCGGAACGATTTTTTCAGGATACTTTCGACGCACCACACGATAGACATTTCAGATTTACTGGTTGAATATTTCGCCCAGCCTTAAAGGAACTCGCCCATGCCCGCCTACGAACACACCTACTTGCAAGTTAACGACCAAATTCGACTGCACATCGTCCTGGCCGGGCCAGCGGAGGGCAAACCCGTCCTGCTTCTGCATGGATTCCCTGAATTCTGGTACGGCTGGCGGGCGCAAATCATGGCCCTGGCCGCCAAAGGCTATCGCGTCATCGCTCCCGACCAACGCGGTTACAACCTTTCAAGCGCGCCAAAAGACATCGAATCGTACGGGCTGGAACACCTCAGCCAGGATGTCATCGCCCTCCTCGACAATTACGGTATTGAAAAAGTCTTCTTGATCGGGCACGACTGGGGCGCGGCTGTCGCCTGGGCGGTCGCTATGCGCTTCCCCGAGCGGGTCGAGAAAATGGCGATTCTCAACGTGCCACACCCGGCTGTCCTGATGCGCACCCTGCGCACATCCCCGCGCCAGATGCTAAAATCGTGGTACATCGGCTTTTTCCAAATCCCCGGCCTGGCGGACTGGCTGATGAGCCGCAACAATTTCGCCGGAATGATTGGCATGCTGAAAAAAAGCGGCAAACCCGGCACCTTCAACAGCGAAGACCTGGACGAATACCGCAAGGCCTACACCAACTCCGGTGGCCTGACCGGAATGATTAACTGGTACCGCGCCCTGTTCAAGTCCCGAGCCTCCACGCGGCGTAAGGCAAAGATTGAATTGCCAGTGCTCATCCTGTGGGGCAAGCAAGACCTGGCCTTGGGCGCAGAAATGGCTGAGAAAAGCTTGGCCTATTGCGAAAACAGCGAACTGATCTTCTTCGAAAACGCCACCCATTGGGTTCAGCACGACGAGGCAGAGGCTGTAACAAAGAAACTGATTGAGTTTTTGAAATAGGCTCAAGATTTGGTTGGGCTATTAGCTTCATCCCTTCGTCGCCAGAAAGCCATTACAGGCGAACTCCTGGATGTTATTTCTGGGCTTGAAGTGTTTTCAAAATAGACGAAGCCTGTGGTTTTTCATCTTCGGAGGATGAAAATGAAAGTTGCCATCTTTAGTACCAAACCATACGACCGATCCTTTTTAGAGGCCGCCAACGCCCAATCCCAGCATCAATTGGCTTTTTTTGAAACGCGTCTGACCTTTGAGACCGTGACGCTTGCCGCCGGGTTTGAGGCGGTCTGCGTGTTCGTCAACGACCAGCTGGATAAGGCCGTGCTCCAGGCCATCCATGAAGGTGGAACACGGTTGATCGCACTGCGCTGTGCCGGTTTTAACAATGTGGATTTGCTGACTGCGAAGAATCTTGGCATTCGAGTGGTGCGCGTGCCTGCGTATTCGCCGTACGCGGTCGCTGAGCACACCGTTGGGATTATGTTAACGCTAAATCGCAATATCCACCGCGCCTATAACCGGGTGCGCGATGGGAATTTCGCGTTAGATGGACTGCTGGGTTTCGATCTCAATCAATTGACGGTCGGCATCATCGGCACCGGGCAGATTGGCTCAGTGGTAGCAAAAATTATGCACGGCTTCGGTTGCCACCTGCTTGTGTACGATCCTTATCCAAACCCTGCGCTCTCCGAGTTTCATGCACGCTACGTGCAGCTGCCAGAGTTGTTCTCTGTGGCTGACATCATCACCCTGCACTGCCCCCTCACCCCAGAGACCTATCACCTGATCAGTACCCAGGCCCTGCATCAAATGAAGCACGGGGTCATGCTGATCAATACCAGCCGGGGGGCGCTGCTGGATACCCAGGCGGTGATTAACGCGTTAAAATCGGGGAAAATTGGTTACCTCGGACTGGACGTATACGAAGAAGAAGCCGACCTTTTCTTTGAAGATCTCTCTGGAAGGGTGATTCAAGACGATGTCTTTTCCCGGCTGTTGACACTTCCCAATGTTCTCATTACCGGTCACCAGGCATTTTTCACCCACAACGCACTCGAACAAATTGCCGTCACCACCATGTCCAACATCAGCACCGTCGAGCGAGGGGAAACTTCTCCGAACGAAGTCACAACCGATCGCGTGCGTAGTTAAGGAAATCAGCGACCATGTCAACTGGACTTCAAGCATTGTTTGCAGCGACCCCCATTCTGGTGGCTGCCCTGCTGTTAATTGGCCTGCACTGGCCAGCGCGACGCGCCATGCCTGTGGTTTACGCTGTCGCAGTAATTATTGCCCTGGCTGTATGGCAGATGCCTTTCAACCGGGTGCTTGCCTCGACAATTCAAGGATTGGTGGTTACATTCGATATCCTCTACATCATTTTCGGCGCGATTCTACTGCTCAATGTGTTGAAGTATTCCGGCGCTGTCGCTTCCATCCGTGCAGCTTTCACTGCCATCAGCCCAGATCGTCGAGTACAGGTTGTAATTATTGCCTGGCTGTTTGGCTCATTTATTGAAGGTGCATCTGGTTTTGGCACGCCCGCAGCGATTGTCGCACCTCTGCTGGTTGCCCTGGGCTTCCCGGCTATGGCAGCCGTGATCATTGGCATGTTGGTACAGAGCACGCCCGTCACCTTTGGCGCAGTGGGCACACCGATCCTGGTTGGAATTACCGGAGGCCTTGAAAGTCCTGAATTGAGCGCACAATTGGCCAGTGCGGGATTGGATTTTGAGACTTATCGACAGATGATTGTGACCAGGGCAGCGATTGTGCACGGTATCGTTGGTACGCCGATGCCGCTCATTATGGTGATGATGATGACGCGCTTCTTTGGGCGAAATGCCTCATGGCGCGAAGGTTTATCGATTTGGCCATTTGCCCTCTTTGGTGGATTAGCCTTTACCATTCCATACACTTTAACCGGTGTGTTTTTCGGGCCTGAGTTCCCATCGCTGCTTGGTGCACTCGTTGGATTGGCGTTGGTGACTTTCGCCGCACAAAGGGGTTTTCTGCTACCCAAAGATCGCTGGGATTTCCCGCAGGATGAAGAATGGCCCCAGTTCTGGCGGTCTACAGACGATTCTTTGGGCGCCAATCCGCCCACTGACCGGAAAATTTCCGTCTGGATGGCGTGGTTGCCGTACATTTTGCTGGCCCTGCTGCTTCTGATCAGCCGCTTACCGGCTCTGCCGATCGGCCAGGCGCTGCGAGATGCGCTATACCTGGTATGGCCCAACTTGCTGGGAACCGATATTTCTGCTTCTACAACACCACTGTACCTGCCCGGCACGCTGTTGATCGTCGTTGTGCTATTAACTGTCTGGCTGCATGGCGTGAAACCTGGTGAACTGCGCCTGGCGGTTACCGAGTCGAGCAAGACTCTGCTCGGGGCGGGGATGGTGCTGCTGTTCGCCGTTCCAATGGTGCGCGTGTATATCAATTCGGGGGGCAACCAACTTATGCTCCCCAGCATGCCCATCGCCATGGCTGAGTGGGTTGCCGGGGTTGTCGGCATGGTGTGGCCGTTCTTTGCGCCGTTTGTGGGAGCGTTAGGAGCATTTATCGCCGGCAGCAATACCATCAGCAACCTGATGTTCAGTTTGCTCCAGTACACCGTTGCTGAGCGGCTGCTAATCTCCGGCGCTATGATTGTTGCCTTGCAGGCTGTCGGCGCCGCCGCCGGCAATATGATTGCCATTCATAATGTGGTAGCGGTATCGGCGACGGTGGGTATTTTGGGCCGGGAAGGTGCTGTGATCCGCATAACGATTTTACCGACGCTGTATTACGTTGTCTTCGCCGGCGTACTGGGACTCATTGCGATTTATCTATTGAATATTTCTGATCCATTGGTTGTGTTGAGTAGGTAGTACTTGTGTGATTGTCGTCAAAAAAGCACACATTGCGGGCGTGTTGCCGCGAAAAGCGGTCCGCGATCTGGAGGATAGAGGGTTATCATCAAAAAAGATGAGCTCCATTTAGGACGATTTTTAGGCACGATCTTCAGCACCTGGGCCGCGCAACTCTTGATCATCACCGTTATTCTTTTAGGCACGATCTACATGCAAAAACGAAGGGATGTCGTTTAGATGTGAATAATTTTTTGTACAAAGAAGGCCTGCTGATTCAGCCGCTAACCGATTCTGACATACATGTTTGGTGCCTTTCTACGGAACTTTCCCGTCTAGAACTTGAGTCGCTATTCATCCTACTCTCCCCGGATCAAAAAACACGCGTCGTACGATTTTATTTTGAAAGAGACGGTAACCGTTTTATCGCAGCACGTGGCTTTTTGAGAACCATCATCGCTGGCTACATGGAAATGGATCCTTCTAAACTAGAATTTATTTACGGAAACTTCGGCAAACCGGTTTGCAAACCGCAATCACAAGAGAAAACCCTCGAATTTAACCTGTCCCACTCGAAAGACTTGGCTCTATATATCTTCAATCAAAACCGCCAGGTTGGAATTGATGTTGAATACATTCGTTCTATGCCTGACATGAATGGGATGCGGAATTGCCCGGGCTGAATTTCTTGTCGCAGTCGCGAATCAAATATTTCACTCCTTTTCCCAATGGTGTTGCTTCCCGTAGCTACTGCGCCGTCCATTCATCGGTTGGGTATTTTGTCACACCTCTACGCACTATCCGCCAAGACACGGAACTTGCCAGACAAAAGGCAAAACGTACTAAAGGGTGAGATTCCTGCTAATACGTTCCCGTGCATGAAGATTGCTTCGATTAGGTCTCGAAGCAATCTTTATTTATCTTCCGTACAGGTTCAGTCCAAACCCGCGTCTCACGTTTTTTGTCGAACAAATCTTGCGGGGTTTTCGACATCCAATATGATTTACAATCATCCTCGATGTATATCAACCTGACCACCCACTCGGCTTACTCCCTGCTCGAGGGCCTGCCGCTCCCAGCAGAACTGGCCCAGGCCGCCAAAGCCGGCGGGATGACCACCCTCGGCCTGACCGACCACAGCACTCTGACCGGTTCCATCGAGTTCGTCCACGCTTGTCGGCAGGCAGCAATCCAACCTATCTTGGGATTGGAAATCGACCTGCAAATGGGCCGGCTGCCGCTCCTGGCTACCAACATGGATGGGTGGTCGAACCTGTGTCGCCTGAGCAGCGCCCTGGAATTGCAAGAAAACCCAGATGTCCCCTGTACCCTGGACTTGCTGGCCCAATACGCCGGTGGCCTGATTGCCCTGGCCGACGACGAAACCACCTTTGGCGCGCTCAAGGACATCTTCCCAAACTCTGTGTACGCCACACTGACCGACCCCGCCCGCGGCCTGCCACGTAGCAAACAGGCAGCCCAGTTCGGTCTGCCGCTGGTAGCCATCCATCCAGTCTATTACCTGCGTCCTGAACAGGCCGCCCTGCAGCGCACCGTTGCGGCCATCCGCCTGATTCAACCAATAGCAAAGTTACCACCGGATGCTATCGCCCCACCTCACGCGTACTTTGTCAGCGCAGCCGAGATGGAGATGCGCCTTGCGCACTTCCCAAAAGCCATCCGGGCCACACAGGAAATCGCCGAACGTTGCCGCTTCGACCTGCCCCTGGGTCTGCCGCAAATGCCCACGATTCCATTGCCGCCGGACAAAACCGCCAGCCAGGTGCTGCGCGAACGCGCCGAGGCCGGGGCCAGAAAACTGTACGGGCAGATTACGCCCGAAATTCAATCCCGACTCGAGCACGAAATCGGTGTCATCGCCCACATGGGCTATGAACCCATCTTCCTGATTGTCGAGGACATCCTGAACTTCGCCCGCCAGACTGGCGTGCCCCACTCCTCGCGCGGCTCGGCGGCCTCATCCCTGGTGGCCCACTGCCTGGGCATCACCAGCCCCGACCCGCTGCGGCTGAACCTGTACTTCGAACGCTTCCTCAACCCGGCGCGGGTCACACCACCCGACATCGACACCGACCTGTGCTCCATCCGCCGAGACAGCGTCATTCAGCACGTCTTCGACCAATACGGCGCGGAGCGGGTGGCGATGGTTGCCACCATCAACCACTTCCGCCCGCGTTCTGCGCTGGGGGATGTCGCCAAGGCGCACGGCCTGGGTCCGGAACAGGTCAGGGAGATGATCAACCACCTGCCACACTCCTTCTGGGCGCGGGTCGAAGAGCGCAATCCAGATGGGCATGCCGTTTCACCCTTTGCCGACCTGCGCGAGGCCTATCCAAATTACAGCCAGATATTTGCCGAAGCCGAAGCCCTGCTCAAACTTCCTCGCCATCTCTCCGTCCATCCGGGCGGGGTGATTGTCGCGCCAGGGCCGCTCACCGACCTGGTGCCGGTCATGCGCTCGGGCAGCAAGGGCGTCGTCATCACCCAATTCGACCTGGATTCGGTCGAAGCCCTGGGGCTGGTCAAGATAGACTTGCTCGGCATCCGTGGCCTGACAGTGATTGGCGACGTGGCCGAGTTCATCCAACAATCCCGACCGGATGAGTACGCCACCCGCCTGAGCGTACTCGATTCCACCCCGGACGAAGATGCCGCCACCTCAGACCGCTTGGAATCCGGGCAGACGATTGGCTGCTTCCAGATTGAAAGTCCGGGCATGCGCGCCACCCTGCGCGAAATCCATGCCCGCACTGCCGACGACATCATGGCCGCCCTGGCGCTCTACCGTCCTGGCCCGCTAACCGGCGGATTGAAGGACGCTTTTGTGCGCCGCTATCAGGGCAGGGAGCAGGTGGCACACATCCATCCGGCCCTGGCACCTCTGCTCGACGAGACCTTTGGCGTCATCCTGTACCAGGAGCAGGTCTTGCGGATTGCCCACGAACTGGCCGGCTTCACGCTGGCCGAGGCCGACCTGCTGCGCCGGGCGATGAGCCACTTCGATCCCGGCAAACGCATGCAGGAACTCCAGCGCAAATTCGTGGAAGAATCCCAGGCTCGCAGCGGCGTACCTGCCAATACCGGCGAACGGATTTGGGAAATGATGGCAGCCTTCGCCGGCTACGGTTTCCCAAAAGCGCACGCAGCATCCTACGCCCAAATCGGCTGGCGTTCGGCCTGGTGCAAGACCTACTTTCCGGCTGAGTTCATGGCTGCGGTACTCGCCAATTGGGGCGGATACTACAGCCAGCGCGTTTACCTGAGCGAAGCCCGGCGCATGGGCCTAATCGTTCGCCCGCCACATGTCAATCATGCCGGGATCAACTTTTCGGTGCGCGAGGTGGATGGGCAGAAAATTCTCTTTATGGGCCTGGGCCAGGTCAAAGACCTGACCCGCCGTACTATCGAACGCATCCTGCGTGGCCAACCCTTTGTCTCCGTGGACGACTTACTGACTCGCGCAGATCCGCGTCCGCAGGAAGCCGAGAGCCTCGCCAAAGTCGGCGCATTGGAAGGGCTGGGGATAATTCCGGCCATCCTACGCCGGCTTCAATCTGGCTGGAAAGCCGGACAGATGAGCCTTTTTTCCCTGGACGAGTCAAATGGGGAAGACTGGTCGATTGAGCAAAAAGTGACCGCCCAGCAAGAACTCCTCGGAGTCAGCCTGGAGGCGCACCCGCTCGAACTGGCCGCCAGCAGGGTTGCCGCATCAGGCGCGATTTCCACCCTGGAAGCCGTCGAACGGGTCGGGCAGCGTGTCACGCTGGCCGGTGTGCGCCAGACTTCCCACCGCAGCCGGACAGCCAAAGGGGAGCCGATGCTCTTCCTGACCCTGGAAGACCTGTCCGGGATGTTGGAAGTTGTCCTTTTTCCGCAGTCCTACCGCCAGGCAAAGGATATTGTTTCTTCGAACAGGCCCTTTCTGATCACCGGCATCATGGAAATGGGTGTCGAACGCGGCGAACCTTTCTTAAAAGCCGAGAAGGTCGTCAGGCTTGAATAGGCGCGAATAACACAGGTCAAATTTCTTTGACGAAAGCTGCTCTTTTCTGTAAACTACAGTTCATCGCATTCCTGGGCAAAAGTCAAAGCGCTCACCTTCGTACAGTTATGAAAGGACAACATGCCCCATCTTTTTGAACCACTGGCAATTAAAGGCATCACACTGCGCAACCGAATCGGCGTATCACCCATGTGCATGTATTCTTACAGCAAAGGTTTTGCAAACGACTGGCTGGTGACCCACCTGGGCGCTCGCGCGGTGGGCGGCGCCGGACTGGTCATTGCCGAAGCGACCGCAGTTGAGCCACGCGGGCGCATCACGCCCCACGACCTGGGCATTTGGTCTGACGAGCACATTGAGCCGCTGGCACGTGCAACACGGGTCATCAAGGAAAATGGGGCAGTTGCCGGTATTCAAATTGCTCATGCCGGCAGGAAAGCCGGGATGCAGCGTTCATGGGAAAGCGACAGGGCCACCCTCCAGGAGGACCCACCCGGCTGGCAGGTGATTGGCCCAAGCCCGATCGCTTTCAGCGATGGCTACGGCCTGCCGCACGAATTAAGCCTTGATGAAATTAAAGATGTCCAGGCGTTGTTTCGGTCTGCGGCGGTGCGCGCACAGGCCGCCGGGTTTGAATGGCTTGAAATTCATGCGGCCCACGGCTACCTGATCCACAGTTTCTATTCGCCAATTTCCAACCAGCGCACAGACCAATATGGCGGCAGTTTCGAGAACCGCATTCGCTTTCTTTTGGAAACCGTGCGCGCGATTCGGCCGGTCTGGCCCGAAGACCTGCCCCTGACCGTGCGCATCTCCGGCACTGATTGGGTCGAGGACGGCTGGACAGTTGCCGAGTCGGTCGAACTCGCCCGGCGTTTGAAGGCGGAAGCTGTAGACCTGCTCGACTGCTCCTCGGGCGGCGGCGCTGCGCGAGCCAGTATCCCTCTCGGCGCAGGCTATCAAGTTCCCATATCCGAAGCCATACGCAAGGGCGCAAATATCTTGACAGCAGCCGTCGGCTTGATCACGGCCCCGGCCCAGGCCGATGAAATTATCCGCAACGAGCGAGCTGATGTTGTCCTGTTGGGGCGCGAAATGCTGCGCAATCCCTATTGGACCCTGCATGCCGCCCAAACTCTCAAGCAATCCCTGCCTGTTCCTTCGCAGTATTCGCGCGCTTTTTAGTTTGGTTCCATCCCAACTTTTCCCAGAAGTGCAGGCGAGATGAAAAAGACGATTGCCATTACCCGTTCGATCAGCCCGCATTTCAACGAATGCGAACTGACCCACCTTGACCGCGAGCCTATCGACCTTGAACTGGCTCATACTCAGCATCGCAAATATGAAGAGGCTCTGCGCAGTCTCGGCCTGGAGGTCATCAGCCTGCCCGCCGAATCAGATTTTCCGGATTCAGTTTTTGTGGAAGATACTGCCCTGGTGCTCGATGAAGTAGCCGTGCTGACCCGCCCCGGCGCAGATTCGCGCAAAGCCGAAGTTGACTTAATCGCAAGCGCGCTGGCGCCATACCGCAAATTGCTGCGCATCGAAGCACCGGGGACCGTCGATGGCGGCGACATTCTGCGACTCGGAAAACAGATTTACGTCGGGCTGAGCACACGTTCAAACCGGAGCGCCATCGAACAAATGCGTTCAGCACTCGAGCCGTATGGATACACTGTCAGCGCTGTCCCGATGAGGGGCTGCCTGCATCTGAAAAGCGCGCTCACCCAGGCCAACCAGGATACCCTGCTTATCAATCCGAACTGGGTCGAGAAAAACCGCTTTCCCGGCTGGAGATTTGTGGAAGTTGACCCGGGCGAACCTTCGGCCGCCAACATTGTGATCGTGCCGGGCGGCGCTATTTTCCCGGCCCACTTCCCCAAAACGCAGGCGAGACTGGAAGCTGAGGGAATCCCCCTGACGATTGTGCCCGCCAGCAAGGTATCCAAAGCTGAAGGCGCAGTGACCTGCTGTTCGCTGATCTTTACTGTCGAGTAATAGCCACAATTAAATGCCCAAGGAGGAAGATATGTACCGCACAGATATGCACGAAGGAGTTCTGGCTGAAACGATCACCCTGAAAGGTTTTCATGGCGATGAGATCAATGCCTATTTCGCCAAACCGCTGGACGCGGGGCCTCATCCGGGCATGGTGCTGGTTCATCACATGCCCGGATGGGATGACTGGTACAAGGAAATCACCTTTCGTTTTGCCCGCCAGGGCTATGCAACCATCTGCCCCAACCTTTACTTTCGTTCCGGGCACGGCACGCCCGAAGATGTGGCCGCCAAAGTAAGGGCGGCTGGCGGCATTCCTGACGACCAGGCCGTCGGCGACCTGGAAGGTTCGGCAGGCTTTTTACGCTCACTGGACACCAGCAATGGCAAGGTTGGCATCTTTGGCACCTGCTCCGGAGGCCGGCACGCTTATCTGGCCGCCTGCCGCTTGCCGCTTTTCAATGCCCTGGTGGATTGCTGGGGAGGCCGGGTGGTTATGAGTGAAAATGACCTTTCGCCCAACCAGCCTGTGGCGCCACTCGATTACACCAAAGACCTGACATGCCCGTTGTTGGGTTTATTTGGCGAAGAAGATACAAGCCCTACTCCTGAACAGGTGGCCCGCCACGAACAGGAGCTGAAAAAATATGAAAAAGACTATCAGTTCCATCTTTATCCGGGCGCGGGACACGGGTTCTTCTATCATCACCGGCCCATGTACCGCCAGGCGCAGGCGGTGGATGGCTGGGCCAAAGTGTTCGCTTTCCTCGAGAAACACCTCGCGGCGTAGGAAGGATGGAGAAAAACATGTGTACAATGATTGCCAGACAAGTAAAAATTGACGGCAGCGGCAAAAGCCCCGACGGTTGGTTTACCCTGCGCGAGGTGAATGTATCCTACGATCATCCCTTCGAGGCACCCTTTGAACATGCGCTTAACCTGGATTTTGTCAATGAATCGCAGGGGCCCGGCGCGCGGGTGGCGGTGGAACTGAGCGCAGAATCTGCCAAAATACTGATGGAAACGATCCAGACGGTGCTGGATGCCGCCGAAGTGGGCGGACATATCGAAAAAAAGGCCGGCGCTTGACCAGCTTAAGCGCGAAAAGGAACAATTGAATATGGCAGTCATAAGTTTGCAGGAGGTCAGCCTGGGTTTTGGCGGCCCCCTGCTTTTGGAGAATATAAACCTGCAGATCGAACGCGGTGAATCGGTGGGCCTGCTGGGCCGCAACGGCGCGGGCAAATCGACCCTGCTCAAGTTACTGTCCGGGGACATATCCCCGGACAGCGGCGCTGTCTCGCGTCAGCAAAACCTGCGGGCGGCGTATTTATCGCAGGATGTTCCGCAAGAACTATCCGGGCGGGTGGACAGGATCGTTGCCGATGGATTGGGCAGCGCAGCCGCTCAGCTCGAACATCCCTGGCAGGGACAGCTTCAGGTCGAGCAAATTCTCTCGCGCATGCAGCTCGACCCTTCCGCCGGCTTTGAAGTTCTATCTGCGGGCATGAAGCGCAGGGTACTCCTGGCGCGCGCACTGGTTCGCAGCCCCGACTTGCTGCTGCTCGACGAGCCAACCAACCACCTGGACATTGATGCGATTGACTGGCTGGAGGATTTCCTGAAACGTTGGGGCGGCACCTTGTTTTTTGTCACCCATGACCGCGTCTTCCTGCAACGCCTGGCAACCCGAATTGTCGAGTTGGACCGCGGCCGCCTGTTCGACTGGAATTGCGACTACGCCACTTTCCTGCAACGCAAGGAGGCCCTGCTTTCGGCAGAGCAGGAGCAGAATGTCAATTTCGATAAAAAGCTGGCCCAGGAAGAACAGTGGATTCGCAAGGGGACCGAGGCGCGCCGCACACGCAATGAGGGCCGGGTACGCGCCCTCAAACGCCTGCGCGAAATGCGTCGCGAGCGGCGCGAACAGGCTGGAAAGGTACGTATGCAGATCCAGGCCGAGAAGCGCTCCGGCAGGCTGGTCATTGATGTTGAAAATATCAGCTATTCCTTCGGAACCGAGACCATTGTGCGAGATTTTTCGACCACCATCCAACGCGGGGATAAAATCGGCATCATCGGCCCGAACGGGTCGGGAAAAACCACCCTGCTGCGTCTCTTGATGGGAGAATTGACCCCGCAGCAGGGCAGTGTTCAACTGGGAACTAATCTTGAAGTGGCCTATTTTGACCAATTGCGCGCCCAGCTGGACGAGAGCAAATCTGTGCTCGACAATGTCGGACAGGGACGCGATACCATCACCGTCAACGGCAAACAACGTAATCTCGTCGGCTATCTGGAAGATTTCCTGTTCACGCGCGACCGTGTCAAAGCCCCCATCAGCGCCCTTTCAGGCGGCGAGCGCAACCGGCTGCTGCTGGCGCGCCTGCTGGCCCAGCCTGCCAACCTGCTTGTGCTGGATGAGCCTACCAATGACCTGGATATTGAAACACTTGAAGTTCTGGAAGAGCTGCTGATGGACTACGCCGGCACGTTGTTGCTGGTCAGTCATGACCGGGCTTTTCTTAACAACCTGGTCACCAGCACCCTCGCTCTGGACGAGAGCGGGCGGGTCAAAGAATATATCGGCGGGTACGATGACTGGCGTCAGGAAAAGGCTGCACAATCCAGGGCTGCTGAGGGAAAAACAATCAGGGCTGGCGGGCAGGTCCAGCCCGACATATCTGCCTCCAATCGGAAACCAGGCTATAAAGAACAACGCGCCATCGAAGCCGAAAAACGCGAACTGGCCGAACTACCCGGGCGCATCGAAGCCCTGGAGGCCGAACAGCATAAACTCTCGGACAGCATGACCGATTCGAGCTTTTACCAGCGCGAAGCTTCACAAATAAGCCAGGCAATGAACAGGCTAAAAGACCTGGAGGCTGAGTTGGCAACGGCTTACCAGCGCTGGGAAGAACTAGAAGACCGTTAGAAGTTTTTAAAGCAGCGCCGACTTGTTTCAGTCTGTGTGGATTATGGACATTGAATGATGCCCTGCGCCCACAAACACCCCCCACAGACGGGGGCAATGTCATTGCCAAGGCAGTCTTCCTCGTTCGTTTCGGAGAGATCACAGCCGCCGCAGAAGGTACAAGGCGCAAACGCAAAGTTATGCAGGCGCTCACGATATGCCTGATAATCGGGATCCAGCCACAAATCCAGTAGTGGACGCTGGGTCACATTCCCGATCACGTGTTTTTTTGCCAGGCGCGGCTTTCCGTGCAGGTAACTCATATGGGTGTGCATCAGAGGCCAACACGGGCTGACATCACCCGTCCATGCGATGGACATAGTGCCGTTTTCGACAAAGTTGCAGACATCATTTGAGCCGCTCCAGTTGTTGCCCGCATAACTAACATTCAGCCCGCTGTTGAAAACTGAAAAGAGCGCGTCACTGGTCTCTTCGTTGAAGTCCATTTTGGGAAGGCTGATGCGCGGTAGACGGGCAGCATTCAGGTAGGCAATATTACGGGTGGCCTGGGTGTAGAGGCGGTCCGCCTGCATGTCCTCGGTGGGCGGCTGGAGGTTGCTGACAGAGAAATATTTGGCGCGGATGGATTTACCAATCTCGATAACCTTTGGCAGTTCGGCTATGTTGCGCTTCATAGCAACAAAAGCAACGCCAATTTCCGGCTTGGGGTAATGACCCGGCGCGCGCATTTTCACAAGCCGCCTCATATTTGCAATAATGCTAGGAAGTTCCGCGCCCATGCGCACATCGGCAAAACTTTCAGGTGAAGCGCCATCGATAGAAACCCAGAGCGTATCCAAGCCGGTATCGATCAGTTCGCGAGATATCTTCTCGGTAAGGATGGTTCCGTTTGTAATGAGTTCCACCTTCACTCCGAGTTCCTGCTTGATACGGCGAATCCATTCGACAGTCTTTTTGTGGAAAAGCGGCTCGCCGATGCCGCCGAAATACACATCGGGGGCCGGATCCATTTGCTTGAGGCTGTTGAAGATGTTCTCAAAGGTCTCGTCGGTCATGCGCCCAATAGGCTGCTCCCAGGCATTGCGGAAGCAGGTGATGCAGTCGAGGTTGCAGGCGACAGTGGGTTCGATATAAATTTTGGTGAGGTGGGTGACAGGGCGGTGCATACGGATGAAATTCTGCCCTTCGTCGAGGCGAACTTTAGAGCCGGGATTCAGGCCATATTGACGGGCAACTTCGGGGGGGATAATGAGACGTCCGGTTTCGTCTACTTCCGCCCAGGCGGTGGTCGTTTTGGTGGATGTGATAGTCATGGTCGCTCCTTACAAATAAGACGAATTATCACCTATCATATCCACTTTCTTCAAAAAAAGCATGTGACAAAAGTTACCAATTCCAGGACGCGAATTGTTATCTGACTATTTGGGCCAGCAACTCAAGTCACCGGCTATCCAAATGACTTTTGCGTGTTGCAGTAACAAAGCTGGTGGGTTTTGAAAAAAGAGAAGACCTCTTGTAAGATGTAATTATCCCAATCGCATCCACAAAAGGTCTTCCATGAATATTGTATTACAACTTCCACGGGTAGAACGCAAAAGACACACCAGGCCATCGAAATGTCCATACTGTAAAGGAGAAACATTTCAAGGCTGGGGGATGGTCAGCAGGCAGATCAAGGATACAAAGGTTCGCAGGGTTACGGTGCTACGCTATAAATGCACAAATTGTAAGAGAACCTTCCGGGATTATCCTGCAGGGGTAAGCCCGGCACAACA
>Ga0208244_101273_pt1 | contig 14677 bp, 25 predicted proteins | sample SubbioCR12Aug_5A_FD_184828 | JGI IMG/M metagenome (GOLD analysis project Ga0208244, IMG submission 184828) | Serpentinite rock and fluid subsurface biosphere microbial communities from McLaughlin Reserve, California, USA - CR12Aug_5A (SPAdes) | ecosystem: Environmental > Terrestrial > Deep... | reverse complement strand
TTGTGAAAGTGCTGTTCTTATGCTACGATAGCGTTGGTGGTTGTCACTCATGGTCTGCTCCTGGTTCTCTGATAGGAACCCAAGCTTACCAGTTGTCAGCCACTATTTATTTTTGTCCGGTAGAGAAGTTCATTATTAGTATTTGATGCGCGGTCAATATTCAATGTGGGAATTGCTGATGCGACAGATGCGGGCGCCATTGACGTTGACGCTAATGCAGTTAGCTTCTCTTCGGCAGCTAAAGTAGCGTCTATCGGCAATCTTGCAATTGCCTTATCTGACTCGCTCTTGATAATGACCCCCGATAAAGTCAATATGGCGGCAAGTAAGATGACAAAGGCAGATGGTGTTCGCAATATTTTCTTGATAGGCTCCAAGTTTTACTCCTATCTGTTTCTAAGTAGCTGCCTAATCGCGAATTGGCTGGCCAGCCGGCTGCCGCCCAACTTCTACGCTTCGGCGAGCACGGGCCCAGGCCGGCAATTGCTACGGCCGGCCTGCGACTTCATCAATGCGGGGGGGGGCTGGGTGTTCAAGAGTAGATTTTCCAGGGCTGTCGTTTGTGTCATAAAATCTTTCCGTTGCACATCGTCAATATTCTACAGACCACAATTTCATAGCAGGGCGTATGTCTGGATACGCCTCATAAATAAGAGTGGAAACCGCGCTCCACCGAGTAGCCTTTATGAGTTTTGAGTCAGAATAGACAGCATTTTGCACTGCAACTATTTTTACTTTATTTTGGCGCCAAGTTGTTACAGGTTCATCTTGATTTCCAAGTTTCCATATACTGCAACCGCTAATACCTTTAAGGTCTTTGGGAATTTCAAGGGGAATACCATCACGATCAGATAAATTTACTATGTTGCCTTCATAGTCAGTTCCTCCCTCCTCAGCCATGAAAAGCAAATGATACTTTTCGTTATACCGTTCAAGGAAAGGAGGCTTTCCAGTAAAGGCTGTTGTTATGTATTGAAATGGCTTGATATTTAGCACCGGTTGGTGCTGAGTGCTTATACTGGCGAGCTTGCCCGGATAACCTAATATACAAAAGACTCCCTTTGAGATGTCAGGTGAAAAATCAATGTCCTGTAGCCGAATACAAGGAACATTCTCAAGCTTGTCAGCCAAGTCTTTTGATAGACGGAGAACAGCAATATCAAAGACATCATCTGATGGAGTGCACCAGTTGCCATATACCTGAACAAAAGAATTGCCGACACCTGTGCATAGAACCAAATTGTTATCTTTCACCAAGGAAACAACGTGTGCTGCCGTTACAATAAAAGCGTCGTCAGCAATTCTAAGAAGCGTTCCTGTACCGTGTTGCCCTAATATCTCTGTCGTGGCATTTGCGGCAACAAGAAATAATGATGATTCCCAGGCATTTTTTGGAATCAAAGAATTTAGTGTTTTATGGAGTGTCATTTTGCAATCATCTTTCCTAAACTAAAGCAGGGATTGGCCCCACCCACCCAGCGGACACGGGCCCATGCCGGCAATTGCTGGGCATTTATGGAGCACTATTGAGTTTTTCGAGTTCGGCTGTGACTGCGTTCATATAGGTAGTCATATTTTTTAGGTGAATCATCGAGCGTTCAATAGCACTGGGGTCAATATTGTCTATGCCCTGGGCGTATGCCTGGGTCATCAAATCGGTTTCGTCAGCAAGATTCATCAGGTTTTCATGAACGGCCGCGAATTTTTCGGGGGGCGTGATATTTCTAAATCTATCGGCCGAAACAGAAAGCATTCCCAGGGCAATGCCCGTTTTCATTTTCCAGTCATTGTCAAGCACTAAGTAGGTGTTCTCTGACATTTGCTGGTTGTACTCGCTTACTTCAAGCAAGTATTTAGTGAAATCCATCAGAGCCGCCTGAATCTGTAAAATGTAGGCCGCATCTGATACATTGGTTGTTGCAGTGGGTATGATGGGCAAAGGTGTTTTTGTAGCTGTCGGCTCGCTCGTTGCTGTTATGGCGGCCTCGGCCATAACAGTTTGGACAGCAGAGGTACTAAGCGCGCCTACATCGATTGGAGTGGGCGTTGGCACAGGAGCGCTTGGCGTTACCGCAAGAATTAGCGTGCAGCAAATGCACATCGTAACAAGCAGGCCGGCGGCAATGGCAATTTTGCCTTTGACCCCGGATGACCATAATTTTTTAAGCACTTTTTCCTCCTAAAAACAAAACGCCCTCAGGAACGTCCTGGGGGCGTTGGTATTTTGATGGGTGCAACATTGGACGCCGGCCATTGGTCGGCGGGGCGGTTGGGGCGGGAGGCCGTGGTTGTATACCTGGTGTTCATTGTTACCCCTGTTTTCAGGCTCCTACTTCATGCCAGCGCGGGCGGAGGTTGATTTGGAGCATGTAGATGCCGGCGGAGATGTTGAGGAAGATGGCGAGGCTGACGCTGTAAACGAGGGCGGCGGCGAAGATGCGGCTGGTGAAGATTGCTTCTTCGAAGATGAGGGCCGGGAAGAGGGTCAGGGCGGCGAAGACATAGCTGGCCAGGAAAAACAAGACGAACCAGTCGGACAGGCGGATGCGGCGTTGGGCTGCCAGGGCGCAGCCAAGAACGGCAATGAGGCCAAACCAGGGGACGGAGTTGACGAAGGCCGGGATGAGGCCGGGGTCGTAGGCGAAGGCCAGGGAAAGGAGTGCGGCAAAGAGGAGGGCGCCAAAGCCGATGCGCCAATCGGCGGCGCGGGCGCGGCGGCGCTCGAAGCGCAGGGGCCGGCCGGCGATGGTAAGGGTGTAGAACCTGTTGCCAAAGCGATAGAGCGCGTCTCGCAGGTCGGCGGGATTTTTGATGTGGGTTAGTTCGGCCTGGATGGCACGGTGTTCGAGGGTTGGCATGGACGTTTTATGCTAATCCTTTTGGGGATGGGATTTTCGTAACCCTGAGACATATTCGGTTACATCATGGAAATTATTGTAGCATTAACTGCGCGTGATTCCTGCCTATTTACAGACTAGGGGATTGCCGCTTCGTACTTTCGGGCTGTTTCCTCGGGCAGGTCCCCGTTGATTTGTACCAGAATATTGCCTTTTACGAACACCCAGGAGAAGAAGGCTGCAGAACTTCTGCCAAGTTCGTTGTAGTAGCCAGCCAGCAAGTCCCTGTCGGCTTTGTTTTCGCAAATGAACAAGCGGCCGCCGCTATCTTCGCCCAGGGATGGCACCAAAAACCTGGTTCCTTCGCATACGTAGGGGGCAAAGCCGTAGTCGTCTTTGCCCATTTTGTAGGTGCCTTCGGCTTCAAGACCGGCGTCTTTGAAAGATTTTATTACATCATCTGCTGTCACCTGGGGGGAACAAGCAGAAAGGACTGACAGTAACAGTAGCAAACTTACCAGAAGGGTTGATATCTTTTTCATGGCGTTTCTCCGGTGGGTGTATGCTATTTAAGATGCAAGTTAGTAAGTAATTTTTGAGACCTTTGGAATATCTCGGTAAGTCTTTCGGATGGATAAAGCGACAAATACTTTTGTACTTCTGCTACAAACTTGCTCAAGACCTTGATTTTTTCTTTTTGTGTCTTTGCCTGCTTTATTTTGTCGTCGGCCTCCACTTCTTTTTCGGAGAACCAGTCGGCAACAACCTTGGATTCTTTGTCTCCAAATTGCTTTAAGTAAGATTCCGCCTTTGGGGTTACGGGGTAAACGCCGTTTTTTTCGTACTTATCGAAGATATACCCGGCGTGTGTCATCAGGTCGTTGTAGCGGGAGAGTCGGGTTTCAAGTTTTTTCGCTGACGTGACCAGACGCGCCGAATCTTCGATGATTTTTGCGCGTTGTGGCAGTTCGATTTTTGCGACCTGCAGACAGGCGTTACATATCCCCTTTTTATTGACATTCAAAAAGATGCCGAAGCGTTTGCAAATTTTACAACTGCCCATAGTTTATTACCCTGCTTGAAATACGACTCTCGCGACTTTTTTTGCCTGGTTTTTCGACTGAAGCCCCCGAAAGGTTTTGCGGGACAAAACAGACCATTTGTTACAGAAATATTCGCGCTAGGGGCACACGGAGAATATTTGATAAATCTTGATGTTGTTGGCTGCTATCTGCGAAAGTATTTCGAGTTGGGCCAGCTGATACATTGAGATTTGATTTTCGCTGGATAACGCTGGGATCTGTGTCAGCAACCCTTTTATCTGACCGATTTGCTCGTTGCTTTTCTGGATAAGCGAAAGCATCTCAGAGCGGGCTTGTTTGCATTCCTGCGAAGGCTGTAGCAAGGATATTTGTTTTTGTTGCTGAAAAACACTAACCGCAAGCAAGGCGACAATTGCTGTCAGCAATAAGACAATTAGACCCTGGGTTGCTTTTTCCATCCCTTCGCTCACCTACCCTGCTTTGCAACCTTGGCCCCCAGGGGGAGGGATTGCTCTTCCTGCTCGCGCTCTTCGCGCAGGCGGCGTTTCATGCGCAGGTATTCGAGAACTTCGCGCTGTTCTTCGCGGCTCATGTTTGCGGTGAGTTCGATGAGTTGGGCTTTCATTTCGTCGATTTCAGACACCGGGGGCAACAGGCCGGCGGCCCGGAAGACAGTTTCAGGGGGAAGTTTTAGGGCGCGGGCGATTTTATTAACTGCATCTTCTCCAGCATTGCGGCGACCATTTATCAGGTAAGCAATACCTGCGGTCGTCAGTCCGCTTGCGCGACTTAGATCTGCCTGAGACATATCTCTCTTGTTTAACTCTTCTTGAAGCCAGTTACCGAAACTTTCCATAAGCAAATTATCAACACTTGTTACTAACATGGGGTAGGTTTTTGCAAACAAATGCTTGACAAGTCAATATAGATAGGTGTATACTAACAGTAGTTAGTAACATACAAACTGTAAGCAGTAAGGAGAACTCACCTATGACCGAACAGAATCTCAAAACCGCACTGAGCGCCTGGGCTGAACTGAACAAGGTACGCCCGAGCGCCTTCGCGCGGGCGATGGGCTACACCCCGGCCTACGGCTGGTCGCTGTTGCGCGGCCAGGCCGAGGTGACCACCGAAATGTTTGGCCGCTTTGTGCTGGCCTACGGCACCGAAGCCGCCGAGGAAGTGCTGAAACTGGCCGGCCTGCAGGCCGAGACGCTGCCCCACCCAGCGGACGCGCAGGCCGTGCCGGTGATTTCGATTACAGCCGGGCAATAAGCCAAAGGAGACGAGACGATGGGCAAATTACGAAACACCGGGCACTGGAACTTCGAACCGCGCACGTATGCCATGCGCAGGAGCATGGAACTTCGCCAGGAACTTCTTGAAACCCAAATGGAGCAAAACTTGAAACAAGCCGAAAAGAAAAAACTGCGCCGCTCTTACTGGTGGCAGCGGCTGGCCAATGCAATGGCCAACCTGAAAGCCCTCGACCCGGCCGGCTGGGAAGCCTGGTTCGACAGCGATGCCGTGCCCGAATACGGCACAGAGAAAAGCCGAGCGCTGCTGGTCGAGGCGCGCGTGCGCGACCTGGGTGGAAAAAACCGCCCGGCGATGCAGGCCGTGGCGCGGCTGTACAAGGGGGTCTTCATCTGGCGTGATGCCTTTGGCTGCTTCCTTTTCGACGAGAGCAAGCGCACCATCGAGTTCAAAAACGATGGCGAGGCCAAGGCCCACATCGACGCCGCCCTGGCGCTGCATGCCGCGCCCATCTTTTCGCTGTAAGGAATTCGTCCATGAAACTATTTTCTGACGTACTGCATGAAAAGCGCCCGCACACCGCGCGAGCTTACGACCAGGCCTGGCGCGACCTGGGCAAGCACCTGGGCGATATGGGCCTGATTGAAACCCTGACACCCGAGCAGGCCCAGGCCTGGGTGGACGACATGAGCGCGCGCGGGCTTTCGGCGGCCACCATCCGCACGCGCCTTTCGGCGGTCAGCGCCCTGTTCGAAGCGGACGAAGACCCCACCGCGGGGATCGCCCGCCCCGAAGCGCCGGCGCGCCAGGAAACCCGCATCGAACGCCACGAACTGTACGGCCTGCTGGCGGCTATCGACCGCGCAACCACGCACGGGGTGCAGGACTTCGCGCTTTTGGGGAGCATCCTGCTGACCGGCTGGAGCGCCGAGCGCGTACGCACGCTGACCTGGGCCGACCTGAACCTGCGCAACGGCAAGATGTACCTGCGGGACGGGCAGGAGAAGATGCAGCTGCCCCGGGCGCTGTGGAACGCGATTGCCCAAACCGTGCAAAGCGCGCACGGAAGCGTGTCGCTGTTCCCCGGTACTTATCTCTTTGTGACCCTGGAAGGTTTTGGATATCGCCACCCCAACAACACGCACGTCACCGAGAACAAGCCGATTTCGGCCCAGGACGTGAACCGCCGCGTCTTGCGCTACGCGCGCAAGGCCGGCATTGACGCAAGGATTACATCCAAGACGCTAGCGGCTGCAGGGAAAACCCTGGGGCGCGAGGAAGTTTTCAGCCTGCTGGAAAACAACCGCTCCCTCGAGCAGCCCATCCCGTTGGCGGGGCGCAACCTGCGCACCTGGGGACGGCTGGCGGCCAGGTAGACGATGCTGGTGGGGCGCGGGCAGATTTCGACAAGCTCAATCGCCTTTTCATAGCCCCAGCATACAAGAACGAGACAAGGAACTCAAGCAATGGAACTGAATTGGCTTCTTTTTGGACTGATTTTGGCGGGTGAATTCATCTTCGCCCTGGGCCTGGCCTCGCTGGTGCGCTGGATGTCACGCAAGGGCGTGTTCGGGCAAACGTTGTGGATGGTGGTCGTCGGGGTGGCGGGGACGGTATCGATTGCCGGGCCGCTGGTCGGCTGGGAGACGGTCGGAATCCTGGCGGTGTGCTTCCTGGTTTCCGGCATCCCGATGGCGGTCGAATACATTGGCCGCATCAGCGATGAACAGGAAGCGGCGAAGAAGACCCTGGAAGGGGCCCTCGATGAGCACACCGGCACAGATAGGTAAGAACGAGTGGAAGGCGGCGCTGACCTCGGGCCGGATGGCCAACCGAGACACGCGCCAGGCCCTGCGCAGGCTGCTCTCGGCCAGCAACTCACCAGCGGTGCACGCCCTGGTGGCCCAAATCAGCCTGGCGCTCTCGGACAATGATGACGCGCTAAACCGCCTGGATGAAATAGGACGAAACAGCAGGCAAGAACCTTAATTTTCACGCAAAGACGCAAAGCGCGCAAAGGACTTTATCGGTAACGCGCTTTCGGGCAGGGCTTCCTCCTGGCCCTGCCCATCACCGGGGCGACAGGTCGTTGGCGGGCTTCCCCCACCCGCCAGTGGTTTCGATATCACCGCCCCGCATGCAAGACCTGAACACCTACAACCGAATAACCCGCCTAACGCGAGAGAGCGCCAATTCCTGAATATGCACGATCACTTGCAAGAGAGTGGTGGCAGACACGGCGCAGAAAAAAGACCAGCGTGAAATGAGCGGGATGAAATGAGATTACAGCTCCGACAGGTGGTGCGCTTTGCGCGTCGTTTCGATACGACCGGAGCATTTGGAGGCTGGTATGACAAAAGCGATTCTCGTAAAAAATATCAAAGACATTGCTATCGTAGATGACGAAGACTACGAATTGGTAGCTGCTCACCGCTGGAGAGTCAACCACAATGGTTACGTTGTATCTTGCGCTAACGAAAAGGTAAGGATGCACCGGCTTATCTTGATCGATTCAGAAGGAAGCGAAATTGACCATATCAACGGGAACAAACTAGACAACAGGCGGGAAAATCTTCGCTTAGCGACGCGGCATCAAAACATGAGAAATCGCGGGCCATTGAGTACCAACAAAACTGGTTACAAAGGCGTGTCAAAGTTCCGGTCAGGTTTCAGGGCCACAATTTCAGTAAATAAAAAATTCAAACATATTGGTGTGTTTTCTTCTCCCGAAGATGCCGCCAAGGCCTACGACGAAACCGCAAAAATACTTTTCGGCGAATTTGCTTGGCTAAATTTCCCTCGCCAGGCCGACAGGCCCGTACCGTGAAGACAACAGCAGCACAAGAATAAAACAATTTCGACCGGTCAGGTCGGTTCCCTGCGCACAAACAAGCGGGGAAGCGGTTTCGATACCGCCCGGTCATCTATCCGCCGCCAGAGAATAAATCTACTGCATTAGTAGGTGCCTACCTTTGAAAGGAGAAGCAATAAAGATGTTTGAAATAACTATCAAAAAAACAACCGAAGTCCGAAGAACCATTGGCAAAACATGGGAAAAAATCCAGATTGCTGACGGCAAAACAGAATATGGGTACACCCCAGAAGTTGAAACTGTGACAACTGAAACACAGGAAATCTATCACCAGTCCTTTGAAACGCTTGACCTGGTGAGAGTGATTCTCGCCGCAAACAACATCGATTATCGCCCATTGCCCCAAGAATTTCCCAACCGATTTTAAAAGGAGAGTGACCCTATGCCAACAGGCATTGAACTTATCGCCGCTGAGCGCCAGCGGCAAATTGACCAAGAAGGTTGGACAGCAAAACACGACGACCAGTGGGAAGATGGCGAACTCGTAAAAGCGGCTATCTCTTATCTGGTTGCCACCGATGACGAAGCTAGTAACTTCACAAAGACAAGGGAAAGTTTTTCTTTGAGTTTTTGGCCCTGGGAACTTCGGTGGTGGAAACCAAAAACTCGCAGGGAAAACCTGATTCGCGCAGGCGCGCTCATCGCCGCAGAACTTGACCGCATCGAGCGCGCAGGCCCAGGCGCGGACGACCCGCCAATTTGCCCTGATTGTCAGAGCAAAACAAGGCTGGTTCGGAAGGTTGTCGAGGCCGAAGATTTGCGCATAACTCGAACCCTGTATTTTTCATGCACGAATCCAAAATGCCAGAATTACACCGAGACGTAACCGGGGTCGGATGCCCCGTTACCAGCCCCTGCACCGCACGACATCAGGATCGAAAAATTTTTACAGGGGCGAAAAGTCCACACCAGGAGGTGACCCGCAACATTCCAGGTATCCACCCGGCGACCGCGAACGCCGGAATCGTATCCACAACCAGGGCCTGCCATCCCGAACGGGCCCGCGAATTCCCTAGCCCCCGGCGCGGCGGGGGCACTTTAAAAGCAAAAACGCCCGTGGGCAACGGGCGCTTTGTCGGGCGCAAAAAGCACCCAGGAAAAACGAGACGCCCTTATTTTAGCATGTTTGGGCAGCCCTGTGGTGTTTGCGCCTGGCGCATCTCAAGAAACACAAGGAGACAACCATGTGCGAAAAAGCCAACCCAATCGCCCGCCTGACGGTGACCCACCGCAACGGGCAGCAGACCATCGTCGAAGTGCATGACGATGCGAGTTTCAACAGGTTCTACCGCTGGTACAAGCGCAACGCCGGCGCAGACACGAAGAACTTCATGCGCTCGTCGAACCGCATCGACGCCCGCGACCTGGAGCACCTCGCGGAGAAAATCACCGCTAACTGGAAAGCCCTGGCCAGCCATCGCGCCGCGCGCGGAAAGTGGGCCGGCCACCTGGTGGAAGACTACAAGGTGGTGGTGCTCGACCCGGAGAAGTACGTCAAGTTCCTGGATTGCGACCCGTCGGAATTGCCGGGCGGGGGCATGGGGATTTCGCAGACCGCCGGTTTCCTGGCCCGCCCCGCCGCTCCGGTACCCACACCCATCGGCTACACCCCGCTGCAAAAGCGGATGGACATTTTGACCGGGAGGGCCTAAGCGATGCAAGACCTATCCCAACTTGTTCCCCTGCTTGAGCGCATCGCCGTCGCACTCGAACGCCTGGCGAACGACGGCAAGCCGGTCGCGCCGAACCTGACCCGCCCGATGGAAGAATATGCCGGTTTCGACTGGGCTTCGATTGGCGCGGAAATTGTCAAGGCCGACGGCGACGGGCCGACCCACGTGCAGCACAACGGCACACTGTACACCCGGCGCAGCCCAACCAACAAATACGACCCGGCCATCTGGTACTCGGCCCCGGCCGGCAAGGACGAGGAAGGCAACACGGCGTATGTGCGCCTGATTACCTTCAAGCACTTCGGCGACGCCGACCCGCTGCCTTCGAAGGTGACGGGTGAAATCAAAGCGCCCACCCAGCCGCCCGCGCCTGTCTCCCGTCCCGCTCAGCCACAGCCCCTGCCGCAAGCAACGAACGGCGCGCGGCCCTACACGCCCAACATCCTGAAAGGGAAACTGGCCGAATGGGCTGAGAAGCGCAAGGGGCAGGCCTGCGGGACCAGCCACCGCACGCTGCTGGCCAGCATGATGGAGCGGGCGGCCGGTGGGAAACTGCCACGCCACGAAATGAGCGAATGGTTGTTCGACTCGTCCTCCACCGCCGACATTGCCGGCGAAATGGTACTGGCCGCATTGAAGGACTGGCTGGAAATCAAGGACTGGAACAGCGCGCCGAGCGAAACAGCCATCGCCGAGGCGAAGGCGGCGCACCAGGCTGCCCTGGCGCACATCAAGGCGACGCAGAAGGCCTGACGATGAGCGTTTACATCCTGCACTTTTCAGACGCCGTCGGCGGACGCGCCAGGCACTATGTCGGCTTTGCCAACAACGTGGACGGCCGACTGCGGCACCACCAAAACGGGTCAGGCGCGCGCCTGACCCAGGTGGCCGCCGAGCGCGGCATTGAAATGTCGCTGGCGCGCACCTTCGAAGGGGCCGACCGGGCTTTCGAGCGCCGGCTGAAGAACACCAAGAACACCGCGCGTTACTGCCCGATTTGTTCGGGCAAGCACGCGCGGGACTATCACCCCAGGGAGGGGTAAAGCGATGTCAAAAATAAGGATTTACGACCCGAAGAATAACAAGCAACTCGGCCTGAATACGGACCATGTTTCCAGATTTTTTGTCGATAACCTGGTCAACCGTGAGGGTGAACGCGTGCCCGGCTTTTGCCTGCATGTATTTACCATAGATGAGAAAGAGTTCAAGATTTACCACGACCGGGGTGGCGCAGAGTTGCTCGAAGTTCTTGAAATCGAGTTTTTTCCGCTGAATATGCCGCCTGAAAACACCCAGGAGCTCGAGTCATGACCATCGGCCTGGGAATCGTCCTACTGGTGATTGCCGTGGTTTGCCTGGCAATCAGCCTGAATTGACACCCTGACAACCCATAAAACCTGTCCCCGCGACGTGACTGGTCGTGCCCTGGAGGACGCCGGAGAGAGAGTAACCGGCACACGCCGACGTAGCTCAAAGGTAGAGCACCCGCTTTGTAAGCGGATGGTTGCGAGTTCAAGTCCCGCCGCCGGCTCATACCCAAATAATGACGGGCCGTGAGTAACAGGAAAGGGTAGGTAGTCGGCGGTTGACGTGGGTGACGCCGACGCTCCATGAGCCAGCATGTGGACCCCCATTGCCCACGCGAGAAAACGGCCCCTGCGAAGTTTGCAGCACAATCCTGGCATCCCGACCTGGCAGGGATGCCGCCTGAAATTCTTTTAGCGGAAAGGCTCGTTATGGACATCGTAAAAGAAACGATCAATCTAAAAGAGCAGCATAAAGAAACGTGGCGCGATAAGCCTGAAAGTTACTGGCTTGCCCGGCTCATGCAAGAAGTAGGGGAGTTGGGATCATCACTCGTTGGAGATCATGATGACCCTGCCGAGTGGGAACTTATGCAGATCGCCGCTATCTGCCTGAACTGGCTGGAGATGCGTAATCCGAAAACTCTTCCGAGACGCAGCGTGAAACGAGTGCCTACCAAGTGCGACCACAGCATGGCCGAGAACGGCAACCCTATTTGCCCTGGTTGTTTGAAGTGGATCGGGTAACCGTCGGCTCATGCCCAAATTGAAAACTCTTTTTTGATGTTGGCTGACGGTTCAGCCTGGCGGCATGGCGCGAGAGTGGGGCGCACCCTCCATGCGGGGTGCGCGCAGAACGTTTCACTCAACAATTATTCCCAAAGAAGGAGGCCGCCTTATGGCAACCACCCCACAATATGACCAGCTGCTGGCCGAACTGGCCGCCGGCGAACTGAGCGACATCGAACAAAAGGTGCTCGAGCTGCTGAGCGTGAACCCGGATGGCCTGACGCGCTACGAACTGCTCGAACTGGTATTCAGCCCCGGCGCGCGCTACCTGGCCGAAAAACGCGGTCTGGCCAACAGCACCGAAGACCGCAAAATCCGCGAGGCCATCGAGAGCCTGCGCAACAACGGCGTGCCGGTCGTCTCTTCGAGCGGCAAACCCGGCTACCGCCTGGACACCAGCCCGGAGGCCGTCGGCTCAATGATTGCCGAATGGCAGAGCCGGGTGGAGAACCTGCAGGAGCGCATCCGCAAGGCTTCGCAGTTTCACCAGGTCAGCATTCCGCGCAGCCCCGGCCAGACACCCAGGACAATCCAGGGGAGGCTTTTCTAATGGACACCAAAGAAACGGTCGTGTGCACGAACTGCAAGCGCAGTTTCCCCAAGGCGTTCTCGAAATGCCCGTACTGCAAGACCAAAAACAAGAACAAGTAACCCCACCCAGGAGACGAGACAAATGGCAACTTCAATCCCTGTAAGCAAGGTTTTTCCCAACCCGAAACAACCGCGCACGGTTTTCGACGACGCCAGCCTGGCAGAGCTGGCGTCGTCCATCCGCGAGAACGGGCTTATCCAGCCGATTGTGGTCGAGGACAACAAAGACGGCACCTACACCCTGGTGGGTGGCGAGCGCCGGCTGCGGGCCCACAAACTGGCCGGCCTGGAGACGATAAACGCAGAAATCCGCGCGCGTTCGAACCACGGCGGGCGCGAGCTGCTGGTGCTGGGCCTGGTCGAAAACATCCAGCGGGAGGACATGAACCCGATGGACGAGGCCGAGGCTTACCAGAGCCTACGGGATGAATACGGAATGAAATGGCACGAAATCGGCAAGGCGCTAGGAAAGCACACTGCGTCCATCCAGTCGCGGGCCATCCTGACCAAATACGACCCTGAGATTCAGGAACTGATTCGGGCCGGCAAATTTACCCCCCATCCTGATGTCTGCCGGGCCATCCTGGACATCCCGGAGAAAGCAGTCCGGCTCGAGTTCGTCAAACAGACGCACCAGAAGAAAATGACCATCGCCCAGATGGTGCCCGCCGCAAAGCGCATGGCGGCCATCCTTGCCGCCCCGAAGCCGAAAGCCGGAACCTGCCCTGCCATGCGATTTGCCCGGAAGAATTCGCGGATTGACTTCGACGAGGACACCCCGCCGAGCGGGTGGAACGCCCTGCAACAAGCCGGCAGCGCTCCACCCTGGAAACTGGTAGCCGAGACGACGAAGGCGGTTTGCAAGGCCTGCTCGTTGTCTTCGATGGCCAGCGATGTGACCTGCCGCGAGTGCCCGATGGTCGATTTCATCGTAAAGGTGGTACGGCAATGAGCGCAGCCGATATCGATTCCGTATTGAACACGGTCATGCGCCAGGCGGCCCTGGAAGCCCCGCGCCTGAAGATGCCGGAATGGTCCAGGGATGAAATCGAGTTCCTGCATAGAAACGCCGGCCTGCTCGACGACGAACAAATCGGCCAGGCGCTGGGACGAACGGCAAACGGCGTCAAGGTGTTCCGGGTACGCCAGGGGCTGAAAACCCTCACCCGCGCAGGCGAAGCCTGGCTGACCGCCAACAAGGTCGCGGCGATGTTCCAGGCCACGGTTCACAAGATTACCTACTGGTGCAGGGTCGGCCTGATGCCCTCGAGGGTGAAGGTTCACGAACCGAGCGGGCGTGAGTACTTCCTGATATCGCGCGAGGCACTGAAACGCTGGTGCGCCAACCCGCGCCACTGGGTGTATTTCGACTGGCACAAACTGACCGACCCGCGCCTGCGCCGTCTGTGCGAGCTGCGCGCCAAACGCTGGGGCGACGAGTGGTGGGATACCCGCCGGGTCGCCGAGTACCACGGTGTGGACGTTCAGGACGTTAAACGCCTGATTGCGCGCGGGGAAATACGCTCATACCGGCCCGAGTACTCCCTGGGCGGGCGCGATTTTGGCAACACCTGGCGCAATCACTTTGTGCTGAAAAGCGAAGCGACCCGGGCCGACCTGGTCTTTATCAAGGGCCGGGGCAAGTGGGCGTTCTCGAAGAATTTCAGCCCGGGCTTCGATGCCTTCCTGCTCCGGGCGCGGGATGAACTCGGCCTGGAGTTTCAGGTTATTGCCCGGATGATGAAAGCGAAGAAGAAATCGGTCATGTACCGCTACTGGCGGCTGAAAAAGGAAAGGCTGCCAAACCCAACCTAGAAAGAAGGAACCAAGATGAGCGACTCCAGCAAATTCGTCCCAAACAGTTTCCAGGTTCCCAACCTGTATGTCGATACCCTTTTCCCGCTACTGGATGGCGAGGAAATCTCCATCCTGATGTTTGCCTGCCGGCGCATTTTCGGGTGGCAGAAGCGTACGGACCGGATATCGTCCGGTCAATTTGCAGAGGGATGCGGGCTGCACATCGACACCGTCACAGACCGGCTCAAGAGCCTGGCGAAATACGGCATCCTGATTCGCGTATCAGAGAACAATCCCAAGCTCAACGAAGGGCCGGAATGGGGCCTGCAACTGGACGAAAACGCGGTTGATTGGGATGGCCTGGAAGCGCGCAAGGCCGAAAAAGAGAAGAAAAACCAGAAACGCATAGAGGCTGCGCGCGCAAAAATGGCACATAAGAAGGCTGAAACGGCTGCTGAAAACCCACAAAACGAGGACAACACCCCCCCGGTTGACAGCACCCCCCCCGCTGACA
>Ga0208244_101272_pt1 | contig 14678 bp, 14 predicted proteins | sample SubbioCR12Aug_5A_FD_184828 | JGI IMG/M metagenome (GOLD analysis project Ga0208244, IMG submission 184828) | Serpentinite rock and fluid subsurface biosphere microbial communities from McLaughlin Reserve, California, USA - CR12Aug_5A (SPAdes) | ecosystem: Environmental > Terrestrial > Deep... | reverse complement strand
AATCTCTCAGAGCCGTCGGCGTCCAGCACTTCTAACTTCTCAACCACACTCTCTTACACCGTCGGAATCCTGTTACATACTGTTTTCATATTTCCATCTCTTTTTTCATAAAACTTTTGACATTACCATTCATTGCGTCTTGTCAAAAGTTTTGACAAGACCCTCTCCAGTATTGGGGAGTGCAAAGGGTAATAATTGTCAGTCATAACACGCCTTGGGCTTTCATCTTTATTAAAACTTTCTCAACTTTATGGATCTGCTCTGCATTTATTCTCTTGTGGGTAGGAAGATTGACTATCCTACCGCATACGTTCTCCGCCACAGGACAACTTCCTTTTACATAACTCCACGAAGACAGATCACCTTCTATTGGATGAAGCGGTGAAACAAACCAGTCTCCCGCTTCGATTCTGCTCTCTTCAGCTCTTCGCAAAAAGGTCTTTTTGTCTTTGACTAAAAAGGAATATCTTAAAAACGTATGCAAAGCATAGTCTGGTTTGTAAGGTTTTCCCAGACCCATGTTGTCGAATATTTCATCATATCTTGCAACAACCCAGAGCCTGTGCTTCAGATTGTCTGAAAATCTTTCGATTTCCTTCCTTACCCTTTTTTGCAAAAATAACGGCATTCGTTTTTCGAATCCAGCTGGCTTTTGGGGAGACAAGAGTTCATCATCGGATGATGAACCCGTTACGATCCCTAATCTACTTAGAGCGCGATAGGCTTTGATAGCAGGCCAGTATATGGCTGGTCTCATTAACAAATCATAACTCCGCAAAAGGCCCCAAAGCATAATGCTTTCCGTGATATTTGGAAGAGAGTATGACTTGCACTCATTCTCTATCTTTGCTTTAATTTGGGAGTTACTTGACACAGCAAATCCGCCAAGTCCAGTAGAGAACGGCTTTGACCACTGTGTGCTGAAAAAGGCGGCATCTGCAACAGTCCCATTTTGCTGGCCTTTGTATGTCCCTCCAAAACCGTGGGCACAATCTTCAATCACTTTGATCTTATATTTGTTCGCAATTTCGAGAATAGGATCAAGGTCAGAAGATAAACCAAAGGTATTTTGAGCAATAATCGCGGCTGTTTTTTCTGTTACCTCTTTCTCAATCTTGGTAACATCTATATTAAATGTCCCAGGGTCTATATCCACGTAAACGGGTTTAGCGCCAAGATATATAATTGCATTAGAAACAACAACACATGTAAAGCCGGGAAGGATAATCTCGGCGCCTTTTTTAATTCCGATGGCTTTCAGAATCGCGTAGAGGGCGACGCGGCCCTTAAAGAAAGGGAAAAAGCCTTGGCTCAAATGGTCCATATATATACCCTCGACTTCTCGTCCCTATGCACTTCAATTTCTGAATGAAAGGCCCCTCCCATTTTTTCGTAGAACTTACAGGCACTTGTGAGGTTTTCTCCGACAATAACTTTGAATTGAGTGATACCTCTCTCTCTAAATGCTCCCACCAACTTTATAAAAAGTTTCTCCCCAATTCTCTGACCCTGCAAATTCTGATCAACCACGATACTCAATAACTCCGCGGAGGGGAGTTTCCCTTCATTTTTTGATGGATAAAATAGAGTTTCAACTATTTTCTTTGCTACGGCAGGCTTTATCGCTCTCGGAAGAAGGATAAGCATTGCTCTAAGAAACTGTTTTTTCAAGAATTCCTTGTAAAATCCGCCAACGCTCACCGCCCCTGAGGCGAAACCGATTATCTGCCCGTTCTCTTCGGCGACAAAGCATACAGCACTTCTGGAAACCGCCATTGCTTCATATAAAAGGTTCAGAAAAGGCTGGCCTAAACTACTTAAAAATCCAGCCTCAATATTTTGACAATGAAGTCTTGCTATCGACTGCATGTCATCTTTTAAGGCTATTCTTAACGATGGCATGTCATTGTTAATGCACGATTAAATTAAATATCCTCTCAAATTTTCTTACTCCAACACTTAGAGACAACTCACTTTCATACACTTTTTTCCCGTTATTCCCCATTTCTGCGAGTTTTTCAAGAGGCATCGTAAACAGTTTCTCCACTGCGTCGGCCATGCCTTGCGGATCTTCCGGAGGACAGGAGATTCCGGCTCCTGCCTTTTCAACTAAACTCGCACTGTCCCCCCCCCCTCCGACGAGGATTGGTCGCCCAACCGCCATATATGCCTGTATTTTCGAAGGTATTGTTATTTTAAAGAGGGGATCCTTCTTGAGGTGCACAAGAAGAATATCCGCCAAGTTCAAAATACTCCCGATTTCGGATATTGACCGTTGAGGCAAAAAAAGTACATTCCTGAGTTGCATTTCTTTTGCTCTCTGTTGAAGGCGGACGGCATCAATCCCGCCACCGACAAACACAAATTGTATGTTCTGAACACGCTTATCAAGCAATTGAGCTGCGTTTAGAACCGAATCGAGCGCTTGGGCTTTCCCCATCGTTCCAGCAAAAACGACATTAAATCGACCGTAGAATCCAAGAGTGCGTGCAAGGTCGTCATCTCGTTCTCCTGGCCGAATATTACTTTCGTCACACCAATTGTAAATTACCTCAATTTTATCTTCAGAAACCCCTCTCTTACACAATGCATCTTTGAATCCTGGAGAGAGCACCACAATTTTACTTGCCTGTTTATACATAAAGCTACACCACTTATCAACAATCCACAGAGCCGCTCGATTATTCACCATACCGGTAGAGCCTAAAGTATCGGGCCATAGGTCCTGAATGTCATAAACGAACGGAATCCTTCTCGAAAGATGTATTATCCAAGCCGGAAAGCCGACAGTCGCAGGCGGCTGATAAACATACATGACGTCGGCTGACTTAACTAAAAGCGAGCCTATTATGGATGACGATAGTGCAAAACTTGCATAGTTCGTAATCCGGTGCATACTCGAAGTATCATGACTCGGGTATAAGGGCACCCGTAGTACTTCAATCCCATCCATCGTTTCACGCTGATAAGCTTTAATGCGGTAGCCTTCGTAAACCTTTCCTCCGGGATAATTCGGGAAACCGGTAAGCACTTCAACTTCATGGCCCAGTCTGACCAACTCCATAGCGAAAGGCAACCCTTTAAAAAAAGGTTCGGGATTAAACCACTGCGTCAACATCAGAATGCGCATTTGTCCCGCACTCAAGATAATTTCTTCCAGACGTTACGGTTGACGTAGTCGGTGTAGCTCAGAATAATCCTCATCACTTTTTCAGACACATTCGGCATTGAATAGTCGGCAACCTGCCTTAAGAGGCGATTCTCCCCACGCGGTTGACTCGCCAGTATCGTAAGCCCTTGCCGGATACGCTCCAGTTCAAGCCCCGTCATCATCACCGACGCTTCCTCCATTCCCTCAGGTCTTTCATGCGCTTCACGTATGTTCAGGGCAGAGAAATTCAGGATGGACGATTCTTCAGCTATTGTGCCGCTGTCCGAGAGCACTGTATAAGCATTCTGCTGAAGATTCACGTAATCCGTAAAACCAAGGGGCTTCAAGAACTCGATATTTTCATGGAACTTCAACCCGCATTCCTCGATCCTTTTCCCGGTCCTTGGATGAGTTGAGACAATGATTCTCTTGCCGTAAGAAGCGGCCAGCCCGTTCAGCACAGCAACGAGGCTCTCGAAGTTCCGGTCTGAATCAATGTTCTCTTCTCTATGGGCGCTTACAACAAAATAATCAAATGCCGTTAATCCCAGTTGCTTCAAAATCTGAGAACCATCTATTTTCCCTTTGAAGTAAGTGAGAATCTCAAACATAGGGCTTCCGGTCTTTATGATGCGATCAGGCGGGATTCCCTCGCGCAGGAGATACTCCCGCGCTATATCGCTGTAGGTAAGGTTTATATCACTGATATGATCTACAATCTTCCGGTTCGTCTCCTCGGGCACACGCTGATCAAAACACCTGTTCCCTGCTTCCATGTGGAAAATAGGTATTTTCCGCCGCTTGGCGGATATTGCCGCAAGACAACTGTTCGTATCTCCCAGGACAAGAAATGCCTCCGGAGCCTCCCTTGCCAGGATTGGATCAATTCTGCTGATTGTGTTCCCTATGGTCTCAGCGGCATTGGCGCCCGCCGCCTCGAGGAAATAATCAGGTCTCCTGATCTCCATATCCTTGAAAAATATCTCGTTCAATTCATAGTCATAATTCTGCCCTGTATGAACAAGGACGTGGTCTGTTTCCCTGTCGAGGACTGCGATCACTCGCGATAGCCTGATGATCTCAGGCCTCGTCCCAACAATGGTCATCACCTTAATTTTTTTCACGTTCCACCTCATTCTGATAAGTATCCGGTCTCCCGGAGTCGAACATCTGATCTGCCCAGAAAAGGACAATCATTTCTTCATCAGCCATGTTTTCGATGGAATGGGTATATCCGGGTGGAATATCTACCACTTCGATCTTTTCACCTGAGACATGATATGACAGAACCTCCTCCTCTAAGATATGCCTGAACTTAATGACCGCCCGTCCTTTTATGACGCAGAACTTCTCGCTTTTGGTGTCGTGATAATGATTCCCCCGTAAAATGCCCGCATGGGACTTCGAGATGAACATCTGGCCGAAATGTTCTGATTTGATGACTTCCGCAAGACTTCCCCTTTTATCGGTCTTCATGTCAAGGAGATAGGAAAGGTCGTCCTTATCCAGATAAGAAAGATATGTGGCGTAGAGGCATTTCATGAATTCGTCTTTCAGGTCAGGCACTATTAGGGTCTCACGAACGGCCTTCATCTGGTAAATCTTTTCAGCGAGATCACCGAGTTTGATCTTGTAGGTTGGGCTGACGGTCAGGTACTTTTCAGATGGCAGTCTCTGGTCAGCACGCAAAATGTCCAGGAAACCGGCAACAACGTCATCGATATAAACTAGCTCCATGACCCTTTCACTGTCAGAAATAGCAATGGGAAGATCGTGAGAGATATTGTAGCAGAACGTCGCCACCACTGAATTGTAATTGGGCCGGCACCACTTGCCAAAGACATTGGTGAGACGGAAGATATAGACCGGAGCACCTGTATTTCCACCATAATCAAACAAAAGCTCTTCTGCCTTTTTCTTGCTAACTCCGTAAGGGTTGTCCAATTCGGCCTGAATAGAAGAAGACATAACAATGGCGGGCTTTCTGTCATGCTCTGCCAGGAGCGACAATATTTTATGCGTAAGCCCCACGTGCTCCAGTTCAAACTTTTCCACCTTCTCAGGACGGTTGACTCCTGCAAGATGGTAAATGATGCCAACGTCCTTTAATTCTGCCCGTAGTTTTGAAATATCATCGTCTGAATTAAAACCCGTTACCCTAAGATTCTCCTGTCGCGATAACGCCACCATGAGATTCTTCCCTATGAACCCTTTGGAGCCTGTTACCAGTATCTTCTTCACTGATTCACTCCTTCCACGCTATAAGCTTGAGCTAATCCAAGTTCCTGTCTTATAAAATCCAGCTTCAATAACATCTCTTTGACTTCCTGAACGCTCAGTCTCTTTGTGTTATGTGAGTTGTAATCTTCCAGGAGAGATACCTGTTCTTGTCCTTCGGTGAAATACTTTGCGTAGTTCAGGTCCCTGTCATCTGCCTTGATCCTGTAATAACTTACATGATCCTCTGCCTTTGCCAATTCTTCCCTCGTAAGCAGAGTCTCGTACAATTTTTCGCCGTGACGTGTCCCGATTATCCTTATCTCACTGTCACTTTGGAATATCTCTTTTATGGCTATAGCCAGATCCATGATGGTGCTGGCTGGTGCTTTCTGAACAAAGATATCTCCCTGCCGGGCATGTTTGTAGGCATACAGCACAAGATCCACAGAATCTTCCAGCGACATAAGAAACCGGGTCATGCTGGGATCGGTCACCGTAATCGGTTTTCCCTCTCTTATCTGCTTAACAAACAGGGGAATAACGGAGCCCCGTGAAGCCATCACATTGCCGTACCGAGTTCCACACAGGACGGTTTCGTTTTTATCCGCTGTCCTGGACTTTGCAACCATCAGCTTCTCCATCATCGCCTTTGAAATGCCCATGGCATTGATTGGATACACTGCTTTGTCAGTGCTCAGCACAACAACTCTTTTCACCTTATTGGCCAATGCAGCATTCAGGACATTCTCTGCGCCCAGGATATTGGTCCGTACTGCCTCCATGGGATAGAACTCACAGGACGGCACCTGCTTTAATGCAGCCGCATGAAAGACATAGTCCACACCCGACATCGCAAAATTGATGCTGTCATAAATGCGGACATCTCCGATATAGAATTTCACCTTGTCGTTCTTGAGCTCAATCCGCATATCCTCCTGCTTTTTCTCATCCCTGCTGAAGACCCGGATCTCCTTGATGTCCGTGTGCAAGAATCTGCGTAATACCGCATTCCCGAAAGAACCGGTACCACCTGTTATGAGTAAAGTCTTACCTGTGAACATTTATCTGCATCCTTGGCCAAGTGCCATATCTTATTAGATTTGAGATCTTAAGGAAGTTTTCCAACGCTAATCGCCGCTGCAGAATCGGCAAAGCATACTTTGAGCAATAATTGTTCTATCTCAGGGACTATGGTGCTAGCCAAATAGTGTCGTCTGATGCGCGCACGCCCATTATCGCCCAATTTCCTCCTAAGACTTGGAGCCAATGCCAGCTTGTCAATTAGCCGTGCCAGTTCCTGTGGATTAGCAGGACCACTCTTCTTCAAGAGCAATCCACAAGGTGAATCACTCATTACACCAGTTATTTCGCTGATGCTACCGACATCGCTTGCAATTATTGGCAGACCGTGAGCCATCGCCTCAAGGATAACCATGGGAAATCCCTCACTATGTGACGGAAGAAGAAAAATATCAGCATTCGTGAACACATCAATCAAAGCTTGCCCGGTCTTCTCACCAACCAATCGTACACAATGAGCGAGATCAAGATCCTGTATTCGAGTCTCAATGATACTCCTATTCTCTTCGGCTGCGACACCTACCATGTCGCAGCTTACAGGCTGCGACACATAACGTAATGCCTCGATCAAGTCTACTGAACCCTTTGCGCGCGACTGCCAACCGACGTGAAGAAGCCTAATTGGCCTGCATTCCGGAAGAAGATCTATACCCCTCTCACTTTGCTGCTGTAACACTATGTCGTCAATCATGTTAGGCAAGTATGTAACACTGTTGATTCCAAAAATGCTTTGAGCTACCTGTTCTACCTCACGGGTAATCGCAATAATTTTACAACAAGTCTTAAGCGCAGACCGCACAACCCATTTTCTCAAGATATTCCCTCCAAAGAACCCTTCGATATTCCCCCCGTGAAGATGCACTACTGTCGGTACCCCCAACAATTTAAGAATGAACATGTAAACAGAATCACGAACTACTAAACCTATGCTGGGAGAACATGTAAGATACACCAACTGTGGCCGGTACTTTATGACGACCCGTAGTAATTGTGTAAGACGCTTAGTTGCATCGAGAAGCCCAGATAAAGCGCCGCGCAGGTTCATGCTTTTCCCCAATACCTTATAATGCACAGAAGTGTCAATTATCTCATACCTGCATATTCGAGAGTCTGCATATTTGTGAAATGTTTTTGCCCATGTCGCAATACCCCCGACAGCATTAATCGGAGCAAGCATAACTACACGCAATGGAGAGTCAATCATTCAGATTCCAATCGATGAATTGATCAAAAATGTCTTAGATATAACTGTTCATGTTTTTGAACCAATTGAGCCATGCCGAAAGATTCTTTGACTTTTTTTTGCCCTTCTACGCCTAATGTATTTGCTTTTTGGGGGTCAGCTAACAACTTTTCTATCCTCTGAGCAAGAAACAGAGAGTTTTTAGGAGGAACAATGAAGCCATTTACTCCATCTGTCACCACTTCAGCATTGCTTCCCACATTGGTAACAACTGCCGGAACACCTGAAGCCATTGCCTCCAGGAGTGCAATAGGCAGCCCTTCCCACAGAGAAGGCAAAACGAATATGTCTGTAACAGAAAGAATCTCTGGTATGTCAGTGCGTTTTCCAGTCAATATAATTCTATCCTGCAATTTCTTTGCATTGACCATCTCCTTAATCCGGCCAGCAGAATCAGAATCAGCAGAAGTATCCCCGACAATGAGAAAATGCGTGTCTGGGAACTTCTTAATCACCTGTTCAGCCGCTTCAATAAGATAGATGTGCCCTTTTATCTTATGAATAGTTCCTATAGCGGTAACAATTTTCCTTCCGCTAGGAACTCCCAATTCCTGTAACTTCGCATTCTTGTCTACGGCTATTGGAGAGAATTTCTGGGCATCGACAGCATTGTATATGACCTCAATCTTGCCGGAAGGTATCCTTAGATCAGATACGGCATACTGTTTCACCGTCTCGGAGATGGCTACATATCTGGTCGTTAATTTATTGAGAATACTTTCGTGAATGGCATGATAACCCTCTACGCTATGTATGGTAGAAAATACTAAAGGGGTTCGTGCCAGAAATGCAGCGATTTTTCCATAAAAGTCCGGCGATTGGCAATGGGTGTGCAGAATGGTGACATGATTTTCCTGTAAGAGTCGGCGTAATTTCAGAACTGCTTCGAGCCGCCGCTTACGTTGAGGTTTGCCCAACATGAAGGTTTTAATACCCTTTTCCTTAAGATCGTAAAAAATCGTCTCTTCAATTTTGTCTTTTAAATTACCCATGCTACAGACAAAAACTTCAAACTTTTTTTTGTCTATCCCCGTCACTATATCGAAGACTAATTTCTCTGCTCCGGCAAGTGAATAACTGTTAATCAAATGCATCAGGGTAATTTTTTGTTGCATCTTCGCCATGCTTTGCTTTGCCTTTCCTTATCTCTATTGGCATTTATTACCATATATCCTAACCAGCTATATTTTTGCACAACTACCCACTACTGTCTAATTGAAGACCAAATGCAAAAATGTACGGCAGTTAAATTCATTGTGAATTTCTTGCTTTATATAATATTTTTTGATTAGCCGCTATATAGTATACTGCGGAGATAAGGGCAAATAAAAACCATAAAATTTTCTTATTCTCGGCAGATATAAAAGAAGAGGTAATTAAAATCGAAACAAACGAGGCCTTCAAGCAAATTACTAAATCACGGATATTTTTGTCATAATTCTTTCTGAGCCTTAACTTTCTCCAGGAGTTTATGAGTATCAGGGAAAATGGTATGAAAGCGAGTAATCCACCCCCGGTTAATACTTCGAGATAAGAGTTATGGACAACCATTTTAATAGCGCCGTATTCACTGCTAAGAAACTGAAAATTCCTTAAGCCAACTCCGGCTAAAGGGTAGTCCAGAAACATTTTCAGCGCTGCTTGATAACTTTCTAACCTGACTTCTATTGACTCGTCCTCTATCTTTCCTTCCAAAGAATGCATAATTGTTGATGCCCTTGTCCAAAAGTCTTCCGGAACAAGAAAAAATGATATAGTTGCTACAGATAGAATGAGAAAGAAAATTCGTCCCATCTTCCCCTTATAGTAATAAACCAAAATCCATATCGCCCCTAAAAAACCAAGGATTCCACCACGTGAGCCTGTATATACCAAAAGCAATAAAAAACTGATAAGGCATCCCCAATATGAGATTCTCAGAATACCGGAACTATTCAGTGCACTATATAGAGCGAGAGGAATTAATACCAAAATATAAGAAGCGAATTCATTAGGATCGCCTATGCCGCTACTGATTCTTACAGAGCCATCTCCTCGAACCGAAAGTCCTAAAGCGAAAACAATCATGAAGGAGAGCAAAGTGCTGACAAATATAACATTCAAAGCTCTGTTGATATCATCTGTGCTCTGCAAAAAATATCGAGTTGCGACATAGAGAATAAACAAGGAAATATACGTAAAATACATCGTTAAGCTAAGTGAGATATCACTTGCAAATGCAAATGATACGATACTCCCGAGGAAAAATAAAGAGAAATACTTGTATGAATCATCTTTCGGTATTGTTTCTTTTCTTAAGAGCAATCTTAAAGCAAGTGCAAGCGCCAATAAGATTCCAATGATTCTCGCATAAGAGACTCCGGGCACTGCGCCAAAGTTCTCGATTGCAAATGAGGAGACAAGCAAAAGATATAAAATAACAGGTTTCAATAACGCAATAAGAATTAATATAAGACCGGCTGTCAGCATAGCGCCAAGTTTCAAGTCAAAAACAAGGAGTTGAACAATGAGCAGAATCGGCAGAGCTATAAGAAGCACAGTAACGGACTTACTGAAAGACCTTGTATCTTTTATATGGTTCACAATGAAAGATAACATTAGCGCTTTTCCTTTTGCAAAAGTACGGATTTGTCACCCTGAGCCTGTCGAATGGGTGACGTAAGCGCTTGATTTTCCATCATTCTTCGACAAGCTCAGAATGACAGAAAGGCTTTTTCCCAGACTTTTGCAAGAGCCTCTAGTGATTTCAAGAAATCATAACTCACTTAATGGCGGCATATGAACATCCAGGCATGACTATGTCAGCAAGAAACTTGAGAATCCTGCTTGATCGAATGAATCCAAGTCCGACTCTATATGCTCTTCCTCCCTCTTCTTCTAATCGAAGATCCCAACGATCATATATCTTCCTGAATCCGCACCTTCTCAGAAGCCTTCTTGTCTTCATAGGCGTAAACCAGTGAATTGCCGGTGTCTCTGTATAACCTATCAGATGAGGCGTATGAGTTTTGCCCAATTCATTACCCTAAGTTTTATCGAATCCGGATACCACCCGAAAAAAGGGAATCCTCGAATCTCGTTCTGCATAGGGCACATAGAACTTGCTGTGCTAAACCAGAGCACTCCACCAGGCTTGAGAACTCTATATGCTTCCCGGAATGCGCGCTCAATATCTAAGACATGTTCAAAAACAGAACTAGCATGAACGACATCAAATTTATTTCCCTCAAATGGAAGAGTTTCAGCCGCTCCTTTTACGATATTTATTGGAATATCGAGGCGTTCAGCAAGCTTCTTTGCGTTCTCTCTTGCCTCTTCCCAGGGCTCAACCCCTATAGATCGGTAGCCAAGCTTTGAACATCCGACAAGAAAGCCGCCTGCTGCAGCCCCAACATCGAGAACAAGAGCATTGCTGGGTATGGAGACTACTTTATTTAGTCTGGAAAATATCGCTTTGGTCCATTGTTCCTTCAATGGAAGCGCCACCAGAATTTGGTCAATTGTTTGCTTTTCTGTTGCCGCGTGGCTCATTCGCAAAAGCCTCCTGCATCAAGATTATTTCTTTGAAGCTCACGTTATAGTGTTACCAGAAAAAGTTGATTTGAGGGTTCCTATCATATCTTTCGTTCACCTAACTCCTTGATAAAACTATAATATTCACTTTGAATTTACGAAAAGGCATGTCAGACCTCCATAAATCCGGCCGAAAAAGAGTTTTATTCTATCTGTTGAATTCTTACCGGCAAATGCGGGCAAAACGTCCAATGTTGCATGCAAACAATAGAAATACCAAAATATAAAATAATTAATTACATTACGTTTTTTATAGGTTTTGTAAATGTAGAAATGATTCCTCGAATACATAGATCCGATTTTGAAAAGATTGGGGCGTGCAGATGGAGCATGAAGGTGATAGCAGATAGCCTCTCCATCTACCATTAAACTATAACGTTTCCCAACTTGAAGTGAAAAATGTACGTCCTCTCCAAAACTATATCCCTGAAAATATTCCGAATATTTTACAGAGTTGAATATACCTTTTCGATAAAAGGCAATCCCCGATAAGAAATCTACCACCTTTTGCCCTCTAAACAGGGTTCTTAGATAATAAAATCTGCCCTTTTTAGGGCAGTAGGTACCTTCTGCATCAGAGTGCATAAACAGTATTTTTTCGAGCCTCTGCCTAATTTTCGAACTCTTCATGTTCAAGGAAGGCGGAAAATATCCCTTCATTAAGCCAGAAAATTCTTTTCTGTCCGGAATGTTGCCAAGCCGTTCATCAATTTTAAGAATTTTAGCATGGTCAATCTCAATGATAAAACCGGCAGCACCTCCAATTTTTTTTCCTGTATCTTTTTCAAATATATCGAGTATCCTTGAAAAATAATCAGGCTCAAACAGGCTATCATCATCGGTAAAGCCAATAATTTCATATTTAGCCTTTGAAATCCCAAAATTCCTCTGCCTCGTCAATCCTTTTTCATGGCTATAATAGCTGACAGGGTATGCAAATCCTCCCTCATTACTCTCGACAATTACTTTGGTATCTTCTGTATCCGATGCATCAACAACAATCACCTCATCAGGTTTTCTGGTTTGAAGATTGAGATTCCTCAGCAATCGCACAATGTCTTTCGGGCGATTATAGGTTGGTATGATTAATGACAATTTCATGACAATATCTCTGTTAAACTTGTAATTCCCTGTGGGCTTGCCACAGGGTTACCTTTTTCTGTCATTCTGGCTTGTCCAGAATCTTTCTGAAGGGTTCCCGACAAGCGGGAATGACAATGACAACAAAACAAATATCGGATTCTTTGATACCCTGCGGTCTCTGCCGCAGGGTTGTTCATTAGATCCTTTTGACTTTAGATGTGCCATCACTTATTTAACCGAATGCCACAGCTTTCGGGCCAATGGCAAAATCGGCGAAATCCTGGCAAACAGTTGAACTTTTGCAACTTCTTTCGTATACGGGTAATCCTTGCAGATAAATCTATCAAGGAGTTCAGTTGCCTGTTTTTTCTGCCCGATCTTGGCATACATCTCTGCTTTATTAAGCGCCCAGAATAACAGATGCTCACGAAGGATATGTCGCGTATCCAAAGGACAGGAATTGATAATGCCATCCGGCTGTTCCAAAAAAGGCTCAAGCGTAAGCATATTCTCATTTTCATTCCCCCATAAATCCGAGGCTTCTTTATGATATATTGCAAGAGGTCCATTGATAATACCAAATCGCTCATTAAACAAAAGTTTTATGAATAAGTATTTGTCTTCTCCAAGAAGACATTTATATTCATCAAAAAAACCGCCCCATTTTTGGGCGACTTCTGTTTGCATAATTGCTGTGCATGTCCAAATGAAGCCCATTATTCTGTTTACCAGATTCACATCAGTTTCAGCGGTAAATTTATAAGTACCATGCAAATCTTCTTTTCGGGTCGTATTAGCCTCTAAGGGAGGATGGCTATGATATCCTGTCCATACAACAGTAATTCCAGCTGATTCATCTTCAAGCATCGAAAGACCTCTTTCAAGAAAGCCCGGCAACCATTCGTCATCGGCGTCCAAGAAGGCTATATACTTCCCCCTGGCTCTTGCCAGGCCGGCATTTCTTGCCGCACCAGGTCCCCTGTTCTCTTGCTTGATGAGCGTTATTATCGAATTTGCCAGGGCGAGTTTTTCTACCTTTTCGGGACCATCATCGGTGGAGCCGTCGTCCACTACAATTATTTCGAGAGGCGGAAAGGTCTGTGCCAATACAGAAGACAATGCCCGCTCGATGTATTTACCTTTATTATAAAGAGGGATAACAACCGATACAGTGGCCATCGAAGTATCTATTGATACACTCATAATATTTTTATTTTCCTGAACATGAGCGGGCCATCAGAAATTAAGGCGTTCTTGGAGAAACGGCAATGGCGGCTAATGGTTGCTGTTAGAAAAGTGCAAAGCACTTGGATGTCAATTTTTAGCTTGCTGTTATCTGCAGTTGCCGGAAGTTATTTATTTCGAATTGGGAAACATATTTTTATAAAGTTTATCGCTTATTCTGAACCCTAAATCCCTCAACTGGTCAATAGCTTTCTTTTTATCGATAGGGAATCCCCTCTCAACTGCTAAATCTATAATCCCTAAAACTCCCATTGTATTTACATTCATTAATTCTGCCATGCTCCTTGCTGTTCTTTCATCTATCAAGGCACAATCAAGCTCTAATTCTTTATAAAGGATAATAACCTCGGCTTCCCCTTTGCCCAGGATTGGTCTTAAAGCATTAACAGCTACTTCATCATTAACGGTTTTCTTTAATATCCAGCCTTCTTTTATAGAAAATTCTGTGTCCTCAGAGCCTGCTTCATCTTTCCCCTTAACAACGACCTCATCATATATAGCATCAGGAATGTATACCTCTGAAAATAACTCTTTTAGTAAACAGGCCTATTTGTGACAGTCCAATGAGACAACTGCTGTCCACTACAACCCGAAAAACTTTCATTTTTCAAGTGTTTTACGATATTTAGCTATCATCTGTTGGTCTTTTTCAAAATCCCTCTCACCATATTCATAGACAGATATGCCATGTTCCTTTAAAACTTCCATAAATCTGACCCTGCTCATTTCTGCCAGCTCTGTTGCTTTTCCGAGAGATATAGACCTTTCCTGAAATAAAAGAATAGCCAGTGCCATTTTTAACTTCTTTTTTATTTCTTCCGGTTTCTCTAAACCCCTCATTGCAAATATTATGTCTTGTGGAAGGTCTATCTCTATCCGTTCAGTTTTGGTTGTTGTCGTCATTGTTTTTCAACCCCCTTTCAGTTGCTTCAGATGAATTATAACAGATTGAAATACATAAAGGGCATAGCATGTGGATGTTAACCTCATGAACTCTTATTAACAGTCTCAAAATAGACTATACATTTATACCCCTCACCCTAACCCTCTCCCACAAGGGGAGAGGGAAGTTATGGGGAATTC
>Ga0208244_101271_pt1 | contig 14682 bp, 10 predicted proteins | sample SubbioCR12Aug_5A_FD_184828 | JGI IMG/M metagenome (GOLD analysis project Ga0208244, IMG submission 184828) | Serpentinite rock and fluid subsurface biosphere microbial communities from McLaughlin Reserve, California, USA - CR12Aug_5A (SPAdes) | ecosystem: Environmental > Terrestrial > Deep... | reverse complement strand
GGATGGTCTCCATCCTGATGACTATCACCGCCCTGCTCTCCGCCTTCATGAACAACATCGGCGTGGCGGCGATGTTCCTGCCGATCACACTCGAAATTGCGCGCCGCACCAATCGCCTCGCCTCGCAATTGCTATTGCCCATGGCGTACGGCTCCCTGCTTGGGGGACTGATCCTGCTGATCGGCACGCCGAGCAACCTGCTCGTCCGCGATGCGCTGCGTGAGGCGGGCTATCAACCGTTCGGCATGTTCGACTTCACTCTCGGCGGGCTGGTCATTCTGGTCTTCAGCGTCGCATATATGGCGTTCATCGGGAGGCGCTTCCTCCCGGCGCGCGACGCGATCGCTCCGCTATCCGCCAACCATCACCGAATGGATGTCAGATCGTTGTACGGGCTGGAGGAACGCCTTGCCTGGCTCATCCTGCCCGCGGACAGTCCGCTGGCGGGGAAGACGCTGGGCGAAAGCCGCATCGGCCGCGCGCTCGGGCTGAACGTGTTGAGCATCCGCCGCAGGGACGGGAGCCGCGTCCCTGCCGAGGTCCACACCGAACTCGAGGGAGGCGACCATCTGTTGATTTTGGGACGGCTCGACCGCATCGAGGAGTTTGCCGCCCATCCCATCATTTCGATCGAAGAGGATCAGCCAGCCGTCGCGCGGCTGCTCTCCGATGACATTGGTCTGGCGGAATTCGAAGTCGCCTCGGACTCCCCCTTTGCTGGTCGTTCCCTCTCGAGCATTCACTTCCGCCGCGAGTTTGGTCTGAACGCGCTTGCCATTCGGCATGGCGAGGTCATCCGCCGCACGAATTTGCAGAACATCACGCTCGCGCCCGGAGACCGTCTCCTGCTTCAGGGACCGTTCGCCCAACTCGAAGCCCTTGCCGACCAGCCCGGCTACCGCCTGCTCGGTGAAGAAGAAGCGCAGGATTATCAACTGGACGAGCGTTTGTTACTCATCCGCATCCCGGAGGGATCGTCGCTGGCAGGGCGTTCGCTGGAGGACAATCGTCTCGGCTCCGCGTATGGGCTGGCTGTCCTGAGCATTGACCGCGGCGACGGCGTCTGGCAAATGCCTCAGCCGCACTTGACCCTGCAAGCGGGAGACCTGCTGGTCATCGGCGGGCGTCCGCAGGACATCGAAGTGTTGAAGGGGCTGGACGGTTTGCAGGTTGACCGCCGCGTGGATGTGAGCCTGGAAAAACTGGAGGAAGGCGCGGTGCAGATCGTCGAAGTCATCCTCTCGCCCTATACCCAACTGGCAGGGAAAACGCTGGGGGAACTGCAATTCCGCGAAAAATACGGCGTGTCGGTGCTGGCGATCTGGCGCGGCGACCGCCCCTACCGCACGAACCTTGCCGAACTTCAACTCAACTTCGGCGATGCCCTGCTGTGCTACGGTCCGCTGGATAAATTTGAATTGATGGCAAAAGATCGGGATTTCGTGGTGCTCAAGCACGAGGTCCAGGAAGAGCCGCGGATGGAAAAGGCGTGGATCGCTGCGCTGGTCATGCTGGGCGTGGTCGGGTCGGTCATCCTGCTCGGCTTGCCCATCTCGATTGCGGCGATCACGGGCTGTGTGCTGATGGTCGTCACCCGCTGTCTGACTATGGAGGAGGCGTATGCAAGCATTGACTGGCGCGCGGTGTTCCTGATCGCGGCGATGCTGCCGCTGGGGATTGCGATGCAGGAGACGGGCGCCGCCGCATTTCTTGCCGGGTTCGTGATCGATTCGGTCGGTGTCTATGGACCTTATGCCATTCTTGCAGGACTGATGCTCCTTTCGACGGTCTCCACGCAGGTGATGCCCAGCGCGGTGGTGGCGGTGCTGATGTCGCCCATCGCGCTTTCGACGGCGGCGAACATGGGCGTTTCGCCCTATCCGTTCATGATGGGAGTCGCGTACGCGCTCGCCGCGTCCTTCCTCAGCCCGGTGGCGCATCCCGCCAATGTGCTGGTGATGAGTCCCGGCGGCTACCGCTTCAGCGACTACTTCAAGCAGGGACTGCCCATTGTGTTGATCGTCATCCTCGTCAGCGTTCCGCTTTTGCCGGTTTTGTTTCCGTTCTAAACCCCTTCAAATACGCGTCTTCGGGGAAATACAAACTGACAGGGGTTTGCGGGGATGTTTATACAGTAAAATCCGCATGTTTTTTACAAAGGAATTTCCATGCGCCTCAAAGCCGACATCACCCTCCTGCTCGTCTCCATCATCTGGGGTTCCGCCTTCGTCGCCCAGCGCGTGGCGGGACAGATGGGGAACGTGTACCAATTCAACGGCGCGCGCTACCTGCTCGCCGCGCTCGTCGTCCTGCCCTTTGCATGGCGCGCATTGCGGACGCATAACAGCGCAGATCAGGCGAAAAGCCCGATATACATGCCGCGCGACCAATACAAATGGATGTTCATCGCGGGTTTCTTTCTGTTCATTGCCAGCGCGGTCCAGCAGGCAGGGATGGTCTACACCACGGCGGGCAATGCGGGCTTCATCACCAGCCTGTACGTGGTGATGGTTCCCATCGCGTTGTTCCTCTTTTGGGGCGAGAGACCGCATTGGCTGTCCATCGTCGCAGTGGGATTGGCGGGTGTGGGCGCGTTCCTCCTTTCCACGGGCGGGACGTTCGTCTTCCACCTCGGCGATGCGTTGGAATTCATCGGCGCGATCTTCTGGACCTTCCACGTCATCATTTTGGGGAAGTATGCCTCCAAATTCGAAGCCATGTCTTTTTCCGTTGGACAACTGATTGTGAGCGGACTGCTGAACCTCCTTGTGGGATTGGTCGTCGAGCCGCTGATGACGCTTCATCCGCAATTGTTGTTTGCCATTGTGTATACGGCATTGTTCTCCATCGGACTTTGCTACACCCTCCAGGTCTGGGCGCAGAGACATTCGCCTCCCTCGGATGCCGCGTTGATCCTGAGTCTCGAATCGGTGTTCGCTGTCCTTGCAGGCTGGCTGCTGCTGAATGAAACCCTGATCGCGATCCAGATCTTCGGCTGTGCGATGATACTCTTTGCCGTCATGCTCGCGCAGTTCAAAGAGTGGACATCAGGTACAATAGACCCCGACCATTTGGTTGAGGGGCGCTAACCTTCCAACCTTCCAACCTCCCAACCTGCCAACTCCCCCCATGAACCACAGCGAACTCACCTTCCACCCGCTTAAACAAAACCTCTGGCGCGATTTCGAAATCCTCTTCGGCGCGAACGGCGCGTGCGGCGGATGCTGGTGCATGTTTTGGAAACTGCGCGGCAAAGCCTACGACGAGAACAAGGGGTATCGCAACCGGCAGATGCAAAAGTCCATTGTGGATGCGAAGACCGTTCCGGGGCTGATCGCCTATTACGAAGGCTATCCCGTCGGCTGGGTGGCTATCGAGCCGCGCGGTCAATATCCCAAACTTGCCCATTCGCGCATCCTCAAGCCTGTGGACGACCAGGAAGTCTGGTCCATCACTTGTTTGTTCGTGGAGAAAAAGCATCGCCGCCAGGGACTTGCCGTCGAGTTGATCAAAGCCGCGGTCTGGCACGCAGGCAAAAACGGCGGAAGAATCGTCGAAGGTTATCCTGTCGAGACGAAAAAAGACGAAGCCCCGCCGTTCATTTTCACCGGCACCGCCTCCGCATTCCGTCAGGCAGGTTTTAAGGAAGTCGCGCGCAATTCCCCCACCCGCCCCATCTTCCGCTTCCATATCCCCACTCCCTCTGGGAGAGGGCGAGGGTGAGGGGAAGTAAGGGTCAATGACCTTCCAACCCCCCTCGAGATCGTTGACCCCGCGCGATTATCAATTCATCGCGCTGGTCGTGGTTCTCTTCCTCGTCGTTGCGTCCGCGCTCGTGTACGCGAACCTTACGCTTCCGCGCGGCGGCGGCGATTTTCTTGTCCATTGGGCGGGCGCGCGCGCATTTCTGTTCGAGCAAGCCGATCCCTACAGCGGGTTCGTCCCAGCGCGCGTGCAGGAACTGGTCTATGGCGGCAGGGCGGGGGCGGGGGACAAGCCCTACATACTGGAGACGCCCTTCCACATTCTCATGCTCTATTTTCCGCTCTCGCTTCTCCCCGACCCCCAACTTGCCCGGGCGATATTTACCTTGATCCTCCAACTGGCTATGTTCGCGCTTGCGCTGTTCAGCCTGCGCCTCACGGATTGGGAAGCCCCGCGCTGGTTCATCGTGTCGTTCTTTTTCTTTTGCATCTTCAATGTATATGCGTTTAAGGCGATCCTCGCCGCCAGCCCTGTCCTGTTGCTCGGCGCGATCTACGCGGGGATTTTGCTCGCCCTGCGCGCCGAACAGGACGAACTCGCCGGTGCGTTGATGGCGGTCTCGGTCTATTATTGGGAAGTTGGTCTGCCGTTCCTGCTTCTGGTTGCGTGGCGGGCATATAAAGAAGGACGCATCCGCGTGCTTGCGGGCTTCTTTATGCTTTCGTTCGTCCTGCTGGTCATTTCCTTTTTCTGGTACCCGGATTGGCTCATCCCCTACCTCCGCGCAGGGATGAACAACCTGCGCGCCGACTTTGGCTTTTCGATGCACACTGCCCTTGCCCAACTCCTGCCGTCCTACGGTGGGATACTCTCCTGGGTTTTCATCGGGATTCTCGTCATCGCCCTCGGCTACGAGTGGAACACCGCATTGGAGGCGGATGACCGCAGGTTTTACTGGGCGTGCTGTATCACCCTTGCCGTTACGCCCCTGCTCGGCTTCCGCACCATGACGGAGCATCTCGCCGTGCTGGTCATTCCATTGGCATATCTGTTCTCCATTCTCCGCGACCGCTGGCATCGGATTGGGAACGTGCTGGTCTTCTTTCTTTTGACGCTTCTTTTCCTGCTCCCCTGGGCGGCGTACTTTTTCCGCTTCGGCGGGGATTCTACCCCCGCGCTGGTCTTCCTGTTTTTCCCCCTGTTTACCGTCATCGGTTTATACTGGATGCGCTGGTGGGCGCTCCGTCCCCCGCGTACCTGGGCAGATCTCGTAACTCGCCAATCGTAAACTTGCCCTGAGCCTGTCGAAGGGTCGTAACTCGAATGTCCCGCCGAACCTACCTCATCCTCTTCCTCGCTGGATTGATCCTCCCCTCCATCCTCGCGTTCTTCCAGCCGACGCCGGGCTATCTCGACTCCGCCTACTACTACGCGGGCGGCATCCAACTCGCCACCGGGCAGGGATTCGCCGAGCCATACGCATGGAATTACCTCGACGGGAGAACATCCCTGCCGCATCCTTCGCACACCTACTGGTTTCCGCTGGCATCCATTGTCGCCGCCCTCGGCATGTGGTTAACGGGACAGGTCACCTACGCGGCGGCGCGCCTGCCTTTCATTATCCTCGCCGCACTGGTCGTCCCGGTCACTGCCGCGCTGGCGTATGCCTTTTCCAAAAAACGAGACGTTGCGATTCTATCCGCGCTGTTTGCGATCTTCTCCGTCTATCATGCGCCCTTCGTCGGCGTGACGGACAACTTCAGCCCCTTCATGCTGTTTGGTGGGCTGTACTTCCTCGCCGTGACCAAACTCACCGAAGACCCCTCGCAGACGAAATACTGGTTCGCTCTTGGCTTGTTCGCAGGCTTGCTTGCCCTTTCCCGCAGTGACGGTCTGCTCTGGCTGGGCATGACCTTGCTCTTTGCTCTTTCCCGCTCCACTTTCAATGTTCCACTTTCTACTTCCCACTCGTCAGCGCAAAGCCTCTCTGTGGGACTCTCCACCAATCACACATCACGCATCAAGTACTACGTATCACGCATCACGTTTCACTTCTCACTTCTCACTCGTTATTCCCTCTCCGCCCTCCTCGGCTTCCTCATCATCATGTCCCCCTGGTATGCGCGGAATTTGTCCGCGTTCGGCACGCTCATGGCGCCGGGCGGCAGCCGCGCCCTCTGGCTTCAAAATTACGACCAGACCTTCATTTATCCGCCCGACCAACTGACGAAGGAATCTTTTCTCGAATACGGCTGGGAGAACATCCTCGCGGACCGGATGTGGGCGCTGGGGACCAACCTGCAAAGCGGGTTTGCGGCGCATGGCGGAATCATATTATTTCCGTTCATTGTCGCGGGCATCATTTATTATCGAAGAGACGAGCGCGTCAAACTCGCGGTCACTGCCTGGCTCATCCTTTTTTTCGTGATGACCTTCCTCTTCCCATTTGCAGGCGCGCGCGGGGCGTTCTTCCATGCCGGCGCTGCGCTTCAGCCCATGTGGTGGACTCTCGCGCCGCTTGGCTTGGACGGAATCCTGTCGTCCCTGGGGAAAAAGAACTGGGGTGATGACCAGACCAAATTCATATTCCGAAGCGCGTTCGTCCTCATCGCGATCATCCTCACGCTGTACGTCAGCTATCTGCGTGTGTTTTCCCTGGGATGGGGCGAGGGCGAGGCTGGGTACCCTGCCGTGGAGCAGTTTTTGGTTCAGAACGGAATCGGACCGCAGGACATCGTCATCGTCCGCAATGCGCCGGGCTATTACATCGCCACCGGGCGATCCGCGCTAGCCATTCCATACAGCGGCGCGGAGGCGGTGCTGGCGGTTGCGGAACAATTCGGCGCAAGGTATTTTGTGCTGGAACAGCAGGCAACCCTGCCCGAATTGAAATACCTCCGGGAAGACCCCGAACAGGACGCGAACTTTGAATTTCTTGGTGAAGTCAATGACATCTACATCTTCCGCATCGAGCGCTGAAATGACGAGGCGCGATTTTTTCATGCTCGCGCTGGCGGTGATCTTCATTGCCTCCGTGTATTTGCTTGCCAGTCATTTCAACTACGCCATCGGCTTCCCGCTCGACGACTCGTGGATCCACCAAACCTACGCCCGCAACCTCGCGCAGAATGGTGAATGGGCGTTTCGTCCCGGAATTCCCTCGGCAGGTTCCACCGCGCCGCTTTGGTCTGCATTGCTGGCAGTCGGTTTTTTGATCGATCTTGCGCCGCATATCTGGGCGTATTTCCTTGGCATCCTCATTCTGTTTGCGCTTTCGGCGCTGTGCGAATGGGCGGCGCGCGCGCTTGTCGCATCCTATCGTCCCCGTTTTCCATGGGTGGGCATATTCATTGCAATCGAGTGGCATCTCGTCTGGGCGGCGATGTCGGGGATGGAAACCCTGCTCCACGGCTTGATCGTGACGACGGTCCTGATCCTGCTCATGACGAATTCGCCTCGCTACCTGACCTTGGGGCTGTTGACCGGTGTATCGGTCTGGGTGCGCCCCGACGGTTTGACCCTGCTCGGTCCCGCCCTGATGACGATGGTATTGATACAAGGGGATATGCGCTCGCGGGTATCCGCGGTATTCCGGTATCTCATCGGGTTTGGCGTACTGTTTGGCTTTTACCTGTTGTTCAACCTCGCCGTCGGCGGGACGCCCATGCCCAATACGTTTTACGCAAAACAGGCGGAGTATGAGGCGTGGCAGGCGCTTCCTGCAATGACGCGCCTCGGGCAGATGCTTCTGCAACTGCTGGTTGGTCCAAGCCTGGTCTTGGTTCCGGGGGTGATTGGCTGGCTGGTCAAATCCATCCGCGGGCGTTCGTGGGCGAACATCGCCGCCCTCATCTGGTGTTTTGGATACATGTGGCTGTATATTTCCCGCCTGCCCGTGTACCAGCACGGACGCTACATCATGCCCGCCATGCCGGTCTTTTTCCTGTTCGGCTTGCTCGCCTTCGCGGAATTCGACAGGGGAAAAATGTTCGCTCGATATCACTGGGTCGCCCAGACCATCTGGCGTGGGAGCATTGCCATGCTGACCTTCGGGTTTATCATTCTCGGCGCCCGTTCCTACGCTCAGGATGTGGCGATCATCGAAAGCGAAATGGTCGTCTCGGCGAAATGGGTCGCTGAAAACCTGCCGCCAGACGTGGTCATCGCTGCGCACGACATCGGCGCATTGGGCTATTTCGACGACCATGCCCTGATCGATTTGGCGGGGCTGGTCTCCCCGGAAGTGATTCCATTCATCCGCGATGAGCCGCAACTGGCCGCATTCATGGACGAAAAGGGCGCGGATTATCTGGTCGCCTTTCCGGAATTCTATCCCCTGCTTACCGCACGTGCCGAGGCGGTCTTCTCCTCCGGCGGGGTCGCCCCGAATTTCGGACAGCGGAACATGACCGTCTATCTCTGGAAATCCCCATAATCGGTTAAAATTGGAGTCGATAAAATGCCGCCATATTTCGACAGATTGGGATTGGGATGAACCAGATTACTTTGCTTGTTGTTGACGATCATCCATTGTTCCGGCAGGGCGTTGTGGATGCCCTGTCATTGGAACCGGACATGCGTATTATTGCGCAGTCAGCGGATGGGGATGAAGCGCTGGAATTGATTCGTACCAAAAAACCGTCGGTTGCCATCCTGGATGTGAACCTGCCAGGCATGAATGGTCAACAGATCACGCACCAGGTCTTTCAGGACAAGCTTGGAACACGCATCATTTTAATGACGGGATATGATGACGTGGAACAAGCCATCCACGCAGCCCTTGCCGGGGCGCACGGATATTGCTCAAAGGATATCGAGCCGCAATCGTTGTCCCGCATCATCCGCGAGGTTGCCGAGGGTAAATATGTATTTGCGAACAATGTCTTTACCCGCCGCGAACTCGAACTCTGGGTGGAGGACAAGATGGAAGGCGCGCGCCGCTCCTACAGCGAGCCCGGCACACCCTTCCATCCCCTTTCGGAACGCGAAATGGAGGTGCTTGCCTGCGTGGTGCGCGGCATGAGCAACAAGGAGATCGCCTCCCTGCTGGGGATCAGCCACCAGACCGTAAAGAACCATGTCACTGCCATTCTGCGGAAGTTTGGCGTGGAAGACCGCACCCAGGCGGTCGTCTATGCCTTGAAGCGTGGATGGGTCACATTGCGGGACACGGACATTAAGCCGTAGGAGCATGTTATGTCGGACAACGAGACGATGGAACTGGATTATCGAGCCGAACTGGAGGAAACCCAGCGCGCCCTGCGCGAGATCAACCTGATGATCGAACAGAGTCAGGGCGAACTTGCAAAGTTGACCCAGCGCAATGCCGCCATTACCGCCCATCTCCAACAGGTGCAAAAACAGGAAACCAGCGCCGAAGAGTTGAAAATGGCGTACGATTCCGCCCTCGATGCCCAGCAAAGATTATTCGTCATGCGCGGACAACTGGAAAAGCTTCAAAACGACAAAACGCATCTTGATAAATACCTGGTTGTATTGAAAAGCCGCGCCGCGGAAAGGGGGGAAAGCGCCACCTCGCCGTCCCCCGTCTCCGCCGCCAAAAGCCAGATGGCTGACATCGAAAAGATCGTCAACGCGCAGGAGGCGGAACGCCAGCGGCTCTCCCGCCAGATGCACGACGGTCCCGCCCAGGCATTGTCCAATTTTATTTTGCAGACCGAGATCGCCATGCGGCTGCTGGATGTGGACCCCGCTCAGGCAAGAAACGAATTGGGCGACCTGAAAACCTCTGCCATGAGTACCTTTCAAAAAGTGCGGAATTTCATTTTCGAGTTGCGCCCCATGATGCTTGACGACCTGGGTTTGATCCCCACCCTGCGGAAGTATGCGGACGCTTTCAAGGAACAGATCGGGCTGGACGTGAGCGTGACAGTGACCGGTACCGAGCGCCGCCTCGAATCCTACCTCGAAGTCATGGTCTTTCGCGCAGTTCAGGAACTGCTCGGCAATACCGCCCGTCACAGTCAGGCGACCATGGTCAAGGTGCAGGTGGACCTTGGAAACGACCTCCTGCGCATCAGCGTGGACGACAACGGCAAGGGTTTCGACCCGGAAACAGTATCCGAATCGACGAACCTGGGCTTGAAACTCATCCGCGAGCGCGCCGAAATGCTTGGGGGAACGTTCGAAATCGACAGCGCTCCCGGTTCCGGCGCAAAGATCAGCTTCTCGGTGCAGGCAAAAACTTAATGCCCGCGCCCGCTTAACAATAGTGTAAGCGGGATGCCGTTTGCGCCCGGTACGCCCAGGCTATGATTTTGTTATTTTTCCTGTATAATGAATGTGTTATAAAACAGTCGATTTTCAGCCGTCCATGTATGCAGGCGCGCTGACTTTCAAAGACCTGATGCGAGGAGATTATCATGCGTCGCGGTAGAACTCTAATCCTGATCCTTTTGATTCTCATCATCGGCTTGCTGGTGGGCTTTGTCGCCATTCGCCAGTTCCTTGCCACCCAGCAACGGGTGGACCAGCCGGTGTACGTAAATATTTATTTTGCCGCTCAAAACATCCCCCAGGGCGCGCCCATCACAGAAGACGTTCTCGGGACGATGCAAATTCCCCAGGAAAACGTCGTTGCCACCATGTACACGGTGGACGAACGAGCCTTACTGTTGACCAAAGCCGCAAAATACCCCATTGACCAGGGTACACCCCTCACCGAAGCCCTGGTAACGGACTCCTCCTCCTCGGTGCCGACTTCCGGTCCGCAGTGGGCGGCGCAGATACCCGTTGGAATGACCGCCATCAGCATCCCGACCGACCGCCTGGCTGTGTCCGGGTATGCAATCAACGACGGCGCGCGCATCAACATCAACGCCTGCTTCCTCTTTGTGGATGTGGACCCGTCCTATCAGACCATTTTGCCCAACCTGACCGCTATTGTGACCGGAACCAGCGCTGCGGATGGGAAATTGGAAGGTTTTGAAGGCTCCGGTTTTTCGTCGGAAGGCTTGCCGATTCTTTCCCTGGGCGTGGCTGGTTCTGGAACCCCCCACGGACGCTTCGAACTGGACCCGGCTGTCCAGCAACCCTACTATGTTACCCCCTCCGAAGCGCAGAGACCAAGGACCGTTTGTCAGATGATTCTTCAAAACGTGACGGTGATGAAACTCGGTAACTTCCCGCTTTCCGGCGCTTTGCAATCCCCGGCACAGCCCGGCGACCAACAGCAACCCCAACAGACTTCTCCCAATGCCCCGGCGCCGGATATCATCACCCTGATCGTTACGCCGCAGGACGCTATCACCCTGACCTACCTAACCTATACCAACGCAAGGATTTCAATGACCTTGCGCAACCCGAGCGACGATGCCCGCGTTCCAACCGAGGCATCCACATTGCAGTTCCTGCTCAGTCAGTACAACATCCCGGTGCCGGCGAAACTGCCGTATGCCATGCACCCCTCGCTCGATGCGCTAACCTCGCCGTCCCTGCCGAACGATGCCGTAACCGTACCGTCTGAATAAGATTGTTTATGGGTAGTAAGCCGCGCGGTCGTTCGCACCGATAATCTAACGGCTGCCTGATTGCGCAGCATGGTACGCAATCCAGGACGTTTTACCTTACGACCGACGATTGGATTCTTTGAAAATGGCTGACGGAAAAACTCGTGTGCTTGTGGTGGATGATATTGCAGAGACGCGTGAAAACGTGCGCAAACTCCTGCAATTTGAAACGGATATCGAAGTGGTGGGCGCGGCGCGCTCCGGCGCGGAGGGCGTGCAACTTGCCCACGAATTGGACCCGGATGTGGTCCTGATGGATATCAACATGCCCGACATGGATGGGATCACCGCCACAGAGGAGATCCGTAAAAAGAGTCCGCATGTGCAGATCGTGATCCTGTCGGTGCAGGGCGACCAGAATTACATGCGGCGCGCCATGCTTGCCGGTGCGCGGGATTTTCTGACAAAACCCCCGATGGGTGATGAGTTGATCTCCGCCATCCGCCGCGCCGGGCAAATGGCTCACACGGAACGTTCGAAAAGCGCCAACCAGCTGAATATCGCCTCGACGTCGGGGGGGGGGGTCCCCATGCCCGGGTTTGCGCCTTCCACAAATGGAAAGATCATCACCGTGTACAGCCCCAAAGGCGGGACAGGCTGCACAACCGTTGCCGTAAACTTGGCAATCGCTCTCAACAACGAGGATACCCGCGCTGTGCTGGTGGATGCCAACCTGCAATTTGGCGACGTGGCGATCTTTATGAATGAGCATGGGAAAAATACCGTGCTGGAACTGGCGCCAAGAGTGGCGGAACTTGACACGGAAGTGGTGGAGGAGATCCTCATCCGTCATGAGGCTTCCGGGATTCGGGTGCTTCCTGCGCCTCAGCGCCCCGAGTCGGCAGAGGAGGTCTCCGCCGATCAGTTTTTACAGGTTTTGCAGTTTCTTCAAAGAATGTACTCCTATGTGGTGGTGGATACGTCATCCATTCTCAATGATGTGACTTTGGCGACGATTGATGCCAGTGATGTCATCGTCCTCATTACCACCCAGGAGATTCCCGCCATCAAGAATGCGCGGCTCTTCCTCGACCTTTTGCAAACGATGGGGATCGGCAAGGAGCGTACGGTCTTCTCGATGAACCGTTTTGACAAACGCATTGCGATCACGCCCGAACGGGTAAGTGAAAATCTCAAACACGAAGTGGCGGCAGTCATCCCCCTCGATGAAAAGGTGGCGATCACCGCCGTCAATCGCGGAGTTCCGTTCATGCTGGAGAGCAAATCCCAGCCGATTGGGAAGGGCATCCTGTCGCTGGCGGAGGCGGTTCGGGCGCGGTTAACCGTTTTGGAAACAGAGCGTTAAGGAGTTCTCCATGTCGTTGCTTAAACGTATCGAACAGGGGCAGGGCGGGAGCGGGAACCAACCTCCCGCCGCGCCAAAGCCCGGCGAGGACGGTCAGGCTGGGTCGGGGGGGGGAGGCGATTCTTCCCGTCTTTCCTCCCTGCAAGCGCGTCGGGTCAGTGCGCCCACCACATCCCCGCAGGCGGGGTCGTATTTCGACCTGAAGACCCGTGTTCAGAATAAATTGCTCGCCGAACTCGACCCGTCCATGGATGTGACCCGGACGGAGGAGGTGCGGCGTACCATTCAGAATCTGTTCGAGCAGATTTTGGTCGAGGAAAATATCGTCCTCTCGCGTCCGGAACGCGCGCGGCTGTTCGAGCAGATCGCGGCTGAAATCCTGGGGTTTGGTCCCTTGCAGTCCCTGCTGGAGGACGATACCATCACCGAAGTCATGGTGAACGGACCGAAGAATATTTACATCGAGCGCAAGGGGAAGATTCACCGCGTGCCGATCACGTTCGAAAGCAATGATCATGTGATGCGTGTGATCGACCGCATCGTTGCCCCGCTTGGGCGCCGCATCGACGAATCCAGCCCGTATGTGGATGCGCGCCTGCCGGACGGTTCCCGTGTGAATGCGGTCATTCCTCCGATCTCGCTGGTGGGTCCGGTGTTGACCATCCGTAAGTTTTCCAAGAACCCGATCACGGTGGAACAGATGATCCAGTTCGGCTCGATCACGGAGGAGGCGGTTCAGTTCCTCAAAGCGTGCGTGGAAGCGCGTTTGAACATCGTCATCTCCGGCGGTACGGGTTCCGGCAAGACAACATTATTGAATGTGCTCTCCGGCTTTATTCCGGGGGATGAGCGCATTATCACGATTGAAAATGCGGCGGAATTGCAGTTGCGCCAGGAGCATGTGGTGACGCTCGAGTCGCGCCCGCCGAACATCGAAGGGCGCGGCGAGATCACAATCCGCGACTTGGTGATCAACTCCCTGCGTATGCGCCCCGAGCGGATCATCGTAGGGGAATGCCGCGGCGGTGAGACGCTGGACATGCTGCAAGCCATGAACACCGGTCACGACGGTTCGATGACGACCGCCCATGCAAATACGCCCCGCGATGCGCTCTCCCGTATCGAGACCATGTGCCTGATGGCGGGAATGGACCTGCCCGTGCGCGCGATCCGCGAACAGATGGCGAGTGCGGTTGACCTGATCTGCCAGCAGGAGCGTATGCGCGACGGTACGCGCAAGGTGACCACCATCACCGAAGTGAGCGGCATGGAAGGCGATGTAATCACAATGACCGACCTGTTCGTTTTCGAGCAGACCGGCACGGAAAACGGGCGGATCATGGGGCGGATGCGTCCGACCGGACTGCGCCCGAAGTTCATGGATCGCATCGAAGCGGCTGGCATTCACCTGCCGCCGTCCATCTTTGGGATCGGCGAACGCCGCAGGTATTAGGAGTTCGATTGTTGATGCGAAGCGGATCTAATTTCCCCTTTTTGCGATTGACGGCAGGAACGCCATGACCTGGATCATTATCATTGGCGGTATCGTCCTGATCGTGCTGTTGATCATCGGGGTTGTCGTTTCCTCGAGCAGTGAACGCGCGCTTGTCGAGGAACGCCTTGGTCAATATCTGGATGAAGGCAAGGCGGGCGCTGAACCGGAGGCGCAAGGGTCGGTCATTACGGATTGGGTTTCCAAGCGGGTCGAAAAAACATCCTATGGAGATCGGATTGCGCGCGACCTGGCACGTGCCGACTTGAAGTTCAAGGTCGCTGAGTACATTGTTCTGATCATATTGTGTATTGCACTGGGCGGGGTCTTGCTGTGGTTCCTTGGGAACCGCCACCCGATCTCGTTCCTGATCGGGGCGGTGGCGGGCGGCGCCGCGCCGCGCTTCTATGTGAAGATGCAGCAGAATACGCGCCTGCGCAAATTCAACGATCAACTGCCGGATATGCTCAACCTGATGGTGAACGGCTTGCGGGCGGGGTACTCCACCAACATGGCGCTGGAGGCGATCAGCAAGGAACTCCCGGCGCCGATCAGTGACGAGTTTCGCCGCGTTGTTCAAGAGATGCAGATCGGCATTTCCATGGAGAATGCGCTTGAAAACCTCCTGCGCCGCATCCCAAGCGAAGACC
>Ga0208244_101270_pt1 | contig 14686 bp, 14 predicted proteins | sample SubbioCR12Aug_5A_FD_184828 | JGI IMG/M metagenome (GOLD analysis project Ga0208244, IMG submission 184828) | Serpentinite rock and fluid subsurface biosphere microbial communities from McLaughlin Reserve, California, USA - CR12Aug_5A (SPAdes) | ecosystem: Environmental > Terrestrial > Deep... | reverse complement strand
CCTCCGCGAGTTCCCCGAACTCGAAGACCCCCGCACCGGCAAGCCGCTGATGGACCGCACGGTCATCATCTGCAACACCTCGTCGATGCCCGTGGCCGCCCGCGAGGCCTCCGTCTACACCGCCGTCACCCTCGCCAGCTACTACCGCCAGATGGGCCTGCACGTCCTGCTGCTGGCCGACTCCACCTCGCGCTGGGCCCAGGCGCTGCGCGAACTCTCCGGGCGGCTGGAGGAGATCCCCGGCGAGGAAGCCTTCCCCGCCTACCTCGAATCCCTGATCGCCAACTTCTACGAGCGCGCCGGGCTCGTGCGCCTCAAGGACGGCACCGTCGGCTCCGTCACCATCGGCGGCACCGTCTCCCCCGCGGGCGGCAACTTCGACGAGCCCGTCACGCAGGCCACGCTCAAGGTCGTCGGCGCCTTCCACGGCCTCTCCCGCGCCCGCTCCGACGCCCGCCGCTACCCGGCCATCGACCCGCTCGACAGCTGGAGCAAGTACAAGAGCGTGATCGAGAAAGACCGCGTCGAGCGCCTCCGCAAAATCCTCCGCCAAGGCAGCGACGTCGCGCAGATGATGAAGGTCGTCGGCGAGGAGGGCACCAGCATCGGCGACTTCACCGCCTACCTCAAGGGCGAGTTCCTCGACGCCGTCTACCTCCAGCAGAACGCCTTCAGCGACGTGGACGCCGCCACCCCCGCCGAGCGCCAGCAGGAGATGTTCAGCGTCGTCGAACAGGCCATGCTCGCCGACTACCCCTTCACCGAGAAGCCTGCGGCACGCAAGTTCTTCCAGAGCCTGACGCAGGCGTTCATCGACTGGAACATGACGCCCAGCGGCCAGCCGGACTACGCCGCCCGCCGCGACGCGCTGAAAAAGACGATTGAGGAGACCGCCACCCATGCATAAGGTTTACCACCAGATCGACAACCTCGCCGGAAGCGTCGTCACGCTCCGCGCCGAAGGCGTCAAGTACCGCGAACTCGCCGAGGTCTCCTCGCGCTCCGGCACCTCCCTCGCCCAGGTCATCAAGCTCGACGGCGCCTCGGTCACGCTCCAGGTCTTCGCCGGCGCGCGCGGTGTCGCCACCGACGCCCGGGTGCGTTTCCTCGGCCACCCCATGCGCGTGCCCTTCTCCGACGCCCTGCTCGGCCGCGCCTTCACCGGCAGCGCCGTCCCGCGCGACAAAGGCCCCGCGCTCACCGACAACCTGATCGACATCGGCACGCCCTCCGTCAACCCGGCGAAACGCATCATGCCCCGCAACATGGTGCGCACCAACATCCCGATGATCGACGTCTTCAACTCGCTCGTCGAGTCGCAGAAGCTCCCCGTCTTCGCCCGCGCGGGCGAGCCTTACAACCAGTTGCTCGCGCGCATCGCCCTTCAGGCCGAGGTCGACATCATCATCCTCGGCGGCATGGGCCTCAAATACGACGACTACCTCTTCTTCCGCGACACGCTCGACGAGAGCGGCGCGCTCTCGCGCACCGTCATGTTCGTCCACACCGCCTCCGACCCCATCGTGGAGTGCATGCTCGTGCCGGACATCGCCCTCGCCACCGCCGAGCAGTTCGCCCTGCAGGGCAAGAAGGTGCTCGTGCTCCTCACCGACATGACCAGCTTCGCCGACGCCATGAAGGAGATCGCCATCACCATGGAGCAGATCCCCTCCAACCGCGGCTACCCCGGCGACCTCTACTCGCAGCTCGCCTCGCGTTACGAGAAAGCCGTCGATTTCGAGGGCGCGGGCTCCATCACCATCCTCGCCGTCACCACCATGCCCGGCGACGACGTCACCCATCCCGTCCCCGACAACACCGGCTACATCACCGAGGGGCAGTTCTACCTCCGCAACGGACGCATCGAGCCTTTCGGCTCCCTCAGCCGCCTCAAACAGCAGGTGAACAAGGACACCCGCGAAGACCACCGCACCATCATGGACGCCATGATCAAGCTCTACGCCTCCTACAAGGAGACGCAGGAGAAGCAGTCCATGGGTTTCCGCATGAGCGACTGGGACTCCAAGCTCCTCCGTTACGGCGCGCGCTTCGAGCACGAGATGATGGACCTTTCCGTCAACATCCCCCTCGAAAAGGCGCTCGACCTCGGCTGGCAGATTCTCGCGGACTGCTTCAACCCCGACGAGACTGGCATCCCCTCCAAACTCACCGCCAAATTCTGGCCCGACAAGAAAGGCTGAGAGACCGGAAGGTCACGAGACTGAAAGGTTGCGAGGAGCGATCATGCGCGATCACAAGAAACTAAAGGCTTTTGCACTGGCGGATAAGGTGGCGTTGATGACCTACAAGGTCACCCGTTCCTTCCCGCAGGAGGAGATCTATGGTCTCACATCGCAAATGAGACGTGCCGCAGTTTCTGTCCCGTCGAATATCGTTGAAGGGTGCGCACGGTCAAGCGAACAGGAATACCGCCGTTTTCTCGACATATCTTTTGGTTCTTTGCGGGAACTGACCTATCAGTTCTCGCTGGCGTCACGCCTCGGTTATGTCGCCGCCTCATCCGCAACCGACATGCAAGAAACGTTGTCGGAAGCGGAGCGGGTTCTAAGTGCGCTCGTCCGCTCATTCCGCCGTACCGGTTCCACCTTACAGTCTCACAGTCCCACAGTCTCACAGCCTCCCAGCCTTAGCCCCCCAACCCCTTAACCCTCGCAGCCTATGGCGAAGATCAAACTCACCAAAACCGAACTGAAAGCGCAGAGCGACGCGCTCAAGCGCTTCCAGCGTTTCCTGCCCATGCTCCAGCTCAAGAAGCAGCAGTTGCAGGCCGAGATCGCCGCCATCACCGCGCGGATCGAGGAGGTCTGCACCCGCGAGGCCGCCGCCCGCGACGAACTCGCCGCATGGGTCAGGCTCTTCTCCGACGCCGCCGCGCCCCTCGAAGGCCTCGTCTCCCTCAACGGCGTCACCACCGACACCAGCAACATCGCGGGCGTCACCATCCCCGTCTTCAAGGGCATCGACACCACCGTCGCCGACCTCGACCTCTTCGCCTCCCCCGCGTGGCTCGACGCCGCCGCCGCCATGCTCGCCCGCACCATGGCCCTCAAGGCCGAACGCGCCGTGCTCGAAAAGCAGCGCGAACTGGTCACCATCGAGCTGAACACCACCTCGCAGCGCGTCAACCTGTTCGAGAAGGTCAAGATCCCCGAGTGCCGCGAGAACATCCGCATCATCAAGATCGCCATCGGCGACGAGCAGACCGCCTCCGTGACGCGCGGCAAGATCGCCAAAGGCCGCGGCGGCAAAACCGGCGAGGAGGAAGCGGCATGAAGACGCAGACGGCGAGCATCAGGAGCAGCAAAACCGGGTTTACTGTCGTGGGATTCTATCCTGATTCAGAACAACGGTTTTGTGATTTCTTTGTTGCATCCAGCGCGATAGCAGCAGAGCAGAAATGCCAAAGAACTTACCCTGGCCTCGCTGTTTGTGGTGTTTTTAAAGGGCACCACATCGCCGTTGATTGTGAAGATTATGTGAGTTTCAGCAACTAGCAAACCGATTTATGCAAAAGCAAATAGAAATATTTGACGTTGGCACCCAATACTCTAACGAGGAAATTTACACCTCGCTCGAAGTTGGGAATACGGGCGGCATTAGAGTGAAACTCGGTGCAGACGGAAAAGCGCGGCGTATTGTTGTTTTTACATCCTTGTCAACCCCACGACAAATTGCCGAAAACCCCTACGCTGACCGGCTTGAAGGAGACACCTTTATTTTCACCGGAACTGGCAGAGCAGGAGAACAAACCGTCACGGGATTCAACGCTCGCATCTGTGAACAGGTGGAGTCCGGTGTTCCCATTTACGCATTCACACAAATCGCCAGTCGCCGAAGCGTCAAAGTCGGAACCAAACGTTGGTGTTTTATTGGTTTACTGGCATACGTTCGTTGCTATCAGGAACACCAGATGGGAATGCACGGAGAAAAACGCCTTGTATGGATTTTCGAGTTCAAACTTCTTGCAGACGTAAAGCGCGTTTTGATCGAGAACGACGCCGATGTTTCCAAAGAGCTTATCGCCTCATTACCGGCAAAGGATGATGACGACAGACTTGTTGATACGGACACCGAAATCACTACTGTAAATACGGGAGTAGATACATACACATTGGAAGAAACACGAAGAAAACTCCTTATGTACGAGCCCAAACAGTTTGAAATCTTTGTGGGCGAACTGTTAAAACACTCTGGTTTTGAAGACATCCACGTAACTCGTTATTCACAAGACGGTGGAATCGACATTAATGCTAAACTCGGACTAAAAGCATGGCCATTGCGGCATCTTTTAACGCAGATCCAAGCTAAGAGATGGCGGCATACTGTTGGGAGAAGTGAGGTGGCGGATCTCCGTGGAAGTCTCCAGCCTTTCGCTGCCGGATGTATCGTCACTACAAGTCACTTTTCAAAAGCAGCACTTCTCGAAGCAACAGCGGCAGGAAAAAATCCCGTCACCACAATTGACGGAATTGAACTGGCTAGGATTGTCACCTTAGCGAAGGGCATATGTGTATGATCGCGCAGGAAAGAAGATTGAGCACACTGTTTCCTGCTGGTTTTACGCTCTGTGGCACATGGGGCGAGGCCATGCGGCAGATCGGTAATGCGGTGCCGGTCAAATTGGCGGAGATCATCGGGCGGCGACTTCATACGCTTCTGCTCGCATCCCCTTCTCAATCGCCTGCATTGCTTTACAGAACCGGGACAGACGGGGCATACATGCTTTTTGAACGTTCCGACGCGCATCCAATTGCATCGGCCCGCCCTTTGCAAAAAAACAAGCGGGCGCTTAGAATTGGTGGGCAAAAGACCAGAAAACGGCCAACACCCGTTCGCTTTTCTAAAGGAAGCATGCCGGCAAGCAACACATTTCGGGAGGGATACGCATGATCGTCCCCATGAAACACCTCACGCTCCTGTGCGTGGCAGGCGAACGCGAGGCCACCCTCGCCACCCTCCGTGAGCTGGGGTGCGCCCACCTGAACCTCACGCCGACCGACTCGGATGCCTTCCGCCACGCGCAGGCCCGCCTTGAGACGGTCCGCCACGCCGACAAAGTCCTCGCGGACGCCCTCGCCGACAAGCCCGTGCCGCCGACCACCGTCGGCCCGCACAAGACCCACGGCCATGAGCTGAGCGCCGACGCGCTCCTCAGCGCCCCCCTGCCCGCCCTCAGCGGCACCGCAGAGGAGAAGGCCCGCGCCGTGCTCCAGCTCGCCGACATGCGGCAGGCGCTCGTCAACGAGGCCGAACGCCTCGACCGCGACATCGCCCTCTACCTGCCGTTCGGCGACTTTGATGTCTCCCTTCCCGCCCGACTCGCCGGACAGGGCATCCGCGTCCAGCTTTTCCGCGACCCCACCGACACCACGTTCATCGAGGCCGACAGCGTCCTGATTCAGGAGTTCGGCGCGGACGACAAGTTCACCTACGGCGTGATGATCGGCCCCGGCGAGCTGCCCGAAGGCTGCGAGGCGCTCGTCCCGCCCGAAGCGCCCGTCTCCGTCCTGCGGGAACGCCTCGCCAAAGCCCTTGAGCGCGCCGCGCACATCGCCGACCGTCTCAAGAAAAACGCCGGAATCGCCGCCGAACTCAAGGCCGAGACCGTGCGTCTCGCCGACGAGAGCGCGTTCGCCGTCGCGGCGGACGCCATGCGGGCCGAAGGCGCCGTCGCGTGGATCACCGGCTGGCTGCCCGCCGAAGCCGCCGACACGCTCCGCGAAACCGCCGCCGAGCACCACTGGGGCGTTCTGCTGCGCGACCCGGAACCCGGCGAACTGCCGCCCACGCTCCTGCTCCCGCCGCGCCTCTTCCGCCCCGTGCTCACGCTCTTCAGCGCCCTCGGCATCTCGCCCGCCTACAACGAGGCGGACGTCAGCGTCATCTTCTTCTGCTTTTTCAGCATCTTTTTCGCCATGCTCGTCGGCGACGGCGGCTACGGCGCGCTGATCCTCGCGCTCACCCTCTGGGCCCGCCGCAAGCTGCCGGCCGCCCCGCGCGCGCCGTTCACGCTGCTCACCTTCTTCTCCGTCGCAACCATCGTCTGGGGCGTCCTCTCCAACACGTGGTTCGGCCTCCACCCGGCGTTCATCGACAACCCCGCCAGCCTCTGGCTCAACCACCCCGAGAAGGGCCTCAACAACACGATGCTCGTCTGCTTCACGCTAGGCGTGGCCCACCTCTCGCTGGCCCGCGCGTGGAACGCCGTCACGCTCTTCCCCGACACCAAGTTCCTCGCCCAGACGGGCTGGGTCGGCGTGGTCTGGTTCATGTATTTCATGACCTGCCAAGTCATCGGCATCTTCCCCGCGCCGCAGGCCGTCTACTACGTCTTCGGCGTCTCGCTCGTGCTCATCTTCCTCTTCTCGCTCAAGAAGGAGGAACTCAAGACCAACGGCATCGAGCTCGGCATGATGCCCCTCACCATCGTCGGCTGCCTCGGCGACATCATCTCCTACGTGCGCCTCTTCGCCGTCGGCCTCGCCTCGGTCAAGGTCGCGGAAAACTTCAACGAGATGGCCACCGGCCTGCCCCTGCCCCTCTGGGCCCGCATCATCCCCATGATCGCCATCCTGCTCGTCGGCCACGGCCTCAACTTCCTCATGGCCGGACTGAGCGTCCTCGTCCACGCCGTGCGCCTCAACACGCTGGAGTTCTCGAACCACAAGGGCGTCACGTGGTCGGGATTCGCCTTCAGGCCCTTCAGCAGGTCGCCCTCACAGCCCTGACCCCTCTCAGTCTTACAGCCTTCACTCTCACAACCTCAACAACAACGGAGAAACACCATGAACCCAGAAGCCATCCCAGCCATCAACCAAGCCATGGGCATCGCGGGCGCCGTCGCCTGCCTCGGACTCAGCGCGACCGGTTCCGCCTTCGGCACCGGTTTCGCCGGCGCCGCCGCCGTGGGCGCGTGGAAGAAGTGCTACGCGCAGAACAAGCCCGCGCCCTTCATCCTCCTCGGCCTCGTCGGCGCCCCCATCACGCAGACCCTCTACGGCATGATCCTCATGTTCATCATGTTCGGCAAGGCCGCCGCCGGCCTGCCCCTGCTCATCCTCGGCATCTTCGCCGGACTCGGCATCGGCTTCTCCGCCCTCTTCCAGGGCCGCGCCGCCGCCGCCGCCTGCGACGCCCAGGCCGAGACCGGGCAGGGCCTCACCAACTACTTCGGCGCGCTCGGCATCATCGAGACCGTGGCGATCTTCACCATGGTCTTCACCCTCATCGCCGTCCTCCAGATCCCCGCCTGAACCCCGCCTGCCGCCGGGCCGGGGACGCCTGCCGCCCCCGGCCCACGGCACACCCGCACGCCATGTTCACGACCGACGACCTCAAACGCCTCCCGAAAACCCGCGACACCTTCGTCGGCATCGACTCCGACGGCTGTGTGTTCGACACCATGAGCGTCAAGCAGCGGGAACACTTCCACCCGCTCATCATCCGCTTCTGGGGCCTCGAAAAGTGCGCCGACGCCTTCCGCGCCTGCGCCGAGTTCGTCAACATGTACTCCAAGACGCGCGGCAGCAACCGCTTCCCCGCGCTCCTGCGCACCTTCGAGCTGCTCGCCGAATACCCCGGCGTCGCGGACTCCGGCGTCGCCCTCCCCAAGCTGGACGCCCTCCGCGCCTACGTCACCTCCGGCCTGCCCCTCGGCAACCCGTCGCTCAAGGCCGAGGCCGAGCGCACACGCGACCCCGAACTGGAACGCCTCCTCGCCTGGAGCCTCGCCATCAACGTGGACATCGACACCCGCATGCGCCCCGTCCCGCCCTTCGCCTGGGCGCTCAAGTCCCTCGACCGCATCCGCGGGAACAGCGACGCCATCGTCGTCTCGCAGACCCCCGAAGAGGCGCTCGTCAAAGAGTGGGATCTCCACAACCTCCGCGGCTACGTCAGCCTCATCGCCGGGCAGGAGCTGGGCACCAAAGTCGAGCATCTCCGCCTCGCCACCGCAGGCCGCTACGCCCCCGGCCGCGTCCTCATGATCGGCGACGCCCAGGGCGACATGATTTCCGCCAGAAACGCGCAGGCCCTCTTCTATCCCATCATGCCGGGGCACGAGGAGGCCTCGTGGGAGCGCTTCTGCACGGAGGCCTACGACAAGTTTCTCGACGGCTCCTTCGCGGGCGGCTACGCCGACGCGCTGGCGCAGGCGTTCGACGACGCCCTGCCCGAGAAACCCGCCTGGCAGCACTGAGACAGCGACACATCACACCGTGGGGGAAAAACACATGTTCCGGTCAGCAACCCAAAGGGGAATGGTTTGCGCCGCGGCACTCTGCTGCGCGGCACACCTGAACGCGCAAGAGCTTGACACGCACATTCACGCCTTCAGCCGCAGCGTCTTCGGCCCTTCGGCCCAGACCGCGCCGCTCGCCCTCGCCGCCACCAACCTCACCGTCACCGCCGTCACCCTCGACGGCCAACCCGCGGGCTGGGTCTTCCGCACCGATCAGGTGCCGCCCGCCTGCAAAGGCAAACGCGGCCAGATCGCCATCCTCGTCGCCCTCGACACCCGCGCCCAGATCAAAGAGGTCTCCCTGCTCTCGCACAAGGAGGACATGAAATACTTCGGGCGGATCAAGAAAGCCTTCTACGCCCAATTCAGCGGACGCCACGCCGCCAGCGACTATTCGCAGATCGACGCCGTCACGCAGGCCACCCTCTCCTCCCGCGCCATCATCCGCGACATCATGGAAGGTTCCCGGAACGTCGCCGCCCTCCCCGAGATCGCCGCCCTCCTCACCGACAACCCTCCCCTGCTCGGCGACCTCGTGACGAAGACGCCTGCGCCTTAACCGGTCGCCTCCTCCAGAAACGCCCGCAGGTTCTCCGTCGGCACCCCCGGCGGCAGGCCGCCGCCGCAGGAAAAGACCACCCGCGTGTAGTCGCGCCCCAACGCCGCCTTCATCGCCGCGACATGCTCGCGCACCTGCCCCGGCGTCCCGGCGGCCAGCACGTCGCGCGGCGGGATGTTGCCCAGCAGCGCCACCTCCGGGCCGACCAGCGACCGCATCTCCGCGATCGGGTGCTCGAAGCCGAAGTTGAAGAGGTTCACCCCCGCCCCGGCCAATTGCGGCGCACAGCTCAAGCCGTTCGCGTCGTTGTGGAAGAAGCGCACCTCGCCGTCGATCGCGCCGAAGACGCGCTTGAGGTACGGCACCGCGAACGCCGCCACGTCGTCCGGCCCAATGAACCCCACGATGTCGTCGAGCAGCAGCACGCCCCGGATCGTGGGGATCGCCGCGGCCTGCAGCTTGACCCACTCCTCAAGAAACGCCGTGATCGTCTCCAGCATCCGGTGCGTGCCTTCGGGGTCGAGCTGCATGGCCATCAGAAACTCCGTCGTCCCCATCAGGAACGAGGCGATGTTCAGCGGCCCGCGCGCCACCGCGAAGCGGATCGCGTGCCCCTCCGCCTCGATCGCCGGACGCGCCCGTACCAGCCGGCGCAGCACGAACGGCAGCAGCCCCGCGGAACGCACGTCGGGTTTCTCCAGCGCCAACGCCGTCTCGCTCCCGCGCATGATCGGCTCCGCGAACGGCAGCTCGCGCTCGTGCCACACCAGCCGCGAGCCGAAGGCCGACGGTTCCGTGCACATGCCGTACTCAGACCAGAACCCCGGCAGGAACACCGCCTCGGGAAACGTCCTCACCGCCTCGAAATTGGCCTCCAGCCACACGCTTTCGGAACTGTAGTAATCGAGCACCGAAGCCTTGCCCGTCCATCCCGGCAGCCACGGGCTGTCCGCGATGAACCCGCACAGCGGCCGGTCCAGCCGTTCGCCCCGCACCACCGCCACCAATGCTTCCCACTGAAACTGCGTCATGTGTCGTTCCCCTTGCGGCAATCCGCCGTCAAACCGTTCCGCTCATTTCGCGTACGCCTCAAACAACGCGCCCAGACCGGCCTTTTGCGGGTCGCCCGCGAACACGACCGTCCGGTAGCGCAGCACAAGCGTCTCGCCCTGCTTGACCTTAGTGGACGTGCCGTCCTGCGGCCAGTACATCGGCGTGGGCGAGAGAAAGCCGTAGTCGCGCGTGAACCAGGGCGCGGGATACCACGGATTGCCCGGATGCTGGAAAAGCGCGATGCCCTCCTCAACGCCGTTCGCGCGTTTGCCGTGGAACGCCATCCACGGCGACCCCTTGCCGAAGGTCGCCTGCTCGCCGGTCAAGCCTTCGGCGTTGATCATCGTGCCGCCCGCGCCGACCGCGAAGGCCGGATCGGCGCGCAGGCTGAAGAACGAGTGGTTGGTCTTCTCGATCTCCACGTCGGCCAGCGCCTCCAGCGTGATCGTGGCGTCGATCACGCGCAACGCCGCCGAGGGCGCAGTGATGACATAACGCCGGATATCACGGAACGGCTCCGGGGCGTCCGCGCGCCGCCAGACGCAGGTCTGGCTGATGACCACCTCCGTCCCCGCCATATTGGGAAGATCGGCGCTGGTGCCGCGCACGGCGCCTTCCAGCGCGAGACGCTCGCTGATGATCCGCCCGCGCGCCATCGCGTCCTGCCAGTAGTTGCCGCCGTTCACCCGGTCGCACCCGAACCACAGCGACGCATGATGCGGATACTGCGGATTACGAACCGACGTGACGGACAAGCCGGAGGGGCCGTTGACCGGAAAGAAGTAAGGCAACTTCTCGCCGGTGTTGTAACGGTAGCTGGTGAAGAATTGGTCGCCAACCCAAATATCGACGGCGCTGTCGGACTGAAACGCGCGCAGCGTCTCAGCGGCAGAGGCGACGGACACAGCCAGCGCCGCTGCCAGAAAGAGGATCTTCTTCATGTTTTAGGGTTCCGAAGGGCTGATCGATTCATTCGATTCCGTCGATTCATTCGACACGCGCCACTACGCCTTCTTGCTCAGCCGCTCGTACGCCCGCCGCGTGCCGTACGGCGCGCGCTCCTCGCGCGCCAGCATCGCGTTGGCCGCGTCGTCGTTGACGAAGCGCTCGGCCTTGGGATCCCACGCCAGCTTGCGCCCCAGCTTCATGCCGATGTGCGCCAACAGGCACGCGCTGCACGAGCGGTGCGCCGTCTCCGCCGGAACCAGTGTCTCGGCACGCGAGCGGATGCAGTCGATCCAGTTCTGGTGGTGGTTGCCGCGGTGACGGTAAAGCTTCACGCCGTCCGCGCCGATCTCGCCTTCCAGCAGCGCGGGATCGCTCGCGTCGAGCGCCTTGAGCGGCCTGCCGGGCGCCACCGGGTCGGAGGCGGTCATCTTGGCCGCGCCCCGGCTCACGAAAATCCACCCCTTCTCGCCGATGAACCGCACGCCGTTGGGGAACTTGTCCCACACGCGCATCGGCGTGCCGTCGGCATACGTCAGCGTCACGTCGTATTCGCCGTGCACGTCCCACAGCCCTCCGGTGTGGAAGACGCCCTTGCCCTCGACCGACACCGGCCCAGTCGCCTCCCACCCCATCGCCCAATGCGCGATGTCCAGATGGTGCGAACCCCAGCCCGTGATCATCCCCGCGCCGAACTGCTCGCAGCGCAACCAGCCGGGACGCGAGTCGAGCTTCGCGTCGTCCTGCTTGTGGACGCGGTCTTCCGTGTAATACACCTTCGGCGTGGAACCCAGCCACATGTCGTAGTTCAGGTTCGTCGGCACGGGCATCTCCTCCGTCCTGCCGCCGGTCGGGTCGCCGGGCAGGCCGATCTCGATGGCCGTGACCTTCCCGAGCCGCCCGTTGCGCACCAGCTCGCAGGCGCGGTGGAACTGGTCGCTCGAACGCTGCTGCGAACCCAGCAGGAACACGCGCTTGTTCTCGCGGATCGCGTCGCTGAAAAGCCGCCCCTCGGCAATCGTCAGCGAGGCCGGCTTCTGCATGTACACGTCCTTGCCCGCGAACGCCGCCTCCACCGCAGGCTGGCTGTGCCAGTGGTCCGGCGTCGAGATCGACACCGCGTCGATGTCCTTGCGCTCAAGCAGCTCGTGGTAGTCCTGACACAGCTTCAGCGCCACCGACGTCCCCTCCTTCGCGTACGCCGCGTCGATGAACTGCTTGCCCAGCGCCATGCGCTTCGTGTCGAGATCCGCCAGCGCCACGAACCGCACGCCCTTGCACCGCATGATCCCCGGCACGTCCATGCTCTTGCCGATTCGCCCGAAGCCGATCTGCCCCACCTGAATCGTGTTGCTCGGCGCCTCCTGCCCCAGCACCTTCGCCGGGATGATCGTCGGGAACGCCGCCGCCCACACCCCTGCCGCCCCAGCCTTCACCGCCTCCCTGCGCGTCATCTTTCTCATCTCCGTACCCTTTCGCATCCTGAACCATTTGCCCCATCTTACCCGATCCCCCCGCCAGTTTCCCATTGCATTATCCCGCCAAATAAGTGCAAACTTTCGTCATGACGCACCCCGCCTTGCCCGCGCAACGCAACATCCTGATCCTGATGGAGTGGTACGACCACCGCATCCGCCAGGGCATCGGGCAGTACGCCAGCCGCCGCAACTGGCACCTGACCGTGGACGAGCGCGCGCTCATCCCGCGCGGCTGGACAGGCGACGGCGTGCTGACCGTCTTCCACCGCCGCAAGGACATCGTCTCCTACCTGAAACGCCAGCGGATCCCCGTCGTGGACATGGGCCTCTACCGCCCCGACATCCCCCTGCCGCGCGTGACCGGCGACCACACGCGGATCGGCACGATGGCCGCCGGACACTTTGCCGAACGCGGCTTCCGCCACACCGCGTGGTTCTCCTCCGACTTCTCGCCGATCCACGCGCTGCGCCTCGGCGGCTTCCGCTCCGGCTGCCACGCGCAAAACCTCGAAACCCCGGCCCGCTGGGTCTGGTCGGAGGCGTGCGGCGACGCCCCGAACGACTGGAAACGCATGCGCGCGTGGCTCACGCGCCACCTGCGCCGAGCCCCCAAGCCGCTCGCCGTCTTCGCCCACAACGACTACGACGCCTCAAACGTCGAGGACGCCTGCCGCGTGGCAGGCGTCGCCGTGCCCGAGGACGTCGCCATCCTCGGCGTGGACGACAACGAGCTGATCTGCCTCAACCAGCCCGTCCCGCTCTCCAGCATCGCCCACGACCTCGTGCGCGTCGGCCACGAAGGCGCCGCCCTCCTCGACCGCCTCATCGACGGCACGCCCCCGCCCGACGCCCCGCTCCTCATCCCGCCCGTGGACATCGTCCTCCGCCAGAGCACCGACCTCACCGCCGTCCGCATCCCCGCCGTCCGCGACGCCATGCGCTTCATCAAAGAGAACCTGACGCGCAGCTTCGGCATCGACGAGGTCGCCGCCGCCGCAGGCGTCTCGCGCAGTACCCTCGACCGGCTCTTCTGCCAGCACCTCAGCCGCTCCGCCCACGAGGAACTCAAACGCGCGCGTCTCGAAAAAGCCCGGAACCTTCTGCTGCGCACGCGCCTGACCGTCTCGGACATCGCCCGCCAAACCGGCTTCTGCCACGCGCAACACCTCAACAACGTCTTCCGTGAAGCGGAAGCCACGACCCCGCGCGCCTACCGCAAGCAAGCCGCCCCCGCCGCCCTCCCCCCTTCGCGGCGCAAATGACGAAACTGTCATCATTGCGGGCTGGAACTCCTGCCGCCTGCGGCGTTAACATACCCCGCATGAGGATTCTTGTGGTCGAGGACGAACGCAAAATCGCGGGCTTCATCCGCCAAGGGCTGGAGGAGCACGGCTTCGACGTCGACCTCTGCGCCAACGGCGACGAAGCCTTCACCCTCGCCACCACCCGCCCCTACGACACCCTCGTGCTCGACATCATGCTCCCCGGACGCGACGGCCTCAGCATCCTCCGCGCCCTGCGCGAACGCCGCAACGCCGTCCCCGTCATCCTCGTCACCGCCCGCTCCGAACTCAACGAGCGCATCGACGGCCTCAACCTCGGCGCCGACGACTACCTCACCAAACCCTTCTACGTCGAGGAACTCGTCGCGCGCATCCACGCCGTCACCCGCCGCGCCAAAGACGAGCCCCTCAGCCTCCTCCAAGTCGCCGACCTCGCCGTAGACCTCATCTCCCGCCGCGTCCGCCGCGCCAGCCGCGACATCGACCTCACCGCCCGCGAGTTCAGCCTCCTCGAACACCTCATGCGCTCCCCCGGCCGCGTCTACACCCGCACCCAGCTCCTCGAACATGTCTGGGGCTACGACTTCGACCCCGAGACCAACCTCGTCGACGTCAACATCCGCCGCCTCCGCCGCAAGATCGACGAGCCCGGCGAGACGCCCCTCATCGAAACCGTCCGCGGCGTCGGCTACCGCATCGCGAAACCCTGACCCCCCTCCCCCATGCGCCCCTCCTTCAAACTCAAGATCGCCCTCTTCGCCGCCTGCGCCTCCGGCGCGGTCTTCCTCGCCTTCGCCTGCCTCCTCTTCTCCGTCGTCCGCCGCACCGGCCTCGACCGCCTCGACCGCCAGCTCCAAGGCCTCGCCGACGCCCAGCTCCGCCGCGGCTTCCAATACCCCGAGCAATGGGCCTTCTTCGACTCCTCCCTCGCCTCCCTCCACGGCGACGCCCCGCGCCGCCGCTTCCTCCTCAAAGTCACCGACGACACCGGCGCCCCCCTCTACACCTCCGACAACTGGCCCGACGCCTTCGCCGACATCGAAGACGCCCTGCCTCCCCTCCCCCCGCCGCCCCCGCGCCTCTCGCCCCCCGCCGGACGCCCCCC